>Ga0335075_10016756_pt1 | contig 10922 bp, 6 predicted proteins | sample Lox_Sample_24_FD_206723 | JGI IMG/M metagenome (GOLD analysis project Ga0335075, IMG submission 206723) | Soil microbial communities from Loxahatchee National Wildlife Refuge, Florida, United States - Lox_Sample_2.4 | ecosystem: Environmental > Terrestrial > Soil > Wetlands | place: USA: Florida... | reverse complement strand
CAAGCATCATCTTCGTCATGTCGCTTTCCTTTTTCAAATTTGTAAAACTCGTGGTGAGATTGAACAACTCCTGCACCTTGTTCCGCAAATTAATCTCCATCGTTTCTATCTTGTCTCTCATCTCCTCACAGAGGATCCGCCGACTCTCTCTCTCCGTCACCATCTCGTCATAGTTTTCCTGTGGGAGGTATATTCCATTTCGCTGTCTCGTTGCGACAAGTATGGATTTCAATTTTTCGATCTCTACAGTAAATTCTTTGAGCAACGTCTTTTTCGGCACCGCTGCATTGACCTGCGGCTTGTTCTTGATGTTTTTCGCGCGGAACGCATAGTCCAACGTACTGATTGTCTCTTCCAAATTGCTCTTCGCAGGACTCAACGTCGCAATGATGCACGTCTTTGTTCTGCCGCCCAGAGAGTCTTGCAGTAGCCTCGTCAGCTTCGATTCGCGGTATGGAATATGCCCTCTCTTGTCGACAAGCGCGTTGATGACGCGACCCAAGGTGAGAAGGGATTTGTTGATAAGGCCTGCTTCAGCTGCATGTTTGTTCTCAGCGCCAGAGCGCTGGATGTTCTCGCTGCCCGCCAGATCCACCAGGTTCAGTTTTCCGGTGGACACAAAATCCTCGCCAGTTTCCGAGGTCCGCTTTATAAATACGGTGATGGTGAAGACGGTGTGCGAGCGTGAAGACAAATCATTGCACTTTGTTGCGGCGACTTGTCTCTTATGACTCCCTTCCCGTAGGAGCTGAATGCCCTTCGAAGCACTCGTAATATGCGCTTCTTCCATTCCCTGTACTAGCGTTGCGCTGCCATGACCACTGCCCTTGCTTTGTCTGTTATTGTCTTCGTACATTCTGAGCTTGACAGAGTCATCGGCTGAGAGTAGGTCGCGAAGTTCTTCGTTGTAGAGCTCGATGAAGGATACCTTGACCGAGTTTTCCGCGGCAGAATCGGCTCCGGCGCCATCAAGTCTTGCGAAAAGGGCGTGGAGGACGCGTGGAATAATACCGGCATCGTCAGGAAGGGGAAGCGTGTCGCTGATGTCGCCGGACATGGTGTACGTCTTGCCTGTGCCCGTCTGACCGTATGCAAAAATCGTGCAATTGAACCCTGCAAGTACCTGTTCGAGCATCAGTCAGCTTCCGATCCCATTCTTCTCGGGTAAGCTGTTGCGCACCTCATCCAAAATCGGCGAAACCACAGCATCAAAAATCATAATCTGGTCCGCCGCCGGACTAAACACCTTATCAAAATGATACGTCTTGTTACTCAGCGCGCTTGGCCCCATGCTCAATTCCACGGTCCTGCCCTTCACACCATCTGTCGACACAACCACGCCGCTGTTCTCGCGAACCTCGCGGTCATTACGTCCTCGACATCGGACGACAACATTGATGTTGGTTTCGGAGACATTGTCAGCTTCGTAGTCTCTCTCTTTTCGTTTGACGCCGTTGGCTTTCGCAGGGGGAGAACGGAGTCGCGATGCACTCGAGATGAATGATTCCGAGGGCGACAAACGGCCGGTGAGAGCTGGCGTTACCGATTGTGCGCGCGACACTGCGGGCTTCTTTGGTGGAGGCATCATACGTGATCTCGGATTAGGTTTGTTCATGGCACCATATATGTTGTTGGGCCTGTGTAAAGGAAACGGGCAGGGACAAGGAAGTTTAATGCAGGACAAGGCTGCCGGGGTTTGTGTTTGGAGGGACGAGTTGGCGGCAGAGTGTAAACATGCCACGGAGCAACCCGAACTTTAGCCGGCAGGCACCACCCGACTCTTCAACTTAATAAACCTGATATGAATTGACCGTGAATGTTCAAGTCCTAGAATTCAACGGTCAAATTCCCGAATTAGAGTAATTTCCAAAAAATGTATGCTCTGCTCCATCAGTCTGTAAATGTTGCCTTTGCGTGTGAGTTCAGGTTGCTAGGATCCATCGATAGTTGTCAGCGTTTCGGTCTTCCCATCCACAGCAGCAACCTCAAGCTTCTGAAAGCTTATTCAGACCTTTTGTAGAATCGTAAGTTTCGAGAGCTTCCTGTCCATCGACGACAATATAAAACGTGATGTCGCCCCACGAATTCTGACGCCCCTGCCCCAGAGCACCTGACCAATCGGAGAGATTCCAGCTGTCGGACAGGTCAAAGGTTGAACTCGTGACGAGGACAACGAGAACGACAATGTCCACGGTGTCTCAATCTTCCACGATGCCTTTCTCCTAGGCAGCACCCTCTCCCTTCCCTGAGAATGTTGTCACTGAATCGCCGAAGAGCATCGAGGAAGACCCGGCATCCCAAGGCTAGCGTAAATAGCTTGAGTATTCCGGCACTACGTACATACATCAGCTCTCCGGTACGGTCAATATGCGCGCCGAGGTAGATTCTGGCCATGCCGTGGGCGTTTTTAGTAGCTCTGTCGCCCGTCTTCGAAGAGTTCTAGCATTGCTGACAGATGCAATAGTTCTTGGCTCCTCCCTCCATCACGTCCTACACCTTATTCAAGCCAATCCGAAGAACTTCCCAGGCAATATCGAATTCCATGCCAGCCAACGAGACCCTGTGGGTGCGCCAATCATCGTGAAACTTCCAGATCGCGGCATACAATTACGGTTCGACGGTCCAGATCAGCGCCTCCGACTCATCGAGGTGATAGACTTCACGAAGACGCGCTTTACATACGACGGGAAGGACATCCTAAAGCAGGATCGTCCAAAGAGCCAGAAAGGCCCCACATTCAAGTCTATTTACACCCAGTTCGGCCCTACTACACCAGGAGAATTTCATCCGTCAAAATCAAAAGATGCCACGTATGACGACTATGAGCTTTCATACCCAGGCGTGTCATTTAGATTTCCCGTTCAGGCAGGCACGTTTAAGAAAGGCATGCGATGGGCTGAGACTGTCAACTTTCTTTACACAAGTACCGTCAAGCCCGCAGTGTCTATGGCCGTCTTTAATGGTGAGTCCTGGCCCGAAGTAAGCAAGGATATCTACACCATGACCCTGCCGTTCCAAAGAAACCCAATATTTGGTGCAACAAGAAAGGATTACGCCAAGCTGCCAAAGGAGATCGAGTTTGCGCGGATCCACGGACAGGGTCAGATTGAACTTGTACGCAAAAACGCACCTAGCGTATGGATCCTTCTCAACGAAACAACGCCACAAGATCTACTGGCCGAACTCGGCCCTCCAGATGAGATTTTCAAGAAGCCTCGACATGCGTCTGTGCACCGTCCTCGTGCGGAAAGCTACAGTCGACCATGTCGCCCAAGCTCGAAGAATGACTTCAAGCCATCCTCGTGGGGTTCATTCAACGCCATTTCCAGTGCCACCGAGACTTCAGGGGACGAAGACGAAGATCTGGATGACATAACAGGAGGCAATCCTACAGAAGAACCCGAAGAATACTTCTGGAATTACTACAGCCACGGCCTCGACATCCTCATCTCACCCAATCCACGCAGCAGAATTCACCAAAGGACGCTGAGTGGCATCACCAACCCCAAAAGCCATCACGCCCCCTCAAGTGCGAACTTAAACCAACACCAGACTCCGACCGAGGCCCAGCCCATCTTCCACCACTCCCACCCCGTCGCCACAAAACTGCTCATACACACCAATGTTCCCTTCACCCACGCCTTCAACCGACACCGCCGACTACGCTTCGAGATCGCGCAACCGCCTCCCCCTTCACCTGATGCCGGCGACAAAGAACAAGACGAAGAAACAGAAGCACAAGACATGCATCCTTCCCCGCTAACCTCCGAAACCCCATGGCAGCTCATTAGCGAATCCCTCAAACAACGTTTTCATGATGGTTATTATGGGAGTGCAGAGGACGAGCGAGGGGCGCAGCAGCCCATGGCCGTGAACCGAGGCTGGGGTGGTAGGAGCGGAGAGGGCAGTTTGGGTGAGAGTGGTGAGTTGTTGGGGGGTTGGGAGGGCGTGGTTGATGAGGATGATATGTTGGTTAGACCGGGCGCGGGGAGAGGTATGGTTAAGAAGGATAAGAGTGATGGAACTAAGATGGAGGAGTTTGGGCAGGCGGAGATGTATGGCGGCTTTCCGGGGTTGATCTTTGAGGTGTTGAGGAACGGAGTTGTGTGTCAGGTGCAGGTTTATTAGGGCGTGCCAGACATCGCTGGAATGTTTTAGAGTGGTGTTGTGGTATGATGTTCTGGGTACCAGCTTTGGAAATCCCTAGAATTTCAATGGCATATCAGATGCGAGGACTGAATTCGTAGGATCTTGAGCCACCGCATTCGTATTTAGATTGTACGGCCCTATCTAGACTCGCTATAATAAAACCCCTCCTCTCCTCTACGCTTTGCGCATCCCGGACCACTCATCCCTCATTACATCATCACATCTTCCACATAGCTCTACTTCCTCGGACGCCAGGTATCTCCAGCATCGTGCACATTTGGCAAACAAAGGCTTTGTCACCACGAGTTTAATATTGACACCATCATCGAGCTCAACAATTGCCTCGGCCTCGACTGCATTTTTCATACTGGAGTTCTTGTCGTCTGAACTTGTTGTTTGGCACGCAGATCCATCTGCATGTATGATAACTCTACTCACAACAAAGATAGCTGCGAGTTGCGCCGACATATTCGCACGGAAAATCGAGGCGGTGGAGTCTCTAGGTTCTGGTGGAACAAAAATGTGCACATCCGACTCTAGACCCGACCCAATAAGCTTCTTCTCACGAAGAGTTTCCTGCGATGCTTTGATAGCTTCATTGGTCTTTTGGATATACCTCAGCTTAACCTCCAGATCTTTTTGCTCTTCTGTTTCTCCATCCCTTTTGGCTCTCGGATTCCAAACCCGCCTCAACGGATGTTCCGAACTCTTCTTAATCTGACCTGGGGTGTGCTCCCAGACTTCCTCGACAAGCAACGGCGTGACGGGGCCCAACATGGCCAGCAACTCATTAAAGACATCGTAGAGAACTCCTTGGGCTGGAATACGTTCAACTTCTGAGCCGGTGTAGAGTCGATCTTTTAGTGTCTCGAAGTAAAATGCCGATAGGTCGAGGTTGATGTACCTATTGATTGCATTTACGGCCTTGAAAAACTCATACTTTACAAAATACTCGTGCACTTCTTGCGAGACATTGTCAAGTTGATACCGTGCTATTTTGTCTATGAGTTCGTTCGGATTGCTTGAGTTTGCTGACTTGGCGTGAATAGAAGAAGCATCGTAATCAGCCAAAGCACCAAGAAGCCATTTGAACGTGACGCGATACTTGTGCAGCGCTTGATGGACGGATTGCAAGATAGGCTGCCCGACAATGACATCGTGCGTGTAGTCGCTACTCGCGACCCAAAGGCGAAGAGCGTCTGATCCCAGAGAATCGTACACAACGGTTGTCGGTTTACTTTCCCCTGCCCCGCCTCTCTGCTTCCGAGGTTTCATTGGCGGTAAAAGGGTGCCGTTGATGATTTGTTCGGGAGATATGACATTGCCAAGTGACTTGCTCATTTTCCGACCATCTTGATCAAGCGTGAAGCCATGTGTGATGAGAGTGCTGAATGGAGCCTTTGGCAAATGCTCCCGGCGAGCTTGCTGATGAGCGACACGCGTGAGTAAGGAAGATTGGAACCATCCACGATGTTGATCCGTGCCTTCAACATACACGTCCGCAACTGCTTTGTCGGGTCGTGGCGGTAATAGCGTCCAGCTTGTTCCACTGTCGAACCAAACATCCATGGTGTCTTTTCCGCGCTCATATTTGCCTGAAGGTAGCCAATCGGGAATCCAGGCACGTTCGTCTTCAGCATCAGTGAACCACGCGTTAACGCCACGCTTCTCAATTTCAGTCAAGATATGCTCAATAACGCGCCCATCCATCACGGTTTCGCGCTCGCTTTCACCGACACGATAAAGTGCAGGAATTGGAACTCCCCAGGATCGCTGCCGTGAGATACACCATTGACTTCGGCTCTTCGTAAAACTCTCGAGTCGCGCTTTGCTGGATTCTGGGATAAATTCGACATTTTTGAGAGATTCAAGAGCATCCGATTTAATGCTACCCACATCAGCGAACCACTGCTTTGTAGCACGAATGATGATCGGTTCCTTGGTCCGCCAGTCGATAGGGTACTTGTGGGTGATTTGATGTTCGGCAATGACTCGTTTTCCAAAGTCCGGATCTCTCCGTTCCAATGCGCGTAGCAAATCAAGAACAGCACGTGAGCCATCAGTAAGAACATTTTTGCCAGTCAGCTCTCTCGCATCCTCGTTCGGTAGAGTGTTGGAGGTAAATCTGCCTTTGTCATCGACAGGTGCGAACGCCGGAATTCCAAGAGGTTGGCAGATATTGTAGTCTTCCATGCCATGGCCCGGAGCCAGATGGACTAGACCTGAACCAGACTCAGAAGATACAAAGTCCGCGTGAATGATACGGTTCGGCGCTGATGTGCCACATGGGTTACGGTAGAATGTAGATCCCACTAAGTCGGACCCGAGCAAGCCATCTACTATCGTCTCAATCGGTGTATCTGCTTCAAGGATCGATCGCAGATATTCTAACCTAGCTTTCGCGACTATCATTTGACAATTGGGGTTTCTTCCCAGTGTCACAATGCAGTACTCTAGGTCTTTATGAACAGCAATCGCCAGATTTGCCGGAAGTGTCCAAGGCGTCGTCGTCCAAATAAGTAATCCTAAATTCTCCGGGTCAAGTTTGTGCTTATGTTGAATCGCGTCAGGTATCCGCACGACTGGACAACGAACAAACGCGGCCGTTGACTTGTGATTCTCATCATATTCGAGTTCCGCCTCGGCAAGCGCAGTACCAGACGATGGGGACCAGTACACAGGCTTCAGCTCCAAAGTGATCAACCCTCTTTCAACCATACCCTTGAAGACGCGCAGCTGCCGAGAAATGTAAGTCTTGTCCATTGTTCTCCATGTATTGTCCCAATCACCCATGACGGCCCATTCTTTGAAACCCTTCTTCTGCTCCTCGACGGTCTTCTCTGCCAATGCTCTTGCCGCTTCCCTAATGGCAGGAGGTCTCAAGGTATCATGATGCGCTTGTAGTGCCTGTAGCGCCTTGATCTCAATAGGGAGGCCATGGCAATCCCATCCAGGCACATACTGTACTCGCTTGCCCTGGCTTATCTGGAATCGACAAATAATATCCTTGAGAACTTTGTTCAACGCGTGTCCAATGTGCAGACTGCCATTGGCGTATGGTGGGCCGTCATGGAGAATGAACTGCTCTGTCGACGAGCGTGATTCTTGCTGCCATGAGTAGAGCGTGTCGGTGCATCGAGCGAGGTAGGGAGAAGGAAGAGGAGGGCGTGCGGGGAGTGATGATTTTGGGAGATGGAGAGTCTTAGACCATGATCGCAAAGGTTGAGTCGGGACTGTCATCACATTCTGTTGTTGCGGTGAAAATTGTGCGGGAATACTCTAGGAGGTTGCCGAATTTGAACATTTTGCAAAGGCGACAAGGCCAACCACAGAGAAGATCCTACACCGACAGAATTCCTACCACATTATCTGCCCATTTCATCTATTTCCACGACACTCCGCTCTACAGCCCAACTGTCGTGCGTGATAACCTGACTGGGTAGCCCTGTATGGTCAGATTCTGCGTGTTATTCCATTCAAAACCGGAAGTTCTGGATCAAGTAAACAGATTGCTGTAGAAATCTCCGTATCGCTATTCTTTGAAAGTATGTAAACAGTAACTAACCAACCTGATCGCCAAACTCAGGTATTGAAGAACTTTTCCCCTATTACGCATACCACCATTGCCCATGGGACTGCATTCTCTAAACCCTAAACATCCACAAACCCGTTAATGCATTCTGTGTCGATGGTGCGAAACCCTAAGAGTCCATCCTGTCTCAAACAATCTGAAAATCTTTAATGATATTGTCAATTCAATTAGTATTGCGACTCATCAGCTGTCGTCAGGATCCCAGCTGTCGGGGCTGCATGGAATGCGACATTCGCATCCACTGATTCTGATTTCAGTCAGCCCATCATGGTTAACATCGCCGTCTGTGTACACATACAGATGATTTGGCCAAGCTTGTTCAGGATCAAATTGCCAGCAATGTCTACTGTTGCTGGAAAATACACGGTCCACTCCCAATGACGCGAGAAAACGTACCGGAGGCTTGGTGTAATTGGGAAAGGGTATGATTCCTTCCAAATCTGGATGGAAGAGCTTTTCTTCGTGGGATACGAGTCCTGGAATAGTGTAACCCTTAATTGAAACACCACCATCTTCGCCATCCTCAGGCAGTTCGATCCTTTTCATCCAAGCATCCGTCGTGTGGTCATAGTAGCCCGGCAATGAGTCGAAGAATCGCTCCCTCTGTCCATTCTTGACATAGCCAGAGATTTCGATCCGGTCCCATGGCTTATAGGTAAAAGGTCTCGCAAGATTCAAACACCTTTCAACCAGCTTCTTTTGGCAGAAATCCCGCCAGTAAGGGCGGGATCGGTCGGGAGTGAATTTTTCTTTTAGTGAAGCACCTGGTTCTGCAGGATGCTTGAAATGCAACACCAGCCTTCGCACCTTCAAGAAGATGAGAGCATTAACCCCCAATCCGAGACGAGGAACATCAAAATCAGCGGGAGTAACAGTAAGGCAAGGCCGGTTGGACGCGTGTTTCAAGAGCAAGTTGTTAAAGAAGGTGAATAGATCGATGAACTCAATAGGCGTCAAATGTAACTCGACATGACGCAGGTGATCCAAGTTTTTGGACTGCATACCAGTAATGAACTTTTCAACAGTTTTGAATTGACGGAAATTGAACTTAGCACGGCAATAGAGCAATTTCGAAGCCTCTTCTCGGATTTGTTGGTTGGCGCGTAAGAGGTTAAGATTATGGACTTCCTTTGGAGTGTAGACTTTGAGATAGCTTGGCAAGTCCTTATGGAAAGGAATGACACGGTGGTGGCCTTCAGGGAACATTGCGTAGTCATAGATAATGTCGCGAATTTCCGCAGGAAGATCGAAGAATCGGAAGTGCTTCTCGTTGTAATTCCAGAAACGACCCAAGTTATCGCACGTGGCTGGAGGGACAATATCGGCCTCGGATGGAAGAAATGTCCTCATCCATTCCTCAAACGGCTGCCATTGGCAATTGAATTTGACCAACACGTGGGACTTTCCCTCAAGGCCAATGACAACTTGAACCGGCAACACATGAGGGTCGGCCCATCCTTGCTTGAACGCGAAGAATTTGATGTCAGAGCAGCCTTCATCGTAGATCTCAGCCCTGAACGGTGAAGCGGGCCAGATGGCGAATTCGATGTTGAATAGGTCGAAACTGCTCTTTCGAAGCTCACGGTAGCATTGAAGTAACGCGCGCCGGACGGGATCGAATTTCTTCTCAAGTGCCGGATTGTAGGTCACACTAGTCTCAATTTCGTCGATAGGACACGTAAGAGCACTTATCCACAACTGGGAGAATTCCAATGTAGATGGCATCTCGTTGACAAAGCCAGGAGCTTTAGAGGGCTGAGAATTGAGAGATGAATTCATAGCAGAGGTGGCAGCCCGTTTGTTGGACATGGGGTGGTGACAAACTACCGTAGGTAAGCGGTGATGAGCGGCGAGCTCGAGATTGCTTGAATCTCGTCTGTACTCTAGCCTGGTAAATGGCGGCAGTATTTGGATCTTGGCTTAAAGTTATAGAGTCGACTTCAGTTTTCAGAAAGCCCAGAATTGGAGGTGGAGCGGCGTCGGGAATGAACCGTGGTATGCCTCTTGAAGTGAGCGCCAACTGAAATGCTCCGAGCTTGGGGCCTTTCACAATTGCGGTGCACTCATGTTTGGAATGATCGCGGCGAATGAGACGTTCTATGACATTCCAAGCTCTATTGTACTTAGACAGGTCCTTGGGGATTAGTAATAAAGCTTAGAAGGTTGCTATGTAATTTTCAAAGTGGTGTCGGACAGAAGATGTTGTGAGCGTACTGCGAAGAGACGATGATGTCACCGCACCAAGATTATGGCATTCGAGACCAAGAAAATTTTTACTTTTCACGTCTTAGAACAGAAGGGACATCTTCATGACTGCAGTCGGAAATGATATGAGGAGGTTGTTGATGAGACGCGATATGAAATCCAAATGATTTAGCCGAATCCAAATGCTGTACCCTTCTTGCGGCACATTACTTCCTAGTTATTGTACGAAGTAGGTTACAATTACATTCTATACAAGTGCCAGGCTATGGTCCTTGCTCCAACTCGCATATCTTTCCAGCATGATTGGTCGCAACCATCTTCCGTTGTCGATGCAAACCTGTCCATAATGTTTCTCACATGGCGCTGCAGTGAACGAAAGTATTTTAGAATGCCACGACAGCCGCTGCAAAGGCCAGGCCGCCGAGAATTTGTGCAGGCCGAACAGGCATGGCAGCACCTGTGAAGACAGCAGGAGTGCTCGTGACACTGACCGAGCTATTTGCGGAGGTTACCGTAGGAGCTGTGGTGACGGAAACGATTGTAGAAGAGGCCATGGAAGACACCAAAGTTGTGCCAGGGGCAGATGCGGTAGCAGAGCTTACACCAGAGGTGGATGCTGCAACGGAACTTGCGCCAGAAGAAGCTGACCCAGTTCCCTGGAAGGCAGAGATGCCGGCTTGGATATCGTCGATGATGCCCTGAGACATTTGCTGAGCGATGGACGCCACTGACGATGGTACTTTGCTTGCAACGGCAGCAGAGAGGGACTTGGCAGCACTAAGCTGCTGGTTCAGCTGCTGCTCAATGGTGCCACCTTGACCAGCGGCGACGAGCTGAGATTTCTTGCCAATGAGGTCGGTGATTGTGGTGTTGAGATCCGTGGTCAGAGTTTGGACACTGCTCTGAATCGTCAAGGCATCGTTGATCGAAATCGATGAAGCGCCATTGACGGTGGTGACGCCGTTGCTGGTAGCTG
>Ga0335075_10016755_pt1 | contig 10923 bp, 8 predicted proteins | sample Lox_Sample_24_FD_206723 | JGI IMG/M metagenome (GOLD analysis project Ga0335075, IMG submission 206723) | Soil microbial communities from Loxahatchee National Wildlife Refuge, Florida, United States - Lox_Sample_2.4 | ecosystem: Environmental > Terrestrial > Soil > Wetlands | place: USA: Florida... | reverse complement strand
TCCTGTTCGGGACCCATGGCCAGTTCACCGTCTCCGGCGCCTTGCGGATGGCAAGGCGGATCGAGTCCTACGAGCCTTTATGGTTCGAGGAGCCGACGCCGCCGGAGGCGCCGGAGGAGATGGCCAGAGTCGCCGCGCAATGCCGCGTCCCGATCGCGACCGGCGAGCGGCTTACGACCAAGTATGAATTCGCCCGCGTGCTCGAAACCGGCGCCGCCTCGATCCTGCAGATGAATCTGGGCCGGGTCGGCGGAATATTGGAAGCGAAGAAGATCGCCGCGATGGCCGAGGCGCACTATGCGCAGATCGCGCCCCACCTCTATTGCGGCCCGGTCGTGGGCGCGGCCAACATCCAGATCGCGGCGTGCAGCCCGAATTTCCTGATCCTCGAGAGCATCGAGCGCTGGGACGGCTTTCACGCCGCGATCCTCAAAAAGCCGATTCGCTGGGAGGAGGGTTTCGTCATCCCGCCGGACGAGCCGGGCCTCGGCGTCGAGTTGAACGAGGAGGCGGCCCTCGCCCATCCGTGGACCGGCGAGGACCTCCATCTTAAGCCAAGGTTCGCGCCGGTCTGGCCGCCGGATTAAGGGCCCGTCTGGGCGGCTTGCTCAGCCCGTCGAGATTCTTCGCCCGGCTTGGGCGGCGGTGCTGACCAGCCGAATGCCTCACCCGAACCGAAAGCCCGAGATCACCTTGCCGCCGATCACGTCACGGAATGCATGGACCCCTTTGCTGTCGCCGGCGGCGCCGGCCACCACCATCAGCGGCAAAAGATGCTCCTCGCGTGGGTGACATTCGCGCGCCGAGGGGGCCTTGTCCCAATGCTGAAGCCGCGTCTCGCGCTCAGGCGCCGGCGCTCTTGCCGTCTCGTCGAGCCAGGCGTCGAACGCGGCGGAAGCTGTCGTGTCGCCGTCGCGGAAATGTCTCAAGTCGTGGAAGCTCATGCCGCTGCCGATGACCGCGACGCCTCGATCGCGCAGCGGCTCGAGCGCCTTGCCGAGCTTGATGTGGAAGGCGGGATCGAGGTCTTTGCGCAAGGACAGCATCACGACCGGGATCTCGGCCTTCGGATCGACGATGAGGAAGGGGACAAATACGCCATGGTCGAAGCCACGGCTCGAATCGGTCGCGACCGGCAGACCGGCAGCCTCGATGAGCCGCCTCACTTCCTCCGCAAGCTCCGGGTCGCCGGAAGCCGGATAGGAAAGCTCATAAGTATGCTCGGGAAAGCCGTAATAATCGAAGAGCATGCCCGGACGCGGATTGACGCTGACGGTCGGCTTGTCCGCCTCCCAATGGGCGGTGATGACCAGGAACGCCTTCGGCCGCTCGGGCAGCGACTTGACGAGGCCGGCGAGATAATCGCGCAAGTGGTCCCAGGCGTGCGGGCCGAAGGGCGGCGGAAACTCGATCCAGAAGCAGGGACCGCCGCCGTGGGGGATGAAGATCGCGGGTTGGCGGGCGGCGGGCATGGGAACCTCAAAGGTCGCGTTGGCGCCTATGGCCTTAATTCACGCAGGGCCCGGGCGCAATACGGGCGGCTCGAACCGCCCATCCCAGGTCTCACGCCGCGTCGTGGAAGATGATTCCAAGGGTAAAGCGCTCGCCGCTTTTGATCCGGCTCACCCCATGGCGCAGATTGACGCGATAGGTCCCGCGCATGCCCTGAACGGGACGTTCGCGCACCGCGAAGATCACGCCGTCGCCGTGGCTCAAACTCACGACCTCTGCCCGCGACTGCATACGCGGGCGCTGCTCGGTCAGCACGAACTCGCCGCCGTCAAAGTCGCGGCCCGGTTCGCAGAGCAGGATCGCGACCTGCAGCGGAAAGAGGTGCTCGCCGTACACGTCCTGATGCAGGCAATTGTAGTCGCCTTCGCTATAGCGCAGGAGAAGCGGCGTCGGCCTCGTCTGGCCCGCCGCATGACAGCGGGCGAGAAAGGCCTCGTGCTCGGGAGGATAGCGGACGGAAACGCCCATCGCCGCATTCCACTTGTCGGCGAGCGGCGCGAGCCTCGGATAGAGGCCGCGGCGAAGCGCTGCGATAGGGTCCGGCAGCGGATAGGCGAAATATTTGTACTCGCCGCGGCCGAAGCCATGGCTCCCCATCACGATGCGCGAGCGGAAGCGCGCGTTCTCCGGATAGAGCCCGGCAAGCTCGCGGCACGTCTCGCGCGCGATCAGTTTCGGCGCGACCGCACAGCCGTAGGCGTCGAGCTCGCGCTCGATTCCCTGCCAATCGAGCGCGCCGAGACCCTCATCCGGCCAACTGTCGCGGGACGCCTTCTCCCCGAGGGAGAAGGGACGGGCCGCGCCGTCCCGCTCCCCTGCCCCTTTGGGAGAGGGGTTGGGGGTCAGGGCCGGCGCCTTCATCACGCCGCCTCCCGCGCGATCAGCTCGCGCTTGCGCTCGATCCCCCAGCGATAGCCGGAAAGGTCGCCGTCGGTGCGCACCACCCGGTGGCAGGGGATCGCGACCGCGAGCGGGTTGGCGGCGCAGGCCTGGGCGACCGCCCGCACGGCTTTGGGCTTCTCGATCGCGCGCGCGATCTCCTTGTAGGTCGCGGTCGTGCCCGGAGGAATGGCGCGGAGCGCCGCCCACACCCGCTGCTGGAACGCCGTGCCGCGGATGTCGAGCGGCAGGTCGAGCCGCTGTCCGGGCGCCTCGATGAGGCCTACCACTTCCGCGACCGTGCGCTCGAATTCGGCGTCGCCGCCAATGAGCTCGGCGCGGGGAAAGCGGTCCTGCAAGTCGCGTAGCAAGCGCTCGGCGTCGTCGCCGAGCAGAATCGCGCACACGCCCTTCGTCGTGGCGGCGACCAGCACCGCCCCGAGCGAGGCCTCGCCGACCGCGAAGCGGATACGCGCGCCCGCCCCTCCGCTCCGCGACGCGCTCGGAGTCATGCCGAGCCGGGCCGCAGCGGTCTCGTAGAAGCGGCTCGAGGCGTTGAAGCCGGCGTCGTAGATCGCCTCGGTGACCGTCTCAGCCGTGCGCAATTTCTGGGCGGCCCGGCGCGCGCGAGTCTCCGCTGCATAGGCCTTCGGAGTCACGCCGGTGATCGCCTTGAAGACGCGATGGAAATGGTGCGGACTCAAGCCCGCGCTTGCGGCGAGATCGGCGAGCTTGGGCGTCTCCTCGGCCGCTTCGATCTCGACGCAGGCGCGCTTGACCGCCTCGACCTGCGGGTCGGGCGCGCCGAGCCGATCGGGGCGGCAGCGCTTGCAGGCGCGGTAACCGGCCTTTTCCGCCTCGACGGCGGTCAGGAAGAAGGCGACGTTCTCGCGCTTGGCCGGGCGCGAGGCGCAACTCGGCCGGCAATAGACCCCGGTGGTCCTGACGGCGAAGAAGACCTCGCCGTCGAAGCTCGGGTCGCGGCGCCTGACTGCCTGCCACCAGCGCGCTTCGTCGCGCAGGTCCTGCGCTGGGGCTCTGGAAGGGCGTGTTTCGGTCATGGGGCTCAACATAGGACTGGCTCCGGGCTTTTGCTTGGCTTCCCCTGCCCTACGCCACTCCTCGGGCCGCCGAACTCCGCTCCTTGCGGCGCAATTCCCTCCGCCTCGAAGATTGGAAAAGCTCGAGGCGCTACGTTCCGCCATCGATCAGCCGCTTGAGCTTGTAGAGCGCCTCGAGCGCCTCGCGCGGCGTGAGCGCGTCCGGGTCGAGCCCGGCGACCGCGGCGCGCAGCGGGTCCGGCCGCGGCGCGGACGCCTCCTGCGGTTCGTAGGAGAAGAGCGGCAGCGCGTCGAGCGAACCGCTCTGGCGCGACGCCTCGAGGCTGGCCAGCACCTGCCGCGCGCGCTTGACGACGGAGGACGGCAGGCCCGCGAGCTTCGCCACCTGGATGCCGTAGGAGCGGTCGGCCGAGCCGGGCGCCACTTCATGCAGGAAGGCGAGCGCGCCCTTGAATTCCGTCACCCGCACGGTGAGGTTGACCAGGCGAGGCAGCGTCTCGGCGAGCGCGGTCAGCTCATGAAAATGGGTGGCGAACAGGGCGCGCGAACGGTTGACGGCGCTCAAATGCTCGACGCAGGCGTAGGCGATCGAGAGGCCGTCGAACGTCGCCGTGCCGCGGCCGATCTCGTCCAGGATCACGAGCGAGCGCGCCGTCGCCTGATTGAGGATCGCCGCCGTCTCGACCATCTCGACCATGAAGGTCGAGCGGCCGCGCGCGAGATCGTCGGCCGCGCCGACGCGCGAGAACAGCCGGTCGATGATCCCGACATGCGCGCGCGCCGCCGGAACGTAAGCCCCCATCTGCGCGATGAGCGCGATCAGCGCGTTTTGTCTGAGATAAGTCGATTTGCCCGCCATATTGGGGCCGGTGACGATGGCGATGCGGCCGCCGTCCGCTTCTCCCGAGAGATCGCAAGCGTTGGCGACGAACGGCTCGCCCGCTTGCTTCAACGCCGCCTCGACCACAGGATGGCGCCCGCCCTCGACCCGGAAGCTCAGCGAATCGTCGACGAGCGGACGGGTCCAGTCGCGCCTGACCGCAAGCTCGGCGAGCGCCGCGGCGACGTCGATCTCGGCCAAGGCCGCGCCGAAGCCGCGCAGGGGCTCACTCTCGGCGAGGCAGGCCTGACGCAGCCGTTCGAACGCGTCGAGTTCGAGCGCGAGCGCCCGATCCGCCGCGGAGGCGATGCGCGCTTCGAGATCGGCGAGCGCGTTGGTGGTGAAGCGCATCGCCCCCGCCATCGTCTGACGATGGATGAACGTCGCGCTGTGCGGGGCTTTCAGAAGCGTCTCGCCGGCCGCCTGCGGTGTCTCGATGAAATAGCCGAGAAAATTGTTGTGCTTGATCTTGAGCTGCTTGACGCCCGCTTCGCCGGCGTAAGCCGCCTGCAATTCGGCGATCACGCGGCGGCTCTCATCGCGCAGGCGCAACGCCTCGTCGAGCGCGGGCAGCGCGCCGGAACGGACGAAGCCGCCATCGCGCTTGAGAAGAGGCAACTCGTCTGCGAGCGTGGCGTCGAGGTCGTGGGCAAGTGCGCTGCAATCGGCGTTGAGCCGCGCAAAGGCGTGCAGGAGCTCGGGCGGTAGATCCTGCGCCGCCTCGAGAAGGTCGGCAAGCGTCGCAGCGACGGCGAGCCCGTCGCGGATGGCCGCGAGGTCGCGCGGGCCGCCGCGGTCGAGGCTGAGGCGCGAGAGGGCGCGCAGAAAATCGGGCGCGTGCGTGAGCGCCCGGCGCAGGGCGTCGCGCATCGGCGCGGCCGCGATGAGGAACTCAAGCGAGTCGAGCCTGCGATTGACAGTCTCCGCGTCGGTCAGCGGGCTCGCCAGCCGCTCGGCGAGAAGACGCGCGCCGGGCGGGGTCACCGTCATGTCGATGGTCGCGAGCAGCGAGCCCTCACGCGCGCCGCTCAAGGTCCGCGTGAGTTCGAGATTGGCGCGGGTCGCCGGGTCGATCTCGAGGCTCGAGCCGCGCGCCCGCCGAGTCGGCGCCGAAAGCGCGGGCCGGGCCTCCAATTGCGTGCGCTTGACATAAGCGAGCGCGAGCGCGGCCGCGGCGATCTCGGCCCGGGTGAAGGCGCCAAAGCCGTCGAGGGTTTCGACGCCATAGAATTCGCAGACCCGGCGCTCGGCCGACGCGCTGTCGCCCCCGTCGCGCGCAAGCGGAGTCAAGGGAACGCGCATGGCGGCGGCGATCTGGGAGACGAGCGGCTCGTCATGGACCGCCTGCGGCGCGACGATCTCGCTCGGCTCGAGCCGCGCGATCTCCGCCGCGAGGCCCGTCTCGTCCGCCTCCGACAGCATGAAGGCGCCGGTCGAGAGATCAAGAGCCGCGAGGCCGTAAACAAGCCTTCCTTCGCTCGCGCGAGTTTTCTGAACGGCGACAAGCAGGCGCGCGCGCCCGGGCTCGAGCAGCCGCTCCTCGGTGATCGTGCCGGGCGTGACCAGCCTTACGACGTCGCGCTCGACGACCGATTTCGCGCCGCGCTTTTTCGCCGCCGCCGGATCTTCAAGCTGCTCACAGACGGCGACGCGGTGGCCGAGCGCGATCAGCCGATTGAGATAGTCGTCGGCGCGCTCGACAGGCACCCCGCACATGCGGATGTCCTCGCCCTCGTGCTTGCCGCGCTTGGTGAGGACAATGCCGAGCGCCCGGCTCGCGATTTCCGCGTCCTCGAAGAACAGCTCGTAGAAATCCCCCATCCGGTAGAACAACAGACAGTTCGGGTTAGCCGCCTTGATCTCGAAATATTGCGCCATCATCGGGGTCAGGCGCGCGCCGACGGCGTCGGAATTGGAGCTGTCGCTTGGGGCGTCCATCACGAGAAGCCTAGCAAATCGGCGGGCGCCGCGCAGCGCCACGCCCCTCGCTATCCACGGGATCGCTAAAGGCGGCGCGCGCGGGACGCCTATTTCTGGCCAAGCGCGGGCGCCGATTGGAGGATTTCTTGTGCGACAAAGGACTCGGCCTCGCGCCAGGCCTTGTCCGTGTCGCCACGGAACGTCAGCAACCGGTCAAAGACAATCCGGCCCTTGTCCTCGTCGGCGATCTCGATCTTCGCCCACTCAATCAGGGTGCTCATCTTGTGCACGCCGCCGAACAGGACGAACCTTGCGCCGGCTGCGCGCGCCGCCTTCTCGATCGCGGACGAGCTCGTCGACGGATCGCACGGCGTCGACCCGCAAGACAGGGAAACAATGCGGTATTGACCATTCGCCGAAAGGTCGCGCTTCAGAGCGCTGATGAAATCCGCGGAGCGCCGCTCATGAGCCGCCGTCTGATCGGTCGGCTCGCCGGACGTATCGACATAGTCGAGAGGCAGGACCGCCAATGCAACCGGCCCCGTCGCCGGAAGATCGGCTCGCGCGCGCTGACCCCCAAGCGCGACCGCCAAGCCGAGAGCCGCGAGGGCTGCAACAGAACGGAGCGGACTATGCATCGGACTACCTCCTTGATGGCGAGATTCGATCCATGAGTCTTCAGGCCGCGGACGCCAGCGCATCGCGCCGCGTCTTCATAGCTTTCGCGGCCATCGTATAGCCGCCGCCGGCGCCATCAACGAAATGGACATGGCCCCGCTCGGTGACCGACGGCGAGAAGCACGTCACCTGCGCGGCCTCCTGGCGGAACGCGCCCCAATAGGCGTAGTCCTCGGCCGCGGCAAGCCGCGTCTCGAGCTTGTCGGCGAACTCCACCGTGCAATCGAGCGTCATGCGCAGCCCATCGTCGAATTTGCGAAAGTCGGCGTTGGCGACGAGGTCGCTTTTGTAGCCCTCGGCGGAGACTCCGGGCGCTCTCAGCTTGAGGCCGAAGAAGATCGCCGTGCCTGCATAGAGCCAGGTCGCGAGAGCGCGCGCGATCGCCCGCGGCATGCCCGACGCCGAGCGGACCGTAGTTTCGAGCGCGATCGCCTTGGCGGGATCCCCTGGCCTCAGGCTCGCCTCCGTCACCGGCCGATCGCTCGCGGGCGTCGAGAGCGAGAGCTTCACGATGTCGTCGACGAGCGCGGGAAAGCGGAGATCGTCGCCGCGCGGCGCGACGATGAGCGACAGGACCACGCCGTTCCTCGCCGGCGAGACGCCCCAGCGGCAGGAGAGACCGGAGAGATCAGGGCGCGCGCTTGGCGGCGCGGCCGGCAGAAGATGGCGGCCGCGCTTGACCTCGGCGTCGAACCAGGAGAGTCCGCCGCCCATGAACATCGCATAGACGCAATAAGGCGTCGCCCCGTACCGCGCTACGCGCACATCGCGCCCGGCGGCGCGGATGTCGCGGACTGAAATCGCCGCGACCCTGAGATCGAACTCAAATTCCTCGCGCGCGAAAGCAGCCATGGCGGCGAGCGCCTCCCGAGCCGCCGGCGCGTCCGCGGCAGAAACAGCGAAGCTCGCGCCGTCGCCTCCGAAGACAAAGGGAAACGGGCGACGATCGAGCGCATTGCCGACCGCGGCGATCACGCCCGCGCCGACCATGTTGACGGCCTTGTAGCGGCCGTTGGCGACAGCCTCCGTCGAGCCGACGACGTCGGCGAAACCGACCACCCAATCGTCGGGCAGAGGCTTATAGTTCTCAGGCCTCACCGCCTCGGCGAAATTGTCGAGAACGGGGATCGAATCGTAGAAATCTCCCGTCACCAGCGCCTGTCTCCCGCGTGAAGCGCCTCAGGCGCCGGGCGAAGCGCGATTTTAGCCCGACCTCGCGCCGCCCGGAATGCAAAACCCTGGCGGCGCGCCATCGGCTTAAGGCGCGCGCCCCCGACTTCATGGGTTCATGACGTTCCGGCTTCCGGCAACCAGCGCGCGAGCCCAGGCAAACGTAAACGCTCGTAAACGCTCGCAAACGCTAGCAAGACGGGCATAGACGCCAGTAAGCGCTAGCAAATAGCTAGCGTTTACTAGCGCTTATTTTTCCGAATCGAGCCTTTTCAAAGGCTTACGGGCGATTTAAATAGCTAATTTCGGCGACCGTCTCAGGTTGTGCGCAAAACGTCTCAAAGTCCTCGTTCCTCTTTTCTCGTCTCGCCCACCGCTTCTGCCAATGAGAATATCGATAACGCGGCATTCCGATTTTGTCAAGAAAAAGTCAGCGGCAAAAAGTTGAGCGCGGCGAATTGCTCCGTCTCAAGAGTGACTTGCCCGAGGGGGGCGCCTTGGCAATTTCCTGCAGGCGCCGACCATAAATCGTCCGATCCGGGCGTCTCGCTCCGATCCAACCGAACAGCAGCTCGCGCTCATCGAATGCGCGCGGCGAGATCGGGCCGCAGCGGCCCGGGGCCGCCGCCGAGCTTGGGCCCCTGCCCCGCGACAATCGCCTGGCCCACGAACGCCTTCGCCCCCTCGACCGCCTCGGCGAGGGGCGCGCCGAGCGCGACACGGGCGGCAATGGCGCTCGACAGCACGCAGCCGGTTCCGTGCAGATTGAATGAATCGATTTTTGGCGCGGCGAAACGATGAACAGCGCCCACTGTCACGAGAAGATCAATCGCCTCACGGCCATCGAGATGTCCGCCTTTCATCAGCACCGCGCTCGGGCCGAGCTTTAAAAGCGCCGCGCCCTGGCGGGCCATGTCCGCTTCGTTGCGCGCGACCGGCTCGCCGAGCAGGCTCGCGGCCTCGGCAAGGTTGGGGGTGAGGCAATCGACAAGCGCAAGCAGGCTCGTCCGAATGGCCTCGACAAAGCTCGCGCCGCTCAGCGCGTCGCCGGAGGAGGCGGTCATGACGGGATCGTAGACAATGAAGGGCCGGCTCCCTTCTCCCTCGGGGAGAAGGTGGCGCCCATAGGGCGATCCGAAGAACGCCCGTTCTTCCGAACGGGCTATGGCGTCGGATGAGGGGTTCAAGCGTCGAGCGGAATATCGATCGCCCTCACCCCCGACCCCTCTCCCAGGGGGAGAGGGGAGCTTTTCCGCCACCGCCTCGACTATCTCCGCCCCGCCGAGCATGCCGATCTTGATCGCCGCGACAGCGAAATCCTCGAGGACGGCCTCGATCTGCGCGGCCACGATTCCAGCCGGAGGGTAATGGATCGCTCGGACGCCTCGCGTGTTCTGGGCGGTGAGCGCGGTGATGACGCTCGCGCCATAAATGCCGAGCGCGGCGAAGGTCTTGAGATCGGCTTGAATTCCGGCGCCTCCGCCCGAATCCGAGCCGGCGATGGTGAGCGCGATGGGAATCCTTTGATTCACGCCGGCCGCGTCGCCGCCACCCATTCTCTCGCCCGCGCCTCCGGATCGGGATTGAGCGTGATGTCGGTGACGACGGAGACTATGTCCGCGCCGGCCGCAAGGCACAGTTTCGCCCGTTCGACCGTAAGTCCGCCGATCGCGACAAGCGGGATCGCGCCGACGCGGCGCTTCCATGTCCCGATGCGTTCGAGACCCTGCGGCGCGAACGCCATGGCTTTGAGGCGAGTGAAATAGATCGGCCCCAGCGCGACGTAGTCCGGCGCGAGCCTGAGCGCGCGATCAAGCTCCGCCTCGTCATGCGTGCTGACCCCCAGCTTGACGCCGGCCTTGCGGATCGCGCCGGTGTCCGCGTCGTCGAGATCGGTCTGGCCGAGATGGACCCAGGGGGCGCCCTGGTCGATCGCAATGCGCCAATAGTCGTTGACGACCAGCGCCGCGCCGGCCTTCGCGCAGGTCGCGAGCGCCTCGCGCGTCTCGCGCGCGACCGCCGTCTCGTCCTTCTCCTTGACGCGCAATTGGACGAACCGCGCGCCGGCGCCAACGAGCCGCGCGACCCAGGCCGCGCTGTCGACGATCGGGTAGAAGGGATCGAGGTCTAGCTCGCCTCTCCCACTGGGAGAGGGGTCGGGAGTGAGGGTTCCGAGGGCGCTCACGTCAGCACCGCTCTCCCCACGATCGGCGTGGACGGCGCGGCCATGTCGCGCGGGGCCATCGGCCCGGCGAGGAAGGCGGCGCGGCCCGCCTCGATCGCCTGGCCGAAGGCGCGCGCCATCGCTGCCGGATCGCCCGCCTTGGCGACGGCGGTGTTGAGCAGCACGCCGTCGTAGCCGAGCTCCATCGCCGCCGCGGCATGCGACGGCACGCCGACGCCGGCGTCGACGATCAATGGAATTTCAGGGAAATGCGCGCGCAAGCTCCGCAGGCCGAACAGATTGTTGAGCCCCTTGCCCGAGCCGATCGGCGCGCCCCAGGGCATCAGCACCTTGCATCCCGCTTCGATCAGCCGCTCCGCGACGACCAGATCCTCGGTTGTGTAGGGGAAGACCTCGAAACCGTCGACGGAGAGAATGCGCGCCGCCTCGACGAGGCCGAACACGTCGGGCTGCAGCGTGTCGGCTTCGCCGATCACCTCGAGCTTGATCCATGGCGTGGCGAACACCTCGCGCGCCATCTGGGCTGTCGTCACCGCCTCCTTCACGCTGTGGCAGCCGGCGGTGTTAGGCAATACGCGCGCGCCGATGTCACGGATCAGGCGCCAGAAATCCTGCCCCTCCTTGAGGCGCGCCGACTC
>Ga0335075_10016754_pt1 | contig 10923 bp, 9 predicted proteins | sample Lox_Sample_24_FD_206723 | JGI IMG/M metagenome (GOLD analysis project Ga0335075, IMG submission 206723) | Soil microbial communities from Loxahatchee National Wildlife Refuge, Florida, United States - Lox_Sample_2.4 | ecosystem: Environmental > Terrestrial > Soil > Wetlands | place: USA: Florida... | reverse complement strand
CAGCGTCGAGATCATGTTCGCGTAGACGCGGTCGAGAAAAGCGCAGGCCGCCGCGCCCTGTACGTCGATCTTTCCCAACGTCGAGACGTCGCACACGCCAGCACCGTTGCGTACCGCGTGGACCTCCCGTTCCAGCGTGCGCTTCCAGTCTCCCTCGCCGCGTAGCGGAAATGCCTTCGCCCGCCGCCACTCGCCGAGATCCACGAAGGTTGCACCCAGACTCTCCGCCCAGCGGTGGCTCGGCGTGAGCCGGCATGGCCTGAAGTCGGGGCCGCGGTGCATCCCGGCGAGCGCGCCGATTGCAACCGGCGTGTAAGGCGGCCGCGAGGCGATGGTTCCGAGGTCGGCGGGCGTCCGCCCCGTGAGTGCGCCCATCAGCGCGTGCCCGTTGAGAGCCGACGTTTTGCCCTGATCCGTGCCCATGCCGAGCGTCGTGTACCGCTTCAGCAGCTCGGCGGAGTAGAAGCCTTCGCGCGCCGCGACGGCAATATCCCGGGTCGTTACATCGTGCTGGGGATCGACGAACGCCTTGCCGCGAAAGCCTTGCACGAACCAGAGCGGCACGCCGCCCACTGCCTCGTCGTCCACACGCGGAGGACTCTGCGACGGCGCGTCGAAACCCGCGGCGCTGGCGGCCTCTCTGCCGGCCGCCGCTCCAGCGCGCAGCGCGCCCGCCAACGAGAAGTCACCGGCCGCGGCGCCAACGGCGATCATCCCGCGCGGCGGGTCGGCGGGCACGTACCCGCCGATGGCATCGGACCACCGCGGACGGCCCCCAAGGTGGGTGGACAAGGCCGTGTTGGGATCCCAGCCTCCCGCCACCGCGAGAAGGTCCGTGGCGATTCGTATCGTGCGCCCGCGCTCGTCGCGCACATCGATCCCGCTGACTCCTCTGGCACCATGAGCATCGAGAACCTGCGCGCCCAGCATGACGCGCAGGCCGCGACGCGTCGCCTGATTCTCGAGCGCTGCCGGGATTTCCCGCCGCGCATCGACGATCGCCGGTACTTGCACATCCGCGTCAATGAGATCGAAAGCCGTCTTCCACCCGTCATCGCACGTCGTGAAGACCGCGGCCCGGCGCCCCGGCGTCACTCTGAAGCGATTCACATACGTTCGGACGCCAGAGGCGAGCATGACACCGGGCCGGTCGTTGCCACCGAAGACAATCGGCCGTTCCAGCGCGCCCGCTGCGAGCACCGCCCGGCGCGCGACGATCTTCCAAAGTCGTTGCCGGACCTGGTGCGCAGCGGGTACCGGCAGATGGTCCGCCACGCGCTCGAGCGCCCCGAACGTGTTGCCGTCGTAAGCCCCGAAGACCGTGGTTCGGGTCATCACCCGCACCTCGGGGAGCGATGCGAGCTCCTCGGCGACTGTCCTCGCCCAGAGGGCGCCGCCGCTGCCGTCGATCTCGTGACGATCCGCATTCAGGCGTCCGCCGAGAATGAAGTCCTCATCGCAGAGGATCACCCGGGCACCGGCCCTGCCGGCCGCCAGCGCGGCGGCGAGGCCGGCCGGGCCGCTACCGATGACCAACAGGTCGCAAAAGGCGTGCGCCTTCTCGTAAGTATCCGGGTCGGCCTCGCGGGTGGCGCGGCCAAGCCCTGCCGCCCGGCGGATGGCCGGCTCGTAGACCCTCTCCCAGAAGGCTGCCGGCCACATGAAGGTCTTGTAGTAGAAACCGGCGATGAGAATGGAAGAGAGGATGGAGTTGACTGCTCCCAGGTCGAGGCCGAGCGACGGCCAGCGATTCTGACTGCGGGCCTCGAGGCCGTCGAAGAGCTCCACGACCGTGGCGCGCGTGTTCGGCTCGCGACGCGCTCCGGTCCGCAGCTCCACCAGCGCGTTGGGCTCCTCCGAGCCGGCGGTGAGAATGCCCCGCGGCCGGTGGTATTTGAACGAGCGGCCGACCAGCCTGACCCCCGATGCGAGCAGCGCGGAAGCCAGCGTGTCGCCCGGATGACCCGCATAGCGCTTGCCATCGAACGTGAAAGAAAGGGTGCGGCTGCGCTGAATGGCGCCGTCGCCTTCTCTCAGGCGGTGAGTGCTCATGAGTGTGGCGTCTGCGTTGCGAGCTGCACGCCAAGGATCTCGTGCGTGCGTGTGTTGCGGGTGACCCGCAACCACGAGAGGCAGCCTGCTGCGTGATACCACAGCTCCTCATGGGGACCCGCTGGGTTGTCGCGCAGATACACGGCTTCGTAGAAGCGCTCGGCGCGGCTCTCGGTATCCGACGACGGGCGACGGAACCCGGCATCACCGAGGTAAGCGAACTCGCTGACGTCCCGCTCCCCGCAGAATGGACATTCGATGCGCATAACGGCTCAGTGCAGATTCGGCTGCGGCCCCTGCCCTTTTTCATCGAGCAGGCTGCCGGTCGCGAACCGGTCGAGGCGGTAGGCGCGCGCCACTTCATGAGCCTCGTCTCGCGCGAGCAGGTGAGCGAAGCAATAGCCGGAGGCCGGCGTGGCCTTGAACCCGCCGTAACACCAGCCGCCGTTCAGGTAGAGCCCTTCGATCGGCGTGCGATCGATGATCGGCGAGCCATCCATCGACATGTCCATGATGCCTCCCCAGGAGCGCAGCACACGCACCCTGCCGATGGCGGGCATCAGCGCCATGCCGCTCTCGCACACGTCCTCGACGGTCGGCAGATTGCCGCGCTGCGCGTAAGAATTGTAGCCGTCGATGTTGCCACCGAAGACGAGGCCGCCCTTGTCGGACTGGCTGACGTAGAAATGTCCGGCGCCGTAGGTCACTACGCAGGGAACCAGCGGCTTGATGGCTTCCGACACGAACGCCTGCAGCACGTGGCTCTCGATGGGCAGGCGCAATCCGGCCATGCGTGCCACGTTCGAAGTGTTGCCGGCAACCGCCACGCCGATCTTGCGCGCCCTGATGTCGCCGCGCGAGGTGTGCACGCCCACAATCCGTCCGCCTTCCCGGATGAACCCGGTGACTTCGCAGTTCTGAACGATGTCGACGCCGCGCTCGCTCGCTGCGCGCGCATAGCCCCAGACGACGGCGTCATGTCTCGCCGTGCCGCCCCGTGGCTGCAGCAGTCCTCCCTGGATGGGGAAGCGCGCATTCTCGAAGTCGAGAAACGGCAGCATGCGTCTGACCTCTCGGGCGTCCAGCAACTCGGCATCGACGCCGTGCAGGCGCATCGCGTTACCCCTGCGCACATAAGCGTCGCGTTGGGAGTCCGAGTGATACAGATTCAAAACGCCTCGCTGGCTCACCATGGTGTTGTAGTTCAGGTCCTGCTCGAGCCCCTCCCAAAGCTGCAGCGACAGCTCGTAGAACGGGTTGTTGCCGGCGAGGAGGTAATTGGAGCGGATGATGGTCGTGTTGCGTCCCGCATTGCCGAGTCCGATCCACCCCTTCTCGAGGACCGCCACGTCGGTGATGCCGTGCACTTTTGCCAGGTAGTGCGCGGTGGCAAGCCCGTGCCCGCCGCCGCCGACGATGATCATCCCGTAGGCCGGCTTCGGGCTGGCATCACGCCACGCAGGCTCCCATCCCCGGTGGCCCGCCACGGCCTGTCGCAGCAGGCTGAAGATCGAATAGCGCATTGGCCGTTATCTTACCCGTGCTACATTAGCGCCGCGGCCCGGCATCGCACCTGCCGGGAAGGAGACGCCATGGCGCTCGGATCGTCCGGCAAGCCTGTTCGAATAGCGTTCCTGCTCGTTCCCCGCTTCTCGATGATGGCATTTGCAGCCGGCGTCGAGCCTCTGCGCTCCGCCAACCGCCTGAGCGGGTCGGCGCTCTTCGAATGGCAACTGGTCTCGGCCGACGGCAAGCCGGTGGAGGCGAGCAACGGCATCACCATCGCGACCCAGGGCTCGCTCGCGGAGCTCGGCAGGATCGACATGATCATCGCGTGCGCCGGTCTCGAAGCGCCCGAGGTCGAGCGCAGTGTCAAGCTCCATCACCAGTTGCGGCGACTCGCACATCACGGCACCGTCGTCGGCGCCATCACCAGCGGCTCGTTCCTTCTCGCGGAGGCCGGATTGCTCACCGGACGACGCTGCACGGTTCATTGGGAGTACCTCGAGGCCTTTCGCACGCGATATCCGCACCTCGAGGTCACGGAGGACCTCTACGTCATCGATCGCAATGTGTTCACCTGCTCCGGGGGGACCGCCGCGCTCGACATGATGGTGCATTTCATCAGTCAGGTAGGCGGCAGCCAGCTCGCCCTGGCGGTTGCGGAACAGTTCATTCACCCGCAGGTGCGGACGCAGGAGGAGCAGCAGCGTCTCGACCTGCACGCGCGCTATCGCATCGAGAACCCGAAGCTGATCCACGTGATCTCGCTGATGGAAGGGGCGCTCGATGAGCCCATGGAGCTGCGGGAGCTGGCGCAACGCGCCAACATCTCGGTCCGTCAGGTGGAGCGGCTCTTCCGCGACCACATCAGGTCCTCGCCGAAGAGCTTCTATCTCGATCTGCGCCTCGCCAAGGCGCGGACGCTGCTGCGCCGGACACTGGGCTCGCTGCGCACCATCGCGCTCGAATGCGGTTTCGGCTCGCCTTCGCATTTTTGTCACGCCTACAAGCGCCGCTACGGCATTCCACCCACGCACGAGCGCCGCTCATTCGCCGCCGACGACGCTGGGCAGCCAGCCCTGCAGCGCCGGCCACTCCGGCTCCAGGCTCGCAAACCGGCTCAGCTGTAGCGACGACAGATCGGCGAAGCCACACGCCCCGGTGAGCACCAGATCGCGGATCGCGCGCCCGGCCGCCGGCGAGAGCCCGGCGGGGCACATCCCTGCGCCTGGGTGGTCGCACACGGGCACCGGCAGCGTCGGCTTTGGGCAAACCCCGCTGAACAGCCTCCGAGATCATCCGGGAATGGAATCAAGGCGACGACGCGAAGGCGGCAGGGGCCGTCGTGCGGCCCCCACCCATCTGCGGCAGCTCCCCTGGCGCGCCGTGCGAAATCCCTACGCGCCGATGGAAGTCCTCACGGCGGACCAGCTCGAGGCCATTCATCTCACGTCGCTGCGCATTCTCGAGGAGCTCGGCATCGAATTGAGGTCGCCGCGGGCGTGCGACATCATGCGGGCAGCGGGTGCCCAGGTCGATGATGCCACCGGCACGGTTTGCATCGATCGCGGGCTCGTGGAGCAGGCGCTCGCGACAGCCCCGCGGTCCTTCACGCTGACGCCGCGCAATCCGGCCCGACAGGTTACGTTGGGCGGCAATCACATCAATTTCGGATTGGTGGCGGGACCGCCCAATGTCCATGATCGCGAGCGCGGCCGCCGCTCGGGCAACTTCACCGACTACTGCGACTTCATCCGCCTCGCGCACTACTTCAACGCCATCCATTTGCTCGGCAACCAGGTGTGCGCCCCGATCGAGCTGCCCGCGAGCTCACGCCACCTCGATACCTACCGCGCGAACATCCGCTACTGCGATCTGGCGTTTCACGTCAGCGCGATCGGCGCCGGACGCGCGCTGGATGGGATCAGGATGATGGCGCTCGCGCGCGGCATCACGCTCGAAGAGATGGCCACGAGCCCGGGCGTGATCACGATCATATCGGTCAACAGCCCGCGCCGCTTCGATGAGGGAATGACGGAGGGGTTGATCGCGATGGCCACCCACGGCCAGCCGGTCGTCCTCACGCCCTTTACGTTGATGGGCGCCATGGCGCCGGTATCGTTGGCCGCGGCGCTGGCGCAGCAAAACGCCGAGGCGCTTTTCGGTGTTGTTCTCGCGCAGGCCGTGCGTCCCGGGACACCCGTCGCGTACGGCGCCTTTACGTCGAACGTGGATCTGCGCTCCGGTGCGCCGGCCTTCGGCACGCCGGAGAACGCGAAGGCAAACGTCGCGAGTGGACAGTTGGCGCGACGCTATGGACTGCCCTACCGGACCTCTAACGCCAGCGCCTCCAACGCCGCCGACGCTCAGGGCGCCTATGAGACGGAGATGTCCCTGTGGGGGGCCATTCTCGGCCATGCGAACCTCATCTATCACGCGGCCGGCTGGCAGGAGGGAGGACTCACCGCCTCGTTCGAGAAGCTGGTTCTCGACATCGAGATGCTCCAGCTCATGATGCAGTTCCTCGAGCCGGTGCAGGTCGATGAGGCCGAGCTCGGTTTCGAAGCGATCCGCGGCGTCAAGACCGGCGGCCACTTCTTCGGCGAGCCGCATACCCTCGAGCGCTATGAGCACGCCTTCTACGAGCCGTTGGTCTCGAACTGGCAGGGCTACGAGAACTGGCAGCTCGCCGGCGGCCACGACGCCACCCAGCGCGCGACCGGGATCTGGAAGCGGGCGTTGGCCGAATACGAGGAGCCGGCGCTCGATCCGGCGATTGCCGAGGCGCTCGACGACTACGTGAGCCGCCGCCGCGGCGAGATCGGTGACGGTGAGCCTTGAGGGGGCGGCGCAGGGCCGACGAGCCGCGGGAAATCATGCGATGATGGGCGCTCAGGCGGCCTGCGGACCCGATGATGAGCGACTTCAGCGAACTCGAGATCAACGCCGTTTATCGCGTCATCTCGGAGCGGCGCGACATGCGGCACTTCCTCAGCGACCCCCTCGATGAGGCTCTGCTCGAGCGGCTGCTCGGCGCCGCGCACCTCGCCCCCAGCGTGGGATTGATGCAGCCCTGGCGTTTCCTGCGCATACGGAGCCCGATGTTGCGCCGCGAGATCCACTCGCTCGTGGAAGCCGAGCGGGTCGCGACCGCGCGCGCCCTCGCCGAGCGCGAGGACGAATTCATGCGCCTCAAGGTCGAAGGAATCCTCGAGTGCGGCGAATTGCTCGTCGTCGCCCTCATGGCCGGCCGCGAAGCTCACGTATTCGGACGCCGTACCCTGCCGGAGATGGACCTCGCGTCCGCCGCCTGTGCGATCCAGAACCTGTGGCTCGCAGCGCGCGCGGAGGGGATCGGGATGGGTTGGGTCTCGTTGTTCGACCCCGAGGCCCTGCGTGAGCTGCTGCGGCTGCCCGCCGGGTCCCGACCGATCGCGGTGCTGTGCCTCGGACACGTTCCCGCCTTCTACACGCGCCCCATGCTCGAAGAGCAGAACTGGGCACACCGCTGCGATCTGCGGTCGGTCGTCACCGACTGCTGGAGCGATCCGCAGGCCGAAGCCTGATCAGGAGGCCTTGCGAAGGGCCTCCGCCGGCAAGCGCTGCTCGAGGCGATTGCAGTACCAATCGATGAACTGCCTGACGCCGCCCTCGGTCACGTTCGACAAAGGACCCGGCTCATAGGTGGGGCAGTTCATGCCGATCTGATTCTCACGAACGATTCGGCGATCCTGCTCGTTGGTCGCCAGCCAGACCTGAGTCAGCTCCGCGACATCGTAATCAACGCCCTCGACAGCGTCGCGGTGCACGAGCCACTTCGTGGTCAGTTCGGTGCGCGTGGGGCCTAGCGGCAACACCCGAAAGGAGATCGCGTGATCACCGAGGAAGTGGTTCCACGTCGTCGGGTAGTGGAAGAGAAGCAGCGCGCCGATGTTCAGATCGAGAGGGATGGAATCGCTGAGGCGTCGCCGAACCGCAGGCTGACCGGTCATCGTGTAGCTGACCGCCGGGTCCACGAGCGGCATGCGGGCGGTGCGCATCTGGCCGTCGGGTGAGAGCTTGAATTCGCTGGCCAGCGCCGCCGACTCGCAGCGGCGCCAATGCTCGACGATGTGCGGATCATCCGCGGCCCCGTTGACGCTCGTGACCGTGGGAGTGTCGGGGAAGGTTCGCGCCAGCTCCGGATGATTGCTCGCGCAGTGGTAACACTCGCGATTGTTCTCCCAGACGAGCTTCCAGTTACCTTCCTCGATGATGGTCCTTTGAAACGCCACGCGCGCTTCGGTCAGACGGTGGGGCAGCAGATAGGGCTCGAGATGCCGGCGGGTGGCCTCGAAATCGGGGGCTTCCGCCGCGACGCACACAAAAATGTAACCGGCGACCGTCTCACAGTGCACCGGCTTCAGTCCGAGCCGCGAGCGATCCAATGCCGGGCCCATCTGACGGGCGGCGAACAATCGCCCATCGAGGTGATAGGTCCACTGGTGATACGGACAGACGAGCTTGGCGGCCGTGCCCGCGGCCTCGGGACACACTCGCGCCCCGCGGTGGCGGCAGGAATTGATGAAGGCGCGGATGATCCCGTCAGCGGCGCGCGTAAGCAGGATGGGATATGCGCCAATCTGCAGGGTGAGATAGCTGCCCGTCCCGGGCAGCTCGGCGCTGTGCGCAACGAACAGCCAGTCCCTGTAGAAGACGTGCTCCAGATCGAGAGCAAAGATGTCGGCGTCGGTATAGAACTCGCGTGTCAGGCCCATGCCGGGCGTGCGCTCGCGCAGGCTGCGGCGCACCCGGTCGCTGATCGTGGTCATGGTCATGCTCACTCCCCGTGAAACGGCCAAAGAACGCCGCGACGGATGTGTGGGGAGGAGCATTCAGGGCAGCGCGGCACGGAGCCGGACGCTGAACTTTCGTGCCCGATGATCGCCCACCGCGATCCGACGGCTGCATTGCTGCAAGGCTGGTTTCCGGGCTCTGGAGGAGTCACCGAGTTTGTCGGCGACCGGCTCGGCGCCTTCCCAAACCCTTTGATCGGGTTCGGTGGCCAATGCCGAGTCGACACTCCACTACCGTTGCGGGGGCAGCGCCGGAATTCACCGGCTTCCCAATTCTCCCACCTTTGGGGCGGGCACCTTCAGCGCTTGCATCTTAGCGCGGGTCGCGATGGCAGTCGAGTCTGCCGGTCGCGCCGCAGGCAAACGAGGGCAAGCGGTATGATGAACAGATGCGGCCCGATCATCTCGGCAACCCACGATCACTGCTGACGTCGGAAGCACTGTGAAACGCGCCCTCCACGAGGACCTCGGCCTCGGGCTTCTTTCGGTCGGCGCCGGGTGCACTGACGTGCTGGCGTTCCTCAAGCTCGGCGACTTGTTCACCTCCGCGATGACCGGCAACACGGCATTCCTCGCCATCGCGATCGGCAGCGGGCATCTGCTCGCCGCGTCGCGCTCGCTGTGCGCCCTCGTCGGCTTCGCGCTCGGGGTCGTGGTCGCGACCGTGATCTCCGATTCCAGGCGAGCGCAAGAGCAGGATCGCCGCGGCGTCCTCCGCAGACTCTTGCCGTTGGAGCTCGTTTTCCTCGGCGGCTGCGCGGCGTTGTGGAGCGCGAACGCCCATTCGTTGCAGGGCGTTGTGCTCTATGCGGTCATTGCGCTCTCCGCGCTCAGTATGGGTATTCAGGCGGTGGCCGCCCGTCACAGCAACTCCTCCGGCATCAGCACCATCGTCTTCACCACCAATCTGATCAACATTCTGATCTCTGCCACGCGCGCGCTCGCGAGGTTGCCAGCCGCCGGCGGAGCGCCGGCGCGAGCCGGCGCTCACATGCAGGCCTTTGTCGCATACGCCGGCGGAGCGGCGCTGGCAGCCCTCTTGGTCTACCGTTGGGTGCAGGCCGCGATCTGGATTCCGGTCGCGGTGGTGCTGTGCGCGTTCGGATTTTTCGAGCTCGCCGGAAGAGACTTCAGCCGGGAAACTGCGCGGCGTTGGCGCGCTCCTCTATGAGCCAACGGTGAAAGTCGGTGACCACCTGATCATCCCCTCGACCGGGGGGCTCCACGATGTAATAGCCGCGCTCGGTGCGCATGGGGGCCTGAGTGAGACATACCAGCTGGCGACTCTGAACGAGGTCATCGATCAACGGTCGCCAGCCGAGTGCGACCCCCTGGCCGAGGAGCGCCGCCTGCAGGACGAGTTGGTAGTTGTTGAAGATCAGATCGTGCTTCCGCGGCCCCATCGCCACGCCCTCCCCGGCGAACCAGTCCGACCAGGACATCCACAGGGGAGGATTGACTTCTGCGACATGCAGCAGCCGCTCGTCCCTGAGGGCCGCGGCGTCCGAGACCGGATTGCACCGGGCAAATTCCGGACTGCAGACCGGGTAGACGGTCTCCGGAAACCACTGCACGATGCGCCTGGCACGCCAGGTACCATCCCCAAACCATACTGCGACATCGGCTTCCGCCTGCCGCAGATCGACCTGCCGCTGCGCGGTCACCAGTTGCACCTCGACCTCCGGGGCACGCTCGCTCCAGCGCCCCAGCCGCGGTATGAGCCACCAGGCGGCAAATCCATAGTCCGTGAAGACATGCAGGACCTTCGGCCCGCTGCGCCGGCGCAAGGCCGTGGCGGCGTCGTGAATCGTCGTCAGGCCCTGGCTCACCGCATCGAGCAGCTGCGCGCCGGCGGGAGTCATTACGACCCCGTGATGCAGACGGCGAAAGAGCGGCATGCCAAGCCGCGCCTCGAGGAAGCTGACCTGGTGGCTCACCGCGGGCTGCGTCATGCCCAACTCCGCGGCGGCGGCGCTGAAATTCAAATGCCGGCCCGCCGCCTCGAACACGAGCAGCGTATTGAGTGGTGGCAGCCGCGGATAACGCTTAGCCATTACCAGTCCTTATACCAGCATGAATGGATTATCCCTTTACCGGACGGCCCGATCAAGGTGATGATGGTGTACTGTCTCGCCTCTGTCTGTGACGGAAAAAGCCATGGCGCGCAAACCCAACTTTCTGATTCTCATGGCCGATCAGCTCGGCGCTTCGGCCCTCCCCGCTTATGGCAACCGCGTGGCCAGGACACCTCACCTGGACGCGCTCGCGGCAAACGGCGTCGTCTTCCAGTCGGCGTATTGCAATAGTCCGCTGTGCGCGCCGTCGCGGTTCGTCTTCCTGACCGGTCGGCTTCCTTCGGCGATCGGCGCCTTCGACAACGCCGCGGAACTGCCGGCCGACGTGCCAACCTTCGCGCACTATCTGCGCTTCGCCGGCTATCGCACGGTGCTCAGCGGCAAGATGCATTTCTGCGGGCCCGACCAGCTGCACGGCTTCGAGGAGCGGCTGACGACCGACATTTATCCCGCCGACT
>Ga0335075_10016753_pt1 | contig 10923 bp, 10 predicted proteins | sample Lox_Sample_24_FD_206723 | JGI IMG/M metagenome (GOLD analysis project Ga0335075, IMG submission 206723) | Soil microbial communities from Loxahatchee National Wildlife Refuge, Florida, United States - Lox_Sample_2.4 | ecosystem: Environmental > Terrestrial > Soil > Wetlands | place: USA... | reverse complement strand
CCGCCCGGTTCACTCTCACGTCGTCCATTCCGAGCACCTCCGCGTGCTCCGGGCTTTCAACCATGCGCCGCCGCGTCGCTCCAAGCGGAATCCGGCAATCGGGGGATTAAATGACAGGCCCGTCGCTGCGCTCCTCGCAATGACAGTTGACGCAACGACACGTCGGGATCCGGCGCCACCTCGAATTTGGCGGCACAGAAGTTTTCGAGGAATGCCGCCAGTGTCCGCGCCTTGGTCCCCGGCGCCACCATGCCGTCGACCGGGTTCTGACTCTCCAGACCGCGCGTGTTGCCGGTATCGCCGACGGCATGGAACACGATCTGGCCGGACTGCGCGATCTTCTGCACCGCCGCGGCGCCGCCGCTTCCCGGTACCGTCGCAAGAGTCAGTTTCGGTTCGGGCAGGCCGCGCGGCGCCGGAAACGACAGTGGCGCCAGCGAACTCGCGCGACCGGCTGTGCCGTCACAGCCGGCAGCGCCGCGGCGTCAACGGTTCGCCAGCGCCTCCGGGTTCACCACCCGCACCGGCTTCCCTTCCAGGAACGCCAGCGCGTTCTCCATGCTCTGCGGATAGAACTGGTCCCACGTCTCCCGCACGCCATAACCAAGATGCGGTGTCATCACCGTGTTCGGTGCGTTGCGCAGCGGGTGGCCGGACGGCAACGGTTCGCGGTCGAATACATCAAGCGCCGCAACGATGCGGCGCGACTGCACCGCCGCCACCAGCGCCTTCTCATCGACGATCGGGCCGCGCGAGGTGTTGATGAGGATCGCGCCCGGCTTCATCCGCTCCAGGTCGGCCGCCGTGATCAGCCCGCGTGAGCGGTCCGAGAGCACCAGGTGGATGCTGACCGCGTCGGACCGCGCCATCAGCTCCTCCTTGGGGACCAGGGTCGCGCCGGCCGCCTGCGCTTTCTCCGCCGTCAGGTTCTGGCTCCAGGCGAGCAAGTTCATGTTCAGCGCACGGCCGTAGCGCGCCATGTGGCCGCCGAGACGCCCGAGCCCGATCACGCCCAGCGTCTTGCCGGCGAGGTTGATGCCGACCGGCACGCCCTCCTGGAACTTTCCAGCCCGGATATTCGCGTCGCCCGACGGGATCCCGCGCGCCGCGGCGATCAGCAGCCCCAGGGCGAGTTCCGCGGTCGCCGCTTCGGTATTGCCGCCGCCCTGCGTGTTGCACACCACGATGCCGCGCGCGGTGCAGGCCGCTGTATCCAGCGACGCATTGCGCGCGCCGGTCATGCCCAGCATGCGCAGCTTCGGCAGTCGGTTGATCAGGCTGGCCGGCAGCGGCGTGCGCTCGCGCATCGACAGCACGATGTCGAAATCGGCAAGCTTCGCCGCGGCATCGTCTTCACTGGCGAAGGCCTGGCCGAAGAACACCACCTCGGCGCGCGCCATCAGCTTCGACCAGTCGGCGCTGGTCTGCGCCACGCCTTGCCAGTCGTCGAGCACTGCCACCTTGGTCATCGCCGCCTCCCTGCCGTTGTGCGCGGAAAGTGCGGCGGGCGCGGCGGACGCGCAAGCGGGTCCGGCGCTATGTCTCCTCGCCGAGGGCCTTGCGCTTCAAATCGTTCAGCCGGTGCTCCCCGTCGGGGGTCTTGGGGTCGATCTCCATCACCTTCTGCCAGGCGGCATAGGCGCCTTTCCAATCCCGGCTGTCCTCGGCGATGCGCGACAGCGTTTCATAGGCGGCGAAGTCGCGCGGCTCGTGCTGCACCGCCGCCTGAAGGTCGGCGATCGCGCCAGGCACGTCGCCGGCCTGGTAGCGGGCGATGGCACGTTCGCGATACGCCTCCGCCATCGAGGGTTCGAGCACGATCGCATCGCCGAAATCCTCGATGGCGTCGGACATGAGGCCGGCGTGCAGCTCGCGCACGCCGCGGCTCATCAGCAGCATCACGGCGGGCGAGCCGGCGTGGCCCCAAAGCTCCCGGATCTGCTGCTCCAGCGCCCCGGCAATGGCCTCGCTGGGGGCCTGCTTCAGTGCATCCAGCAGCTTGTCGGCCTGGGCGCGGTATTCGCCCGGGGTTTGCGCCGCGGCGAGCGCCGGCAGGGCAGAGGCAAGAAATGCGAGGACTACGCACCGCATGGGGACAGCATGGCATGGCACGGTTGGGAACGCCATGCACAGGTGGTTGCATTTGCCGGGAACGAAAGAGCGCCGTTTGCTTCGGCGGAGAACGCGGCGCGCGGCGACGGCCGTTGCGGCTCGATCGGTCCGCCGGAACATCGATCGGTGCAAACCCTTCCCGCCGCATGATATCGGCGAGGCGCTCGTCCAGCGTGATCGCCGCCGGCGACGGCGTTCGGCGGCAACAAATGCGGATTGTGAACCAGAGCTCCATCCGGTTCAAACAGAGGGCGTGTGTCGAGGGATCGTAAAAGCGGACGTTAGTTTGTCTTCCGTTGATGCCGGCCATGGCTGGCACAAGGCACCTATGGCCAGCCAGGACACTTGCACCCGGGGTGCACTTGAATGGTGCACTTGAATGACGGCAGAGCGTGCGTTCAATTTTCACCTCTGGGAAGGCTGGCACGGTGGATGATTGATTCGGCCCAACCTGGCAGACAAGGCGCGACAATCTCCGATGTTGGCACGCAGTAACTTTTCGCACATTCCGGTGCTGCGGCATTAAAGCGGCGCCATGACCGCCGAAATGGCGCGGCCGCAACTTGCCGGATTGTGGCGCGGCAACCAATTCGCAGCGCCATGCCCACTCACCCCGATGCCCAGCAATGATGAGCCGCTACCACGCCAAGACCAAGCCGGCGCCGCAAGGAATTCGCATGCGATTGCACCTGCGCGCCATTGCCGTCGCTGCCACGATAGCACTGACGGGTTGTTCCGTTGGCCCGCCCTATCGACATCCCGAGTCGGCGTTGCCGGCGCACTGGCGCGAGACGGACAGCACCGCGGCGATCTGGCCGACCACTGACTGGTGGCGCGGCTTCAACGATCCGCAACTGGATGCGCTCATCGCCCGTGCCGAATCGCAGAACCTGAATCTCGCCGCGGCCGTGGCGCGTGTGCGGGAGGCCAATGCCGACACCCGCATTGCCGGCGCGGCGCTGTTGCCGTCGATCGGGGCAACCGCCGAGGGCACGCAGGCACGCACCGTGTCGCCGCTGACGCCAACCGCCTACGATTATCATGAATTCGATCTCGGCGTGAACGCGTCCTATGAGATCGACTTCTGGGGCGAGAACCGTGCTGCCTTGCAGGCCGCCAAGGCTTCCGCCGCCGCGGCGCGCTACGATCAGCAGGTGATCGCCCTGGCCACCGTCAGCGGTGTGGCGAGCACCTATTTCCAGGCGCTGGGCCTGCGCGACGAGATCGCGGTGGCGGAGAACAATCTCACTCAGGCCGAGCAAATGCTGGCCGGCATCCATGCCGAGTTCAACGTCGGCACCGTGGCGGAACTCAACATCGTGCAGCAGGAGACGGTGGTGGATTCACTGCGCGCCTCGATTCCGCCGCTGCGGCAGCAACTGGCGGAGACGCTCGATGCGCTGGCCATACTGGAGGGCGAGAACCCGGAAAACATCAAGCTGGGACCGAGAACGTTGCTGGACCTGGCGATGCCAGCGGTGGCGCCGGGACTGCCCGCCGCATTGCTGGAACGCCGTCCCGACGTGCAGGAGGCGGAGGCGAACCTCATCGCTGCGAATGCCGATATCCGCGTGGCACGCGCGGAGTTCTTCCCGTCAGTAACGCTCACCGGCGAGGGTGGCATGGAGACACTGGGCCTGGCGGCGTTCTCGCCACCCACCGCGGTGTCGGCCCTGGCGGCGGCCGTGACCGCCCCGATCTTCGAAGGCGGACGGCTGCGCGGGCAACTGGAATACAGCAAGGCGCGCTATACGGAATTGCTGGACGATTACCGCCAGTCGATCATTTCGGCGCTGGGCAATGTCGAAGATGCGCTGGCGGGCGTGCACCAGACCGGCGAGCAATTGGGGGATGAGACCGCCACCGTCGGCACCGCGCGCCAGTCCTACCAGATCTCCGAGGCCCTGTTCCAGGGCGGCACCGCCGACATGGTCAACGTTCTGACAGCGGAAGCTGCATTGTTCGGCGCCGATCAAACGCTGGTGCAGGTAAGGCTGGCGCATGCGCAAGCGCTGGTTAGCTTGTTCCAGGCGCTGGGTGGTGGCTGGAAGGGTGGTTCGGTGCAGGAAGCGGTGGCCGGGCAGCGGGCGTAGCACCGTGATGCAAAGGGGCGGATGGCCGGACCATCCCCCTCGCCGACCATGTCGCGCTGCTGCATTCCGTTACGCCACCGCGTTCCGTTGCGCCGCTGCGTTCTGTCACGCCGTCGCGTTCCGTCACACCACCGCGTTCGGTTACGCCGCCGCGTCGCGAAGTCACACCGCGGCTGGAGGCTTCGCCAGCGTGCCCAGTGTCGCGGGCTCCGGCCCACCCGCCATCCAGTCCAGCAACTCGACGGTGTGGACGACCGGCACCCCACCGTCCTGAAGCTGGTTGATGCAGCCCACATTCCCCGCCGCGATCAGGTCCGGCTGCGTCGCGCGCAGATTCCCCAGCTTCCGCGCCCGCAGCCGACCGGCGATCGCCGGCTGCAGGATGTTGTAGGTGCCGGCCGAGCCGCAGCACAGATGCGCCTCCGCCGGTTCCACCACCGCAAACCCCGCCGCGGCCAGCAGGGCCTTCGGCTCCTGCGTGATGCCCTGGCCGTGCTGCAGGCTGCACGCGGCATGATAGGCTACCTTCAGCCCCGGGTTCGGCCGCGTGGGCGCGTAGCCGATGCGCGCCAGGTACTGGCTGATGTCCATTGCCAGCGCCGAGACCTTCTCGGCCTGCGGCCGCCATGGCGCCTCGGCGGTGCGGAGCAGGAAGCCGTAATCCTTCACCACCGTGCCGCAGCCGGAGGTGTTGATGACGATCGCGTCCAGCCCCTCGCCTTCGATCTCGGCGTTCCAAGCGGCGACATTGGCGCGTACCCGGTCCAGCGCGGCTTCGTGCTGGCCGATGTGATGGTTCAGCGCGCCGCAGCAGCCGCTGCCGCCCGGCACCACCACCTCGATGCCAAGGCGATTCAGCAGGCGTATGGTGGCGGCGTTGATGTCCGGTGCCAGGACCTGCTGCGCGCAGCCGGCGAGCAAGGCGACACGCCCGCGCCGCTCGCCCTGGGGGCGATGGAGTCCGGGGCGCTCGATCGCACTTGGCGGCGGCAGGCGGCGCGGCGTCATCGACAGCATGGCACGCAGCCGCTGTGCCAGCATGCCCGTGCCGGGCAACCTCGCCGCGAAGGGACGCGCCAGCCGTGCGCCCAACAGGCAGGCGCGGAACCAGCCTGGCCGCGTCAGCATCGTGCCCAGAACGCCGCGCAGCAGACGTTCGTGCCAGGGCCGCCGATAGGTGCGTTCGATATAGGTCCGCGCGTGGTCGACCAGGTGCATGTAGTGCACGCCGGACGGACAGGTGGTCATGCAGGACAGGCAGGACAGACAGCGGTCGATATGCGTCACCACGTCCTGCGTGGCGGGACGCCCTGCTTCCAGCATGTCCTTGATCAGGTAGATGCGGCCGCGCGGACTGTCGAGCTCGTCGCCGAGCAAGACGAAGGTGGGACAGGTCGCGGTGCAGAAACCGCAATGCACGCAGGTGCGCAGCACCTGGTTGGACACCGCGGTGTCGGGATCGCGCAATTGCTGCGGGGTGAAGCTGGTTTGCATCAGTAGGTTTCGTGCGGCGGCATGCGGCGCAGCAGCCACCATCCCCAGGCCAGCCAGATCAGGCTCAGCGTCTCGAAGATCCACGACGTGTGGTGGTCGTGGGGGTAATAATGGACGTGGAAAAGATAATAGAAGATCGCGACGATCGCACTGGCCGCCAGGATGAATCGCAGGTTGAGGATGCGGCGGCGCGGATCGATTTCACGATACTGCCACGTAATGAGGCCGAAGGCCAGCAGGAATGGAATGACGATGAGAGGGGTGGGAATCATGGTCACATCCCCGCATACAGGCGGCCAGGATTGAGAATACCGCGCGGATCGAGCGCGGCCTTCACCCGGCGCGTGATCGCGGCAAGCGTGGCAGGCTCGGGCGGCACCACCTGCACGGCGGTTCGTAGCGGCTCGGGCGCGCGCAGCAAAGTCCAGGCGCCATGCGCGGTACGGGCGGCGGCCTCGATCGCCCCATGCGTGGCGGAGTCGGCGGGACCCGCCAGCCAGACCAGGCCGCCACCCCAATCGAGAAAGCCCCTGGCGCCCGCGGCTTGCGCGGCGCGAAGGACGTCCGGGCCGGCGGACGGGCGCACGGAGACACGCCATACGGCATCGTCCTCCTGCGCGATCAAGGGGCGTGCGTCGCCGACGGCGCGCCAGACCGCACGGGAGCTTGCGTCGTCCAGGATCGCGGCAGCCGGAAGACCAAGCGTGTCTCGCAGCTTCGCCGTGCGGTACGCGACCGATGCGGCAAAATCCTCGACCCGCAGCAGCGCCGTTGAACGCCCGAAGGATGCAAGTTCCGGCACCCTCGCGGCGGCGTCCCGCGGCAGCCAGGCGGCGGCTGAGACGCCGAACGGGGAACCAAGGCCAGCGGACAGCGCCGCCACGCCGGGGGTCGCTTCGAGACCGGGCAACACGATGGTGGCGGTCGTTTCCGGCGCCGGCAGGACCTTCAGGGTAACCTCGGTGATCACACCCAGCGTGCCATGGCTGCCGCACAGCAGCTTGCAAAGGTCGAGGCCGGTGACGTTCTTAAGCACACGGCCGCCGGAATGCACGGCCTCACCCCAGCCGGTGACGAAACGCAGGCCCAGCACGTGGTCGCGCATGGCGCCCCAGGCGACGCGACGCGGGCCGGAGAGGTTGGCGGCAACCACGCCGCCGATGGTTTGCGGCCGGTCGGGCGCATGAAGCAATGCGCCAAGATCGGGCGGTTCGGCGATCAGGTGCTGGCCCTGCGCGGCGAGGGCAGCCTGGATGTCGGGAAGCGGCGTGCCGGCACGGGCCGACAGCACCAGTTCCTTCGGGGCGTAGAACGTGATGCCGGCGTGCCCGCGCGTGGACAGGCTGCGCGCCGCCTGGACCGGGCGGAGCATGCTCTGCTTGGTGCCGTTGCCGCAGACCAGCAGCGGCTCGCCGGCACGAGCGGCGTCGGCGACCGCGGTGGCGATGGCGGATTCGTGCGGGCTGATGGTCGTTTCGGCCATAGGGTGCCTTCCGCTCGATTCCACACCGCGAACCGGTTAAGGATTCTGCCGCTGAACTGATTGGCCGAGAGGTTGTCCCTCGAGCTTGCCGGCGGGCTCGTCAGCGGCGAGGCGCGCGCTCACCAATCCCAATTGCAAATCAGCGACCTCCCTGTTCAACTCACAGAAGCGCCGGTGAAGGTCGCTGGTCAGCTCGCGCGTCGTGACGACCAGGTCTGAGACGCGTGCCTTCAGCGCAGCCATCGGTGCGCTGCCAACTCCAGCGTAAGACCCCCCAACCGCAGCCTGCAGCGCGGCAACTTCCCGAATGAGTTCAATAACGCGGCTGCTTTGCGTCAGCGATAGCTCCTGGATGCTGATGGTCAGCTCCAGCAGCATGGGGACGAGCGTTTGCGCCAGCGCCTCTCTCTGTAATGCCTCCAAATCAGCGGCCAGCTCATCGTCCACACCGTCTTCTGCCGCATAGCGTGCGGCAAGGTTCTGAGCGCGAGAAAATTCGCGAGCCTTGATTGCCGCCCGCACGGCACCCCGTCGCGCAACAACGCCCTCGTAATCGTTCAACGAGACGATTTCGGCAATCTGCTCTTCCAACCGCGAAACCTCGGAGAACGCACCACGCGCCTCCGGGGCACCACGGTCTTCCAATGCCTCCGCCTGACGGATTGCTTCGGTCACGACAGGATACACTGTATCGATATCCATCGTATCTACGCCGTCATCAATTGCGATCGCGGCGGACGGAGTTCCACCACGCACGCCACCTTGGTTGCCCGAGGGTTGGCATACCGCCTGACCTGGTCCACCTTTTCACGCAATCGTCGGCGACCGGCATCAACCATGTTGATGCCACTCACTTCCAAAGCAATCGGCTGCCCGGTGGCATCCACCATGAGCCAATCGGCATGCTCTTCTCGCTGGGCACGTCTGCGAACCGAACAGCCATTGGCGGCGTGAACCAAAGCCAAGGCTATCGCCTCTACAGCATCCTCCGTGACCCGGTGGAAGTCCAGATGCTCGGCGGCAGCATCCGCATCCGGTGACCAGAGCAATGTGCCTTCCTGCCGCGACTCGTCGAATTCAATGGCAAGACTCGCACCCGGACGATGACCATGGCGCGCAAGCCCAACTGCAGCCTTGTGAGCGAAATCCGCAGCGGTGGTTGGGGCTAGCCGCGGATGCATCTCATTTAGCTTGCGCACGTCCACATCCATAGGGCCTACGCGACCTTGCTCAGTGGAAACACCTTGTGCGGATTCAGGAGCCAGCCGGGATCGAACGCCGTCTTGATCCGCCGCTGTTGCTCGAGCTCATGCGCCGCGAACTGCACCGGCATCAGCTCGCGCTTCTCCACGCCCACGCCATGCTCGCCGGTCAGGCAGCCGCCCTCTTCCACGCACAGCTTCAGGATTTCAGCACCGAAGGTCTCGGCGCGATGGAAACTGTCCGGATCGTTGGCGTCGAACATGATCAGTGGATGCAGATTGCCGTCACCCGCGTGGAAGATGTTGGCAACCTTCAAACCATAGCTGTCGGACATCTCGCCGATGCGACGCAGCACGCGGGGCAGGCGCGAGGTGGGGATCACGCCGTCCATGCATAGATAGTCCGGGCTGATGCGGCCGACCGCGCCGAACGCGCCCTTGCGGCCCTTCCAGATCGCCAGCGACTCCGCCGCCGATTGCGACACGCGCATGCTGATCGGATCATGCCGCGCGCAGATCTCCTTCAATTGCCCGAGCAACCGGTCCTGCTCTTCCGCGCAGCCTTCCACTTCGATGATCAGCATCGCCTCGGCATCCAGCGGATAGCCGGCATGGGCGAAATCCTCGCAGGCATGGATCGCGGGCTTGTCCATGAACTCCAGCGCCACCGGGATGATGCCGGACGAGATGATCGAATCGACGCAGGCACCGGCCACTTCGTTGGAGCGGAACGCGGCCAGCATGGCGCGCGCACCTTCCGGGGTACGCAGGATGCGGACCGTCACTTCGGTGATCACCGCAAGCTGGCCCTCGCTGCCGGTCAGCAGGCCGAGCCAGTCATAGCCCGCGGCATCCAGATACTGGCCGCCGATGTCGATGATGTCGCCGTCGACCGTGACGATCTTCAAACCGAGCAGGTTGTTGGTGGTGACGCCGTATTTCAGGCAATGCGCGCCGCCGGAATTCATGTTGACGTTGCCGCCGATCATGCAGGCAAGCTGGCTGGACGGATCGGGCGCGTAGAAGAAGCCGCGCGCGGCAACGGCGTTGGTGATGCCGATATTGGTCACGCCGGCCTGCACTGTGGCGCAGCGGTCGGCGTAGTCGATGTCGAGGATGTTGTTCATGCGCATCATCCCGATTACCACCGCATCGGCCAGCGGCAGCGCGCCGCCGGAGAGCGAGGTTCCGGCACCCCGCGGCACCACGCGCACGCCGTTCTGGTGGCAGAAGCGCATCACCGCGGCGACTTGCTCGGTGGTGTCCGGCAGTGCCACGGCGAGCGGAACCTGCCGGTAGGCGGTCAGGCCGTCGGTTTCGTACGGCTTCAGCAGATTGGGCTCGGAGATCAGCGCTTCCTCGCCCAGCAACGGGCGCAGGCCGGCAATGATGGCGTCGCGGCGGTCGAGCACGTCCTGCCGGGGTTCGGGCAATCGGATCATGGCGGGCCTCCGTGGCGGAACATGACGCGCGGGCGGGCGGCGGGCAAGTGGGCCGGAGCAACAGCCGGACGGAACGCAGAGACAAGGCCAGAGACTGTCGCCGAAGTCGCCGGCAGATTCCGTACGCCGATGACAATGCCGTTTAGCAGCGACTAAAATAGAACTGATGTCCATCTATTAGTAAACGGCAGTCAGCAGATTTCGATCATTTGTCCAGTTTAATTTGATGCAGGCGTTCGAGAAGGTCCTCGACTAAGAATGCCATCCAGTTGTTTACCTGTCCTGCTGGACCGTAGAGAATCCGGAAAGATCCATCCTCACCGTAAGCAAGTTGTCCGTGAACAAGGACGCCGAGACCTATACCGTTATGCACTATCTCCTTCACGCGAGACCAGAGCTCACGATGCAATGTTACGTGCCTTGCGCCGGCTATAGAAAAGCGCGATAGATAGAGTGATGGCGATACCGCGACGCTCGGGTCGACAGACCGCGCCTGGGCCGAAGGGCTACCGAAGTAGCAAATCAAGTCCTCATAAGTCTCATTAGGCAAGGTCATGCGCATCCTAAAATACCATGTTCTAGAAAACCGGGCATGATTACGAATGGCCCAATACGTACTTTCATCTATCAATGGAAAATCTTGGAGCGAGACGCCACCGCCCCATGATATCCGGAAGGCCTTATCCAGCCGCTCAAAATTCTGACGGACCTCAGACGCTAACGCAACAAATGCAGACTGCCAGTTCTGGTACTGTTCTTCGGGGGTCAGAGCTAACCGCTTCTTGGTTATCCGACTAAGCAGGCCGTCCATCGCCGTGGCAACCGGCGCTTCCGATATGATTGCCGGAGGCGGAAACTCCTCACTTGCTCCGGATGCACTAGACTTCAGACTCAACCAAGACTGGAATTGGTCCAGCGCGTCTTCTTGTAAGTCGCAAAATAGCTGCGCCAGGTCCGTCAAGTTACCTCTTATAGACACCTCTGTCGAATTACACTCCTCAAGGGCGTCATAGTAGCGATCGCGATTTTCCCATACCAATAGCAAGCCCGGCAGGCGAGAACGCCAGAGATAATAATTCACAAGTAATCGCGCAACG
>Ga0335075_10016752_pt1 | contig 10924 bp, 9 predicted proteins | sample Lox_Sample_24_FD_206723 | JGI IMG/M metagenome (GOLD analysis project Ga0335075, IMG submission 206723) | Soil microbial communities from Loxahatchee National Wildlife Refuge, Florida, United States - Lox_Sample_2.4 | ecosystem: Environmental > Terrestrial > Soil > Wetlands | place: USA: Florida... | reverse complement strand
TCAAGAAATACTCAAGCCACTTGGGGGTCCTGTAGCCGCGATGCGTCAGCAGCCGGTGATAGCCCATGCCGATCCCCAGGCTGCCCGCGACCCAGTAAAGAAAGAGAGCGACAAAAAATGCCTTCCACGTGAAGAAAAACAGCGCCGCCACAGCGCCGATGTGAAACAACACCATAAACGTGGCGGTAACCCAATTAATTCCGCTGTCGCTGGCCGAGTCTTTCCCCAGATCGTTGAGTGTCATGGAAGCCCTTGTTTGTGCTCTTTGTTTTATTCTTCCTGCGGTGCGATCTCAGGATACCAGCGTCAGGGCCAGTGTTTTGTAATAGTTATGTAATACCGGACATTTGCGCTGTAAAGGTAATTGCAGCCGAAGTTCCTGTACGCAAGTACAGGTTTTGGCGGGCGACTTGGCTGCGCGGCTTGTCAATCCTGCTTATTTCCCGGATAATTGGGTCTCTCCGGTTTCCATCGGCACTCCGGCGCTATGGTGCAACGGTTAGCACGCGGCCCTTTCAAGGCTGAAATACGGGTTCGATTCCCGTTAGCGCTACCAAAACCTTGCTTCCTGAGAATTTCTGCGCCCTGACTCACGTTCCCCTGTTCCGCAGCTAAGCGGGAGATTTGCCGGTTTTAGGGCGCCAAAGGAGAACCTCAATGAAAGCGGCAATTATGACAGCGGTGGGCAAGTCTCCCATTTATGGAGACTTCAAGGAGCCCGTTGCTTCCGAAGGAAGCGAAATAATCACGGTCAGCGCTTCCGCGCTCAGTCAGTTCAGCAAGTCCCGATCCTCAGGGGCACATTACAGTTCAGATGCGCAATTTCCGTGCGTGGCGGGAGCCGATGGTGTTGGCCGCACAGCGGATGGACGGAGGGTTTACTTCGCCCTGCCAGAAGCTCCTTACGGAGCGCTCGCGGAAAAAACTCTCGTTCGCTCCAGACAATGCATCGCAGTTCCTGATGGCATAGATGATGTCGCGGCCGCCGCGATCGCCAACCCAGGCATGTCCGCTTGGGCCGCCCTCGTCGAACGCGCTCACCTGCAACCCGGGGAAACGGTGCTCGTCAATGGCGCAACGGGGAGTGCGGGCAGGCTCGCGGTACAACTGGCAAAGCACCTCGGCGCGGGCAAAGTCATCGGCACCGGGCGAAATGAAGGTGAGCTCAAAGAGCTGGTTTCTTTGGGCGCGGACGTTGTGATCCCGTTCACGATAGATGGCGCTCACCCGGTCGGAGGGAAGCTGTATGAAGAATCGTTGATCGCGGAATTCGCTCATGGTATCGACATTGTGATTGATTACCTGTGGGGTGCGAGCGCAAAGACCGTCATCGTCGCTATTGCTAAAGGTGTGGAGGATGCGCGCCCGGTCCGCTTTGTGCATGTGGGCGGCGCGAGCCGCGAGGAGAATATCGAGCTGCCGGGCGCGGCGCTCCGCTCCTCTGCGATTCAGTTGATGGGCAGCGGCATCAAGAGCGTCCCTTTCCCGAAGCTGCTCGACGCGATCAGAAATGTCTTCGGCGTCGCTAAACGTGCCAAGCTCCAAATCGCCACAAAGACCCTACCCCTGTCGGCGATTCACGAGGCGTGGGACTCGCCGGGAAAGCCACGCGTCGTTTTCACCACCAGATAGGCGTGCGTCCGCATACCGTTCACACGTCTTCTCCGTGCCTGTATATGCCTTGACGAGTATATGCTCGGTGGAGTATACCAATGATGTGGAATCTGCGTTCGAAATTATTGCCGAGCCGAACCGCCGCGCGATACTGAGCCTCCTGGTCTCGTCCGAACAGTCGGTTGGAGAGATCGAGCGTCAGCTGCGCCTGCCGCAGCCGACCGTGTCAAAGCACTTGCGCGTGCTGCGAGACGCCGGTTTCGTCGAATCCACGGTGGACGCGCAGCGGCGCCTCTACCGCCTGAAAGCAGAACCGCTTCAGGAGGTGGAGGCTTGGCTGGCTCCGTTCCGCCGGTTCTGGTCCGCTCACCTGGATGCTCTCGAACGCCACCTCGACCGTATGGAAGAGCCCGCGCCCGCGAAAAGGAAGACAAAGAGAAAACGGCGCGACGCAAGCCGCGAACATCACAAAGGAGAATCGAGATGAAGATCAAAGTGACCACCCTATACGTGGACGATCAGGAAAAGGCCCTGCGCTTCTATACGGATGTGTTGGGCTTTGCCAAGAAGGCCGATTTCAGCCAGGGCCCCTATCGCTGGCTGACCGTAGCCTCGCCCGAGGAGCCGGACGGCGTCGAGCTGCAGCTGGCGCTCAACGACAACCCCGCGGCGAAAACGTACCAGCAGGCGTTGTTTCAGCAGAACCAGCCCGCGATCATGTTTTTCACTGACGACATCAAGGGCGACCACGAGCGGATCAAGGCCCGCGCCGAGTTCACGATGCCGCCCACCGAGGTGACCGGCTCGACCATTGCCATGCTGAAGGACACCTGCGGTAATCTCGTTCAGCTCACCCAGCTGAAACGCTGGTAGGCGGGAGATGACCGATCGCGAGCAGTACACGCCGGGTCCGGCCAACATCGCGCGCATACAAAAGGACGGAGAGAAGTGGACGCTCGTCCTCGTCCGGGAGCTGCGCCATTCGCCGGAAAAAGTCTGGCAGGCGATTACCGACCCGGCGCATCTGCGCGAATGGGCGCCCTTCGACGCCGATGGCAGCCTGGCTACTGCCGGAGCCACGGTGAAGCTCACCACGGTTGGCGCGCCCGTGCCACACGTTACCGAAACAACGGTGACGCGAGCCGAAGCTCCCAAGCTGCTTGAGTACAAGTGGGGTGCCTTCGATACCCGGTGGGAACTCGAACCTGTTGCGGGCGGCACGCGCCTCACGCTTTGGACCAACATCGGCCGCCGCTTTATTTCCATGGGCGCCGCCGGATGGCACATTTGTTTCGATGTCCTGGATCGCCTGCTCAGCGGAACTCCCATCGGCCGCATGGTTGGGCCGGATGCAGCGAAGTTCGGCGGCTGGCAGCGGCTGAACCAGGAGTACGCCAAACAGTTCGGTATCGAAGCGCCCAATTGGGCGCCGCCTGCGCCTCAAAAGTCGTGAATCCAAGGAATCCAATGAATCCTTCGGAACGTATCGACCAGCTGATCGCAGGACTCACAGACTGGCGCGGCAAAACGCTCGCCGGCATCCGCAAGAGCATCCTCGATGCCGACTGGGAGATCATCGAGGAATGGAAGTGGATGGGAAGCCCGGTATGGTCTCGCGACGGAATGATCGCGGTCGCGAACGCGCATAAAGACAAGGTGAAGGTCACCTTTTCCAACGGGGCGAGCCTCCCGGATCCCGAGAAGCTCTTCAACAGTGGCCTCGGCGGCAACAGGTGGCGCGCGATCGACTTGCTCGAAGGCGACAAGATCAACGAGCGTGCCCTGAAAAATCTCGTCCGCGCCGCCATTGATTACAATCAGAGCAAATTGAAGGGGAAAATGCCCGCGGGCGCGCGTGCGAAAGCACGCAAAGGCAAAAAGCGGTGAAGCTACGCCTTTTTCCCGCCGTTCTCTTTGCGGGTCTGGGGCAAGCCGTCCGCCACAGGCAGCCACACCTGAAAGCGCGTGTCTCCGGGTTTTGACGTGACCTCGATGTTTCCGCGGTGCTTCGTGATGAGGCGCTGAACCGTGTCGAGGCCGAGCCCTGTCCCTTCGCCGACTCCCTTGGTGGTGAAGAACGGCTCGAAGATGTGCGGCTTCACCTCGGGCGGAATTCCCGGGCCGTTGTCGGCAATTTCCACGACGACGCAGTCGTCCTGCTGATAGGTGCGAATGCGCAGCTCGCCCTGGCCCTTCATCGCGCTGATCGCGTTGTCGATGATGTTGGTCCACACCTGATTCAGCTCGCTCCCGAATGAATTCACCAGCAGAGGAACGCTGCCGTAATCGCGCTTCACCACGACGCCGTGCTTGAGTTTGTGGTTCATGATCGTAAGAGTTGTCTCGATGCTCTTCGCGACATCGACGTTTTGCTGCGGCGTCTGGTCCATGTACGTGTATTCCTTAATTGCACGGACCAGATCGGAGATTCGCGACGTGCCGCTCTCGATTTCGTTGAGCAGGCTGATGACCTCGATCCACGCCGCGATCCTCACAAGAGCCGCTCGGGCCGTTTGCGCCTCGAGCGTCGCAAATAGAGACTCGAGCGCCGCCGGCTTCACGTTGCGGTGCGCGAGGTCGGCGGCGAGCTGCCAGAGATCGTTCTGCCCGTGGCTCCGCAGCAGGGAATCGATCTCGCCTTCGAGGTCGCTCATAGCGAGCGCGTCGGGCGGAACGTCGTCGCTCTTAACCAGAGACGCTTCCAGGGCCTCGATCTCCGCTCTTTGGGTGGGCGTGAGTTCGCGCCGTCCCAATTCTTGGCTCGCGTATTTGATTCGCTTGAGGGCGTCGCGCAGTTGGCCGGCTGCACGCTTGGCAGCCGAGGCCGGATTGTTGAGTTCATGAGCGAGGCCCGCTGAAAGTTTTCCCAACGACGCCAGGCGGTCGCGCTGCTGTTCGATCCGGGTAGTTTCGCGAATCCTATCCGCCATCAGCCCGACGAGGCGATGCGTGAGCTCCGGCATCTTCTGGATGAGTTCGGGAAACAGCGCCGCAGGGAAGCGCAGCACGCGCGCATCCGTAATCGCGCGCACGCCCACGCTGAACTGTTTCATGCGTGAAAAGGGGAGCACGCCCGTCACAGAGCCCGACTTGATCGGGATCACGACGGTCTCGCCGCCGAGATCGCCGCGCGCCTGCAGTTGCCCTTCGAGGATCACGAACATCGCGTCGGCAGGATCGCCGGGGCGAAAAGGCGATTCGCCGGACGCCAGGACTTCTTCCTGAGACTGCGAGAGAAACCACTCGATCTGATCTTCGGGCAGATCGGCGAACGCCGGAACGCTCAACAATTCTGATTTCGCGACCATTTATACTTTGCTCAGATATTGATGGATGAATTGGACGGCTACCGATCCTTCACCGACCCCCGAGGCTACCCGCTTGACTGACCCGTGCCGCACGTCGCCTACCGCGAAAATGCCCGGAACGTTCGTTTCGAGCAGGAACGGATCGCGGTCAAGCGCCCATCCCTTGGGGCGCTGCCCCTCGCGAATCAAGTCGGGGCCAGTCAGGAGGAATCCGCGCTCGTCACGCTCGAGGACGCCCGCCATCCAATCGGTTCGCGGCAACGCCCCGATGAAAATGAACATCGCGCTCGCCGGCACACGCTCCAGCTTGCCTGTGTCCGAACACAGGAACGAAATCTCTTCCAGGTGCGTTTCGCCATGCGCTTCCTGAACGCTGGCATTCGCCCAAATCTGGATGTTGGGCGTCTCCTTGACCTGGTCGATCAGATATTGCGACATTGTGCTCGATAGCGAGCTTCCGCGCACCACGATTACCACGCGCTCGGCGAACCTCGCGAAATTCATGGCCGCCTGGCCCGCCGAATTCGCGCCGCCAATCACATAGACCACTTCGCCCTTGCACGACAGCGCCTCCGTCGAGCCGCCGCCGTAGTAGACGCCCGCTCCCTGCAGCCGGTCGATCCCGGGAGCTTCCAGGCGCCTCCACTGCACGCCCGTTGCGATCAGCAACGCGTGGCACGAGATTTCGTTCCCATCCGCCAATTTCAGGATGCGGTAGGGATCTTCGGTTCGCACTCCCACAGTTTCCTGCGGCGAGAGAATTTCGACCCCGAAGCGCTGCGCCTGCACCACCGCGCGCCGCGCGAGGTCGCCGCCGCTAAGCCCCATGGGAAATCCGAGGTAGTTCTCGATGCGCGAACTCATCCCCGCTTGGCCGCCCGGCGCTTCGCGCTCGATCATCACCGTGTGCAAGCCCTCGGACGCGCCGTACACTGCAGCGGCGAGACCCGCGGGTCCTCCGCCCACGATCGCCAAGTCGTAGAAGCTGGTTTGCGCGCGCGTCCGCAAGCCGACTTTCTGCGCTACGTCCGCCGGCACGCTCTCGAGCAGCTTCGTTCCGTCCGGGAACAGCACCACCGGAAGGCTGGCGGCGTCCGTTCCCAGTACATCCAGCAGCCGCTTGGTTTCCGGATCATTGGCCGAAAGTTCGACGTCGATCCACTGGTAGGGAACCCGGTTGCGCGCCAGGAAATCCCGCAGATCGTAAGATCGCGGCGACCAGCGCGTCCCCAACACGCGAATTCCCTCGAAGGTAGGCCGGTAGGAGGCGCGCCAATCGTCGAGCAGATCGTCAAGCTGAGGATAGAGATGCTCCGACGGCGGATCCCAGGGCTTCAAAAAGAAGTAGTTGATGTTCGCCTGATTGATGGCGTTGATCGCCGCACTCGTGTCGGCGTAAGCGGTAAGCAGCGCCCGCTTCGCGTCCGGGAAGATTTGCATTCCCTCCTGCAGGAATGCCACGCCATCCATATGAGGCATGCGCTGATCGGCGAGCAACAAGGCCACGCTATCGCTGCGCAACTTCAGTTGTCCCAGAAGATTCAGCGCCTGTTCGGGAGAATCACTCGCTATTACACGGTAGTCCGCGCCGTATTTCGACCGCAAGTCGCGCTCGATCGCACGCAAAACGTCGGAGTCGTCGTCCACGCTCAATAAAATTGGTTTCGCCATGAAGGGGTCCCAGCCTCGTACCAAAGACAATTCTAAACGCCTGAGCCTTTTAAACAAGATGAGATGAGAAGTGGCGGATTTGGTCGCAGAATTAGATTCCCGAGGCGCTCCCTAGCCCGCGAGTGTCCATGTATCCCATGCAATTTCAATCACTAACAGGAAACCCAAAACTCCGGCCCGACTCCGGAGTAATACACAATTAACATTCCCGTCACAGACGGTTTACCCGCGCAGAATAACGTCCCACAGCGTTGGTGGGTGTGCTAAGCGATAACACCGCCACAATCGAAACAATCTAGCTTGGTTTCCCCAGGGTGGGGTTCCGCAGCCGCACTATGCCGACTGCGGGGGGTTGGGCCGGAAACTTTCATCGCTTCGGACACTTGCATTTCAAAACCGACTCTCGCTGTAGCTTCAACGGTGCAGTTCATCTCAAGGAGGAATAAATGCGAGCATTCTGGTTGTGTATCGTCGCTCTCGGCCTCGCTGTTTCGCCCGCAATGGCCGGAACAGGCGCTGGGGGCGATAAAGACTCTGGGGGAAACGGAGCCACGAGCACTTCCGCGAAGGCGGAGCCGGCTCCCAAGGAGTCGCCTTCGAGCCTGGATATCCAAACCGAGTTGCAGCAGATGCGCGATCTTCTGGAGTCTCAGTCCAAGCAGATCGAGCAGCAGAACGAGCAGCTCAAAGAACAGCAGGAGCAGATGCGCGATCTTAAAGATCAGCTGTCGGCGGCAAACCCGGCAGGCCCCACTGCCGATAGCATTGCGGCCGCTGTGGCGGGTCCCGTAAACGCCCCGCTCCAGCCGGCCGCCGGAATCGTCGCCACCAGCTCATCGGCCAGTTCCGGCTCGGAAGCGGCGCAAAACAGCGATGAACCTGCCGCGCTTCACTTCAAGGGTATCACTTTGACTCCCGGCGGTTTCATGGCGGCAGAAACGGCGTGGCGCGGCAAGGCATTGAGCGCCGACGTCAATTCGCCGTTTAACTCCATCCCGCTGCCCGGCTCCTCGGCCTACAACATTTCCGAATTCAACGCCAGCGGCCGTCAGTCGCGAATCAGCATGCTCGTCCAGGGCAAACTCGACAACGTCGCAATCGGCGGCTACTACGAAACGGACTTCCTCTCCGCCGGCACGACTTCAAACTACAACCAGAGCAACAGCTTCACCCTTCGACAGCGGCAGTTCTGGGGCCAGGCGAAGTTCAACAGCGGCTTCACCTTCACCGGCGGCCAGATGTGGAGTCTCGTAACGGAGACCGGACATGCGATGGACAACCGGACTGAACTGACGCCACTGACGATCGATGCACAGTATAGCGTCGGCTTCAGTTGGGCGCGCCAGTATGGAGCCCGCTTCACGCAGAGCCTCCTCGACAACAAACTCACCCTGGGATTCTCGATCGAGAATGCCGAGGCCACGCCCATCACCGTTCACGGCAATCCGACGGGCAGTTCTACCTCTGGAGCTACCACGGTACTTGTTCCCACTTCGGCTACCTGCACTGTGGAACCTTGCACCGCGACAGTTGGCGGAACGACCACCACGTACACCAACTATTTGCTCGGTCAGGCTGGCGCCGGCGGCGGTCTCTTGAACGGCCTTGCCAATTTCACTTACAACAAGACTCCCGACTTCGTCGTTAAGGCAGTTTGGGAGCCGGGTTTCGGTCACTATGAGGTGTACGGTTTGGTGAGCAACTTCCGTGACCGCATCTTCCCGTGCGCCACGACGTCTGCCACTGATGTGTGCGGCGGGATCACCGGACCTTCCGCCACGGGGGCGTTTAATGATACCCGCACCGGCGGCGGTATCGGCGCCAGCGCCCGCTGGCACCTCTTTGCCAAGCATATGGACCTCGGCATCAAGGGTATGGGCGGAAACGGTGTTGGACGATACGGTAGCGCCCAATTGCCCGACGCCACGGTTCGTCCGGACGGTACGCTCGCCCTCCTCCACAACTACATGGGTCTCGGCACCATCCAGCTCTATCCGACTCCCAAGCTGGATATCTACCTGAACGCCGGCGACGAGTATGCGTCTCGTTGGCAGTACGCAAAGGGCGGGCCGGGCACGGCCTTCAACGAAGGCTACGGCGCGCTGGGATTCAATAACTCGGGCTGCTGGACAGAGACTCTCCCCACGACAACGACTCCGGCAGGTACCACAGCCGGCAGCGGGTTCGTTCCAGGCGGGCTCTCCAACTGCACCGGCGACACCCGCAACATCATCGAGGGTACAGCCGGCTTCTGGTACCGCTTCTACAAGGGTTCCCGAGGGACCGTGCAATACGGCATGCAGTTCTCTTACATCGTTCGCAACACGTGGACCGGCGTTGGCTCCGTCGCGCACCCCAGTGGCTCGCCGACCGCCGATGAACCTATGGCGTTCACCTCGTTCCGCTACTACCTGCCGTAAACCTCTATATCGTTCGTAGCTTTAAGTCCGGATCGCCTCCCAAAACGGGGCGATCCGGACTTTTTCTTTTCGACCGCCATGTAGTGCCATCCAGATCGACCTCTCCCCTTTCTCCACAAAAAACCGTTTGCCGCGGTTGCCCTGATCGTTATTCTCCCAAAGGCGTGCTCGGCGAGGTGGGAGACGCAGCGAACGATGGCGAGAAAAATCGGCAAGGCGATGATGCTGCCGATGTTCGTGCTCTTCGTTGCCACATTGACGGCGAAGGCGGGCCCACCCTTTCAGACCGACGATCCCGACCCGGTCGACTTCCACCACTACGAGTTCTACGTTTTTGGCAATGCGGATGGCACCGGCGTCGAAATGGATACGGCCGGGCCCGCAGCCGAGTTCAATTGGGGAGTCCTGCCCAACACGCAATTCCACATCATCGTTCCGCTCGCCGCGATCGTGCCTTCCAACGAAGCCAAGTATGCGCACGCTGGGGTGGGGCCAAGCGAATTCGGCTTGGGCGACATTGAAATCGGCGTGAAATATCGATACCTCAAAGAAACAAAACACCGGCCCATGATCGGCACGTTCACGATGCTCGAGGTGCCGAGCGGGAATTACAACCTCGGGCTCGGCGTCGGGAAAGTCTGGGCGAAGCTGCCCGTCTGGGTGCAGAAAAGCTTCGGCCCGTGGACCACCTACGGCGGCGTGGGCGAGCAGATCGTCCCGCAGACCGGCTACAACAATTTCACCTACGGCGGATGGCTGCTGCAGCGCGACATCGGCAAAAAGTGGACGCTGGGCGGCGAGGTCTTTTCGCACGGCGCCGAAGGAATCGCGACGCCGCAAATCAGAGGTTCGACGCTCGTGGATGCAGGCGGCTATTACTACATCCGGAATCCCGGCTTCCAGGTCCTCTTTTGCTACGGTCATGCGGTCGGGGGAATGCCGGAAACCTACGCCTACGTCGGTCTCTATTGGACGTGGGGTGGTTCAAAAGATGATCAGCAATCGGCGCGCAGCCTGCTAGACAAACTCCACCAATACGCGGAAGTCCCGGGCCGATAGTCCCGAACTCGAAATCTACTGAGGCGTCGGCGGGGGATTTGGGGAATGTAGCTCAGGGCCGTCTTTGCCCGAGGCTGTTCGCTATTTCAAGGTTTGAACGTAGCGCCGGGTCCTTCTAGCCCGGCATCTTCGATTTTGCTCCAGGTCTCCGCGTCCTCACTGCTCTCGGCGATCTCTGTGTTTAGTCCAACGTGCCAATCTCCCCCCGTGTTCGATCAGGCAAATGCTTCAATTTTCAAATCTGACGCAAAGAAAAATCGGGAGAAGGTTAGCGCCTCTCCCGGCCCGCCTACCAGAGCAGCTTCAACCCAAATTGAATCTGCCGTGATGTGGTCGACGTGCTCGTAACAACCCCGGCCGCTGGATTCGGCACGGGCGTTGTTCCCGACAACGTCGCCAGGATGACGTTGGGCGTGTTGAAATTCGCCCGGTCGAGTATGTTGAAGATCTCCGCGCGGAATTGCAGGTTCAGCCGCTCGTTGATCGGAGTCGTCTTCAGCACCGAGAAGTCCCACGTCGCCAGCCCGGGACCGGTCAGCGTGTCCCTGCCGAGATTGCCGTAGAATCCGCCGTTATTCACCTCGGTCAGGAAAGCGTCTGGATTGAACCACTCGCCCGGCTTGCCCAAAACGACCGGCCCGCTGAAGCTCGGGTTGATGAATGGCCGCACCGGATTCTTCGTGTCGCCGTTTTTCGTCGGGTTGTAGCTCAGCTGTGGCGTAAACGGGAGTCCCGACTGCGCCGTGATGATGCTGTTGATCGACCAGCCGCTCACCAGCCGGTCGGTCCAGCCGCTCACGTCGCTCGCGAACATCTGTCCGTGCCCGAATGGGAGATCGTACACCGCGTTGA
>Ga0335075_10016751_pt1 | contig 10925 bp, 9 predicted proteins | sample Lox_Sample_24_FD_206723 | JGI IMG/M metagenome (GOLD analysis project Ga0335075, IMG submission 206723) | Soil microbial communities from Loxahatchee National Wildlife Refuge, Florida, United States - Lox_Sample_2.4 | ecosystem: Environmental > Terrestrial > Soil > Wetlands | place: USA: Florida... | reverse complement strand
GCGGCCTTTGGATCGTATGGCGTCGGAGTCAATGGAGCACGCGTCGTCCAGAACTCGTCGGGCAGGTCCGCGTAGGCGACGGTTCCCGTACCGTGGGTATTGATGCGGGTGATGAGCGCGCGATCAATGGCCATCGCGATCGCACGGCGCATCCGGACGTCGGCCAGGAGCGGCCGCTGTGTATTGAGTGCGAGCGCGACGAAGTCGTTCGTGGGCTCGGTCGTTTCGCGTAAGTCAGCGTCGGATCGTAGGTCGGCGTACTGCGACGATTCCACGTCGGCGAAATCGACGTCGTGCTTGCGCAGTGCAATCGTCTGCGTCGTGACGTCGGGGAGGATGTCGACATCGATGCGCTCGATCCGTGGCGCGCCGCCAAAGTAGTGCGGATTTGCCACGTAGCTGATTCTGCTGCCGTGGTCCCAGCGCAGAAAGCGGTAGGGTCCGGTGCCGATCGGATGCGTATTGAACGAATCCGTATTGATGTTCGCGCTCTTGGCAAGCAGATGGGCCGGAACGATCTGATACTGTCCGCATATCAAACTCAGGAAGGGTGCGAGGCGGTGTTTGAGGTGAAAGATGACCGTCCAGGCGTTCGGGGTCTCGACGCGGGCGATGTCGTCATACCCCGTGCGAACTGCTACGTTGGTGCGCGGGTCGAGAACCGCATGAATCGTGAAGGCCACGTCCGCACTCGTGAAGGGAACCCCGTCTTGCCATCTGACGCCGTGCCGAAGGTGAAACGTATAGGTGAGACCGTCACGTGAGATTCCACCGTTGGAAAGCGTGGGCACCTCAGCGGCGAGGACGGGTACGAAGCCGCCATGCGGCCCGGAATCGACGAGAAAATCGAAGGCGAGCGAGGCGAGTTCAGCGTCGTCCAACTGGGTCGCGAGCAGTGGGTCGAGCGACTCGGGCTCGCTGGTCGTGACGAGGTGCAGGGTCGTGGGAACCTTCGGGGTCGCCGTTTGATCGGCGACGTGCGTGCACCCGGCGAGCGCGAAAAAGATAGCCACGAGTGAGCAGCGACGCAGCAGGACGAGCATGACGCGAAGTTGGGTCGGCGGCAGAGGCCGTCCTGCGGGCGGGCCCGAGCCTAAGCAAGCCAGTGCCCTTTTTGAAGGCTAAGCAGACAAAGCGGGCGCTGGCCGAGCGCACGGAGGCGCTGTATCTGCCACGCCCGTACTCGGTGGAGCAATGACGCACCGTCAACTCCTGCAGAGTCTGTTCGACGCATGGCGCACCGGCGACGCATTGCGTGCGGTCGCGCACTTCGCAGTCGACGGTTCCTATCGGGAAGCACACGCCGATGCGATCGTTGGCCGCGATGCGATCGCGGCACATTTCACTCGGTTCTTCCGCGACGGCCCGGCATGGCGCTTTGCGCCGGAGGAGATCATCGTGGAAGCCAACCGGGCGGCGGTGCGCTACGGCTTCGAGGTCGAAGGCCGAGACGGCGTTTGGCACGAACGGACGGGGTGTGCTTTTGTAACATTTGCCAACGGCGTCATTGCCGAGTGGCGAGAATTTGAGGGGTGAAGATGGCGGAGACGCTTTCAATAGACGTACAGACGGATGGCGACGGGCGGACGCATTTGTTCATTCTGCACGGCGATCTCGACGTGGCCACCTCGCCTGCCCTCCGCGCAGCACTCATCGATGCCGCCTCGGCAGAACAGCAAAATATCATCGTCGACTTATCGCAGCTCGCATTTCTCGATTCGACGGGCCTGGGCGCGCTCATCGGCGCGAACAAACGGGCAAAGGAAGGCGGCGGCGAGGTGCGCCTCGTGGCGCAAGAAGGTCAGATCCTGCGGTTGCTGCGGATCACCGGGCTCCTCGACGTCTTTCGCGTCTACCCCAGCATCGAAGCGGCCAAGACCGACGATGCACGGTTGGTGGGGCTGTAAGCGGCATACGCCTCGTCCAAGAGGTCGATCACGTGGCGCACGGCAATCGTGCGCCCAGCTTTTTCTAGACCACCGGCGACTTGCAGCGCACACCCGGGGTTCGCCGTCGCGACGATCTGCGGCTCGACGGCGAGGATGTTGCGAACCTTGCGCTCCTGCAAGCGACCGGCCATCTCCGGCTGCGTGACGTTGTAGATCCCCGCGCTCCCACAGCAGAGTGAACTCTCGTTCATCTCGCGTACGGTCAAGCCGGGGATTTGCGCGAGCAACCGCCGCGGAGCTTCGGTAATCCGTTGCGCATGGGCGAGATGGCAGGGCTCTTGATACGTCACCACGGCATCGATGCGCCCGAGGTCAGGCGATATCCCGACCTCATCCAAGAATTCTAGCGCGTCCCGTACGCGCGCCGAGAAGGCGTGGGCGCGCTGCGCCCACGCCGGGTCATCGGCGAGCAGATGACCGTACTCTTTGAGCGTGGAGCCGCAACCAGCGGCATTGATGATATAAAACTCCGCGCCGGAGGCCTCGAAGGCAGCAATGTTGCGCCGGGCGAGCTCGCGGCCGAACTCCATCTCACCCGCGTGCACGGCAATTGCGCCGCAACAGCCTTGCGCGGCGGGCACCACGACCTCGCATCCAGCCCGCTGCAGCACGCGCACGGTCGCCTCATTCGTCTGCGCGAACGCAACGTGCATCACGCAGCCGGCGTGAACCAAGACCGTTGCCTTTTTGTGTGTGCCCGCGGCCGGGAAACGCTGATTGCGAGGAACGAAGAAGCGCGTCGAAACCGTCGGTGCGAGCGCTTCGAGCCCGGCAAGATGGAGCAGCGTGAGGATGCCGCTGCGCCGCACGAGCGCCTGTAATCCCGAACGTTGATAGAAGCGCAGCAGCAGCGCGACCGCGCGCATGAGCCCGAGATTGCCGAAAAGTGCCCGCAGCGCAAACCAGCGCAGTGCGCGCTCGAAAGGCGAGCGCGATGGTTCGACGGCTCGCTCCACCTGTGTGCGCGCGGGTTCGAGGAGCTGGCCATACGCAACACCGGATGGGCAGACGGCTTCACAGGCGCGACAGTCGAGGCACTCGTGCATCTGGTGCATGAAGCCGGGGCTGGTCAGATCGAGGCGCCCCTCGTCGACGGCTTTGATGAGGGCGATGCGCCCGCGCGGGCTCGAGGTCTCCACGAGCGTCTCGACATAGGTCGGGCACGTTGGCAGACAGAGCCCGCAGCGCACACATTGGTCGTACACGCTCTGCGGCGGCACGTCGGGTGCCGTGAATCCGATCTTCGGGCCGGTCATCAGTTAGCGCAGATCGAAGGCGTCGGGACCGCCCGGCTCGGGGAAGAGTTTTCCAGGATTCATCACGCCATTGGGATCGATGGCACTCTTGATTTGCCGCATCAACGCGAGCGTCTCGCTGCCCAAGTCGAGCTCCATGAATTGCTTTTTGAGTAGTCCGATGCCGTGCTCGCCCGAGAGCGTCCCCCCGAGTTCGATTGCCGCTTCGAATATCTCCCGCGCCGCCCGGCGCACGCGCACCATCTCGGCTGCGTCGCGGCGATCGCACAGAATGTTCGGATGGAGATTGCCGTCGCCCGCGTGACCGAAGAGCGGGATCAACAATTCGTTTCGACCGGCGATCTCGCGCACGCGACGTACCATCTGCACGATCTGCGAGCGGGGAATCGAAATGTCCTCGCCGAGTTTGTGCGGACGCCGGCGTGCCAGCGCCGGCGAGATCGCGCGACGCGCCTCCCAGAGTTTGGCGCTCTGCGCGGCATCCGCGGCGATGCGCACCTCGCTCGCACCGTGTGTGCGCGCAATGTCGCCGATCTGTTCGAGTTCACCGCGCACGTGCTCGGGATAGTTCCCGTCCACCGCAAAGAGCAGCATCGCCTCGCTCTCGACCGGTAGACCGATCGGTTTGAAATCCTCGACGCAGCGCATCGTCAGCTGATCGAGCAGCTCGATCGACGTCGGCGTGAGCCCCGACGACATGGTCGCGGTCACCGTCGCCGCCGCGTCTTCGATCCGGGCAAAGACGGCCGTCGCGGTTGCACTGTGCTTGGGTTTGGGCAAGAGGCGCAGCGTGATCTCGGTGATCGTGCCGAGCGTCCCTTCGGCGCCGGTGAAGAGTGCGCGCAGATTGTACCCGGTCACATTTTTGAGCATCTTCCCGCCGGTACGAATGATCTGCCCCTGCGGAAGGACGACTTGGAGCGCCATCACATAATCGCCCGTCACGCCGTATTTGAGACAGCGCGCGCCGCCCGCGTTCTCCGCAACGTTACCGCCGATGGCCGACTGCTTGAGACTCGACGGATCCGGCGGGTAGAAGAGATTCCGCGCCTCGACGGCGCGCTGCAGGTCGGCGGTGATCACGCCCGGCTGCACGACCGCGACGGAGTTGATCTCGTCGATCTCCAGGATGCGATTCATACGCATCACGTTGAGGACCAGACTTCCGGCGAGCGGGACCGATCCGCCGGAGAGACCACTGCCCATCGCGCGCGGTGTAATGGCGAAACGCTCGCGGTTGGCGAGCTCGTGCAGTGCGCTGACTTGCTCGGCGTTTTCGGGGAGAACGACCGCCATCGGCCGGCTCTCATACCACGTCCCGTCGAAGCCGTAGGCGAGCAGGTCCTCTTCGCTGGTCAACACGTTGCGTTCGCCGACGATCGCCGTCAGTTCGGCAAACTCGCGCGTCTGGATCATCGAGCACTGCTTCCCAAGCTCGTGCCGCGGCGCCTGCGCTGCGCCGCTGTGCGCTAGCCGCCGGCGCGGCGGAAGCCGAGGCGCTTTGCGCGGTTCAGGACGACGCGGTCGCGGCGCACCGACTCGATGAGGTCGACGACGTACTCCTCTTCGAGTTGCGAGGCTCGCCAGGCGGCAGTACTCCCAGGGGACGGAGTTCCTTCATCTTGCGGCGTCGTCGGAGGCTCGTAGGGGTCTTGCATCGTCGTCGACCTCGGGTCGGGGAGGTTGGTGATGCAGATATGCTAGCGACCGTGGCGTCCGAGAGGCGTCCGATTTCGCACACGCCTGCTCAGCTTGCCAAGGTAAGTTCACAGTCCGGGAGAAAAGGCCGATAACCCACGGTGAGAGTGGTGATGGACACGTGACGACGGCTGCCTTTCCGCATAGTCACCGCAGCGCGCCGGACCCTTGGTGGTCCCTGCTGGCGGAGGGCTTCGCCATGATGCGCGAGCGCATCCCGATCTACGCGGCGCTCGCGGTGCTCTGTGCCATCGCTGGGACGTATGGAGCCGCCGGGCTGGTCGATGCCGTGAACCGTCCCGACGTGCAGAAGGCGATCTTTGGTGCCCTCCTCGGCGTCCCAGGGCTGCGAGCCGTGTTGCTGGCCTCGGTGCTCGCGTTGTTCTTCATCTTGCCGTCCGCGCTGCGCCGGGTGCGTCCCGAATTCCGCATGACCCCAACGCGCGTCTGCCTTACGATCGTCATGCTGGGGGCGATCGGTCTTGCGACCGACATCGGCTTGGCGGCGATGGTCGTGCCGGGCGTCGTGATCGGTGTGCTCGCTTCGCAAGCGCTCTTCAGCGCGCTGCTCGCCGATCGGCCGGCGAACGGTCCGCGCGTCCTTTCACCGTTCGCGGGCGCCTTCGCGCGTTCGCTGGCGTTGACCAAGGCGCACTTCATCTCCACGCTAGGCGTCGTGGCGCTCTCGCTTGCCGTGCTGCTGATTCCCTTTATGGCCTCGTTGTTCGGGGCACTCGTGCTCATCGGCTGGGACGACCGCACGCTCGTCGTGACCGCGCCCCTCCTCTTGTTCGTCTTCGTCTACTTCGAATGCGTGCGCTACGCGATCATCGTGCGCTGGTACGAGCGCCTGGCGGAGCGCCAAAAGGGCTGAAAGCCACCGCGGGCGCAATCCCCGCCGGTGGAAGATCGGACCAAAGCCAATAGCGCTGTCTTAGTCAACGGACGCGACCGAGCCGGGGCGCGCGCCATGTTCAAGGCCATCGGCTATACCGACGAGGATCTGCGCAAGCCCCTCATCGGCATTGCGAACACGTGGATCGAGACGATGCCGTGCAATTTCAATTTGCGCAAGCTCGCCGAGCACGTCAAACGCGGCGTGCGCGACGCCGGCGGGACGCCGATGGAATTCAACACGATCGCCATCAGCGACGGCATCGCCATGGGTACCGAAGCGATGAAAGCCTCGCTCGTGAGCCGCGAGGTGATCGCGGACTCGGTCGAGCTGTGCGGCCGCGGGTATCTCTTCGACGCGATGATCGCGCTCGTTGCCTGCGACAAGACGATTCCCGGGGCAGCGCTCGGCCTCATCCGCCTGAACATTCCATCGATGATCCTTTACGGCGGGTCGATCGCACCGGGAAAACTCAACGGGAAAGATCTGACGATCGTTGACGTCTACGAAGCGATCGGCGCACACGCCGTTGGAAAGATCGACGACGCCGAGCTCAAGGCAATCGAAGATCATGCGTGCCCGGGTGCCGGCGCCTGCGGCGGACAGTACACCGCCAATACCATGGCTATGGTGATGGAGTTCATCGGGCTTTCGCCTGCGGGGAGCGCGAGCCCGGGCGCGGTGGATCCGCGCAAAGATCAGGTTGGGTACGACGCCGGCAAACTCGTCATGGACATCTTGCGGCGCGGGCAGCGTCCGCTCGATATCCTCACGCGCGAGGCGTTTGAAAACGCCATCGCGGCGGCGACGGCGACGGGCGGATCGACCAACAGCGTCTTGCATCTCCTGGCGATGGCACGCGAAGCCGGCGTTCCGCTCACGATCGACGATTTCGACACGATCAGCCGGCGCACGCCGATCATCGCCGATCTGCGGCCCGGGGGCACCTACGTCGCGCTCGACGTCGATCGCGCAGGCGGCATTCAACTGATCGCCAAGCGGATGACGGAGGCGCACCTCGTTCACCCCGGTACGCGCACCGTTACCGGTCAGACGCTCGGAGAAGCGGTGGCGACGGCGGTCGAGACCCCAGGACAGCACGTGATCTCCTCCGCGCAGGAACCGTTCAAACCGACCGGCGGTCTCGTGATCTTGCACGGCAACCTCGCGCCGGAGGGCGCGGTGGTGAAGATGGCCGGCGGCGAGCGCCCCTTTCACGTGGGCCCGGCGCGCGTTTTCGATCGAGAAGAAGATGCGATGCGCGCCATCGATGAGCGGCGCATCGTTGCCGGCGACGTCGTCATCATCCGGTACGAAGGCCCCAAGGGCGGCCCGGGGATGCGCGAGATGCTCGGGATCACCGGCGCCATCGTCGGACAAGGGCTCGGCGGCAGTGTCGCACTCGTGACCGACGGACGATTCTCCGGCGGCACGCGCGGCCTCATGTTGGGTCACGTCACCCCGGAGGCGGCCGTCGGCGGTCCACTCGCCGCGCTGCGTGACGGCGACCTCGTGACGATCGATATCGAGAATCGCCGCATCGACCACCAGCTCTCCGACGAGGAGTTCGCTTCCCGTATGCGCGCATGGAAGGCGCCCGCGCCGCACTACACCAGCGGTGTCTTCGCGAAATACGCCGCCCTGGTGTGGTCAGCGTCCGACGGGGCGATCACACGACCGCGATAGTGCCTGCCGCGCAGCAGCCGTATTCACGTTGCGGCATTTTTGACGCAACGTATTAGGGAGAAGAAGCGTGGGCGACGAAACGCTCACGTGAAGATGAAGCTCGCTTGTATTGTATGCGCCGCTACGGCCATGCCCGATGCCGTGAAATGTGCCCGCTGCGGCGGGTTGCTCGCGTTTGAACTCGAGGATCTCGGACTCAGCACGCAGGAGGTGCGCCACCGCTTTGCGCAGCGGCGGCTCTCGAACGATCCCCTCGATCAGTCGGGTGTTTGGCGTTATCGCGATCTTTTGCCGCCGATCGAGCGCGAGTATGTCGTCACGCTGCGAGAGAACGCGGTGCCCTTGTATCAAGCGCGCACGGGTGCATCGTATACCGAAGCGCGGCGGCTCTCGTATCTCCATCTCGGGGCAAATCCGACGGCGTCGTTCAAAGACGCCGGGATGACGGTGGCGATGTCACAGGCTCGCCAGCGGGGCGCACGCGTGGCAGTCTGCGCGAGCACGGGGAATACCTCGGCATCGATGGCGGCATACGCCGCCCGCGCCGGCATCGCTGCCGTCGTGCTGATACCAAGCTCCGGGATCAGCCAGGCGAAGATGGCGCAAACCCTCGACTATGGAGCGACCGTGATCGAAGTCGACGGCGATTTCGATCGCGCGCTCGAACTCGTGCGTTCACTCGATCCGCAACGCATCGCGCTCGTCAACAGCGTCAACCCGTATCGTATCGAGGGGCAGAAGTGTGCAGCGCTGTGGCTGCTCGAGATGCGCGATTGGCGTCCGCCGGATTGGGTGGTGATGCCCGGCGGCAACCTTGGAAATTCAAGTGCTTTCGGCAAGGGCTTTCGCGAAGCGTGCGCGCTTGGGCTGACCGATCGCGTGCCGCGTCTTGCCGTCGTGCAAGCCTCGGGAGCCGCGCCCTTCTCGAAGCTCTTTCGCGACGGCGGTGAACTGGTGCCGGTCAAAGCAAAGACCTCGGCCTCGGCGATCGAGATCGGCAATCCGGCCTCGTGGCGCAAGGCATTGCGGGAAGTCCAAGAATCCGGCGGCGTCGCGCTCGACGTAAGCGACGAGGAGATTGCCGATGCGCGTGCCGTCGTCGGCCGCGACGGCATCGGGTGCGAGCCAGGGTCGGCCGCAGCCGTCGCCGGCGTCAAACGCCTGCGCGAAGAGGGTGTCATCGGCGCAGACGAGGACGTCATTGCGGTGCTCACGGGACACGTCCTCAAAGACGGCACCTACGCGGCTGCATACCACGCCTCAGACGCGCGCTTTGCCAACAAGCTTCAGCGGATCAGCGACGAGTCCGCGCTCCGGGATCTGATCGACTCGCTGCAAGCCGTTCGTGCGTAGCGCGTTCACCGTCAGCGTCCCGGCCACCAGTGCGAACCTCGGGCCGGGATTCGACGCCATTGGGCTCGCGGTCGATCTCTTCGTTCGCGCGACGGTCGTTCCGGCGGAGCGATTCTCGCTCCACTTCGTTGCCGGACACTCCGTCCCAACCAACAGCGGCTTCGAAAACGAGATCGTGCGAGCGATGGAACGCGTGCTGGGTAGCGGCGAACGGCCGGCCATTGCGATCACGATTGAAAATGACATTCCGCTTGGCAAAGGCCTCGGTGCCAGCGCCGCCGGGGCGGTCTTGGGGGCCACGATCGGAGCACAACTCGCGCGAGAGCGACCGAGCCAGGAGGAGCTCGCGCAGATCGTCTGCACCCTCGAGGGTCATCCCGACAACGCTCTCCCCGCGCTGCTCGGCGGCATCGTCATCGCGGCCATGCCCGAGGGCGCGCCGCCGCAGTATCTCCGGTTCGATCCCCCGCCAAGCCTCTACGCCGTCGTCGCCGTGCCGCAGATCGTCTTACCAACCGCAGCCGCGCGGGCGCTCTTGCCGGCCCACTACGAGCGCCGCGACGTCGTCTTCAATTTGCAGCGTGTCGCCTTGCTCGCGGCCTCGTTTGCCGGCGGCGACCTGCGGGCGCTGCGCGCGGCGACCGCCGACCGTATCCATCAGCCGTACCGCGCGCCGCTGGTCCCGGGATTCGCCGAGATGCTGGGCTTTGATCTGCCGGGGCTGCTCTCGGTCACGCTTTCAGGGGCTGGGCCAAGTGTCTTGGCACTCGCGACGGAGAACAGCGGCGCAATTGGAGCAGCCATGCATGCGGCCTTCGCCCGCGAGGGTATAGAGAGCACCGTCCTCTCCCTGCGCGTCACGACGCGCGGCGCCGAGGTCACTCCGGTGGGGGCGGCGGCCTAAGAGGCCCCGCGCCTTCCGAGGGACCGCCCGGTGTAAGACGGAACTTAAATGGAAACTGCACATACCGTAAATGGCACTCGCATCAACTATGGGGGAAATGTGTCCGACGCTAGCGTGACTACCGAATATCGCCTTTCGACCGAAGCCAAGCTCAAGTCGTTCATTATCACGACCTTAACGACCGTCGGCGTCGACGCCGGCGCCGCCAAAACCGTGGCGGATGTGCTGGTTGCCGCCGATATGCGCGGGATCGAGTCACACGGCATCGCTCGGCTCGAATCGTACTACGTGAGCCGTCTGCGCAGCGGCAAGATGAAGGCGAAACCGAACGTTCAGGTGGTGCGCGAGACGGCGTCCTCGATCGTGCTCGACGCCGATAACGGTTTGGGCCATCCCGCCGGCAAGCTCGCGATGGAGCGCGTCATCGCCAAGGCGAAGGAACACGGCTCAGCCTTTGGTGCCGTCCGCAATTCAAACCACTACGGGATCGCCGGTTACTACGCCATGCTTGCACTCGAGCACGATCTCATTGGGATCTCCTCGACCAACTCCGTGCGTTACGGCGCTCCGACGTTCGGCCGTGATGTGCTCATCGGGACCAACCCCTTCGCCTACGCAATCCCCGCCCTGAACGAACCGGCATTCGTCTTGGATTTCGCGACGACGACCGTTCCTCGCGGCAAACTCGAGGTCTACCAGCGCAAGGAGAAGCCGCTCAACCCAGGTTGGGCGATCGACGCCGAAGGCCACGAAACCCTCGATCCCGCAGCGGCGATGAAGGGAGCGCTCTTACCGCTTGGTGGGTTCGGGACGGACAACGGCGGACACAAAGGCTACGGACTCGGCCTCCTGGTCGACATCTTGTGCGGTGTGCTCTCAGGCGGTGCGTTTGGAACCGGTCTGCCGCTTCCCAGCGATGGTCCGCTGCCGGGGAAGATCTCACACTTCTTCGGTGCGGTGCGTATCGACGGTTTTCGCGACGTGACCGAGTTTCGCCGCGACATGGACCGCCAGCTGCGCTCGTTCAAGGATTCACGCAAGGCGCCGGGGCAGGAGCGCATCTACGTCGCCGGCGAGATCGAATACGAGAAGACGCTGTACGCCCGCGAACACGGTGTGCCGGTGCACGTCAAAGTCTGGTCTGGCTTGGAACGGATGGCGGCCGACCTGGGCATCGCTTTCGA
>Ga0335075_10016750_pt1 | contig 10926 bp, 9 predicted proteins | sample Lox_Sample_24_FD_206723 | JGI IMG/M metagenome (GOLD analysis project Ga0335075, IMG submission 206723) | Soil microbial communities from Loxahatchee National Wildlife Refuge, Florida, United States - Lox_Sample_2.4 | ecosystem: Environmental > Terrestrial > Soil > Wetlands | place: USA: Florida... | reverse complement strand
TGCGCCTCTTGGCGAAGAGCGCCGAGCGCTCGGCAGCCAAGCTGTGGGAGCTACTGTTCCACCTCGAAATCTGGAACGTGGGCTTCGCCGCCAACAGCGTCGCGGAGATCCTGCGGGACGGGCGTGTCGATGCGAGCGGAGTGACGTGGTGCAAGCCCCACCAGCCGGGGCACTTCATCGCCGACCCGTTTCCGTTCGTCGATCGAGGCAAAGAGCGGGTGCTCGTCGAAGACTACGACCAGATCAAGGGAAAGATCTCCAGCATCGATCCGGCGGATGGTCGCGGCGGGCTGGCGCTGACCCCGGAGTTCGATCTGCCGTATCATCTCTCGTATCCCTGCATCTTCGAGGAGGGCGGAGAGACATACTGCGTCTCCGAGGCGTACCAGTCGAACCGCGCCAGCCTGTATCGCCGCAGCGAACAGGGCTGGTCGCTCGTGCGTCATCTGATCGACGGTTTGCCCATCGTCGACCCCACGCTGTTCAAGCACGACGGCCGCTACTGGCTCCTGTTCACGCTCCAGAACGACGGCGCGTGGGGCAACCAGAAGCTCTATGCCTACCACGCTCCAGCGCTCGACGCGGCATGGGTGCCGCACGTGCTCAACCCGGTCAAGTGCGACATCGCAGCGACCCGTCCTGCGGGCAGCGTGTTTAGGGTCGGCGAGCGTCTGTTCCGCCCGAGCCAAGATTGCTCGACGACCTACGGCGCAGCCGTCGTGATCAACGAGCTGGTCGAGCTGTCGCCATCCCGCTTCCTCGAGCGCGTGGCCGCTCGCATCGAGCCGATCGCGGATGGCCCGTATCCGGACGGGCTGCACACGTTGAATGCGATGGGCGATCGCGCCGTGTTCGACAGCAAGAAGTTTGCCTTTGACTGGCTCGCCTGGCGCAAGAATTGGGGGCGGCTGCACGAGGTGCTGCGATGAAGCTCAACGAGGCGCTGAAGGCCCTGGCGGCGGCACGCGAGCGACCCATCGGCCACGCGGGGTTCTTGGCTTGCGGCTTCGAGCCGCTCCACCTGCCGGTGTTTTTGCGCGCCTGCTACGCCGAGCGCTACGCCGATCGCGCGCTCGAAGTGGCGGTCGGGCTGTATGGTGATTTGCTCGGGAACCTCGAGCGCGCTCGTCAGTCGGACGCCACCGTCGCCTGGGCCATGCTGGAGTGGGCCGACGTGGATCCGCGCCTCGGTCTGCGCGCGACGGGCGCCTGGAGCGGAGCTCAGGAGGCGGTGTTGCTGGCAGACGCGGCGCAGCGGCTGGCGCGCTTGCGCGACGGCATCGAGCGCGTCGCCGAGCGCATGCCCATCGTCGTCGCTGGCCCGACTCTGCCTTTTCCGCTCATCGGTCATACCTCGGGCTGGCAGGCGAGCCCCGTCGAGCTGGAGCTCGAGCTGCTGCTCTCGCGCTTCTGCGCCGACGTCGCACGCATCGGCCAGGTTCGCGTGCTGCATCCCCAGCGGCTCGCTGCCGTCAGTCCCGTGGCGGGCAGAGGGGATGCGCGCGGCGAGCTGGCGGCTGGTTTCCCATACACACTCGAGCATTGTAGCGCGCTGGCTCGCGGCCTGATCGAGCTCGGCTTCCCCACTCTACCCAAGAAGGGCCTCATCACGGACCTGGATGACACGCTCTGGTCCGGCATCGTCGGCGAGGTTGGTCGCAGGCCGAGCACGCGCAGCTGCACGGCCTGTATCAGCTCTTGCTGCGGCAGCTCGCCGAGAGCGGCGTGTTGCTCGGCGTCGCCTCCAAAAACGAGCCCGACGTGGTGCGCGCCGCGCTCGCGCGCCGGGATCTGCTGGTGGACGAGGCCTCGTTCTTTCCGATCGCCGTGAGCTGGGGGCCGAAGTCCGAGGCGGTGGGCGCCATCCTGCGCGCCTGGAACGTCGGCGCCGATGCCGTCGTGGTCGTCGACGATAGCCGCATGGAGCTCGAGGAGATCCGTCGCGCCCATCCTGGAATCGAGTGCGTGGAGTTCGCTCCCCGAGATGCTCGCCGCACGCTCGAGGCGCTGTCCCGTCTGCGTGATGCCTTCGGCAAGCCGCAAACGCTCGAGGAGGACAGGCTGCGCGCGGCCAGCATCAAGAGCTCCGTGCAGTTCGAGCAACAGAGAGCGAGCGGCGACCTGCAGAGCTTCCTGCTGGGCCTCGACGGTGTCGTCACGTTTGATGCTCGCGCCGAGAGCGACGGCGGCCGCTGGCTCGAGCTCCTGAACAAGACCAACCAATTCAACCTCAACGGCGCGCGCGTCAGCGAGGGGGAGTGGTTGCGCCGCGTCGGCGAAGCGGGCCACGTCGCGATCGGGGTCGCCTACGCCGACCGCCTGGGGCCGCTCGGCACCATCGGCGTCGTGAGCGGCCGCCTCGTTTTGCAGGGGCCCGAGCGCCGGCTCGACATCGACCACTGGGTGCTGAGCTGCCGTGCGTTCTCGCGCAAAATAGAGGATCATACGCTGCAGCAGCTGTTCGATCTCGCCGGCGTCGACACGCTGCGCTTGTCGTACCGCCAGACGCAGCGAAACCAGCCGTTGCGAGAGTTCTTGGCACGGATCGAGCACTTGCCCGAAGCGGATGGTGCGATCGACATCCATCGCCAGGGGCTGGCGAGCGCGCTCGGTGGTCTGCCGCATCGCGTGCAGGTCGCAGGGAAGGAATGAGAGATTGGACCCCATCGAACAGCGCGTCCTCGAGTGCTTTGCCAACGTGTTCCCGGACGTGCCGCGCGAACGGCTGCCGAAGCTCAGCCAGGCGTCCGTCGCCGAATGGGATTCGGTGGTCCACGTGACGCTGCTGACAGCGCTGGCCGAAGAGTTCGCCTTCGAGCTCGACTACGAACGAGTCGAGGATCTGCGTTCGTTCGCGCTGGTCCTGGACTACGTGCGGAGCCAGTCGTGAGCGAGCCTCGGGCTCGCGATCTGCGGCCCGACGAGCTGCGGGTAGGCCTCACCGCCGAGTTCACGCGCGAGGTGTCCGCGGGCGATGTCCTCGCGTTCGCGCGGCTCTCGGGCGACGAAAACCCGTTGCACGTCGATCCGGCCTACGCGAGCACCACGAACTACGGGCGTCCGATCGTCCACGGCGCGTTCCAGATCGCGCTCGCGTCGGCGCTGATCGGGATGCACCTGCCGGGGCTGCGGGTGGTGCTGGGCTCGGTGCGCAGCCGCTTTCCGGCGCCGCTCCACTATCCGTCGACGGTGCACGTCCACGGCGAGATCACGAGCTGGTTTGCGGCCGCCCAGAGCGGGTCGCTGCGCGTGCGCATTCGCGACGCGGGCTCGTCGGCGCTCACCGCCGAGGTCCACATGGGGTTTGGCCTGCATGGCGCACGCGCGGCAGTAGCGCCGGCGCCGGCGCCGATGGCGGCGAGCGGCGAGCGCGAGTTGGTGCTGGTCACCGGCGCGAGCGGCGGCCTCGGCCGCGCTCTGACGGAAGGCCTCGGCCAGCGCTACGACGTCGTCGGGGTCGCGCGCGGAGCTGCATCGAGCGCAGGTTCTCCCGGCACGGCTCGGCAGCTGTCGCTCGACCTCGAGAGTGACGGCTGGGAGCAGCAGGCGAGCGACGCGCTCGGCGGTCGGCGCGTGTACAGTCTGGTGCACGCGGCGTGGCCCGGAGCCCCGAAGGGCGGGTTGCTCGATCTCGACCTGGACACGGTGCGCCGACAGCTCGATTTTGGCGGCATCACGACGATTCGCCTGGCGCGCTGGTTGGCGGAGCACGCTCAGCCCGAAGCGCGCCTGGTCCTCATCGGCAGCACGGCGGGCAACCTGCAGCCGGAGCTGGGGCTGGCGGCCTATTCTCTGGGCAAGGCCACGCTCGAGCACGCGCTGCGCCTGCTGGCACCCGAGCTCGCGGCGCGCGGCATCACCATCAACGCCGTGTTGCCGTCGTTCATGCCGATCGGCATCAACCAAGCCAAGACCGAGCGCGCGACGTTGCTCGAGACGGCGCGCGTCCCCGCCGGTCGGCTTTGCGGCGTTGGCGACGTCCTCGCATCGCTCGACTATTTCTTGTCCGGCGCGGCGTCGTTCGTGACGGGGCAGGTGCTGCCGCTCACCGGCGGCCGTCTCTGAGTCATTTCGTCGGCGCTGGGGCCTCTCAGAGCCAGGGCTGCGGCGCCCCGTGATGCAAGAAGGCGACGTCGCCGTCGATCATCTGGAAAGCGAACGCCGTGTCGGCGTCGAGCTCTGTCGCACGGGTCAACAAGAAGCTCGGAACGGAGCCGGTCTGTCGAAAGCCTGCTGCCTCGAGCGCCGCTCGCTCTGCTGGCAGGTTGGCCATGCTCACGACTTCGCTGACGCCCGCGTGGGACGCGGCGTGCCGGCGTGAAGCCCCGAGCAGCGCGGGCAGATCATGCGCGTCGCGGGCCGCCCAGAACGCCGCGATGCGCGCCTGTCCGGGAACCTTCGCGAGCAGAAAGCCGCCGAGCAGGGCGCCGTCGCGTCGCACGGCGTGGACGCTCATCGCCGCCACCGGACAGCGCAGAAAATCCGCGAGGCGCTCCGGGGAGCGCAGGGCCTCGAGCCACGGGATGGGCGGTTCGACGCTGGCACACACCTCCGCCGTGGGCTCGGTGACGACCGACAGCGTGAGCTCGGCGCCGAGCGACGTCGCGTCGCTCGCGGGAGCCGCCGACGTCCCAACGCGGGCCGCGTAACACCCCACGTCGCCGAGCGCTCGGAACCCCAGCGGTCGCACCATCCGCTGCGTCGTCTGGCTGCCCCCGACGATGAGCACGCCGTCGCCGAGCTTCGTCAGGCGTTGCAGCACGGCCGCGCCCGCCCCGATCGCGCTCGGCTCCGACATCCAGTCGAACGGATGCAGCAGCGTGAGCGTGCGCGCGCCGCGCCGGCACTCGAGCGAAAGCGCGGCCACGTGCGCGACGATGCGCCCGTCACGCACCAGGACATAGCTGCGAGGCGACGTCCCGCTGCGCCAGGGGGCCCAGTATTTCCAGCTCAGCTGGGCGTCGCCGAACATCGGACTTTCGGGCGCGACGCCGAGCAAGCGCTCGGCCATCCGCGTCAGCTCGGGGCCGTCGCTCGGCGTGCTGGGACGAAAAACAGAGGGCATGGCGAAGCGTCTCAGCGTTCGTGCGCTTCGAGCACGCGTTCGAAGCTCCGGGCTGCCTCGGCCCACGTCGGAAGCGCGGCCGCCGCGCGCGCGCAGCCGTCCGCGAGTCGCGCCCGCTCGCGACGGTCGCCGAGCGCGCGTGCCAGGTTTTGTGACAGCCGCGGCACGTCGAGCAGCGGCGACAGCAGGCCCGTCTCGCCGTCGCGAACGATATCGGGCAAGCCGCCGACGGCGTACCCGACGATCGGAACGTGAGCCATCAGTGCCTCCAGGGCCACGAGCGGATGGTTCTCGGTGAAGCTGGTCAAGAGCAGCAGGTCGCTCGCGCGCAGGGTCGCCAGCGTCTGTGCGTGGTCGAGTTGGCCAGCGAGCTCGACCCGATCGCTCAGTCCCAGCGCGCCGATCGTCGAGCGCAGCTGTTCGACATAGTCGGGGGCAACCCCGAGGTGCCCCACGATCGTCCAACGGAAAGCCTGCTCGCGAAGCGCGCCCAGCGCTTCGACGCCGTCGATGAAGCCCTTCAGCGGCGTGACGCTGCCGATCGACACGAGTCGCACCTCGGCAGAACCAGCGGAAAAGGGCGCTGGCTCGGGACGGTCGACGCCCGGAGGGCACACGGCGGCTCTCACTCGTGCGCCGCTCTCGGCGAGCAAACGGGGCAGCAGCGGCCCGGGCGCCAGCACGAGGTCGAGCGTCTCGAGCAGGGCCAGCTCGTCAGGCGTGGGGCGGAGGGGCAACGAGCGCGCCAGCTCAGCGCGATCGCCGGCGCGTTCGATGAAGGAGGGCAGGGCGTGGAGCAGCATCGCTCGCCGTCGATGTGTTCCGCGGCAGGCACGCTCGAGCGCAGCCATCGGCTCGGGTGACAAGAACAGCGAGTCGGCGATCAGCCAGGCGTCGTTCGGCAGCCGGAGCTCGTCGAGCCCAGCCCCAAACGCATCGACGCTGAGGGCGCGGCGCTGGACGGCAGCGCTGCCTTCGGCGATTCGAGCGTTGTACAGGTAGCCGCCGCTGATGCGCCCTCCGGCATCGGGCTCGAGCAAGAACGCTTGCATGGTGGCCTCAGACCGCGCGAACGCCCGCATAGCGCTGCCAGAACGAGTGCGAGAACGACAGCGTGATCACGACCGTTCCGAGCAGCGCCAACCACACACCCTGCGTCCGTTCGACGACCAGCGCCAGCATGAAGCTGGTCAACATCGTCACGTAGGTGATCCGGCCATGGCGGGAGCGCGGCGCCTGCCCGACGGGCGTGGGAAACAGCGCCGGCGCCAGCACGTACGCATAGCGCAGCAGGCCCGCCACGAGCACCCAAGCGCCGGCCGTGCCGCGCGTGAACAGGAGCAGGGTGATGCTCATCACCAGCAGGGCATCCGCCTCGACGTCGTAGGACGCGCCAAACTCGCTGCTCTGCCCCGTCCGGCGCGCGACCCAGCCGTCGACCACGTCGAGCAACAGGATGATTCCGGCAGCGCCTGCCAGCTGCCAGCCCGGCTCGCGGCCGTAGGCGAATAACAATGCCATCGTGAGCAGCAGACGGAGCGTCGTGATCGCATTGGGCGAGCCGAAGCGCCCGCCTGGAGTCCAGCGTCCTTGGCTGCGCGCGACGAGGATGAAGCAACAGAGCCCGGCGACGAACCCGAGCAGCGGAGGATAACCCACCCACGCCGCCAGCACGCTGCCGCAGATGAGGCTCGCCGCATTGGCGTACGTCCAGGCCTCGTCCTTGCCGGACGAGCCCGACTGCCCGTCGAACAGCAGCACGACTACCGCGGGCATGCTCACCACCAGCGCGAACACACCGTACACGACGGACACCGCGACGCCGGCGCTCTCGGTCATCCCGGCGGCGGCGAACGACAAGCCGCAAGCGCTCTCGCGAAAGCCCCAGCCCCCGAGGCTCGGGATCGACGCGGCGACGAGCACGAGCGGGCCGATCCAGACGAGCTCGAACCACGGCAGACTGATGCCGAGCGCGCGAGCCGCGACATACAGCTGCAGGACGCTGCACGCGACGAGCAGGAGAGAGAGCGGCAGGTGGATGAGCGCGCGGCTCGACAAGAGCAAGCTCGCCGCCCGAGCCAGGCTCGGTCGCAGGGGTGTCGTGTAGCGTTCGATGGCGCGCCAGCGAAAGACGACCCAGGCCAGCGCCGCGAGAACGACGACGGCTCCGAGCGCGCCAGCGGCGAGCGTGCTCCAGCTCACGATGCCCGCCCGCGCGCTCAGCGGGGCGCTGGCCAAGACCACCAACCAGAGCGCGAGCTGCCCGGAGGCCCGATCGATCGCGAGCGCTTCGAAGATCGCCCAGTAACTCTGCTCGGACGTCTGCGCTTGTCGCACGCCGCGCAGACCGTCGCCCGCGATGCCCGTGGGCAAGACTTGGTTGCCGAGCAATGACAGCGCATATTCGGTGGTAGCGCGCCACCATCCGAGCGGGATGCCGAGCTCGCGAGACACGCGCGACCAGCGCAGCCCGAGCAGCGCGAGCTGCAGGCCTCCGAGCGCGGAAGCAGCGCCGAGCCAGCGAGTGTCCACGCGTCGCAGGTGCTCGAACACCTGCCGCGAGCCCGCGATCGCGATGCTCGCCACGACAAACACCACGCTCAGCGCGATGCTGAACCAGATCGCGGCGAGCCGCCGGCGCGTGGGAACACTGGAGCCGGGGTTGGTATCGGCAGAGGAAAAGGCCGTAGTCATGGCTCGGGACGAATCCCGGCTTCCCCCGTGCCACGGGAGCCGCGAGATGGCACCCGGAAATCAGCGTTCAGCGGCGCGCCGTGGCATCTCCCGAGCGGGTGGGGAAGCGCCGGCCACACTCGCGATCGGCTCGCGCCAGATGAGCGATTTCATGAACTATATCGCTTATATGGGCTGCTGTGTGCCGGCGCTCGAACCCGCTCCTGCGAACTGGCGGCCAGTTGGCCGCTAGGCCCTGGTTCGTTTGCCGAACCCGCAGGTTCATCCTATGAGCGAGGCAGCCGCGCCCGTTCGGCTCCGAGAGGTTTTTTTGCCCAGCATCGTGCACGCGCGTCCACGCCTTACGATCTTCGTCATCGCCTACTACGCGGAGTCTACCCTGGAGTGGGTGCTCGACCGCATTCCGGCATCCATTTTTGACGACTTCGAGTGCGAAGTGCTGGTGGTCGACGACGCCTCGCTCGACAAGACGTACGCGATCGGTTCGGAATACAAGAAGACGCACCCCCACGTGCCGATGACGGTGCTCAGGAACGAGCACAACCAGGGCTACGGCGGCAACCAGAAGGTGGGCTACGCCTACGCGCTGTCGCGCGGCTTCGACTACGTCGCCCTGGTGCACGGCGACGGGCAGTATGCGCCCGAGGAGTTGCCGCGCCTGCTCGCTCCGCTGGTGCGCGGCGAGGCGGACGCCGTGTTCGGCAGCCGCATGCTGCGACCGCGCGACGCGCTGCGCGGCGGCATGCCGCTGTACAAGTGGGTCGGCAATCGCATCCTCACGACGCTGCAGAACGGGATGCTCGGCAGCCAGCTGTCCGAGTTTCACAGCGGCTATCGCGTGTATTCGCTCGCGGCATTGCGCCGAATCCCGTTCCGGCTCAATTCGAACGACTTCCATTTCGACACCGAGATCATCATCCAGCTGATGAACTCGGGCGCGCGCATCGCGGAGCTGCCGATCCCGACGTACTACGGCGACGAGATCTGCCGGGTGAACGGCATGAAGTACGCGAAGGACGTGCTGTGGGCGACGCTGCAGAACGTCGCGCACCGTTCGGGCGTGCGTTATCAGCGCCGCTTCGACACCGTCCCCGACCAGAACGCCCACTACGATCTGAAGCTCGGTTACGCGAGCAGCCACACCTACGCGCTCGCCGCAGTGCCCGATGGCGCGCGCGTGCTCGACATCGGGGCCGGGCCAGGCGGCTTCGCGCGCGAGCTCACGCGCAAGGGCTGCGACGTGACGGTGGTCGATCGCTACGGCGTGCGCTCCGAGGACGCCAAGGTGCGGGTCGTCCAGCAAGATCTCGACGACGAGCCCGCGTTCGATGTGGCCGAGCACGACGTGCTGCTCATGCTCGACATCATCGAGCACTTGCAAGATCCCGAGCGCTTCCTCGAGCGGCTGCGGCAGCAGTTCGGCTACGAGACGAAGACGCTGGTGCTGACGACGCCCAACATCGCCTTCATCGTCCAGCGCGCGATGCTGCTGCTCGGTCAGTTCAACTACGGCAAGGCCGGCATCCTGGACATGACGCACACGCGCCTGTTCACGTTCCGCACGTTGCGACGCCTGCTCACGGACGAGGGCTTCCGCATCAAGCGCCTCGAGGGCATCCCGGCGCCGTTCCCCAAGGTGCTCGGCAATGGCTGGCTCGGCAAGACGGCGATCCGAGCCAATCTCGCGCTGATCTCGCTCAGCCGCAGCCTGTTCTCGTACCAGATCTACGTCGAGGCCGAGTCGACGCCGGACGTCTCGTTCGTGCTGGCCGATTCGCGGCAGCGCACCGAGCGCCCCGTGAGCGAGCCGCGCAGCGCCGCCAGGCCCTGACCGGCGGCGAGATCGCGCCGACCACCGCGCGCGTCTGCGATGAGGACGAGCGCGCCGGGCAAGGCCGAGACGATGGCGAAGGTGCCGATGAGCAGCGACACGGCGACGCCCGCGCTGCTCGGCAACCCCGCGCTCGCGAACAAGAGCGCGCTCGCGCCCTCTCGGATGCCCCAGCTGCCAAAGAAGCTCGGCACGGACGCCGCCAGCGAGATCAGCGGACCGAGCCAGCACAACAGGAACACGTCGAGCACGACGCCTGCGGCACGCGCGGCGATCCAGAGCTGGAAGAGGTGGCTCGCGACGAGCAACAGCGAGAGCGTGAGGTGTCCCGCGCAGCGCCGCGGGTGCAAGAGGAGGGACGCGGCGCGCCGCAGGAAACCGCCTAGCGATGCGCTCGAGCCGGTGCCGAGCGACGAGCGACGAGCCCAGTGCGACACCAGCCAGGCCGCCGCGATGAGCACGCCAGCGACGATCGCGCCTTGTCGTGGCGTGACCAGGCCCGCCCGCAACGCGAAAGGCGCGCTCGCGAGCACCACGAGGAACAAGCCGACCTGACCGGAGAGGCGATCGACGGCGAGCGCCTCGAAGATCTTCGACAGGCGCTGGCTCGGCTCCCGGCTCGAGTGACGCAGCGCACGCCAGCCGTCGCCGGCGAGACCCGTCGGAAGCAGCACGTTGATCAGGATCGAGAGCGCGTACTCGCTGCAGGCGCGCCCCCAGCCGAGCGGCACGCCGACGGCGCGCGCAATGAGCGACCAGCGCAGCCCGAGCAAGAGGACCTGCAGTACGTAGACGGCGAAGAACGCGAAGAGCCAGCGCGGCTCTGCGCTCGAGAGCCGCGCGCTCACCTGGCGTGCATCGACGACGAGCAGGCACAGCCCGAGCAACGCCGCGCTCATCGCGACGCTGCCGAGCGCCATCATCCGCCGCCGGCGCGGCCGAGAGAGCGGCCCCGTGCCGCCGTCGAGGAGCGCCCCCGAGCTCACCGCAGCGTCGCCGCCGGTTGTGTGGTGGCCGGTTGTGTGTTGGCCGGTTGCGTAGCGGCCTGTTGCGTCGCCGCTTGCTGCGCGGCCTGCTCATCCAGTCGCTTCTGGATCGGCGGCCAGATGCCAGGATCTTCCGCGAGCGGCTTGGTGCTGAAGTCAGCGAGGAACTCTTCCATGAAGCGCTCCATCCCGACGTGGGGCAAGGGCTGCGTCGGCACCATGCCGGGGATGTAGCCTCGGCGCAGGAACGGCGCGATGAGCTCGGGGTTGCGGCTCGCGATGTGGATCGGTACCGACCAGGTCAGGTTGTCGGGACCGGTCACCAGCTGGTGCGGCTGATGATCGCCGAC
>Ga0335075_10016749_pt1 | contig 10926 bp, 11 predicted proteins | sample Lox_Sample_24_FD_206723 | JGI IMG/M metagenome (GOLD analysis project Ga0335075, IMG submission 206723) | Soil microbial communities from Loxahatchee National Wildlife Refuge, Florida, United States - Lox_Sample_2.4 | ecosystem: Environmental > Terrestrial > Soil > Wetlands | place: USA... | reverse complement strand
GCGAGAGGTCGCTGAAGCGAGCGATTTTGCATCGGAAGAACTCACTGTTTTACAAAACCCTGAACGGAGCGCAGGTGGGCGATCTCTACATGAGTCTCATCCACACCTGCGAGCTGAACGGCGCCAAGCCGCGCCGGCCCCATACGTTTTGGCGGAAAGGACGGGAAACCATGAAGATTCCAAAGTTCGCTTTTGCCCTGCTGATCCTCGCGGTGGTTATTCTTGCCTCCTCGCTCACGGTCATTGGTGTCGCCGCTCACTCCAGCGGCAACGTACTGGTTCTCAATGTCGCACTGTCGGGACGGGACCATCCTGACACAGGTGTCTTCGATACCACACGAAAAGGTCCTCAACGCTGGACCATCATCGGGCGAATGAATCAGAGACTCGCCGGATTTCAATTTGAGCTGTTGGCGCGCAGCGGCGATCGCGTCGAACTGGGATTCCGATCCAAAGCCAACCCATTATCGGCAGATGACCATGGGATGGGGCTCGCCGAAGTGAGGAGCCAGCCGCAATCCCGGTACTGGTTCGAGCCAGGCCAGACTCTCCAAATTGAAATGCCAGGCGTGGGTATCCTTGCCGTCACAGGAGAGTGGATGGATCACACGCCGGTCTTCTATCACAATCCGGCGCTCATGGCCGAAACCATGGACCCGGATGCCGGAGAGCTGCGCCTCGTTTCGCCGTCATTGCTCCGGAACAAGCAGGAGATCGCCGAAGTGAGCGACACGGCCAAAGCGACAGCCACGGGCGATGCCATTCAGGTTTACATCCCGGCGCAGGGCAGATACCTGCTTTCCCTGGAACCGATGAAGAGGGCTGTTGAGGCGAATGTTCGCCTGAATCGCATCACGTTCGAACTGAATGGCCAGGAAAACGTCTTTGTGTCGGGCGCACCCGTCGCCCGCGCTCATACCGTTTGGGTTCTCTACGAGCCGGACTTCAGAGCACCAGTGCCAGCATTCGTCAGCTCGGATAAACTCTCCGTCATTGCTCCCGAAGCAGTACTCTCTGCCACACCGCCGGAAAAGTAGTCCGTTGGAAGCGGAGCTTTCCGAGTAGTGGGCCGGAAGTCATCCCGGCGTCTTGACAGGCTTGCACCCGAATATTTGAGGAATGCTGTCGAGATGATTGCAGCGGTGAAACCGACGACGGTCACCGATCGAGTCTCAAAACGCCCAGCACAAAGGAGCAGCAAGCGCTGTCCACGAGTGGCTGCGCAGGCATCGCGGTTCGAACGGCTGTCAGATCCACGGGTTGACGATCTGAACACCCAAGCCTTCGAAGTCTGAGACATTTCGGGTGACCACTGCGAGGTCGTTGGTCAAAGCCGTTGCCGCAATGAGTCCATCGGCCACCCTTAGCGGCCTGCCCTTCACTTTGCATTGTCCGGACAGGACACCCCATCGTTCCGCGACCGTCTTATCGACTGGAAGGATTCTGTCTCCGAACCAAGGCCGCAAGGTGCCTTCGAGCCAGCCCTCAAGTTGGGCTCGGCGTTTGCTTGTGGGGAGAATGGTAATTCCCTTCAGAATCTCCCCCAGCGAAATCACGCTCAGATACAGTTGTTCGTCGTCGGCGTTGTCCAGCCAATCAGCAACGCTCTGTTGAGGATTGGGACGTGTCAACTCAGAGGGAATATTTGTATCGAGGAGAAATCCCCTCATAGGGCAAGGTCACGCCCTTGGTCGCCGTCGCGTTCCAAATTCAGATCCAATCCTTTGAATGGGGACTCGGCGAACAATTGAGCTAAGCTTTTGCGGCCGGTAGGCCGCTGGGTGGCAGGAGTGGGCGCTGTTTCCGTGGCAGCGCGTTCAAGTAGGCTCGCGGCGTAGATCGGCAGTTCCATATTGCGAGCCGCCGCCTGGGACGCCAGCAGTGCCTGAGTCTGTGCGTCGAGATCAACCTCGATGATCACCGCAATCTCCCTTGTCGTCGATTATCCGCTGGTTGCGCGATCAAAGTCGATAGCGGGGCCGGAACGGCCGACGCATAACCGTCAATCTGCTGCAGAGTGCTGCATAGCAACGCACGATGAACCGTAAGAAGCCAACAGCCACCAGAACAGCCACCGGCAATGAAAAGACCGCCATCGCGCGAGTCCGGCGGTCATCTTTGTCAACGCTATATGTGACTTATTATAAACGCTTTATATGGCGGAGAGGGAGGGATTCGAACCCCCGATACCCTTACGAGTATGCCTGATTTCGAGTCAGGTGCATTCAACCGGGCTCTGCCACCTCTCCGTTGTCGTACCAAGTCAAATCTGCTGCACGCGGGCCCGGAGCGCGCAGCGAATGGAGCGGGAGACCGGGATCGAACCGGCGACATTCAGCTTGGGAAGCTGACGTTCTACCACTGAACTACTCCCGCCATTTATAATCAATAACTTAAACGATTGACAGTCGCTTACTATCCAACTTACTATCCATTTTGCTAGACTGGAACACGGAAGCAGGGCTCCCCGACGGTCCCCAATTTGCCCTTCCGGCGCCAGCGCGAATGCGTGATGGATAGTAAACATGGATAGTAAACCCGGGCGAAAAACTCACCTTAAGAAGTATCTCTCGCACAACGGGAAATGGCAATTTTTCCCTGTCGTCAACGTCAATGGAAGGCCGAAACCGGAGCTCGTCGTCATCGACGGCAAGCCGCGGCGCGGGACCGGCGGCACCTTCTACCTCGACTGGCGGGAAAACGGCAAGCGTCGTACACGGCCGGTGGGGGCATCCCCGCGCGAAGCGCTGGATGCGTGGCAGCTTCACTCCGGAATCCTCGCCGGCGACATCGAGCCGCCCGAAGAAGAGGCACCGGCCGCGTCCACTACGACGACGATTCGCGCCGCCGTGGAGAGCTACCTCGCCGAGGTGAAGGCCACCAAGGGCGATGCCACCTGGCGTGCATACTCGGCCGACCTCGCCTGGTTCCAAAAGGTTTCGAAGAAGCATTATGTGGATCAGCTCGGACGCTCCGACGCAATGAAGTTGTTCGCTGCCGGCCGGGACGAGGATCTCAATCAGAAGACTATCAACAAGCGCGTGATCGTGATGCTCCAGGCCATGCGACGCGCCGGCGCGCACATTCAATTGCACAAGGGCGACTGGCCGCGGACGATCGACAAACGTGTGGAGATCTACGAACGCGAGGAGTTGACCCGCTTTTTCAAAGCCTGCAATTCCGAAGAACGGCTCGTCTTTCAGGTCTTCCTTTGCTCTGGATTCCGGTCACGCGAGGTTTCGTGCTTGACCTGGGAAGATGTGGACTGGAAAGCCGGTACGCTGAGTGTCCGGCCCAAACCGGCCTTCGGCTTCACGCCCAAGAGTTACGAAGAGAGGACCGTACCGATCCCGTCGGCGCTTGTGGAGTCCCTGCGTGCGAGATGGAAAAAGCATCACGACTCAATACTGATCTTCCCGACTCCTCCACATCCGAAACGGAAAAACTATGGCGGCGACAAGCCCGATGCGCACTTGCTCGAGTTGGGCAAAGAGATTGCCCACCGGGCGGAATTGAATTGCAACCGCTGTAAGACGAAACAGGGAAATTGCAGCGACGGGCCGTTTTGCCAGAAGTTCTACCTGCACAAGTGGCGACACACCTTCGCCACGCAAATACTCCAGTCCGGCATCGACATCAAGACGCTGCAGACGCTCCTCGGCCACAAGAACATCGCCACCACGGAGAAATACCTGAAGTCGCTCCGACTCGACGATCTGCGGCACAAGGTCGAGGCGTCGACGCTGGCCGCGATGCTTTAGCCAACCACGTTTGCCGAGGAACAGAGCCGCCAATCCTTCAAGATTGAACCTTCTGTCCTCAAGACCTTTGAGAGAAAAGTGCAAATTGATTGAGAACACACTTGGCAGCTTCATAATTTCTTGTTCTCCTGCCGACAGATTTGCTACATTGCGGCATATCCCGATGGACTAATCTCAGCGGGACGTGCCCCGCCAGCACGCTACAAAGCTTACCCTTTCCCCGGTCAGTCAGATCCTTGGTATCGCGGAGGGCGATGATCGTGCCAGAATCCTCAGTCGACAGTCCTTCTGATCGCGACCATCACCGCGTCGGAAAGAGCTTGATTCGCTGGATAAGAAGAAGATTTGGCAGCAGGTGGGCAAAGCTTGCGGCACTCCTGGTTCTGGTCGTCCCTATCGTCTGGAATAGTCGTGAGCTAATCACTACTTCGATTGAGGGAATCGAAAATGCACGCTATGCATGGTCCAGGAACCATCCGAGCGTGCCTGAGGTCAATCCGGGCAGATTTGTTGTCGGCGTGCTGATTGAACAGAGCGGTCACGCGACCGAATCAGTCCTCCACGATTTTCAGGTTCGCTATTGGCGTGATCCTCTGATCGAATTTGTACGGGTAGATGTCCCCAGCATTCCGGATACTGTTTTCGATCGGGAGCGCCTTGAGAACCAAGAGTTGGCGATATCGCGGTGGATTCGAAAATCTGGAGCAGCTGGAGTTCTATGGGGAAACATTGAGCAAGAACGAGGCAGCACTTTTGCTTTGCTGCAGTGGACGGGACCTGATTACAACGAATTTGACAATGGAAGTTTCGAACGTGTGATTCATAAGCCGACAATTGTCTTCCCGAGACTCCCAATTGAGTCAATGTACAACTTTACTCAGATCTGGATTAAGCAAAGGGCAGATCTCCACTATGAGGGGAGCTTGGGTACAACTCAGCGCAGTCCTGACTACACTGATCAAGATGCTGTGAAGGCATTTCAAGAGGTTGCTCGCTCCTCATGTAAACCGAGCACATTCACTGAGGATTGCAAACGTTTGGCAAACATGCAAATCGCTCTTTTTTTGGCGGATCCTTGGAGCGCACATCTATGGGACACTGAAGAAGCTCGGAATGAGTTTTATTCTTGTTGCTTCTACTACAATGCAACCGGTCGTGATCCTACGGACGCGTCTCCAGTAGTTCAGTCTCCGGACGAATTCCGAAATCTTTTTAGACAGCTCGATTTCCTTCTGGTACTCGCCGACAAATCGGCTAGTCCAGAGGACACTGATCAGTACCTTTGCCGTGCTCAGCTTGTGATCGCAGTCGTTCAGCCTGACCGTATCGATGTGACAGTCCGAAAACAATACCCTAACTATCGCAACATTCTGGCGATTTCAAAGGCTCTTTTGGACTTCTCGGCAGCAGATGAGCGACTGTCAAATCCTGTAACTCCGACCGAGCCAAGCTCGTTCGAAATGTCGGTCTGTAAATCAGACCATCCCAATCGATCGCAACTCAGGGCGAGTCTCGATGCGTTTCAGTCAGCATTGGACAGCGAGGTTAGTACGGGCATTGACAGCAAATACCAATTAGGAGTTTGGTACGGTCAGCTGGGAACGATGTATGCAAAAGCAGCAATGATGAACGTATTCCCGGAGGCTGACCGAGCGGAACTTTGGAAGTCCGCAATTCAGAGCTCCGCAGCAGCCATCACGTATCTTGATCGGTATAAGGTGAGAGTACCTCGCTACGTGATCGGTCTGTATCTTAGCTACGCCACGATTCTTCAGATGGCTGGAGGAGCTGAGAACGCTGTGAAGGAACAAGAAGTTGCAGCGAGTGCAAGGACCATCGCAGAAGACTATGATTTGTCCGGCCTGGCTCATCAAGCAGCTATCGTTCATGCCATTGCGACTGGGACTCAAGGGGTAAAGAGCAGAAATCTTGATCTTCTTTGCGAGTCCGTGCACGAGTGGTTTGAGGCGGATAGGTTTACCCGGTCTACCGCCTTTATCCAGCTAGGTCCAGGCCAAGACGAAGATGATTTCCTTCGCAATTTAAAAGCTTTTCGCAGCATGGATCAGGTGCGTTATAGCAGCTGCTTGAAACTTGCTGGTGCCGACGAAAGCGCGGTAAGTGAGGGCATCCAAGAGCTTGATTCTCGCTCGGTCAAGAAATGATTCTCACGCGTGTAGAGTCAGCATCACGCCGTTTTAAGCCGCCTCGCGGCTGCCGCGAGCGACGGTTCTTTCTTCGATAGCCACATTGCCAAGACGGACGGATCAAAGTAGCGTGTTCCGCCGATCATCAACGACGGAATCTGCCGGCGCTGCGCCATGCGGTAGATCGAAAAGTGGGACTTCTGCAGAAGCTCCGCGACCTCGCGCACGGTGAGCATTCTGTGCACCGATTCCAGAGCGAGCAGGATGTTGTACATCGCCGGCGGTTCGGATCTCACGTCGCCTTGGGAATCAGCTGAGCTGACGGGAAATTTTGTAGTCGGAGACGCGGCTGGAATACGACGCGGCGTGGTTGCGTTCCGCATGAACGACCCTCCATATAGGCCCATGGGCGAGCCTTGTCGCAACTCTGCCGTTTTGCTGCCGAATTGTCCAATGACGATTCCCCTCTGTGTGATGAGCGGGGCGCATTACACCTCTCTCTGTGCGCACGCAACATGCACGTACCAAACTTGACAACAGAGAGCAACTCTCGCAGAATTGTGGAAAACGAGCTCGTTCGGTGGAAAAACTGGATGTTTTTGGAAGTCTCTTGAAGCCTTGGTAACTGTTCACCTGCTGAGGGACTTCCTATGCGTCACCACATCTCGCTGGGCTTGGACGATCTTCGTACCGTTGTCGCTCTTGCCGAAGAGCTGAACTATCACCGCGCCGCGCACAGGGTTGGAAAGACGCAATCCGGGGTCACACGCGCCGTGGCGAGAGTCGAAAAACACGTGGGCACGCGCTTGTTCGAGCGCAGCCACAGCAAAAACCATAGCGTTTCGACAACAGATGCCGGCATCCATTACGTTGCGCGCGCCCGATTGGCGATTGCCCACTCCGAAAACGCAGAGTTGGCTGCACGAGAGACTCTCCATGGAGTGAGCCATCAGATCAATGTCGGAAAGTCGGTGTTCACCGACCGCCGCTTGCTGACAATTCTTCGTTCCATCGAGCTGCCTTTGCACCCTGGGCTGGTGGTTCGACTTCACACGAGATCGCCCGCAGAACTTCCCTCCTGCGTTCGCAACGGCGAGTTCGACGTCGCGATTGTCAGCAACTCAGTTGAAGACTCCCTCCTGAGTGGCACAGCCATTCGATGTGTTCCGTTCACCGTCGTGCTGCCTGAAAGGCATAGCTGCGCGACCAAGGAATACGTGACGCTATCGGATCTTGCCTCGACGCCGTGGGTTCTCTTCGAGCGGCACCTTCATCCCGCCCTTTACGATTCATTCTTGAATCGAGCAAACCAGCTGGGGATCAAGGTTGATTGCATACACCACATTGCGGACGCCGAAGAAGCGTGCGAAATTGTGCGCCTCTACGGAGGAGCCGCGTTCCTCAGTCCTCAAGGTGCGGAACGGGCAGCAACGGACGACGTGATTCTCCGCACTCTTGCAGAGAAGCAGGTGTATCTGAAGACTCAAATTCTTGCGCGATCCGAGAACACCTCGAAGCTCGTTGCAGAATTTGTCCGCACTTTTGTGAAACGCCTCAAACAGGCGGGCCTTTATCAACCCGCTCCTCTTGAATTTGCAGTCGATGTCCAGCGCGCTTTCGAGTTTCCACCAAAGGAAGCCCAATTCAGCGCGCAAGTGCTACCCGCCGTGCTCGATCTGGAGCCGGTCGCGGAATCTTCAAAAACTAAGGTTTGCGCAGCGTGAAAAGCTAGTAGACACCGATTATCTGGGCCTGCCGGGCACTTGGGCGCGTCGCCCTCTACGACGCGCGCTGACCGTCGGGTGGGCTCGTGATGCCGCTCCTGCCTTATCGCAGGAGCCACGCAAGAGGGCGGGAAGACGGGCAGACAGACAAAAATGCGGAGCCTGCAGATGCAGACCCCGCACAAGAGTTGCGATCAAATTGAGGATTACGCTGCAACCTGTCTTTTCGTCGCCTTGGCCTGCTTGACCGGTGGCTTCGTCGCGGCCTTCTTGTTGGTTTTCCCCTTCTCCTTCGCCGCGAACTCCTGCTTGACTGTCGAGGAGATGGAGTCCACATCGATCTTGTAAGCGTGTCGTCCCTCCGGCTCTGGTACCGGCAACTCGATCTCGGCACCGCCATCAGCCCGCAGACGTGGCGCTCGCTGGAGGTGAACTCCACCAACAAGCGCCGCACTTCCGATCGCCGCTCTACGAGCCGAGGGAGTTTTTTCGGATCACCGACTGCAGCATGTCTTTATCGAGACTCAGCTCGGCGACCAGCTTCTTCAGCCGCGCGTTCTCGTCGCGCAGGTGCTTGACCTCTTCCGCCTCGCTCACCTCCATGCCTCCGTACTTCGCCTTCCAGGCATAGATCGTGTGCTTGCTCACGCCTTGCTCCCGAGCCACATCTTCTGTGGTGCGCCCGGCTTCAACCTGCTTCAGCGCAGCGATCATCTGCGCCTCCGTGTGCCTGCTCCTGCTCATCCGTCCTTCCCCTTTCCTTCGTCCAGATCGTATTCCGATCCGGACGGATCCGGGGGGTCAGGTCAATGAGTGTTCGTTCTGCCCCCGTCACCGGAGTTATCGTCCACTGCAGTCGAGACACCATCGAGGAGGCTTGGCGTGATCTTCGATCTCACTGCGAAAGGCGCAAGTATATTCACCGAGCCGAGAAGTGGTATGGGATTTGTATCAACCCGAGTTCGAAGCAGATCCGTTTCGGGATCGGCCTTGAATTCCCGTGGAAACACGACGCGAACATGGAGCGGCGCACAAGTGCGTCCCAAAATGGAGAAGTGCCAAAAGTCGGACGCAACGATCCCTGTCCATGCGGCAGTGGCAAAAAATACAAGAAATGCCACATGCCCTGACAGTCTTATTCCTGCCTGCGTAGCCCGAACGACGCCTGCTTCAAAAAGAGCTGCTTCCGAGCGATCCCTGGGGGATGTAGCGCTCTGTGAATCGTTGCCACAAATGGACCAGAAACAGTGTCCAAGGAAGGGACACAGCCAGGGTTAGGCCTGCTCAGAATGGGTAGTCAACAAGCCTCCAAGTATGAGATGGCGCCACTTCCAACATCCCCGTTGGCGCAATAGCAAATTCGGGAATATAGCATGACATCCAGTGCTTTTCCGGAGCGACCGACACCGAGAACACACTCCGAATCTCTGCCGACGCGCTATCGTATCCGTTTGGTCCGATAGCAAGTCCGTACTGCGCGTAGAAAACCACAGTTGCGGCGCCTACCGCGTGAATCGCATGTTCGAGCGTCGCAAGATGCAGGTTTCCTTCCCGGTCATGTTTGGTTTTGTTGTACGCGTCGTACCACGGCAGCGATCGAGTCGCAGCGGAAGAGTCCCAGCCGTCGAATGGCATAAATCTCGGAAAACCGGGGTATGAATAGAGCAGAAGCTCGTAGCTATCGAGAAGCATCACGTCCCTAAGCTTCACATAATCGTTGGTGGAAAGCCGATTTGGGGAGGAAGCGGGGTACGAATTCTCTTTGAGGACAGCGGCTAGCGACGTCTCGACCTCCATACAGGCAAGGAGCAGAATTTCACGAATGAGATGTCCGTATGCATTCAAGTTTTGGGTTGTGGGTTCAATGGCCTGAAACATCGACTGAAGCTTGTTCAGAAGTATCCGCAAAGCCACGAACGACTGTGTTCGCTTCTCTGAGTCAATTGCGTTGTTGAGATTACCGGAGCACGCCAACGGTCGGTAGACACGCTTATATGCAGTACCCGGCTGATAGTCCGATTCGACCGGATCTAAGTCTCCAAAAAGAGTGACGACCCACTTTCTTAGATCGGCGAATGACTCTCCCGGGTGATATTCGACCCATTCCATGCCTCCTTCGCTTATCGGAGAGGCAATGAAGGCATCGCCAGCCTGCAATGCGACGCCCCGCTTGTGAGGAAAAATTGGGAGGCCACCACCATGATGCGGATTTAGAACGTTCTTAAAAAAGATTGTCGCCGGCATGGGTTACTCCGTGGTTGGTAATCGGTCGACCTTGTGGCGCATCTCAAGACTTGAACCCGGAGAGCCGCATGTTACTGTCGCCCGGTAATGGGTATCGCTGAGGCTTGAAAATTCGATCTCTACGCCGTCTTCGTCGAGAACGTCTCGTGGGTGAATCGGCGGCCGGATGAAATCGCTCGGCGCCAATGCGGGACATCCAATCCATCCAGAGTTCTTTATACGCTGGTACCGCCAGCGCACGTTGAGCGCGACTCCAGCGCCGACGTTCTTGAGGATTAGGTCACCCTTCGCATTATCAAACGAGTGGCGGGTGGCATCGAACTCGATCGCGATTGCCGCCTGGGGGTGGTCGGGGGCATCGGAGTTGGGGCCCTGGGGTGCATAAAGGTTCAGCGAAAGGTATTAGTCCGCTGAATCGCACTTCACAACTGTAATGCCTCCGGGGCGGCCCGGAGGCGCTGACCGTCGGGTGGGCCAGGATTGCCGCCCGCGTTAGCGCGGGCATCGCATGAGGGCGGGAGGACGGGCAGCCGGACATGAAAATGCGGAGCCGGTCTTGCTGGCTCCGCTAGGGCAGATCGGTTGATTCGCGGTTAAGCCGCTGCTCTCTTTGCGGCCTTCGTCTGCGGTTTGGAGATGGGCTTCTTCGTGGTCTTTGCCCTCTCCTTCGCCGCGAACTCCTGCTTGACGGTCGCGGAGATTGCGTCCACGTCCACCTTGTAGGCATTCGCAGCATCGCGGATAATCTTCACGGCGTCGGTCTGGTTGTGCATGGACAGGAGGATCACCGTTTCGATAAGGATGCGGCCCAGCTTGCTTTCCTCGGCTTTGGGAAGAAACGCTGCCAGCAGTTTTGCCGGGGTCGCGTCGTCCTTGGGCTTGCTGATGCCGTGCTGCCGGATTAGCACGGCGAGTTTGCGTTCTTCGTGTCCTTTCGGTGGGCTTGCGTAACTGACGTTGGGACTACTTTTTCCCGGGGGGAGCAGCCAGGATACGGCGCACGGAAGTGCGGCCGATGCTGAGCTGGCGAGCGATCTGGGATTTGCTGAT
>Ga0335075_10016748_pt1 | contig 10926 bp, 11 predicted proteins | sample Lox_Sample_24_FD_206723 | JGI IMG/M metagenome (GOLD analysis project Ga0335075, IMG submission 206723) | Soil microbial communities from Loxahatchee National Wildlife Refuge, Florida, United States - Lox_Sample_2.4 | ecosystem: Environmental > Terrestrial > Soil > Wetlands | place: USA... | reverse complement strand
CCATCCCCCTCACCATCGCCGCGTAGCCAAAACAAATCCCACCAAACCCGACAAATCCCCAGATCAACCCGGGAATTCCCCAATCTAAACTGCCGTAACTTCGGTCTAACGCAAGAACATTCGCTAGCGGCAACACCTTCCGACCCCTCTCGTCTGCGCCAGCTGCACATGGCCCTCCGACGCGACCATCACAGCTCAGCAGTGGATACAGAGGAATCACATGACTCGCGCGACAGGACGTGGGTCTTCGGCGCGACCGGTTTGATCTAGCCGCCGGACTCGACCATCGCCTTGAGGCGGTTGAGGGTCTCGGATGTGGTGCGGCCCACCTGACGGACGGCGACGCGGTCGGCGATGTAGCCCCAAATCCCGCCTGGCGCTTGGTACGACAGCCGGAACGTCACTTTGGTCTGGCTCTTCCCCGCGTCGCGCAACCGGATTCGGCCACGCAGGCTGATGCCGGTGATGCCGACCCACGCCAGGTCGCGCCGGTCGTCGAACTCGACTACTTCGACCAGACCGCCCACCGGCACGGAGCCGATCTTCCAGTGCACGGTATAGCGGGCTCCGACGCCGGCGGGCTGTTCGTTGGCGCTCTCCCATCGCTCCAGGCTGCTCATGAACGACGGGTAGCAATCGGGATCGCTGACGATCTTCCAGACCGCGTCGCGGTCGGCTTCGATCACGCAGCGCCGTTCGACGCGCATCAGCCGAGCACCGGGAATCGGCGTCGGGCAGCAAGCCGGTCGACCCCGGCCTGCAGACTGGCCGTCACCTTGTCGTGCACCGCCTGGTCGTCACCATCAACTTCGATGGGATCTTGCACCTCGATCGCGATCTTGGCGGGCAGCGGGATGTGCCCGGCGAGGTCGCTGATGTTCAGGCCCCATGGCAGCGCCAGAGATATCGGAATGCTCTTGAGTCGCAGCAGTTTATCCGCGAAGAGCAGCTTGGCCAGCCACTGCCCACGGTCGAGGAACAACGCGGTTTCCTGCCCGCCGACACTCGCCACTGGCACGATCGGCACGCCGGCCTCGCGCGCCAGCCGCACGTAACCCATGCGGCCGCCGAAGTCGACCTTGTTGTGCTCCCATGACGGTCTGAAGACCTCGTAGTCCCCGCCGGGATAAACCAGCAGCGCAGCACCGGATTCCAATGCCATTCGGGCGTTTTCGTGGTTGGCCGCGACCGTGCCGAACTTGCGCAGCCAGCCCAATGGCGGCGCGGATACGACGAGGTTGTGGGCGAGTTGGTAGAAGGGCCGTTCGACGCCGAAGTAGGAGCAGAACGCGAGGGTGAACACGAAAGTGTCGGGTGGCACGTTGCCGCCGCTGTGGTTGCCGACCAGCAGTACCGGCCCTTCGGCGGGGATGCGGTCCAGGTGCGCGACGTCGGCCCGGAAATACAGTGATGCCAGCAACCATGTGCGGGGCAGCTGGTCGCGGATGTAGTCGGGGTCTCTTTGGTCGAGGTCGGCCTTCGGGACCCGCGACGCCACTTGCGTGCGGGCCCACTCCAGCACTCCTGTTAGGCCGGACATATCGGCTCTATACCCTGCGCGCGACTTGTTTAATCGGCTTCGAGCCGGTAGATGCGGGCCGCATTGTCGCGGGCGATGAGTTCGACGACACGCATCGCATCAGCTCCGCTCCAGTCGCCGTCGTTGACGAATTCGCTCAACACCCGATGAATGCCGTTGCGCCACAATCTTGTACCGAGGTAATGCAGCTCGACTGGGCCGAATCCGTCCGACGAGTAGACGATTTTGCGAAACGGCGCCAACTCCAGCAAGCGGGCGATGAATGCCGGCGCCCGGGCACCCAGGTGGTTGATGGACAGGCCGCCGTCCAGATAGACATTGTTGAATGCCTGGGTCAGATAACCGGCCTCCCGCTCATACGGGTAGCAGTGCAACAGCACGATCGGCGTGTCACCGGAGCAGCGCAGGAAGTCCAGCAGATACAGCGGATTAGCTTTGTGCAGCTCGCAGTCCCGATCGCCGAAGCCGACGTGGAATTGCAACGGTTTGCCGAGCCGCAAGGCCTGATGCAGCCCGAATCGCAGCAGCACCCGATCGTCGAGACGGACTCCGCCGCTGTCGCGCCATCGGGCCGCGGCCTCGGCGACCTCGACCACTGACGGCTCGGTCAGATCGCCGTCGAACCCGCCGCGATAGGCCAGGATGGATTTGGTACCGACCGCTGTCGCCGCGCGCCGGTGCAGGATCTCCTCGAAGGCCGGCGCGTAGTCGCCCGGCGCGTGTGCGGCCTGCTCGGCCACCTGCTCGAGGCGAACCACTTCGTGGGCGCGACCACCCGAGCACTCGGCGAGTTGCGCGACGTCCGTGACGCCCTCGGCGTACCCGGTGTCCACCAACCAGTCGCTGACGTCGGCCGCGCGCAGGAAGATTCGGGCCAGCTCGGCTTCGGTCAGCTGACTGCGTTGTTGCCAATATTCTTCTGGCTCAGCATGTTTAGGCAATCCGAGAAGCGGTGCACAGTGGGCTCGGACCGCGAAGCCGAGTTGCGAGTCGAATCCGGAGTCGAAATCGGCGAGCGGTTCGGTGTTGGCCTCGTTGAGAGCGTTCTCAAACCGGCGCCGGTCCCCTGCCGTCAGCCAGCAGCCATGCATGTGCTGATCGATCAGCGGCATGGCGGCGATGTGATCCGCCAGAGCCGCCACCGTCACACACTCCAGGCCATACGGAATTTGTCGGCCAAGTGCTCGCGATTGAGATGGGCGTACTGCTCGTGCTCGAATCGGCGAACCGCGACCACGACATCGACGGCAGGATCACCGAGGATGGCGCGCAATCGCGTCGAATTATCCAGTGCGGCGATGGTTTGCGCTTGCGAGGCGGTGACCGGCACAATGCCCGCCCGGCTACGGTCCGCGTCGGATAGGGCTGCCGGGTCCACCTTGGTCTCCGGCGGCAGCACCGCTTTCTGCTTTATTCCGTCCAGCGCCAATCCGAGGATCGCCGCCGTAGCGAAATACGGGTTGGCCGATGGATCCACGATCTTGACCTCGACGTTGCCGCCGTAGGGATTGCCCGGGCCGCCAACGATGAAGCGTACTGCGGCTTCTCGATTCTCGGTTCCCCAGCAGACAAACGCCCCGGCCCAATTTCCGGGATGCAACCGCAAGCCGGACACGATCGACCCGCACAAGATGCCCTGTGCCTCCGGCAAGCCACTCAGCAATCCCGCCACTGCGTTCTCGCCTTTGCACGTCATGCCGCGGGTACCTGCTCCGTCGGCGAACAGCGGTCCGGCCGAGTCGGTCAGTGAAAAATGTTGGTGGGCACCGCATCCGACTTCGCCGACGAAAGGCGTCGGTGACAGGCTGACCCGCAATCCATAACGGCGGGCTACGCGGCCGACGATCAGCCGGGTTAGCACCAACTGGTCGGCCGCGGCGACCGGCGATTGCGGTGTCAGTGAAATCTCGAACTGGTTGGCTCCGTACTCGGGGTGTAACTGCTCGATGGCAAGACCCGACACCGTCGCTGCTGCGGTGACGTCGTGGACGAACGCCTCGTGTTCGAGTACACCGGCCAGGCCGTACTGCGCCCACATCGTCGACGGCAGCCGGCGGCCGTCCGGATTGACCAGCAGGAATTCGACCTCGTGACCGACCAGCGCCTCAATACCGGCTTCGGCGAGCGCCGCCTCGATGCGGCCGAGCGTTCCGCGGCTGCAGGCGGCCACCGGAGTGCCGTCCTGCTCGAAAAATGAGCCTGGAGCCCAGGCCAATCCATCGCCGACGATACGCAACGCGGACAGGTCAATCCGGACGCGCTGATCACCGACGACACCGATGTGTTCGCTGAACGCTATGCCGTTCTGGTCGATGGCGAAGCCATGCCAGCTCCGGCTGGCCCCCAGGCCGGGATCGGCGAAGGCGTTGGTCCGGCGTATCGGGACCGTCTTGGCCTGCGTAAGCCCGGCCGGATTCATCACCGTGCCGATAACCGCTTCGACCCCTTCGGCCTCCAGCTGGGCGATGGCCGCGGCGGCGAGCGGTGTGGTGGTCATATCCCGGGCGGGCCCGGTAGGTCAGACCCGACTCGGCAGCGTCAACTTGCAGGTCTGGCCGATATCCAGGGTCCGCAGCACACGTCCCATCCCTATCCAGAGTGCGCACGACAGTGCCAGGTCGGCGAGCAGCTCTTCGGAAAAGTGTTCGCCACAGCGGGTCCAGAAGTCTTCGTCGTCGCGCAGCACGGTGTGCTCGGTGGCGAAACGGTGGGCGAACTCGGCGGCCAGTCGTTCCTGCTCGCTGTATCCGGGCCAGGTCCGCCACTCACGCGCATGCTCGTACAGCTCTTCGTCGACACCGGCGGCGGGTCCGTCGGCATCCCGGGTGTTGACGCACACTTCGCATTCGTTGTCGTGGGCGATGACCGTCCGCGCGAGTTCGCGGGTCCGCATCGGCAACCGATTCTTGTTGTAGACCGAGTTGGCGAACGCGCCGATCGCGCCGCCCAGGTCGGGAGATTTCAGGACCCAGCCTGCGAGGTCGTCGTCAGGGAACGTTCCGATTCGGCTCATGGCGAGATGGTACGCCCGAAGCCGCGATAGGAATCCGTTCCGTGACTTCCCTGCCAGTGGCCGACAGCCGCTGGCGATCCTTACCCCAATCGGGTTGGGCCACGATCCGGTGGGCGATCCGGTTCAGCGCGGCTTCGACCTGAGCGCGGTCGGGTCGGCCCTGGAAGTTGGGCGAACGGGTGAGCTTGTCGACGATCCACTCCTGAAGCAGGGTCGAGACGAAGTCGACCTGACGCAGTCCGGCCGGGGTGAGCCATAGCCGGTCGACGTCGCGTTGCGCAAAACCGCGGCGGACCAGGCGATCGATGGTGGGTTCGAGGACTTCGTACGGGATGCCCAACTGCTCACCGATGTCGGTGATCCGGGCGATCCCGAACGCTCGCTGATAGCGGTTGATGCGCAACAACGCCCACAACTCGGCAACGTCGAGTTGGCAATCGGGCCGCATGGCGATGCTGCGCAGCCGCATACCGGGTTCACCCCGCAACAGCCGCCCGATCGCCGTCTCCAACATCTCCTCTGACGACTGCGTGGTCGGCATCGCGAAACCGTCGCCCAGGTCGGCGGCGTTATGGCCGATTTCCCGCAACGGGACTTCACGAAGAAACAGCGCCAGAACGAATCCGACGAGCGCGACCGGGACCGCCCACAAAAACACCTGGGTGAGCGACGCAGCATATGCGTTCACGATCGGGGCAGCCGCGGCACGAGGCAGCCGGTGCAAGGCCTCCGGCGAACTGGCAGCCGCCGGGGATGCGCCGCTGGCCGCTATCGCCGGACCGATGCGCCCTCGCAGGAAGTTGGTGAACAGCGAGCCGAATATCGCCGCGCCGAAAGAACTGCCGATCGTGCGGAAAAACGTGACACCCGAGGTCGCGACACCGAGGTCTGCGAAGCTCGACGTATTCTGCACGATCAGGATCAGCACCTGCATGCACAGGCCGATGCCCGCACCAAGGATGAAAAGGTAAAGCGATTGCAGCAGCGCCGATGTGGACGGGTTCATCCGCGACATCAGCAGGAAAGCCAGCGCCATCACCGCCGTCCCGGCGACCGGAAAGATCTTGTAGCGGCCGGTGCGGCCGACCAGGACGCCGCTGCCCATCGACGTCGCCAGCATCCCGGCCACCATCGGCAGCGTGCGGAGTCCTGACGTCGTCGCCGAGACGCCGTCGACGAACTGCATGTAGGTCGGCAGGAAGGTCAGCGCCCCCAACATCGCGAACCCGACCACGAACGACAACACACAGCACACGCTGAACACTGGACTGCTGAAGAGCCGGGTCGGCAGGATCGGCGCTGCGACATGGCTTTCGAGCCAGACGAAACCGCCCAGGGCTACCGCGGAGCCGACGAACAGCCCGACGATCGTCGCGGAACCCCATGGATAGGTCGTGCCGCCCCAACTGGTGGCCAGGGTCAGACCGGTCGCGCCCAGGCCGACGAACAGGATGCCGGTGTAATCGATGATCGGTTTCACACGCCCGGCCAGCGACGGAATCGCTGCAGCCGCAACGAAAAAGACGACGATCGACAGCGGCACATTGATATAGAACGCCCACCGCCAGCTCAGATGGTCGGTGAAATAGCCGCCCAGCAGCGGGCCGATCACCGTCGTCACACCGAACACCGCTCCCAGGGCACCCTGATAGCGGCCGCGATCGCGCAGCGGGATGACCTCGCCGATCAGCGCGGTGGCGGTCACGGTGATGGCACCGCCACCAATGCCCTGCAGCGCCCGCGCCCCGACCAGCATCGCCATCGATTGCGCGATGCCGCACAGCGCTGACCCGACGACGAAGAACGTCACGGCCGCCTGGAACACGCGTTTGCGGCCGAACAGGTCACCGAGCCGGCCGGCCAGCGCGGTGATGATGGTCGAGGCCAGCAGATAGCTGGTGACCACCCAGGACTGATGGCCTGCGTCGCCCAGGTCGGCGACGATCGTCGGTAGCGCGGTCGCGACGATGGTCTGGTCCAGCGCCGCCATCAGCATTCCCAGCATGATCGCCAGAAAGACGAAATTGCGTCGCTGCGGACTGATCAGTGTGCTGCCGGATTCGGCATCCGGCGTGGCAGCGATCTGCGCTGTCATGCCTGCCTTTCCAACGGCGCACTAAGGGCAATCAGTGCCCGGCTTGTCCTGTCGTCGGCGGTCGCGAGACACACTGAGCCAAGTAAAGCTCTTCGCCAAGCTTTTCCATGAGCTGCAGCTGGGTCTCCAGGTAGTCGACGTGGTTTTCCTCGTCGGCCACGATCCCCTCGAGCAGGTTGGCACTGGTGGTGTCCTGCTTCTCGCGACACATGATGATGCCCGGTTTTAGCCGATCCAACACCTCGTGTTCGATCGCCAGATCGGCCTCGAACTGCTCGCGCAGCGTCTGACCGATCCGCAGCGAGAAGAGGCGTTGGTAGTTCGGCAGCCCGTCTAGCAGCAGGATGCGGTCGGTGATCGCCTCGGCGTGCCGCATTTCGTCGAACGACTCGGCGCGGGTGTGGCCCGCCACTTCGGTGAACCCCCAGTTCTCCTGCATCTTGGAGTGCAGAAAATATTGATTGATCGCGGTGAGTTCACTGGTCAGTTGCTCATTGAGCAAGCGCAAAACATCAGGGTCGCCTTCCACTATCACTCCTTGTCGAGTTTGCTACCGCGGTCGTTGCAGTTACGCTACCGCAGGCCAAAGCCCTTGTCAGCCAAGGTAATACTCAGTCAGGTCAGCGTTCCCTAAGTAAAGCAAGCCTATGCTGAGTGTCTACGTGCCGCGCTGAGCCGGAAACGTCCCGATGTCAGACACCGGCTCCGAATATTTCCTCGAGCGGCCCGCTAGCCGGTTGAGGTGTGCCCACAGACTTAGGTTAGCCTTTGCGAACCAAGTTAGGTTAGACTCCACTAACCATGTATGTATGCCTGTGCGTCGGTGCGACAAGTCAGACGGTGTCTGACGCGGTCGCTGGCGGGGCGTCGACTTCGAAAGAGGTTGCGGCGGCGTGCGGGGCGGGCACCGATTGCGGACGTTGCCGGCGCACGCTGCGGGCGATCATCGCGGCGGCCGCGCATTTGGAAACCAGCGGGTCGCGCTAGCCACGACGGCCGGTGAAATCGGCCAGCGCCTGCGCGTTGGCCTGACCGCCCAGCAATTGGGCGAACTCGGCGTTTTCCCGAGCGGTTGCCGTCGCGATTCCTGCTTGATTCGGTTCGGCGATGGTCCGCTTGACCGCCATTAAGCTCGAAATCGGCCGAGAAGCAAGGATTTCGGCGTGCCGGCGAGCGTCAGCGATCAGCTCGGAAGGCTCACACACCTTCCAGACCAAGCCCATGCGCAGCGCCTCGTCGGCGCTCACCCACTCCGAGGACATCAACAGCCACGCGGCGTTTTGCCGGCCCATCAACTGCGGCAGCAGATACGACGATGCCGCTTCTGGCGCGACCCCCAGGCTGGTGAAAGGGCATTTCAGCCGAGCCGTCGATGCCATGAATGCCAGGTCCGCGTAGCCCAGGATGGTGGTGCCGATCCCGACGCCGACGCCGTTGACCGCACAGATCAGCGGCTTGGGAAACCTGGTCAGCGCGTCGATCATCGTGGTGAAGTGTGATCCCTGACGGGCCATTTGCGGATCGCTGATGCGTGCTTGCATCTCCTTGAGGTCGTTGCCGGCGCTGAATGCCCGTCCGGCCCCGGTCAACAGCACGACAGCGATGTCGGGGTCGTCGGCTGCCGACGTCAGCGCTTCGGCGGTGGCCTCGTAGAGCGCTTCGTTGAAAGCGTTGAGCACCTCCGGGCGGTTCAGGGTGAGGGTGCGCACCCGGTTGTGATATTCGCTGAGCAGGATCACCGGCGTCTCCTCATGTCTTAAATGGTGTTTTCAGCACGTAGCGGCTGGTCGGCACGGTGTCGATGTTCTCGTTGGCGCCGAATGCTGACGTGCTTTCGACCATCCGGCCCAGCCGGTGCTGCAGGTCGGCATCGTCGGCGGCGCCGAAAAAGGCCTTCAGATCGGTGATCGCCTCGACCGGGAACAGCTCTTCGACGATGCCGGCCAGCTCTGGCGCATCCGGCGTAAGCGCCCGCACCACGGCGTTCTGGGTGTAGCCGAAGGTGGACTGAGTCTCGATCGCAACCGGCGTGTGGTCGTGCTGCCAGCGGTACAGCCAGCTCGCGCGGTCCAGTTCTGCGGGCCGGCGCAACAGCGCGATGTTAGCTAAACCCGTTGTGCGGCAGCCTAATTCGAGCGGTGCCAGTAATGGAACCGACTCGGTGACCAGATAAGCCGCGAGGTGATCGCACTCCACTTCGAGCAGCCGCAGCGCCGCCGCGATCTGATCGCCGTAGCACTGCTGGGTCCAGATGCTCAGCACGGCGGCCACCGGCGGGTCGAGCGTCGTCAGCGTCATCAGCGAATGGCGCACGGCCGAGTCGCGGACATTGACAGCCAAACCGTCGACACCGAGCCGAACGATGGCATCGGCGACCGGTCCCCGCTGCCGATGGCACCACTCGTCATCGCAATTGGCCGCCATCAGCACCGCGACTACCTTTTCCATACTTGCTCCCTATGCCGAAACCTACTCGGAGCCGTCCCGTGCCCACCGAGGCTGAATGAATACGCCTTCGGCTTGGACGGTGACGCCTTGCTCGTCGGCGAGATGGCCGGCGGCGAAGGTCTTCACACCGTCGACGCGGGTGCTTGTCGCTTCGGCGTGCAGCTGGCCCAGCCGGGTGGCCCGCACGTAGCGGAAGCTGATCGTTCCGGTCAGGCGTGGGTTGATGCCGTCGCTGGCGGCCTCGCCCAGCAGGTGGTCGAGAATCAGGGCGGCCACACCGCCGTGGACGTGGCCGGGTGGTCCCCCGTAGGCGGCGCCCAGACGGAAATCGCAAACGGATTTGCCGGTGGCGTCGCGGCGGATCTCCACCGGCGGGGCGATCGGATTGCGAATTCCGATGACGGCGTTCCCCCAGGCCATCCGCTCGCCGCTGGCCAGGTAGCGCACGCCGAAGCTTCCATCGAGTTGGTTTTGACGCAAACGTGCGGTGGCTGAGTCGATCTCGGACTTGGCCGCCGCGACGGTGGCGGCGTCGGCCTGGCTCCTGACGGTTGCGTCGATCAACTCGCGGACCGACTGCGCCAGCGGCTCGTATAACGCTCGCAGCCGTTCGACGTCCTCGGCGCGGATGTTCTCCAGCGTGAAGTCCAGCATCAGCCGAAACTAGAACACGTTCACTTTGCCGCCGCTACCGGGCCGGGCGTACCTGCTGGCCGGCGCCGACCAGCTCGCCGATCAGTTCGGCAAGCTGCCGGTAGGGCCCGTCGCGGCCGCTGGACGAACGAAAGACCAGCCCAATCCGACGACCGGGGCGAGGTGCGACGAAGTAGGCCAACTCGAGGCGGCTGCGGGCGGTCTCGACGGGCACCGCGCTCTGCGGGATCAGCGTCACGCCCAGCCCGCCGCTGACGCACTGCACGGCGGTGGCCAGCGACGCGGCCCGGGTGTTGGCCAGCTCGGCGCGCACGCCCGCCTTGTGACAGACGTCGAGGGCCTGATCACGCAGGCAGTGTCCCTCGTCGAGCAACAGCAACGGCAGCTCGGCCAGCGCGGTCGGCGGCACTCGCTTCTTGCCCGCCAGTGGGTGGCCGGGCGGCAGCGCGAGCACGAAATCTTCGTCGTAAATCGGGATTTCGGTGATACCGCCGGCCTCGGTGGGCAATGCGATCAGCGCGGCATCCAGCGATCCCTCCCGTAGCCCGGTGAGCAGCCGCTCGGTCTGGTCCTCCACCACCCGCAAGGTCAGCGCCGGCAGCCGCTCGGCCAGCCCGCCGAGCAGCGTCGGCAGCACATACGGCGCCACAGTGGGGATCAGTCCCAGCCGCACGCTGCCCTGTAGCGGGTCCGACGCTCCCGCGGCCGCTGCCGTGAACGCCGTCGCCGCCTCGACCACCGCTTGCGCATGCGGCAGCAGCTGCCTTCCTTCCGCGGTGAGGAAGACCCGACGAGTTGAGCGCTCCACCAGCTGGACCCCGAGCCCGGTCTCCAGCGCCGTCAGGGCCTGCGACATGGTCGATTGGCTGACGCCCAGAGTTGTTGCGGCGCTGCCGAAATGATGCTTTTCCGCAATGGCGACAAAGGCGCGGAGCCCGGCGATCGTCGGCTGATAACTCTTATCGGTCATGCCGATAAGTATAGTGGGACATATCACCTTTAATTCTAAGTCGGGTTACGGCAGTATGGAGTTTGCAAATCTTGACTAGATCCAATCTTCTCGAAAGACATCTCACGTGATTAAAAGTCAAGCAGCGAGCAGGGAAGGAGGTGGAAACGCCAGGTGTTCGTTGTAAAGCTGGCCAGTTTGCAGGCAGTGGTGCAGTTGGCCGAGGA
>Ga0335075_10016747_pt1 | contig 10927 bp, 8 predicted proteins | sample Lox_Sample_24_FD_206723 | JGI IMG/M metagenome (GOLD analysis project Ga0335075, IMG submission 206723) | Soil microbial communities from Loxahatchee National Wildlife Refuge, Florida, United States - Lox_Sample_2.4 | ecosystem: Environmental > Terrestrial > Soil > Wetlands | place: USA: Florida... | reverse complement strand
GCGTCCAGCTGCTCGCCGGACTCACCCGGGCGCTCGATATGCAGGCCAAGCACGACCGAGCGGCGATCGTGCGGGCAAGCGCGATCGCCCTGGCGCGACAGCTGAATGACCGCGCCGGCCTGGCCAGCGTGCTGGTCCGCTCGTACTGGTCCCGCGGATCGATCCCGGTCGAGCAGATCCTGGACATGCTGGCCGAGGCCAGGGCCCTCGGCGAAGAGCTCGGCAATACCGAGATCCAGGCCGACGCGATGTCCTGGGTGGTGCCGGCGCACGTCTCGGTCGCGGACATTTCGTCGGCCAGAGCGGCGGTGTCCGAGCTCCGCGAGACGGCCCAGATCACGGCGCAGCCGTTCTTCCTGCACGTCGCCGAGCACTATGGCGCGGCCATCGCGCTCGGCGAGGGGCGCCTCGACGCCGCCGAGGCGATGGTTCGCCGGTCAGAGGAGGCGGGCCGACCGCTGACTGGACGCGACGCGTCCGGCACCTACGGCATCCAGATGTTCAGCCTTCGGCGCGAGCAGGGCCGTCTGGCCGAACTCGCGCCGGTGATCAGGATTCTCTCCGCGGGTGACCGCGAGCAAGGCCCGTGGCGGCCCGGGCTCGCGTGCCTGCTGGTGGAGCTCGGCATGGAGTCAGAGGCCAGGCGGGAGCTCGATCGTATCCGTGACGCAGGCCTTGATCCGTTTCGGGAGACGATCTGGCTCGCCTCGCTCACCTACCTGACCGACGCCTGCGCCGCCCTGGGCGACCAGGCGTTGGCGGCGGAGCTATACCCCGAGTTGACTCCCCACGCCGGCACGAACGTGATGATCGGCCATCTCGTCATGTGCTACGGCGCGGCCGACCGCTACCTCGGGATGCTGGCGGCGACGCTCGGGGAGTGGGAGCGGGCCGAGGAGCATTTCGAGCGCGCGCTCGCGCTGAATCGGCAGATGGGGCTGCGCACCTGGCTCGCCCACACCGAACACGAGTACGCGCGGATGCTGCTCGCCCAGGGCCCGGCCGAGCACCCCCGCGCGATGACGCACCTCGGCCGCGCGGCGGAGCTCGCCGCCGACATCGGCATGAACGCGCTCACGAGCCGAATCGCGGCGATCGGGTCCCCGCTCAGGTCGGCCGGTCTGCCGGACGAGCTGTCCGGCCGCGAGGCGCAGGTCCTCCGTCTCGTGGCCCGGGGCCTGAGCAACCGCGAGATCGGGTCGGCGCTGTTCATCAGCGAGCACACTGCGGCCAACCACATCCGGAGCATCCTGCGCAAGACCGGCTGTGCCAACCGGACCGAAGCGACGTCCTACGCCCACCAACATGGCCTTGCCGGAGCCGAGTCCGGCGGTTAGGATCGACTTACGATGCCGCTGTACATGATCGAACGGACGTTCGCCGAGCAGCTCGAGCTCACGGGCGACGACGTCAAGCTGATCGAGGAGATCAACTCGGACGAGGGCGTGCGCTGGCTGTTCTCGTTCCTGAGCGCCGACCGCCGGCGGACCTACTGCCTTTACGAGGCACCTTCCCCGGAGGCGATCCAGGAGGCCGCGCGCCGGGGGAGCATCCCGGTGGACTCGATCGTCGAGGTCGAGCCGCAGACGCTCGGCGTGGCCGGGCGGCCCGCTGAGTGGGCCGCCTCGATCGGCTCGTAGCCAGTCTCGATCGGCTCGTAGTCAGCGCCGGGCGTCCGGAGCGCGCCGGCGCTTCGTGCCGGCCGCCTTGGGCGGCGCCGTCGAGGACCGCACGCGCAACTCGACCGGCGCGCTTACGTGGCGGGGGCGCAGTCGGGGCTGCGCGATGCGGTCAAGCAGCAGGTGGACGGCCTTCTCGGCCTGGAAGTCGAGCGGCTGCGCCACCGTGGTCAGCGAGATGCGGCGCAGGCTCGCGAGTGCGATGTCATCGAATCCGACGAGCGAGAGCTCCTCGGGAACCCGGATCCCAGCCGCGTCGCACGCCTCCATCATCGCGATCGCCCCGATGTCGTTGGAGACAAACAGCGCGGTGGGCGCTTCGTCGGAGGCGAGCAGCTCGGTCAGCGCCGTCGCGCGGCGCCCCACGCGAACGTTCGAGGCCCCCGGCTCCCACTGGATCGCGGCGAACGCCGGGGCGCCCGCCTGACGCATGGCGGAGCGGTACCCGGCGTACCTCGCGCCGTCGCCACTCGGCTCGACGAGCGGGGTGCGGACGTAGGCGATGCGGCGGTGGCCCAGCCCGAGCAGGTGCTCCACCGCCAGCTTGGCGCCCTCGGCGTCCTGCGGCCCGACGGAATCGCCCCAGTTCTCGCTCAGGCCGAGGAAGACGATCGGGACATCCGCCCGGCGCAAGGACTCCTCGAGCTGTGGGGTGCGGGCGATGAACGCGAGGAAGACCACGCCGGCGATGCGATGCTCGAGCAACGCTTCCACGCCGCTGACCGCGATCTCCGCCTCGCCCTCGATATTGCAGAACATCGCGGTGTAGCCACGGCGAAAGGCCTGGCGCTCGACGACGCGCGCCATCTGCGCGTAGTACGGGTTGTCCAGGTCGCCGACCAGGACGCCGAGCATCGTGCTGCGCTGCTGGGCGAACTGGCGAGCGATCGCGTTCGGCTTGTAGTTCAGCCGGCTCATCGCCTGAAGCACCCGCTCGCGTGTGGCATCGGCGACGTCGTCCACCCCTCGCACGACGTTCGACACCGTCGACTTGGACACCCCGGCCGCCGCGGCCACGTCGACGATCGTTGGGTTCTTTCCCGCCCGACGCGTGCCCCGAGAGGGCCCGCCTGAGTTGCCGCTCCTCACCACCGGCGCCATGCTAACCGGCTCGCGGCCCCGATCTCAGGCCGCCACCCGCGCCACCGCGGAACTCCCGACCGCCCACAGCGCGTGTGCCCCGGCCAGCCCGGCCCACGGCTCGTAGCGGGCGAAGAAATCGACCACCTCCGCTTCGGTGGCGCGGCCATATGGACTGCCTGTACGCAACCGGCCCACGAGCTTCAGGTAGGCCAGGTCGCCGGCGGGAAGCTGGTCGAGCCGGCCCTGACCGGTCAACGCGAGCATCTGGATCGTCCAATTGCCGATTCCCCTGATCGCGCGCAGCCGGCGCCAGCCCGGCTCGGGATCGGAGGCGTGCAGGTCGACCCGCCCACTCGCCACCTCGCGCGCGGCCCGCACGAGCGCCACCGCGCGGCCGGCGGAAAGGTCCAGCGACTCGAGCCGGGCGGGGGCCTGGGCAGCGAGTCTCGCCGCCGTCGGCGCGTCGCTCATCGCGGCCCATTCGCATCGCCGGCCGAGGCGAAACACAAGTCGGCGCTCGATCGCGGCCGCCCGCTCGAACTCGATCAGCTGCTCGCAGATCGCCCAGGCGAGCGCCGCGAACGGGTCCGGCTTGCCGTCGAGCCGCAGTCCCGGGCGGGCGCGCACAGACACACCGATCAGCGGGTCGAAGCGGAAGCGCTCGTAGAACGGCTCGATGTCCTGGTCGATCCCGAGCGCGAGCCGCATGCGCTCGATGCCCCACTCGGCAGCGGCCCGATCAGCCGCGCGCGCGCCGAGCAGCACCCGATCCGCCGCCGGCTGCGCGACTCGCACGAGCACCGGCGTATCGCCGGCGTGCACGAGCCGGTGCACGACACCCCGCCGGACGCGGGTCAGACCGTCCAGCCCGCTGCGCAGCGGGAGGACAAACGGCCAGCGCGGACGGACCTCACGGCGAACCTCGAAGCCGGGCCCGCTGAGGTCTCTCACTCCGGTTTGGCGATCACGTGTACGTCGACCAGGAACGACCTGGTGGCGGCGATCGGCAGCAAATCGGCGGCACGGCGAGGCCGCGCGGCCAAACGGGCGGCCTGCTTGCGGGCGGCGCGGCGACGGACCAGCGCCACCGTGGCCGCGCCGGCGACAAACCCGGTGGCGGCCGCAGCAGCCGCCTGCACGGCGGGCAGCGAGGCGGGCGAGGCACGCTCGATCGTCCGGACCTCGGCAACAACGGGATACGCGTCGACGACCTCCACGTCCGCGTCCGCGCCGTCGTGCAGGCCGTCGCCGTTGGTTGATGCCTCGTCGGTCATCGCGACATGGTGACAGTGCCACCGGTCAACTTCAAAGGATCTTCTCGTAAACCCTGTAGGTCCGGATGATCTTGCCGCCCATGCGCTCCATGGCCCGGTTCATCCGCTTGTTGTTCTCGAGCGTCCAGCCGGTCTCGCCGCGGCCCTGCCCGGTCCGCTCGCCGGCGTCCCAATGCATCTCATAGAGCTTGGCCCCGACCCCGGTGTGCTGCCACTCGGGCTTGGCCCCGAGCGCGAACACCCGCACGCGGTCGATCTTGCGCCTGTACCAGAGCGCCTTGGCCCAACCGAACGGCAGCAGTCGTCCGTTCAGATGCCTGAGAACCTGGTTGTAATCGGGCAGCGTGAGCCCGGCGGCTACCGGCTCGCCGTCCTTCTCGGCGATGAACGCCCAGTTCTCGTCCAAGACGGGCTTCAGGTCCTTGGCATAGTGGCGGACCTCCTCCTCGGTGAGCGGGACGAAGCCCCAGTTGCGCTCCCAGGCCGCGTTGTAGACCTCGAGGAACCGCCCGATCTCGGCCTCCATGTCCTTTTTGCGCATGTTGCGCACCGTGATGCCGTACTTGCGCTCCACGTCGGCGGCGACGCGCCAGATCGCCGGGTGCACCGAGCCGCGGTCGGCAACGTTGAGTGACCACATGTAGAGGTCCATGGCCTTGGTCAGGCCGGCGCCCTCGATCAACCCCCGGTAATAGGGGTGGTGCCACTCGGTCAGCACCGAAGGCGGCTTGTCGTAGCCGTCGATCAGGACCCCGCACTCATCGTTGGTGGTGAAGCTCATCGGTCCGACCATGCGGTCGCGTCCGCGGGCCCGCAGCCACGCCTCGGCCGCTGACAGCAGCGCCCGGGCGGCCTCGGGGTCCGGCTCGCACTCGAAGAAGCCGAACATCCCCCACTCGTGTTGCTGATACTCGTTGAAGTTCCGGTCGATCTGGGCGCTGATGCGACCCACCGGCCGCCCATCGCGCCAGGCGAGGAAGAACTCGGCCTCGGCGTGCTGGAAGAACGGGTTGCGCTCCCGGTCCAGGAACCGCTTGCGATCCAGCAGCAGCGGCGGGACCCAGCGGGGCTCGTTACGATAGACGCGCCACGGCAGCTTGATGAATGCGTTCAGCTCCCGCTTGTCGGTGACCGGACGCACTTCCAAGGCCTCACGAGCCGGACTCGTCACCTCAAGCGCCATCTGGCCGGAAACTATATGTCCACCTCGATCGACGTCTTCGCCAAGGCCCGCGAGCACGAGCGCCTGGAACAGCTCCGGGCCGCCCGCGAGCTCGACTTGGTCCCGTATTTCCGCGTGCTCGAGGGGCCGACCCTGCCGGTCGTGGAGATGGAGGGCAAGCCCCGAATCATGTTGGGGTCGAACAACTACCTGGGCCTTACTGGCGATGAGCGGGTCGCTCAGGGCGCACGCCAGGCGCTCGAGCGCTACGGCACGGGACTCACGGGCTCCCGCTTCCTGAACGGCACCACTGACCTGCACCTGGAGCTCGAGCGCGAGCTGGCCGACTGGTTCGGAACCGAGGCTGCGCTGGTCTTCACGACCGGGCATCAGGCCAACGTCGGCACCCTCGGGACGATCCTCGGACCCGGGGACACCGTGATCGTCGACGCCGGCGATCACGCCTCGATCCTCGACGGGTGCATCCTCTCGCGCGCCAAGATGCGACCGTTCCGGCACAACCGGATGGACCTCCTCGAGCACCGGCTCGAGAAGGCGGCGGGCGACGGGGGCGGGGTGCTCGTCGTCGTCGATGGCGTGTTCTCGATGGAGGGAGACGTCGCGCCCCTGCCCGAGATCGTCGATCTGAGCCATCGCTACGGTGCCCGCGTCATGGTCGATGAGGCGCACGCGGTCGGCGTGCTCGGTGCGCGTGGTGCGGGGGCGTCGGAGCTGCTCGGGGTCGAGGACCAGGTCGATCTTCGGATGGCCACCTTCTCCAAGTCGCTGGCCTCGTGCGGCGGCGTGATCGCGGGACCGGCCGACGTGATCGAGTACCTCCGGGTTTCCTCGCGGGCGTTCATGTTCACAGCCTCGGCCGTGCCGGCGGCGCTCGGGGCGGCGCTCGCCGCGGTGCGGATCTGCCGCTCGGACGAGGGGCGCGGGCTGTTCGCGCGCGTGCTGGAGAACGCCGCCTACCTGCACGCCGGCCTGTCGCGGCTCGGCTTCGAGGTGGTCGAGCCGACCAAGCTCGCCGACGGCACCGAGGTCGTCACCCCCGTCGTTCCGGTCGTCGTGCGCGACGATTGGAAGGCGGCATTCCTGTGGAAGGCGCTCTACGACCTGGGCGTATACGTCAATGTCGCCCTGCACCCGGCGGTCCCGCCGGCCGGGGCACTTCTGCGAACCAGCGTGATGGCGACGCACGACCGGGCCACGCTCGATCAGGCGCTGGAGCTCTTCGCCGAGGCGAAGCGGACCTTCGAGTCCGAGCACGGACCACTGCCCACGCGTCGGTAATGCGCTGGGGCGCCGTCGGGCGCCGCGGACAAATCCATTTACCGGGGCGCAGCTTGTCCACACTCGCACAAGACGTTCGGCCGGAGAAAAACCACGCTCTTAGCGCATGGCCGGCAGTTGTGACGTTGCTGTTACTCGCGCGGATGGCGTAGCTTCTTCCCCTACCGAAACGACCGAGCGAAGCGGCCGGTCGGAAGGTAGGGAAGGCCGGAAACGGGGGTTGTCGGAACCGCACGTTTTGGCGTGCGACAACCCAATTCTGAGTACCTAAGGACCCACGGGAGGGGGCCCGAAAGCCCCCTGCCCTTAGCGTAAATCGAGATCCGCCTAAGCGGACCAAACGGGAGGAAACGAAGCAGCAAATGTCTGAGACCGCCACAGTGAGCCCGGCGCCGCAACGAATGCGAGCACTGGAACGAGCCAACGCGGTCAGGCTCGCCCGCGCGGAGCTGAAGCGAAGGATTGCTGAAGGTGAGGCTGCCGCAGCGGACGTCATCCTGGAGCCGCCCGACGAGGCGCTCACATGGCCGATTGGGGAACTGCTGATGAGTCAGCGCCGGTGGGGCGCCACGAGGTGCCGGAAGTTTGTCGCGCGGCACCACATCACTGAGACCAAGACGCTGGGCGCGCTCACCGAGAGGCAGCGCAGGCTGCTCGCGGACGAGCTCGAGTCCTGCGGCGCCCCGGCCCTGGCGTTCGCGTAGTAAGACAGACCTGGCCGGCTCCGCGCGACCGCTCCGGTAGCCGCGCGGAGCCCGGTCCTCCGTTCAGATCGAGGTGGCCCGGTGTTGGCGGCCGCCCCCCGGCGGGTCTTCAGCAACTCTTCTCTAGCGCTCTCTGAACTCTTCAAGAGCAGCCATATAGGTAAGTGCACGCCTCTGGTGACGAGTTAAACCGCGAGCCCGCGAACGTCCGTCTTTACCCCGGGGGCGAGACGGACCTGCCCATCTAGCGCCCGCTCGGCGCCGTGACTCATAGGGGACCTGATGAACGCGCATGCGCGTGGCGCTGCGAGCTGCCGTGGCTCGCAGGCCTGCGGAGGCGTGCGCCCGCCTGGGCGCATGTCTCGTCTTACCGCGGCCCACGACGAACCCACCACCCAGCGCAGCCCACTGCGCGTCGGTCTCGTCGCCGCGTTGGCGCTCCGCAGTCGGCTCGGGCTAATCGCGATCGTCGGGCTCTGGCTCGCCTCGAGCGCGTACTTCTGGTCGTGGTGGCTCGCGCCCGGGCACGTGGACACAATCGCCGGCCTGGCCGTCAACACCGCCGTGCTCGCCTTCGACCTGGTCCTGGTGCCGCTGTGGTTCTTCTTCTTCCTGTTGCGCATGCGCCGGCCCGCGAAGGCCCTCGAGCTCCCGGAGCTCCGCACGGCGATCATCGTCACCAAGGCGCCGTCCGAGCCATGGCCCCTCGTGCGCACGACGCTCAAGGCCATGTTGCAACAGGACTTCCCCCACTCCTACGACGTCTGGCTGGCCGACGAGAGACTGACGGAGGAGGTCATCGACTGGTGCGCGGCGCACGACGTGCGGATGTCGAGCCGCGAAGGTGTCGCCGAGTACCACAATGCGACCTGGCCACGGCGGACCAAGTGCAAGGAGGGCAACCTCGCGTTCTTCTACGACAACTGGGGCTATCACGACTACGACGTCGTCGCCCAGCTCGACGCCGATCACGTCCCCGAGCCCGACTACATGCGGCGGATGGTCGCTCCGTTCGCCAACCCGCGAGTTGGGTACGTGGCCGCGCCGAGCATCTGCGACCGCAACGCCGACTCCTCCTGGTCCGCCCGCGGGCGCCTGTACGCCGAGGCAGTCCTGCACGGGTCGACCCAATCGGGCGCGAACGCCGGCTATGCACCGAGCTGCATCGGCTCCCACTACGCCGTGCGGACGGCCGCGCTCAAGCAGGCCGGAGGCCTCGGTCCGGAGCTGGCCGAGGACTTCTCGACGACGCTGATCCTCAGCTCGTACGGGTGGGAGGGCGTGTTCGCGATCGACGCCGAGGCTCATGGCGACGGGCCCGACTCGGTCGCGGACTGTGTCACGCAGGACTTCCAATGGGCGCGCAGCATGATGCGAGTCCTGCTGACGGTCAGCCCGAAGTATTGGAAGGGTCTCACCCGTCGCGCGAAGCTCAAGCTCGGCGGGTGTCTGGCGTGGTATCCGCTGCACACACTCGTGATGCTGACGTTGGTGTTGCTGCCCGCGTGGGCACTGATCGGGCGCGCACCGCTCGTGCGGGTCAACGTCGGCGACTTCTATCTGCACTTCGTCCCGGTCGGGCTGGTCCTGCTGGCGGCGGTGCTCTGGGTTCGAGCCCACGGACTCCTGCGCCCGGCGAGCGCGCCGGTGCTGAGCTGGGAGGCGGTCCTGTTTCAGTTCGTCCGCTGGCCGTGGGCGCTGATCGGCTGCGCGAACGCGGTCTGGGGCACCCTGACCGGCCGTGAGGACGGCTTCAAGGTGACACCGAAGGGAGCGGCCGGGGAGCGGCCGCTGCCGCTGCGCGTGATCCTGCCCTATCTCGTCCTCGTCGCCGTATCGATCCTTCCGGTGCTGCTGGTCGCCAACCCCGGGCCCGCTCGTGGCTACTACTTCTGGGCGCTGCTGAACGGCGCCACCTACCTACTCGTCTCGATTGCCGTCGTCGCCCTGCACATCGCCGAGAACCGGGCGCACGCGGACCGCCGGACGATGCTCCGGCTGGCCGGCGCGAGGGCGGCCGCGATCTCGGGCATCGGTGGAGTGCTCGCGTTCGGAGCCCTCCTCCACGGCGGCGAGGGCATCGACGGTCTGACCTGGCCCGGGCAGACACCTTCCTACGCGACGGCGTTCGTTTTCCCGCGCACGGCCGGCGCGAGCGTCGACGTCGGCGTCACCACCCTTCCGCTCGCGAACAACGCAACCAAACCATGGACCGCCGCCGATCTGAGCACCGTGAACTCCTTTGAGCGCGATAGCGACAAGCACGCGAGCGTCGTGATGTGGTACGCCGACTGGCAGCACAGCGCGCCGTCACTGACTCAGCTACGGCTGATCGATCAGCGCGGAAGCGTCCCCGAGATCACGTGGGAGCCGTGGGATTCGACCAAGGGCCTGCACGCGCCGCAGCCACGCTACGCGCTGCGCAACATCGTCGACGGGAAGTTCGACGCCTACATTCGCCGCTGGGCCAAGACCCTGGCGGCATACGGCAAGCCGGTCAGGCTCCGCTTCGCGCAGGAGATGAACGGCAACTGGTACCCGTGGCGCGCCGGAACGAACGGCAATACGCCGGCGCAGTTCGTCCAGGCTTGGCGCCACGTGCACGACATCTTCGCCACCGTGGACGCGAAGAACGTGCAGTGGGTCTGGAGCCCCGTCTCGGGCGCGCCAGAACAGTTCTTCCCGGGCGTTCAGTACGTGAACCGGCTGGGGGTGACCTGCCTCAACGGGGGCACGGCCGCCTTCAACCAAGGATGGCGGAGCTTCGCCGCGATCTGCGGCCCGTCCATCCAGCAGCTGCACGCCCTCGCGCCGGGTCTGCCGATCGACCTTTCGGAAGTCGGAAGCGCCGAGGCCGGTGGCAGCAAGGCCACCTGGATCGCCGGGATGTTCGCCTACCTCGCCCACCACCCCGAGGTGAAATCCCTCATCTGGTTCGACCTAAACAAGCAGACGAACTTCCCGATCGACAGCTCCGCCGCGGCCGAGCGTGCGTTCAGCCAGGGGGTGCAGGCGGCGCGCTACAAGTGAGGCCGGTCAGCGCGGATCGAGCTCGGCGACGAGCCGACGATAAACGCCGAACGCCGGCTTGGGCGAGTAGTCGTCGTGCATGATCCCGTACTGGCTCTCGAAGCTTGAGCTCGACGAATCGGCGTCGCGCAGGTCAAACCACCGGTATCCGGTGATGTTGAATTTGCGGCGAGCGTGGTAGACCGCATTGACCGATGCCCGCATGACGGTGACCTGCATCGCCTCGGTGCGGCCAGGTCCGGTCGGGTAGCCGTTCTCGGTGATTCGCAGCGGCACCGAGTGGGGGATTCCGGCGAGCGGGAAATAGGTCGAGCGCAGACGATTCAGAGCGCCGTCCATGAAGCTCGTAGTGCCCGTGGCGAGGGCCTGAGGCGAGCTGGGTGTCGTGGCTGAGTTCCACGTGAACGGATACGCGTCCAGGCCCACCCAGTCGAGCGCATCGAGAAACGGCTTTCCCCCGGCCCGCCGCAGGTAGCTCCAGAACGCGTCCTCGTGCCCATCGGTGGAGTAAGCCCAGTTGAAGCCGACCTGGACGTGACGGAAGTGGTCGGCGCGGACAACTCCGTGCGCCGCGATCACGCCCTTGATCAACGCGTCCTCGGCATCTTTGTAGTAGCCGTCGGAGGTGTTCGGCGAGCCGCCCACGTTCGCCTCGTTGGTCACCTGAACCGACACCAACCCCCGCTCGCGCCCGAG
>Ga0335075_10016746_pt1 | contig 10927 bp, 14 predicted proteins | sample Lox_Sample_24_FD_206723 | JGI IMG/M metagenome (GOLD analysis project Ga0335075, IMG submission 206723) | Soil microbial communities from Loxahatchee National Wildlife Refuge, Florida, United States - Lox_Sample_2.4 | ecosystem: Environmental > Terrestrial > Soil > Wetlands | place: USA... | reverse complement strand
ACCTCACCGCCCTCCACCGGCGTCTGTACGAGATGCGCCGTCAGCTTGACAATCTGGTATCCCGACTCCCCACGCAGTTCCAACGTCCGGGCGGGCTAGACGAAGCCTACGAGGCTGCCAATTCGCTCGGCCTTGACCTGTCCCGGTACGGGCAGTTCGACCTCGACGCCATTCAGCCTGGGCTGGCAGCCTGCTTGTCGGAGATCGGGCGAAATCTTCACCTGGTCGGCGTGACCCTTGACTATGCGGGTGGAATGGGACGGGAACGGCTGAAGGCCGCTGAGAACCTGGAGCGGGTTGCCGGCGAGTTCGGCAGGCTGGTGGACAGCCTGCCGCCGCCACGTTGATGTGTCTGATGAAGCCAAGGTGTTCATGGCGGAGCCAGGAAACGATGAGCCGCAACATTCCCGACGAAGAAATGAAGGCGCTGATCGCCCTCTCCGGTGGTGTCTGTGCGTTCCCCGGCTGCAACAAGCGGCTCCTCGAACCGGGCACCACTGACGACGACGCCACCCTCCTGGGCGAGATGCCCCACATCGTCGCCGACAGCCGCCAGGGGCCACGGGGCAACTCGCCGATGTCCGACGAGGACCGAGACAAGCACACCAACCTATTATTGTAAGCTGGAGAATGCACTGTGGTCATCCGTTACCAGTACCATTCGCTCGAAGACTTCCTTGCCACGAACCCATTATCCGTCGATGCGCAGATTGACGACGGCTGGGGTGCGCTCTTCCCCGTGAAGGGGAGGGAGATCGAGGCCACAATCCTCTTCTCAGATGTTTCCGGTTTTTCGAGGCGAACGCTGGCCCTGTCGCCCACCGAGACGCTGATCTTCGTGAACAACTTCTTCACTTGGATCAGCGCCGAGGCGCTGCGAGGTCGGCCCGGCGTCGTGGACAAGTACATCGGCGATGAGAACATGGTCGTCTTCTCGAAGGAGTTCGGCTCGGATGATCCCTTCGTGGACGCCGTGCAGACGGCTCGGTGGATGAGCGAGCATGATGCCCTGGATTTCAGTCCACACATCGGCATCGCCAGCGGCCCGGTGACGGTCGGCTATGTCGGGACGCCGATCAAGTACAATTGCTCCGTCTTCGGAGCGCCCGTGGCGATGGCCGCTCGCTGCGCCGCCGTCAAGCAGGAGAATTTGGATAACCGGCTGACCTCGACGGTCATCGTCTTTCCATCGTCGGAGTGGGGCGACCGATCCTTCAAGGAGGTCTTCCCTCCGGTCAAGTACAGGGAGCCGGACGGCACGATCACGGAGCAACCCCACGCCTGGGAGATGCGGACACCCCGGAAAGTGCCGATGAAGAACCTTCCGGACACCGAGATCACTGAGATCGTTAATTGCAGTGCCCATTTCCCTCACCAGACGGCTGAGGAGCGGGCCAGGCGAACGCTGCAAGTCATTCAAGAAGCTGGGCGGTATTGGCCGTCCCGAAGGCTGTCCACCAACTCAACGGGCCGGGAAGGGCCGGTTGGCGTCCCTGGACCGAAGCAAGCTGGTGCCTCCAAGAAGCGACGACGGAAAAAGGGGGAATGAACGCCCTTACCAGCCCGTTCACTGTCAAACTGATGGGGATGCAATGGCGGAAACGAACTGCGGCATAGAAATCGTCCTGCTGGTCGTCCAGCGAAGCGATACCTTCGGTGTGAAGCCCATCAAGCCGAAGCAGCCCATAAAGCCCATCCAGCCGAGAAAGCCGATCAAGCCTGTGAGGCCGATTCCTCCGGTGAAACCGATCAAGCCGAAAAGCCAGTTGACAGAAGCGAGAGCGTGATGCAGCGATATGCGAACAACTCCTGGGTGTGTGCCGCAGTCAAGGAACTATCCAAGAGTCGTGGCTTCCCCGATGGGCACCCCATCGACAGGACGATGTACCTTCGACTTGAAGAACCAGAGGATGGAGGCTGCCGCTGGCGCACCAGCGAGGAGGATCATTGGGTGGCGGACTTGGCCACTCGCCTTCTCGACCGTTCACGACTTTACCGCCCTGATCTACAGTTCCACCAGTTTATCGAGAAACCGAGTCATCAATCCGAGAGCAAGCAACAGGGCGGGTACGACTTGTCCGCTGGCCCATTCGATGTGGACACACTGAGAATCCGCTCGATGCACAAGGTCGTGAAGGGAAAGTGGTGTGACGCTTACTGGACGTGGACTACGGACGACAGAGACGATTACCACATGCACGCCCTAATGGGCAATCCGCAGGGTTATCCTTGTTACCTCATCGTCAACGTATTCTACTGTCTCCATGATTGGCGTCGGATGGGTTATCAGATCGGACGCCGAGGAACTAAATGGGATGGGTTTGTGGTTCCCGACTTCAACAGCCCGCTTCGCACGGTCATTGTTGATCTGCTGGCCTCCAAACGGCTCCTGCCGGAAGGTGCAAAGGTCGTGGTCGGCTGCGAGGGGCTGAGGAAACCTGTGGAATCGCTTCGAGAGTGGGTGGATCAAACGTCACGGGATGGCTTCGTATTTGCGACATCGAACGGGCACCCACTGTCCATCGTGCCCCTAGACAAACTACTCAAGGACGTTGACCGCTATTGGAAGGATCGGAGGATATGGGGTGCCTCGAATTTGCAGAAGGTGTGGAGCGCCGAACATTGAGGAATTCACGCCGAAGATGGTTGCTAATGACCCACAGCATACTGTTCAAGTAGGCACTTGTTGGCCTGGCATCCGTGGTGAATTCACCGCTGTCACGCCGTCCCGAACTTGGCAGTAACAACAGAGAATCGTTCCGATGACTGGTCCAGTTGAACTTCTCCCCGGCGAGATCGTGTTGTTTGTATCACAAGGCGGAACCGAGGAGCAAGACAACCGCTTCCTCGGCCTGCTGAGAGAAGCGTGGCAGAGGGTTCCGCTTCCTGCCCGAACGGCGGTCCTCGAACATCACCATAGACTCTATCATTACTATCCCAAGGTCATCCTGGGCGCTCGGATCAACGACAAGTACCCGATAGCGATGGCTGGGCCGGAAGGTTGCCTGCTCTGGTGCGACCTGCTGCGGATACTTGACCTTCCGGGTAAGGACGCCTGGGCGGTTGTGGTCCTCGGTGAAGAACTCGCCCACGCCTTCTTGACCGCCAGCCAGCATCCAACTCATGTATCCGACCCGCCAAACGACTCACCCGCCTCGCCGGAATACCTGGCATGGGACAAGGCGAGGGAAGATGCGATGAAGGACGTGCTGTACCGATGGCCGTTTGATCGAGTCGAACATGAGAAAACTCTCGAATGGGTCATGAAGACCAAAGGTGGACTGCACCCTCAGCGGGACCATCCGACGATGTAGCGGTGCCCGTCACAATTCCCAGCGATATTTCGGCTCGTGGTAGACGTGCTGACTCTTGCGGGGTCGAGCCGGGTTGCTCCACTCGTGGCTATCCAGCGGGCCGGTCGGCTTGGCCCCGACCGCCCGCAAGGATGCACCGCCTTCCGACTCCAGCGTGTAGGTGATGACCCGTTCGTAGCCCATCAGCCGGGCGATCCTGGCGCAGCGGGCGTAGAGAAAGCTGCAAGCGTTCGGGGTGCCGTCCGTGGCGACACGCAGGATTTCGAGCGTCTTGCCGTCGTCGAGCCTACGGGCCACGGGCCTGCCGGCGACGGCCACCCCGACCAACTCGCCCTCCTGGGCAGCGCCGAGGGCGAACTTGCCGCCGACCGTGGGGAGGTTGTGCCGGTGGTGCCGGGCGACGAACTCATTGGCTTCTCGTAGGTGAAGGGGAACGGCTTCCACAAAGGTATGTAGGACTGCCGCCATCCATTTTGTGTGGGAAGACGGGGGAGAGCGGCTTCCCCACTGCGCACAGAAAACATCCCTACAATCACACCGGGGGCGCTTTTTGGGTGTATCCCATAGCGGCCATGTCAGTGACTTGTTGAGAACGGCGGTGACGTAGCGGAGGGACAAAGATGCACTTCCTCGGATATGAACCACGTCAAGTCAAGGAGGCGGTTGTCCTTGCCGACAAACTGAAGAATGGCCCATTCGACCCGATTGAGTTCAAGAGGAAGCTGGCTGAGGCACGAGCCGAACTCCAGTCGCTCTCAGAAAGCGACATCGAAAAAGCGCATTTCAAGGACCATCAGGATCGGCTACGGCGAATCAATGAAGGGCAATGGGTGCTGGGCATCGTAGAACTCGAAAACTGCCTTACTTGGCCTCATTTTGGTGGTCGGAAACAGATCGAAGCGGGGCCGGTGAACGTGACTGCCGAATTCGTGCGAAGTCAGAACGACCCGAACGACCGCCTTTGGGAAATGGTCAAACACGTTCATCTGTTCTTGTTGAATCTGCCTCTCGTCGTAATCAGGATGAGCAAGAACCCGATCAAGTTTTTCATTGACGACGGGGCGCATCGAGCAGTCGCCTACTACTTGGCGGGGTTTAGGGAGGCTTTTGTATTCATTGGGGTCGTAAGAGAAGACATCAACCACAGGTGGGAGTGGCCGGGGTGGAAGGCATAGACCTGGAGAGAGAGCGAAGCCATGAGCGGACCCGAACACGTTGACCCCAAGCAGCTACGACCTGGGCCAATCCGCCACAAGACCTTGCCGCCTGTACTGCTTGAACGGGTCAAGGCCATCTTCGACGTGATTGGCCCGTACATCGGCATGACGCTGGAGCAGTTTGAAGTCGGCTTCATGCGGGACATGCACCCGGAGAGCGAGGTCGCTCTGTGGTGCAGCATCACGGCGGCGTGGCTGGCCTACCATGAGAAGTACCTGAACGACGAGGCGCTGCCCGACGACCAGGAACGCCAGATGCTTGGCGCTCTGATTGCGATCTCCACCGGCGTAGATGACGTGGCAAAACTCAAAGTGCCGGTCGAAGTCGGGCGCAGGCTGCTTCAGTGCTACGGGGACTTGGGCAAAAAATGAAGGACGGTTGGAACCCGTCTCAAGGTAGCATGGCTCATTTCGGCAACAAATGCCCGGACTTCTGCAATGCGGTGGTGGCCTTCTCGAATTCGGCTTCCTTCACGAGCAGGTAGTCCGTATCGAAGGTCGAGACGGTGAAGACGCTGATCCCGACTTCGGCGAGTGGAGCGGTCAGAGAGGCGAGGACGCCGACGACCGAGAAGAGCATCGTCCCTGCCACCCGCAAGCAGCACCAGCCTCGTTCCCCGACGACTCCTTGCGGCACGGTGTCCTGGCGGCAGACGATGGATAGCTCGTCGGCTGTGCGAGTGATCGAGAAGAACGAGCCTGCGGTCGCCCAGGGAGGGATCGTGGCGTCAGCGCCCAGCCTGCAAACGGCGAAGGTGCCGTCCACGACTGTCAGGTTCAGGCGATGAAGGGACATGACTTCCTCCCCATCAAGAGCAAGCGGGTACGGTCGTCACACCCAGGCTCCGAACGGCGGTGGATACTGCACCCGACCTGCCACGCCGTTTAGCGCCCCAGGCACCAACTCCACCGCCATGAACGAGTCGCTGCCAGAAAACGGGGACTCCAGGTGCGCAGCCAGCTTCGATGAAAACCCGAACCGTGGGTAGAAGTGAGCATGGCCCAGGACGACGACGATCCGGTGGCCCTCCTGTCGGCACGCCTCCAGCCCCTTCTGCACCAGCGCCGAGCCGATCCCGTGCCTTTGGAAATCGGGCAAGACCGCCATCGGGGCGAGGGCCAGCGCCGGCACCGTCCCGGCCCCTGTGATGATCGGCAAGTCGCTGAAGAGGATGTGGCCGACGATCCGGCCCGCTTGCTCGGCGACCAGCGACACCCGGACATAGCCGCCGTCCCGAAGGGCATCGACGAGCCTGGCTTCATCGTCCTGGCCGAAGGCAAGACGATTGACGTGCCGGATCGCCTCGTGGTCAGCGCTGGTTTCAGGCCGGATGAGGATGTTCATTGAGGCTTCTCCAGGCAATGTCGGCTTACTCTCCGACCAGCACTTCGCCCTTCGCCACCGTGGTCGCCTTGCCGCTCAGGAACACCCGATCCTGCACGACCCGGACTTTCACCACGCCACTCCTGGCCGACACCTGATACGCCACGAACTCGCTCTTGTCGAGCCGCTTCCGCCAGAAGTTAACCAGGCAACTATGGCCGAGCCGCACACCGGAAAGACGCTCTCCTCATCCCCCATTGCCTTCCATTGTTCATGGTGAGGAAATCCCCTGCCCCAGTACGCTCTGGCTGGTTTCTAGCCATTTCCTGACGAATTCATGTTCGGATAGCCATTTACTCCTGTCCGGTTCAATGAAAGAGAGGAATTGGTCGGTCCTGACATAATACCCAGCCCTTGCACACACACAGGGGGGCTGGCCATCAACCACGAAAGCCACAAGCGGACTCGGATCAAATTGGTGATTGCGAGACAACTCGAAAATCAACTGGAGTGGGCCGAACTGTACCACTTTGAGCGTTTTACATCGGTAAAAAAGACTCGTTAGACGTGGCAACATATCAGCCTCCTTCTTTTCGGTGATTGGCAATTCCGGGTCAACATCCAGGCTAATGTCCTTAACGGCGACACTTTTCCAAGGAACCATTCCCGTGACACGGTTGGTTTTGTTCATCTTGGCGAAGACCGTCTTGTCCCTCAACATGGCGAACAATGCACGGAACCCCTCTTCTGGACAAGAGAGCATTTCGAGAGGGGGAATGGCACTGGACTCATAGATGGGTTCGATGGCCTTGAGGAAAGCCGTTCTCCGTCCGGCCCGGCCCAGGCCGTGAAAAAAACGGCTGATGGTGCGCCCCCTTTCTGGCTGAAACTTACACTCGATGGCGACGTTCAAGGTCGTCAGAAGCGGAAGAGTTCTCCTCGCCCACGGGGAGGCCAATGGCTGAGAGATGACGGGAAGGGGCGGGCGGTGGTTATCGGCAAATTCCAGGTGCCCACTCACCAGAGCATACCCGGAGGCAAGGCAGGCTGCCCGGCAACGGCAGATGGCAATGAAGTCCGTTTTGGCCTGGATGACCTCCGCACTCTTCAAGAAACACCTTTCGGACCATCCCTGCCCATTGCTGCCGCAAATGTCGAGGTTCCCCAGAATCAGGCGGGGCTTGTCCATTGACGGATGATCTCAGACCACTCGCCACCGGATCGTGAAGAGAGAAGTGCCCGTCGTCTTCTGGCTCAGTTTCTTTTGCAATTCCTCGATGAACTTGTCCCTTCTCTCGTCGATCTGGTCTTCGACCTCGAAAATCTGTTCCCGTTGGCGGCGCTGCTTTCGCTCCAGGTTGCGGAGCTTCGTCTGATACTCGCTCTGTTCATCAAGCGTCGTTGCCAGCCGGGCCTGGCGGCGAACGGATTTGATTTGCGCCCTGGTGTCAGCCAACTCTTTCTCGGCGGCAACCACCATGTCTTCGGCCCATTTCTCCAGGCGTTCCCGCTCCTCCGAGAACAGCCGATTGCTTGCCTCCAGAGAGGAGGCAACGGCGGCGTCGGCGTGCAAGTTGGTTTCGGCAGTCAGTCGAGTCTTGGCCTCTTCGGGCAATCCGTCGAGCGGTTCCACCGTCGCCGAGCAGTGGAACAGCCGCTCGCACGTCTCTTGGTCCAGCGACTTGCCAGCGTCGGTAAAGGCCGAGAACAACAGGTGATCCTGCCGGTCGAACGAGTCGATGGCAAGGTGCTGAAGCGTAAGCCAGCCGGACTGCCCCTTGAGGGCTTCCACCATCGACAACTTGTGCGTGTAGTGGCTCACGTCAAAGGTGACGCTGGCGATTGGTGTTGAACAAGCCTTCCCGGCGTCGATGACCCATTCGCCCAGAGGGTGAGAGAGGCGGTAGAGGAAATCACCGGGCACGTTCTCCTGGGTCTTGGAAATCAGATGGTAATGGCCCGGCTTCAGCGCATTGGTGGGAGGGCGGTGCAGGTCGAAGGTCAGAGCTTGGTCGTTGAACGTCGCACGGTTGGCAAGAATGAAGCGGGTCAGGGTCCAGAACAGACGGCTGATGTGGTCGAGGTTCGTCTCGGCGTCGTTCAGCCGCACATTCAGCCGGGCGTGAACGTCCTCGTCGAACTGCTCCAGCAACACCCTCCGGGTGTCGTCCAACCGGCTCTTGATGGACTCCTCCATCTCCTGCTGGAGCCGCTGGAAGGCGGTGGCGATCTCCTGCGGCGTGCGGCATTCCTGATAGATGGCGAGGATACGCCGCTCGAAGTCCACGCCGGACTCGATGGTGCCGAGGACTTCATCCGACGCCCCAAACACCCCGCTGAAGAGATTGAACTTCTGAGCAAGCAATTCGTGAACACGCCGGTCGGCCTCGTTACGCTCGTTGAGGAAGTTGATGACCACGACATCATGCTTCTGGCCGTAGCGATGGCAGCGACCGATTCGCTGCTCGATGCGTTGCGGGTTCCAGGGCAGGTCGTAATTCAAGACCAGCGAGCAGAACTGGAGGTTGATGCCTTCCGCTGCCGCCTCGGTGGCGATCATGACCGTGGCGTGGTCACGGAAATGCTCAATCAACGCCATGCGGGCGTCCACGCTGCGGGAGCCGGTCACTCGGCCCGTGTCGGCGTTGGTCGTCATCCAGCGGTCGATGATCTGGCGGGATTCCGCATCGGTGTTCGTGCCGTAGAAGAGGACAATCTGCCCCGCATAGCCGTTCGCCTCAAGGAAGTTTCTCAAGTAGTCCTGGGTGCGGCGGGACTCCGTGAAGACGAGAGCCTTGCGGTTGGCCCCCATCTTGGCCATCTCGTCGAAGCCTACCCTCAGAGCTTCGAGCAGTTTCCGACTCTTGGTGTCGATGTCGATGCTGCGTGCCCACTGCGAGTACCGGCTGAGGTCGGCGATCTCGGCGTCGAGAGCCTGGCGGGTCGGCTTCCGGTCGGTTGGCTCGGAGGATTCTTCCTCGGTGTCGCCGAGGATTTCTTCCAGCAAGTCCTCCTCGATCTCCTCGTTCTCGATCAGGTCTTCGGCGATGTGGTCGGTGGTGGGCAGGCCGTCTCGAAGCTGAATCAACCGGGCCTTCATCGTGTCCAGGGTGTTGGCGACGGCACGGGACGAAGAGGCGAGCAGCTTGCGCAGGATCAAGGCGATCAGGTGACGCTGCCGCCTGGGGAGGGCGAAGGTGTTGTCCCGCATCAGGTATTCGGAGACGGCCTCGTAGAGTCTGTGTTCGTCGTCGGTCGGGCGGAACTTGAACGTCAAGGGCCGACGCTCGGTGTACTGAATGTACTCGACCACCTGGCGGCGCAAGGTCCGCTGGCAGAAGTGCTGGAGACGGTTTCGCAATGCCTTCGTGTCGGCGGCGCTGGTCCCATATTGCGCCCGGAAGGAGTCCGCATCGCCAAAGATCATGTCGTCCAGGACGGTTGAGAGGCCGTACAGTTCCAGCAGCGAGTTCTGCAAAGGGGTGGCGGTGAGCAGCAATTTGCGGCGTTCTGCGACCGCCCACTTGATGTTCTGGCCCATCTTATTGCTGGGGCGGTAGACGTTACGCAGCTTGTGCGCCTCGTCGATCACCACCAGGTCGAACGGCACGGCCCGGATGTCCGCTTTCATCTTGCTGGCGAAGTGCAGGGACGTGATAACCACCCGGTCGGTCGAGAACGGGTTCGGGTTGCCGTCTGCCTGGGCCTGGCGATAGCTACGGGCATCGAGGATGACGGAAGGAAGGTTGAACTTTTCCTGAAGCTCCAGACCCCACTGCTTGCGGATGCTGGCCGGACAGATGACGAGGAGCCGCCGTTTGCGCTCGGCCCAGGACTGGCACAGGACCAGCCCGGCCTCGATGGTTTTTCCCAGGCCGACCTCATCGGCCAGCAGCACGCCCTTGGAGAGCGGGTTGCGCAGCGCAAAGGCGGCGGCGTCAATCTGGTGCGGGTTCAGGTCCACGCAGGCGTCGAATAGGGCCACCGAGAGACGGTCCCCGCCGCCTGGCCCGTGCTGGCGGGTTAGCTCGTGGGCGAAGTAAAGGGCGTGGTACGGCGTGGTCATGCCTGGGCCTTCTCGATGTTACAAAAACTTCTTCACGGCATCGTAAAACTCTCGCCAGTCCACCTTCTCTGACCTCTTCCCGGCTGCCTTCCGTGTGGCGACAATCTGCTTCTGCGTGTGCAGGAGCGTCAGCGTGTCACGAACCGAAAGTCCCTGCTCGGCTGCAAAGGAGGCAAGGTCAGGAGGTATCTGGGCCTGGGGTTCCTGCTCGCCGCTCTCCTCGCCGGTCATCAGGAAGTCCAACGAAACGCTCATCGCTCGCCCCAGGTCGAGGAGAGTTTCCGCCCCGATGCTTCGCTTGCCGTTTTCCAGGTCGGACAAAAAGCTCTTGCTGATCCCTGCTTTTTGGGCCAGTTCGTCCTGCGTCAAGCCAAGCTCGGTTCGTCGTCTCTTGACTCGTTCGCCCACAGTGGTTGGCATAACGTGCTGCTCTCGCCCAAAAACGTCGGCACGGTATCACTGCAATCGACGAGTATTGTATAGCGAACCTGGCAGCAAGCTAGTGTCCCGCAGGAATTGATGAGGGGGCACCTTGCTCTGGCGTCGTGGGCACCCAGGCGAACCTGTACGCATCGCCCAATTGCAACCGGGTCATGTGAACGATCTCCTGCGTGTGGCCCCGGAAGTGCGGAACGCTGTCGAAGATCGCCGCCACTCCGGTCACGCCGAAGCCCTGGATGCGACAGGGTTCTGCAAGCTGCCGGGCGTCAACGCCGGCCAGCACCCGCTTCGCTTCATCAACGACGGCTTCGAGGCTGCGCACCAACTCGTCCTTCTGCATCGGACCTCGTTCGGCGAACTCGGTGGGACGATTGCGATTGTCGGGTGTCCAGCCGATGCCGGCCACAATCCACTGTCGCAGATTGCCGCACAGGTGCAGGATCAGGTTGCCGATGCTGTTGAGGCTCGGCTGGGAGCCTGAACTCTCTACACAGATTCCAGCTGCGTAAAATAAGGTATGAACACGACTTTGCCTGGCGTCGAGAAACGCCTTCAGGACCGTTAT
>Ga0335075_10016745_pt1 | contig 10927 bp, 7 predicted proteins | sample Lox_Sample_24_FD_206723 | JGI IMG/M metagenome (GOLD analysis project Ga0335075, IMG submission 206723) | Soil microbial communities from Loxahatchee National Wildlife Refuge, Florida, United States - Lox_Sample_2.4 | ecosystem: Environmental > Terrestrial > Soil > Wetlands | place: USA: Florida... | reverse complement strand
CCGCGGCAAACGGTACGTCCATCACCTTGCGGTCGTAGACGACGTGCACGTTCACGATCGGCGCGGCGCCGAGGCCCGCCCAGCCGGCCACGGTCTCGGCCGGGAGCGCGCCGGCCGGCATGAGCTTCGCGGCTTGCTCGTGCGGGACCGCGAGCACCACCGCGTCGGCGACCAGTGTCTCCCGGGGGGACGACCCCCCGTACCCCCCGGCTGCGCGCCCGATGGCAGAACCCGCCATCGTATCGGGCGCGCGATCTGCCTCCCGGGGAGACGCACCCCCGGACCCCCCGGCCGCGTCGGCCGCGTCGGCCAGGCGGACGTGGAACCCGCCTTCGTCCCTGGGCTCGATCGCGGCCACCTTGGTCGACAGGCGGACCGTCGCGCCAAGCTTGCCGAGCACGCGTGCGGCCGCGGTGCCGTGCAGTTCGCCGAGCGGCAGCGTGGGCACGCCGATGTCGGCCGCGTCCGAGTCGCCGAGCAGGCCCGTCTTCACCACGACGGCCGCGAGCGCGAGGCTGGCGTCGTCGCCGGGGACGTTCAGCGAGGAGACGGAGAAGAGGTCCCAGAGCACGCGCCTGGTGCGCTCGTCCTGGCCGTGGGCTTCCAGCCAGTCGCCGAGACGGAGGTCGTCCGTCCTCGGGTCGGCCTCGCTGAGCCGGCGGAAGGCGAGCGCGGCCCGGGCAAGCCGAAACCGTTCCGTACTATTCAAAAAGGGATAGCCGAGGAGAGCCGGCAGCATGTGCAGCGGCGCGGGGACGCGGCGGCGCTTCAGCTCTGCCCTTTTCCCCGGCGCCACCACCGTCACGTCAAAGCGGGGCTGCACGGGGGCGTGCGCGGTCATGCCGAGGCGGTCGAGCAGGCCCCGGTAGGCCGTGCAGCAGCGCAGGAACACGTGCTGGCCGGTGTCGATGACCAGGCCGTCGCGGTTGAACGACATCGTCGCGCCGCCCAGCCTCGGCTTGGCCTCGAGCAGCGTGACCTCTTGCTTCGCCTTCGCGAGGGCGACCGCCGCGGTGATGCCCGCCAGGCCGCCGCCGATCACGACCACCTTCATCGCCGTGCTCCTTGGATCTTGGCCGCCTTGCCCTGCGCGCCCTTGCGGTACTTCCACCGGTCGAAGCCGGCCAGCGCCTGGGCCGCGACGAGGGCCTTCTCGCTGCCCGGCAGGGACATGCGGCCCTCGAGGACGGCGTGCGGGTTGCGCGCGATGCGCTCAAGCAGGCGGCGGTAGATGCCGGCCATGGCGCCCGTGCAGGCCGCGCTGCGCCGGTCGATCGTGGCGAGCAGGCGCAGCCCGCTGCCGTACCACTCGCGGGCGCGGTTGGCCTCGAACTCGACCAGGTTGGCGAACCTGGCCTGCATGGTCTCGCTCGGGAAGGGCTCCGGCGAGCCGAACGGCGCGAACTCGATGCCGAACTTGTCCAGGTCTTCCTTCGGCAGGTAGACGCGGTTGTTGAGGAAGTCCTCGCGGACGTCACGCAGGATGTTGGTCAGCTGGAGCGCGACGCCCAGGTCGTCGGCCAGCTTGGCCTGGCGCTCGGGGTGCGCGGCGCCGTAGATGCCGAGGCTCAGCCGCCCGATGCTGCCCGCTACGCAGCGGCAGTACCAGAGCAGGTCGTCGAACGTCTCGTAGCGCGCCTGGTTCACATCCGCCAGACAGCCGTCGATGAGCTCCTCGAACGCCTCAAGCGGGGTCTGGAAGCGCGTGCCCGTGTCCGTGAGGGCGACAAGCACCGGATCGCTCTCGTCGAGCACGGCCGTGGTGTCGCCCTTGACCCTGGCGACCAGCGCGCGGACCTGCTCCCTGGCGGCTTCGAGCTGAGCCGTCTTCTCCGTCGGGGGAAGGTCACCGTCGCCGATGTCGTCGATCCTTCTCGCGTAGGCATACACCGCCGCGAGGGCGCGGCGCTTGTCCGGTGGCAGCAGCCTGATGCCGTAGGCGAAGTTCCTTGCCTGCTCCCAGGTGATCTGCTCGCACTGGGCGTAGGCCTCGTCGGCGTTCACCGTCACCTCCCCTTGAAGAAACAGCCCGCCATCATGGCGAGCGTGTCAGCCTTGCCCGGCCGTGGCGTGCGGCGCAGGACATCGTAACCGCCGGCCTCGATCGCCTTCAGCGTCGCGCGGCCGCCGGCCACGTAGCCGGCGATCGCGAGCCTGGCCGCGCCCTTCAGCGTGCCGACCAGCGGCGCGCCGTCGTCGAGCAGCCGCCGCGCGCGGTCGGACTCGAACTTGACGAGCTCCCTGACCCGCTCGCTCGCGGTCGGCTCCGCGAGGTCCGCCTCGGTCACCCGGTAAGCGTCCATGTCCTGCCTGGGCAGGTAGATCCGGTCGTTGGCCAGGTCTTCCGCGACGTCCTGCGTGTGCTCGATGACCTGCAGGGCGGTGCAGATGCTATCGGACGCCACGATGCGCTCCGTAGTCGCCGCCCCCATGATGTACAGGACCACCTGGCCAACCGGGTTCGCGGAGAGCTTGCAGTAGTCATCAAGCTCCTGGTACGTGTCGTACCTGGCGACGAGCTGGTCCTGGCGGTTGGCCTGGATGAGGTCGTAGAACGGCTGCGCCGGGATCGCGCAGTCCTTGACCGTGCGCTTGAGCGCCTTGATGGCGTCCAGGTCGGGCTCGGGCGCGTTGTCGTCGTAGATCCGCGCCACGTCGCCCCGCAGCTCGTCAAGGAGCCTGAGGCGGACCGCGGTGACCGTCTGCTTGTCCGCGCCTGGCGGCAGGCCAGGCAGCGGCTCGTCGCCGATGTCGTCCGTGAGCCGGGCGAAGCCGTAGAGGGCGGTCAGGTGGGCCCGCCAGCGCTTCGGCAGGACGCGCAGGGCGACGGGAAAGTTCTCCGCGGACGCCTTCGCCGCCACGGCCAGCGAGACCTGCGCCACGACGCCCGGCGGGGACTCCGGGTACGCGGGGTCGCTCTGATCGGAGGCAGCGGCGACTGCCCCCTCGGCTGTGCTTACCCCGTTTGGACCGCCACTCCCCGCACGGCCTGCCCCTGCGCCTGTCACCTGTCTATTTGGGCACAGCTCAGAAATAAATGCAAACAATGACGCCCGCGTCACCTGACGCGTCCGTCGGAGAACTATGACGGTCCTGTCAGGAAACGGCTTGCACCCTCCTTCTCGGGCCACATTGCCCGCTCCTAATTAGTTTGCAGGAGGGAATGCCGATATGCTACTGAATACAGAAAAGAGTAGTCAGACCCAGGCTGAGCTGGGAAGACCCTTTCGTTTACAAGTGAGGCCGACAACGGCCGCGGCCGGGGCTTGGTTCGGGTAACTTGCCCACATGACGCCATTGTCATGTCCGTCGGCACCGACTCCGCTGAAATCGCGGATTTGACACATTGCCGAAACATTCTGACGCGTCGTGCCGTCGCGACCGCGCGCCGTGTTGCGTGATGCGCAGCGGGCCACCGGCGGAGCGCGGGTGAGAAACCGCACGTTGCGGCTCGGCGGCCCGGGGATGCCTGACCCGGCTGGCGGGTTGCCCGATCCGGCTTACGAGCGCCAGATGACGACCAGCGCGCAGTCGTCGCCGCTGGCGATCGTGCGCTGCATCGTGGTGACGAGGTCGGGCGCGCCCGACTTGAAGCCGGCCACGATGAGGCGCTCGGCCTCGCCGAGCAGCCGCGCGATGCCGTCGTCGATGTCCCGTCCCGGCGCCTCGACCATGCCGTCGGTGTAGAGCATGATCGCGTCGCCGCGGCGCAGCACGCCCTCGTCGGGTACGTCGGGGACGGCCGCCAGGTCGGAAACCACGCCGAGCACGATGCCCCGCGCGGTGGAGGTCCGCCACTGGCCGGTGTTGGCGTCGAACCTGGCGGCGGGCGGGTGGCCCGCCGAGTACAGCGTGTACTCGCCCGAGGCGAGTTCGATCGACAGGTGCACGGCCGTCACGAATCCCTCGTCCGTGGAACCGCGGCGCAGGTAGGCGTTGGCGGCGGGGAGGAACTGCTCCCGCGGCACCGAGCCGAGCACGCCGCCGAACGCGCCGGAAAGCAGCAGCGCCCTGGTCGCGGCGTCCATGCCCTTGCCAGAGACGTCGACGAGCGCGACCTCCAGTGTCTTGCCGTCGCTGTAAGAGACCACGAAGTCGCCGCCGAAGGAAGACCCGCCCGCCGGGCGGAGCACCACGGTGGATCCCCAGCCTTCGCCAAGTTCGGGCAGCGTCCCCTGCGCGCGGATGCGGTCGCGCAGTTCGATCATCATCCGGTCGGCCCGCAGCCCCCTGGTGCCGAGCTTGCCCCTGGTGTTGGACAGCACGTCGGCAAAGTACGCGGTCGCCGCGATCGTGACCACGAGCCCCGGCCCCGCCTTGTGCAAGACGATGTCGTAGACCAGGCCCGCGGCCGCGATCGCGATGAGCACCCGCAGCGCCCTTGGCCACAGCAGCAGCCCGCCGACGAGGATCGGCAGGATCATCACGCCCGGCGAGACCAGCCACGCGGACACGTGCGCGGCGACCACCGCAACGGCCACCGCGATCACCGCGAGCACGATCGCGACCCGCCGGTTCCTGGTTATGAGCCGCCGCCTGACCTGGTCGGCCAGCTTGTGCCCGGCGCGGCGCACCGAACGCGGTACCGCGCGCGCTGCCGAGACGGGTGCAGAAACATTCATGACCCGGGCAGGGTATCCGCAGATTGTGAGAGTCGCACGCGGTCCACGCTCCATCTTCCCAGGCAACATCCGCTGCCGGGCGGAAATATTGCCATCGAAAATCGGTCGCATCCAGCGGGCCGCGCGGGATATGACTCCATCATGGCAGACCCGTACCCGATCCGTCCTATTACGGCCGATGAGTATGCCTCCTTCCGCCGCGTCCACGAGCACGCGTTCAACTCGGGTCCACCGACTCCCGCCCGGTGGGAACGCGGGCTCAGGCAATTCGAGCAGGATCGGTCGCTCGTCGCGATCGACGACACGCTGCCCGCCGGCGAGACCGTGGTCGGCACGACCGGCGCGTACAGCCTGCGGATGACCGTACCCGGCGGCGCGCTGCCGATCGCGGGCGTCTCCGCCGTCTCGGTCCTGCCCTCGCACCGGCGGCGCGGCGTGCTCCGCTCGCTGATGCGCCGTCAGATCGCCGGCATCGCCGCGCGGGGCGAGGAACCGATCGCGGTGCTGTGGGCCTCGGAGACGCCGATCTACGCCAGGTACGGCTACGGGCGGGCCTCGTCGGCCGCGTACTTCCGGTTCGAGCGCGGCGACGGGGCGATGGCCGCGACCGCGCCGGCGGATCCCGAGCTCACCCTGCGGCTGGCCGAGCCGGGGGCGGTGACCGCCGAACTCGCCAAGGTCTACGAGACCCTGCTGCCCGTGCACCCGGGATTCTTCGTCCGCACCGAGGACTGGTGGGGACGGGCCTTGTCCGACGAGCCCGAGTGGCGCGGCGGCGCCAGCCCGCTGCGCTGCCTGCTCGCGGAGGACGAATCCGGGCCGCGCGGTTACGCGCTCTACACCACGAGACAGCGCTGGGATGAGCCCACGAGCCTGCCCGACGGCCTGCTCGTGGTGCGCGAACTCTTCTGCGTCGACCCGGCGGCGGGCGCCGCGCTCTGGCACAGCCTGCTGACCAGGGACCTCGTCGCCGCGGTGACCGCCGAGCTCCGTCCCGCCGAGGACCCCGTGCTTTACCAGCTGCTTGACCTGCGGCGGGCCCGCACGCAGGTGAGCGACGGCGTCTGGGTGAGGATCATCGACCTGCCCGGCGCGCTCACCGGGCGCGCCTACGCCGGCCCGGTGGACGTGGTGCTCGAGGTGAGCGACGACCTGCTCGCGGGCAACGCGGGCCGCTGGCGGCTGCGCGCCGACGGGGCCGACGTGAGCTGTGTGCGGACCGAGGAGCCCGCCGACCTCGCCTGCGATGTTCGCGAGCTCGGCGCGGCCTACCTCGGCGGCACCCGGCTCGGCACACTGGCGGCGGCGGGCCTGGTGAGCGAGCTCAGGCCCGGCGCGCTTGGCCGGCTGTCGGCCGCGATGACGTGGGACCCCGCCCCGTGGTGCCCGCAGGTCTTCTAGGCGACACTGGTCTGTATGCCGGTCACGAAGATCACGCTGTCCACCGCCATGCGGGCGCGGGACGTGTCACGGCCTCGGGAGGAGCACCTCGCCGAGGCCGCCGCGCTCGAAGACGCGGCCACCCGTCCCGCGGAGGCCTCGCCGCCGCCTCGGCCGGCGCCGCCGCCCGCCAAGCCGGCCGCCGCGGCGGTGCCGACCACTCCGCCGGTCCCGCCGGTCCCGCCGGTCCCGGCGGCTCCGGCCGGCCCGGCCAGGCGGCGGCGCCGGCGAAGATCCTGAGCAGCGGCCGCGTTCCGCGGCGAGCGGTGGCCGCCGCCCACGGCTAAAGCAGCGGCGGCAGCTCGCCCGACTTCTCGAAGTCAGCGATCATCGCGAGGCGCCTGGCGTGCCGCGCCTCGCCCGAGAACGGGGTCTGGACGAAGACCTTGGCGAACTCCACCGCGTCAGCGAGGCTGTACATCCTCGCGCCGAGGCTGAGCACGTTGGCGTCGTTGTGCTGGCGGGCGAGCTTGGCGGTCTCCGGCGTCCAGGCGAGTGCCGCACGGATACCGGGGACCTTGTTGGCGGCGATCTGCTCGCCGTTACCCGAGCCGCCGATGACGATGCCCAGGCTGCCCGGGTCGCGGATGACTCCCTGCGCGGTGCGCAACACGTAGACGGGATAGTCGTCTTCCGGGTCAAAGCTGGCGGGACCGCAGTCCACCGCCTCGTGGCCGGCCTCAGCGAGCCAGGCGACCATGGCCGCCTTGAGCTCGAAGCCGGCGTGGTCAGATCCGAGGTATACGCGCACGGCCCACAGTCTGCCAGACTCGCTGGCACGCCCACGGCCAGGTACTCCGATCCAGTTTGGGCAGGGCGGAATGCCGGTCACACTTGATGACTAAACAGACACTCCGTGTAATAATGGCGACAACTCGCCTGGGCGCAGGCGGCGTGGCGGCCTCCCGGAACATGGGAAAATCACAGAAGTACATCGCGATCACGAAGGGACCACCTGGTGGCAACAAACCTCACCCGTGACGAGGCGCGTACCCGTGCAGAACTGCTCAGCGTCGTTGCCTACCGGGTCCAACTCGACTTGACCGGCGGTGACACGACCTTTCGCTCGGTGTCGAGGATGGAATTCGACTGCGCGCGGCCCGGTGCGAGTACGTTCATCAACCTCGCGGCGCCGGAGGTCCACTCGATCACGCTGAACGGCACCCCGGTCAGCGCCCGGGCGTTCGACGGCGCCAGGATCGCGCTTGACGGGTTGCGGGCAGGAAGGAACATCCTTGAGGTCGACGCCGAGTGCGCCTACTCGCGCAGCGGCGAGGGCCTGCACCGGTTCGCCGACCCGGCCGACGGCAACGTCTACCTGTACTCCGACCTTGAGACGTTCGACGCGCACCGGGTCTACGCGTGCTTCGACCAGCCGGATTTGAAGGCGCGGTATGAGCTGGTCGTACGCGCACCGCAGGAGTGGACCGTCGTCTCGAACATGGCGCCGGAGGCGCCGGGCGGTGTGGACGCCGGCGGCGGCGTGCGCACCTGGCAGTTCCCGCCCACGCCGCTGATCGCGACCTACATCACGCACGTGTCGGCCGGGCCCTGGCACGTCGTCCGGTCTGAGCACGACGGCATACCGCTCGGCATCTTCTGCCGCCAGTCGCTCGCGCGCTACCTCGACCCGGGTGAGATCTTCGAGGTCACCAGGCAGGGCTTTGACTTCTACCACGAGGCCTTCGGGATCAAGTACCCGTTCGGCAAGTACGACCAGCTCTTCGTGCCCGAGTTTAAGGAAGGCGCGATGGAGAACGCCGGCGCGGTCACCTTCCTTGAGGACTACGTCTTCAGGTCGCGGGTGACCGACTTCTCCCGTGAGGCGCGCGGCGAGACGATACTGCACGAGATGGCGCACATGTGGTTCGGCGACCTGGTGACCATGCGCTGGTGGGATGACCTGTGGCTGAACGAGTCGTTCGCCACCTGGGCGGGCACCGAGGCGCAGGCGCGGGCGACCCGCTGGTCGCACTCGTGGACCACCTTCACCACCGCGTGGAAGGCGTGGGCCTGCAAGCAGGACCAGCTACCCTCCACGCACCCGATCGCCGCCGACATCCCCGACATCCACGCGGTCGAGGTGAACTTCGACGGCATCACCTACGCCAAGGGCGCGGCGGTGCTCAAGCAGCTCGTGGCGTACGTCGGGTACGAGAACTTCCTGGCCGGCGTGCGGTCGTACTTCACGGCGCACGCGTTCGGCAACGCCACGCTGGCCGACCTGCTTTCCGCGCTCGAGCAGACCTCGGGCCGCGACCTCGGCTCCTGGTCGCGCGAGTGGCTGGAGACCGCGGGCGTGAACACGCTGCGGCCCTCGTACAGCGTCGACGCCGAGGGGCGGTTCAGCGCGTTCTCCGTGCTGCAGTCCGCCGTGCCGACGCACCCCACGCTCCGTTCGCACCGCATCGCGATCGGCCTCTACGCGCTGACGCCCGAGGGCCTGGTCCGGGTGTCGTCCGTCGAGACCGACGTGGCCGGCGACTGGACGCCGGTACCCGCGCTCGTCGGCATGCGGCGGCCCGACCTGATACTGATCAACGACGAGGACCTCACGTACGCCAAGATCCGGCTCGACCCGCACTCACTGCGGACCGCCATCTCGTCCATCGGCGCGTTCACCTCGTCGCTTCCCGCCGCCCTGGTCTGGGCCGCGAGTTGGGACATGGTCAGGGACGGGGAAATGGCCGCACGGGACTACGTGCGGCTCGTCCTCGGCGGCGTGGACTCGGTGCGAGACATCAGCGTCGTGCAGACGCTGCTGCGGCAGGCCACCCTGGCGGCGCGGCAGTACGCCGACCCGGCGTGGCGGGCCGAAGGGCTGGCCTTTATCGCCTCCTCGCTGCGGTCGCTGTGCGCGGCGGCGCCGGCCGGCTCCGATCACCAGCTCGCCTACGTCCGGGCGCTCGCCACCGTGGCGACCGCGCCCGGGGACCTGGAGTTCCTGGCCGGGCTGCTCGACGGCACGGTCAGCCTTGACGGACTTGCGGTCGACACCGACCTGCGCTGGGCGCTGCTGCGGCGGCTGGTCAGCCGGGGCGTGCGCGGCGAGGAGCCGATCGACGCGGAGCTGTCGCGTGATGCCACGGACGCCGGCGAGCGGCACGCGGCCGGGTGCCGGGCGGCGATCCCGACGCTCACCGCCAAGCGCGAGACCTGGGAGACCCTGACCGATGGCAAGCTGACCATCGCGATGTTCCGCGCCACGCTCCTTGGCTTCGCCGACCCGGACCAGCCCGCGCTCGTCCACCCGTACCGCCCGGAGTTCTTCGCCGCGCTCGGTGACGTGTGGCGGGACTGGTCATCGACGATGGCGCAGGACTTCGTGGAGTACGGGTACGGCATCGGCGCGGTGGACCAGTCGACGATCGAGGCCACGGACGCGTACCTGGCGTCGTCGCCCGAGCCGCCCGCGGCGCTGCGCCGCCTGCTGGTCGAGGGCCGCGACGAGGTCGCCCGCGCCCTCCGCAACCAGGTGAGGGACGTCGAGGCCGCGTCGGCCTGACCCCCACCGTTTCGTGAAATATCCGGTATGTCGGGCGCGCTAGCGCCCGACATACCGGATGCCGCGAAGATAGTGGATCGTTGAACACCCCATGGTGGGTCCAGCGATCCAAGATCTTTTTCGGGCCTCATAGGCCATGGGCGGATTTCGTGAAATATCCGGCGGCAGCGCGTCGCCGCAGCGTCGCCGGGTCTCGTGCCAAGGCGGAAGGCCGGCGATGGCACCGTTCATGGCCATATCTGAGCGTTGAAGGCTCGCGGCAGCACGGTCCAGTGTCATATCTCAGCGTTAAAAGCTCGCGGCAGCGCTATGCGGTCTCATGACTGGGCGTCGAGGCCGTGCGGCGGCACGATCGTGGTAATGACGGGCTTTCGGCCGTCCGGCAGCGGTGAGCGCGGGGCGCGGCGAGGTCCAGGCCGCGTGCTTCGGCGACCGCTCTTTTGGTCGACGAGCGCACGCCGATGGGCCGCGCCAAGCTCCGAGGTCACTCACCGCGGATGAGTGTCATTGGCGTGCTCGACCGAGAAACCCCAAGTCGTTCGGGATAAGGCTTGTCTTAAGCGGCAGCCGTGGCCGCGATGGCCTGGGCGACCGCCTCGCGCACGTGCTTGGCCAGGTCGTCCAGGGGGACGGAGATGGTCTCGCCGGTGGCGCGGTCGGTGAGCTCGGCCGCGCCCGAGGCCAGGCCGCGCTTGCCGACCGTGATGCGGAACGGGATGCCGACGAGTTCCGCGTCGCTGAACTTGACCCCGGCCCGGTCCGGGCGGTCGTCGATGATCACGTCCACCCCGGCGTCGAGTAGCGACTGGTAGGCCCGCTCCCCCGCCTCGGCGACCGCGGCGTCGTTCTGCTGCGCGACGACGACGACCGCCTCGAACGGCGCGACCGCGGCGGGCCAGACGATGCCCTTGTCGTCGTGGTGCACCTCGATGCACGCGGCCATCGCGCGCTCGACGCCGATGCCGTAAGAGCCCATGACCGGCTTGACCGGCTTGCCCTCGGGGCCGAGCACGGATACCTCCATCGCGTCGGAGTACTTGTAGCCGAGCTTGAAGATGTGCCCGACCTCGATGCCCTTGATCACCGTGAGCGTGCTGCCGCAGCTGACGCAGGGCTCCCCCTCCTCCGCGGCGCGCAGGTCTGCCCACTTGCCGACGTTGATGTCGCGGGCGACGTCCACGCCGCGCAGGTGCACGTCGTCGGTGTTCGCCCCGGTCGTCAGCCCGGACCGGCCCCGGAGGGCCAGGTCGGCGATGACCGGCAGGTCGCCCGGCGCGCCGACCGCGCCGAGCGAGCCGGGGTGCGCGCCGAGCGCGGCGAAGATCTCCTCGGCCTCGGCCGGGCGGACGGCGACCGCGCC
>Ga0335075_10016744_pt1 | contig 10927 bp, 4 predicted proteins | sample Lox_Sample_24_FD_206723 | JGI IMG/M metagenome (GOLD analysis project Ga0335075, IMG submission 206723) | Soil microbial communities from Loxahatchee National Wildlife Refuge, Florida, United States - Lox_Sample_2.4 | ecosystem: Environmental > Terrestrial > Soil > Wetlands | place: USA: Florida... | reverse complement strand
GTAGGATTTGACTCGATTTGTGCGTTGAGTTAGGTGTGTTTCGAAAGCTGGGCCGGTTCTGAATGAGTAGCTGGAAACGTGTAAAGAACAATGATCATTTTGCTGAGCGATCGGAGTCGTAGCTGGGTGGAGAGAGCTGGCGTAGCTCGAAAACCTGGATCTACCACGGAAAAACTAGTGAGGTGAAACAAGCAATAAGGTTAAAACTATCACTGGAGTGAGAAGAGTTCTTCCAAGTTGCGAAGAAGATGAGAGAGTAGAAGATGTGTTGTGAGAGCGCCTTAATGCGGTTTCATCACAACATATCATCTTCAAATCGAGTGGGGCTCTACGATTTAGGATAACCGTGGCCAACACGGCATCTTTTTCCATCTTCTTTATCACGAAAGTTCTGAATTGAAAGTCACTATCACATATTTTTGACCAGTTTGTTCGCTCTTTAGCGCGTGATCTTTCTAAAAAAGACTAGTGATAGGCTTCACCGTCACCCCTTGATCCACCAAGATTCGCTAATCCAAGACACGAGGCTACAGTGGTGAGGCTTTCCGTGTTTGAGGCTTCATCACCTGGTTCTCGGCCGCCGGTTCAATCTGGGAGTCATTGAATGATGACGTGGTGTTACCAGTTAAGGACTGTTTGTGCTGATCCTTAGAAATGAGGCTGTCGATGATATCTGTGGAATGCCGAGTTAACCGCCAGCTGAGAATGACACCAAGCAAATGTCAAAATTAGACTGCTTGTTATCGAAAGTATGTGCGGTTCGGAGTGGCCATATCATCAGGGCGAATACACACAATGTCCGCCCAGGATTTGAAGGCTAGATCAGAAGGCCGTCAAAATTCAGGCATAACGTTTTCCTCCGCTCTGAGGGCTCAGTATCGTCTATGCCGGTCAATGAGGCTTGACCGAGATGTCTGCAGTCTCAGAAGCCTGGAGAAGATTGTCTGGCGTCTTGAACACGGTCAATAACACATCCAGAGACTAATATAGGCGCATGAAGAGGTCCAAGTAAGACTCCAGGCAACATGCCGGGTTGGGGCATATGCAGTAGTCAAACGGCGATACTCGCAGAGCTTTTAGTCGAGCTTAGATCAGCAGCGCTGGAGTATAACAGCTGATGACGAGTCGAAATATTCTCCTCAGCAGCTATCGTTGGAGTAAACCTCGTTGACGTGTTGGGATCTGTACAGTAAGATGATAATTTACAATATATCCCTTTGTAGGACTCAAATACGACTCCCCATTGCCTGCTCACAGGGGAAAATCCAACACAGTCAAGGGATTTATCAGAATTGGTAAAAGATGATTGGCTGGAATTTCCGGTCTGCCCACAATTCGACAAGATTGACATACAGGCTCTCGGGTGTAACCTTCCGACAAGTATTCGTAAGCTTCCTATCGTTAAAAGATTCTCTCTCATCTATCCTTTACCGGGCGTTGCTGATTGGCGACGCTAATTGACCTTAGAATCCTGTTTCAATCCTCGAACTTACTGATCGACATTGGTAGGTTTCTTGGACCTTCAGCCAGAAATCTGCGAAACTAGGACTAAATGAATTCGTAAAAATTCTATTGACAAGGCAGAGTATCAGAGCTCAAGAAGTTATCATTGCGTGGAGGCGGATGGTGGATGTCTCGCGATAATAAAGGTAGGAAATTCCGGTGTCGACGTCGGTGAAGTATTAAGTTATCGTGACCGGCCTCGATGACTACGTCATAGGTTAGCCAACCAAAGGGCGACACAACAAATTTCTCACCATTTTTCAAATATCTGAGACCAATCAAGAAATGTTTGGAGATATATGAATGGATGCCGTTCGTTCAACATTTCGTATGGGCGATTCGTCGCACCGTCGGGCTGCAATCCATAAGGCGGAAAGTGAGGCATTAGCGCATTAGCCTCGAATGCAGATGATAATCATGAGATCAACGCGCAAAACTTCTCCGAGGCAGGGCGAGCAGATGCCCAAAGACATAAGGGTATCTTTGATACAAAAATGCCTAAAGAAATACGGGCCTATAATAATATAAAATGGAGCCAATGTCCTTCCACGTTGTGATGACAACAATTGTCTATATATGGGCAAGAATTGTAAATCCCAACGGAAGCGGTGTTTACATCGGGCACTCTCTTCTGTAGATCATATACCTATTCTTACTTCACTATTTTTGGGATGGCGACCTATTATTCAACAACTCCGAGCAGTTACTTCGTTCCCGGGTATGGCATCAGCCGCGCTGTGATCCAGAGCGAGATCCGTTACATATGTGGTCCAGATGCCTTCGTCAGACCCTACACTCATCAAGTATGCGTTTCAGGAAATTTGGCATTAAGGAAATTGAATTGACAAGCATCTTAGGGAAGAGACGGCTTCTTGGTCACCACTTCCGGACCACCGCCGACACGGGTGGGTTCTCTTCAAAGATGGAAGAAGCGAATTGACTTGAATTAACCTTGATTCAGGAGCAAATAGAAGACTTGAAAGCTGCGTCTGCGGAGCACGAGGCGAGGCAAGCCGAAAGAACGAGTGCTGACCAAGATTGGTTCGTCAACCAACCGGTCCAGGTCAGCCAAAGATCGCAGAGAAGAAGCTGAGACGATTCATTTAAACGCCATGCGTGTCGAAATCAATACTCAGCCAAATTTGTTTCTTTTGAGTCATCGGCGGTACTTTGGGTTCCCTAGATCATGCTGGGGATTGTTCTGCATAACCGCAAGCGTCTGTTTCGGTGTTGGAAATGCTTCTCATCTCAACGATATCTTAAAAAGACTATTATACGTATTGTAGTGAGCGGTATAAAATCGACAGACAGATACTCGTAGTCCTTTGGTAGGAATCAAGGTTTTTGCAAAATTGTCCACGTTTTCAATGAATTGTCGTATTGGCATAGAGAACCTAGAGCCCATCATCATCACTACGAACAACAGTCGGTAGAAATTCACGTTTGGAGCATAAACGCAACATTGAAGAAGGATAGGCCATCGTCGGTCGTAGTTATTTATGGCTGTCTTTATAGCCCAAAATAAACCAAAGGCTGGGGCAAAAAGAGATTAAGGATGTCACTTGACATGTTCGTCCAACGTATGCAGTAATGTTCGCTACAAAAATCTCTAGACTTTCCCGCAGAATTTAATCTTGAAGAAACAGATTTTGTATACTCGGAATAAAGACCGGGAGTAGTTGAGAAATGACGACTTTGACCGGTGAAGCACGAGCTTCCCCGGTCCGGCCCTTCGGTCCAACGCCGCTCCCGCGGAAAATCTTTTGACTTCAACTCTGCGGCAACTCGATACTCATCCAATTGCGCACCCACTTTCCGTGGCTCATGTTCGAATATTCGCTGCCCTATTCTCCAAGATGCGGTGCGGCTCTGCATGCAACAATTCAGGGAGACACTCGCCTTGAATGATGCAATGGATGAAAACTGCGCTCCTCGCCCGGACCAGCTTTCGCCTGCAGGAAAAGCCCACAAGGTGACATGTCGCGCATTCCTTGTGTCCGACTCCTGCATTTCGGTCGTAGGCTCTAAGGCATGTGCGACGCCTGAACGTGGCTCCAATCGGAACCTGCCAGCCTTCATCCCACCATTTGCCGCGGGGAAAGACGGCGGAAACCGTCGACGTGCAGCTCAACCTAACGACTTACAATCAACTTCTGCACCATCTGAGTGTGATGTGGACCGACAGCACTGGATCTCGACCTTGTCTCGTGATGGCCGTTTCTCGAATCCTTTGCCATTGAGCATTGGCCGATCGTCTTTCTCCCCTAAATCCCCTCAATCAGTCTTTGAATGCATAGTCTCTCTCGGTTCCTGCATCGCAATTGAGCCACAATTGTTGCACTGGCACGGCCATCTCCACGGCAGTCTGTCATTGAGCGCCCTGGAGAAACCTGCCATCGAGTCGTCGCCGAATTCTGATGTCTCTACTTTCCAATTGCTTTGACGCCCCGCATATCCGCGAAGTCTCTTGAATGGGTCTTCTTGGTATCCTACGTGGTAACAGCGATGCTCCCAAACGGGCTCTTGTAAATAGTTGGCTGGACTCTTTGGAGCCTCCAGAGCCCGAGTCTCCCCCTCCTCCACCGTCAGAACCTCCGCCTGCGCCAGTACGGGCGTTGAAACCACAAAGCTCTCCACCAGCTATGAGAAGATTTGACACCGTTGTTGTTGCACAATGGCACGATCCATACACGGCTACGTCCGGGATGCCACCTTACATGGCGGGCATGCCCCACGACCCGACAAAGTACACACGAGTACTTCTGCCATACCAGGAGGAAGATTCTGATGAGGAGGAAAGTGGAGATGATGGAGCACCCGGTCAAGCTGGTATGATCCGCCATGTATCACTCGTATTACTACAGGACTAATTGCTGGAAATTTTTAGCCGGGAGCAGCCAGGTACCTGTATCGAGCGGACCTGGAACTGCACCAACCTCACCAATTGTTTCGATGTCTGCGGGCGCTGGCTTCTCTCCGCTGCCTCCTCCACCTCCTCCACCACCACCTCCTCCAGCAGGACCTCTTCCCGTGGAGGGATCAATTCCACCGCCTCCAATGTTCCCACCTGCAGCGGAACCACCGTCACCGACTCATGCTCGTTCTTCTAAGTCAAAGAGCTCGAAGAAGAACAAAAGAGCTCAGACCGTGTTTGCCATGTCCGTGCCAAAGAAAAGCCCTACCGAAGCACCGAAAAACGAAAAGCCAAAGGTCGAGAAGGCACCACACCATTCCGCCTCTCCTACCAAGTCAGCGTTAAAAAAACCCAAACCAGTTCCCGAAAAAATTCCCGCACCACCTCCACCTCCACCTCCAATGCCACCACCTCCACCGGCTCCAGAGACTTGTATTTCTCCGTCAAACGAGCCCCCAAAAGCGTCGGTCCCGACAAGCCAGCCAAAAGACCCTCCTCCTCCCGACATCGTTCCGCCGCCTCCACTGCCAGCAGCTCCCGCAGAAGAGTCTCAGTCGTCTGCTATGCCATCATGCTCTGGCGTAAAAGAAGACGCGAACGTCAATCTACCTGAACGGGCTCCCATCCGGGAAGAGGGCAAAGAAATGGTCGTTGACGCAACAAATGGCCAAGTGGAAAACCTGCCAATCCCCCCCCCTCCACCTCCAGCTCCGATTGAGCCACCGCAACCTATCCCCGTCGATGAAACCGCTGCAGAAATTGCCAAAACTCCTGAACCACCCCCAGACAGTCCTGAGGAACGGGGCCCAGAAATTGGGACAGAGCTCCCTCCTCCTCCTCCTCCTCCTCCTCCTCCACCGCCGCCGCCGCCAGCTCCGGCCCCACCCATCCAGGCAGAACCCAGAGTTGATTGGGTTGAAGCGGGTGACGTCAAACAAATTGACGGCCCAGTTGCACAGCCGGACGGGGCACTTATGGAAGTGGTCCAACCTCCACCGCCGCCACCTGCCGACAGCGACCAAACGCATGATGGGGGAGGAGACATTCCACCACCTCCCGCTGCAGTTGCTGAAGCTCCCCCACCGCCGCCCCCTCCAATGCCTGTTCAAATTCCCCCTCCACCCGCCGCTGTCGCTGAAGTTCCCCCACCGCCACCCCTTCCACCTGCCGCAGTCGTTGAAGCTCCTCCACCACCCCCTCCTGCGGGAATCGAGATTCCTCCACCGCCTCCCATGGAAAATGCCCTGCCGCCTCCAGATCCACCTGTGGAGGCTATCCCACCACCACCAGGTGGCATTCCTGAAGTGCTGCCTCCACCAGCTACCGTCGAGGAACTCGCCAAAGCGGAACCTGATATCGCCGAGGTGAATCCGCCTCCGCCCATCGCCAACATTCCGCCGCCTCCTCCACCAACGCCGCCTCCCATGGAATTGGCTCCAGAAGTCTCGCCAGGGGGTTTACCAGAAGCTACGGACGATGAGAATGACGAGGCTCCGAGTGACACTCCACACAAGAGTGTAGCCTTTGATCCGTCTGTGCAGGATCCCAAAGGAGGAAGGCTGACCAAAAAAGATAGGCGGAGTGCAAAGGCGAAAAGCGCAAAAAGGGCCGCAGAGGAAGCGGCGAAGAAGGCAAAGGAAGATGCGAAGAAGGAGAAGGAGAAGGAGAGGCAGAAGAGGGAAAAAGAAAAGTTGAAACAGAAGGAGAAGGAACAGGGCTTCAGAGAAAGAGTCACAAAGGATAAAAATGGTAGGATTCTGATTGTCAAGGAGAAAATTGGAGACGAGAAAGCAAAGGAAGGGAAGAAGGATGAGCATATTGGTGATGGAGGCAAGGATGAAGCCGCGAAGCCAAGTGCCTCCGAGCCTAAGCCGACAGAAACTGCAAAAGATGAAAAGGCAACAACAAAGCCAGATCCGAAGAAAAAGAGGAGACTGTCGAGGGTAATGAGCATCCACGATTTGAAGTTAGAAGCGAAGAAGAAAGCTGAGAAGGAGTCAACAAGAATGCTGGAGAGGGGGCCCCACGAACCTCCTGATATGAAGGAAGACAAACCACTGCCCCCAGGCATTCTGAAGCATCCTTCACCACCGAAAGAAGAATCCATCGCTGAACCAGCTGCCGTCGTCGATGACAAACCGGGTGATGAGCCCACACAGGACAATTCTGCGCCTGCGGAAGCTCCAAGTACAGAAGAGAAAGGACCTTCGCCAGTAGAACCGCCAGAGCCGACACCAGCCCCCCCTGATGATATCCCATCGACTGGGGTCAACGAGGAACTGAAGCATGTGCCGCCACCACCAGAACCTATATCAGCTCCTCTTGGTGATGTTCCACCGATTGAGGATGCTAAAAATCTGGACGTACCTATAGAAAATACGGAGCCCGCAGCGGTAGAAGTTGCTCTACTTCAGGAGAAGACTGATGAACCAAAGGCCGACGAACCGAAAGAAAGTCCTGAGGCATCGCCTCCAGCAGATAACCAAGACACGCCTGTACCTTCACCGCAGGACAATCCACAAGATGGGGGTGATGCATCCACAGAGAAGGGTGCCGAACAGGCCGAATCACATCCTTCAGGGGGTGATGGCGAACCACGATCAGAAGATGGACAGGCGCAATCCGCACCTCCCACGAAGAGAACCGCAGAGGAACCCCTAAACGAAACCTCAGCAGAGGGCAATGCTTCAGCAGAACCTCCTGTATCAGAGGCTCCAGCGGTCGATCCGGCTCCCTCCAATGCGGTACCACTAGATGAACAGGACCAATCAGAGCCTCCTCCACCTGTGCCAGAGGAAGAGGGTCCTGATTCTAAAGATGTCCAACCTGAACCGAGCGTTCCATCACCAACGCCTAACGAAGGTGTTGATGGAGAACCGCCTGTTTCAGCCGAGCTAGTTCCTGAAAAGGTGGTTGCTAAAGAGCCAGATTCAGGGGAACCAAAGCCCGAGGAGCCAAAACTTGACGAGTCAAAACCTGAGGTACCAACACCTGAGGTGCCAATACCTGAGGTGCCAAACCCCGAAGAGCCGAAATCTGAGGAGCCAAAACCTCAAGACACAAAACCTGAAGAGATAAAGTCTGATGAGCTGCCACCTGCAGATATTGCACCTCCGGCTTCAGAACCACCTGCCGCAAATGAGATGCCTCCCGGCGATCCAGAAAATTCAGAGCCAGGATCTGATGCTGTTCATGATGGCAACGACGAGGCACCGAGTGAACCTGCTGAGGGATCTTCACCTCCACAAGATCCTTCAAAGGAAGACTCAAATCATCCTCCGGAACCACCTGCAAAGCCTGAAGTCAACACTGAGGGCAAGACGGTTACGACAACCGACAAAACACCTGCGGAGGCCACTGCACCCGTTCAGCCTGATGGGGAAGAGAACATCTCTAAAGAACCAACCAACGCTATACCAGAAGGTCCGCCATTAGAAGCCTCAAAGGAAGCCGAGAAAAGCTCAGGTGCAGCCCCAGAAATTGTGCAGAACGACGAAGTTCCTCCTCCGGATACCAATGAGCCGTCCAACGGAGAGCCACCCGGTATAGAGCCGCCTCCGCAAGAGAGCTCTTCTGTGGAAAAGGAGGAATCCGCTGAAAGTGCGCCTAATGAAAATTCATACAAAGAAGGCCCTGCACTAGCTTCCGTCGAGGAAGGCCATACGAAGGCCGCTCAAACTGGCGAAGGCGGTCCTTCATCTGACATTGCACCGACCTCTGATGCAATGCCGGCGCAAGCGGAGCCCTCTGGACAGCCTTTAGCTAGCGAACCTCCAGCTCTGGATCCATCTTCAGATACACCAGCTACATCCTCAGGTCAAGAAGAGAAAGTACCACCTTCGCCGGAGAATGGCGCTGAGCCTGAGGCAGTTGCAATCCCTGAACCACCTGTTCCGGAAGATGTTGCGGTCGAGCCCGCGAAAGAAATTCCACCTCCGGAGCCACAGCCTGAGCTCATACAACAATCCGTAGAATCTCCAGAGATGTCCTCGCCACCACCTCCCGCTGGTGAAAGTGGAAAGCCGGCTCAAGTCGGCGATCAATCGGAAGCGAATGAAACATCAGAGGCCAAACCGGCTGAAAGCACCGAAGCACCACCTCCACCCGTTTCGGAGCCTGTTAAAGAAACCAAGAACATGGAAGCTCCCGTGACAGAAGAGCAAAACCCGGACAAGCCAGCGGAAAAAGCCGAAGATCCTAGCACAGCCCCGGAAGCCCCAAGCAAACGAGCGGAAAGCGCACCGTCCTCTCCCGACGCCGAGAAATCCGAAAGACGCCGGAAACGACGCTCACGTCGCCCTGACCAGCCGTCACCAAAAGTTGACAAACGGGAGAGCATGGTACCGGGAATCATCGGACTGTTTGGCGCTGGGTCTAGCATGGGGAGAGAGCGAGACCACGAACGTGAACGACACGAGCGTCGAATGAGGGGTGAAGCGGATTCAGCACGTGGCAAAGTTGCATCCCCTGAGGATGATGAAGAGCGGCGCAAACGGCGAGAAGCTAAAAGGGAAGAGCGACGACGTAAGGAAGAAGTGGAGAAGCAGAAAGTGGAGGATGAGGTCGCTGCATCGAAGCGGAAAGAACTCAAAAGTGCGGAAGATCGACGAAAGCGACGTGAAGAGAGAAGGGCGACACGGCGCAATGATGCTGAGCATGCGGCTCAAGAAAGGGCGGATGTGCGGAGACGACCGGTTCAAGAAGATGAAGAGAGGACTCACCGTCATCGGGAGAGGCGAGATCGCGAACATGAGAAGGCGAAACTTGAGCAGGATCGCATCGGACTTGGGGATGAGGAGCGGAGGAGAAGACGCAAGGAACGAACCGAACGCGATGCTGCAAGACGAGCGGCCGAAGAGGAGCCGGCTCCCGCAGGGAGCTCCGTGAAAGAGAGTAAGGAGTTGAGCCCTCCTCCTAAGATGCTCAAGGAGACTGGAAGGCGCCAAACCATACGCGAAGAACGTCCCAAGGATACTCCTAAGCCCGGTCTCCTCCGTGCCTTGACCCTGAAAGAGACAGGGAACAGAAACTCCTTCTTTGGTGGGCTGTTCGGACAGAATGACCCTCCTTCGCCAAGTCGAAATAGGAGACCACGGGAACGCGACCATGGACGCACCCCCAGCGAAGAGGAAGCTCACCAGAAACGGAAAGCCGAGCGTCGCACCGAAAAACCTCGTGGAGATGCCAGTGCGAATAATTCAAAGCCAAGCGAGGAGCCACCGCCTCCCCCGCCTCAGGAAACCGCCGAAGCGACACCTCCAGACACGAAAGTCGAGGCAACGAAAAGAGAGGCGGGAGCGTCGTCGCCAAAATCAGACGTGAAGACACCGCCGACTTCTGAGCGTCCTGGATCCCGTCGTGGGGAAAGCGATCGCTCGCATCGCCATGCCAATAGATCACGGACTGAAAGTGACAAGCCGAGTACGAGACGACGTGAAGGTGAAAAAGAGACCGAAAGGCGTTATCGTGCAAAGGATGGGGATAGAAAGCCGGCTAGTGGTGGACTTGGGGGATTGGTGAGGGCTCTGGTTAGTTGACTTGGTCGTGTTTTTAGTTCAATAGCATCATGTATTTTTTCGGTATGTATTCTACAAACTGTATGACTTGGGTATCAGGTCGTTCTTCCAATTTCACCCGGGATGTTGAGAGTAGTCCTGTATCACCTCCGAGCTCAAAGTCTTTGTTAGATCCTGACTCTTCCTAATCGCTCGAAAGAATCGCGATTCTCTCGAGTCTAGCCAATTTTAATTGCCTCCAGAGTGAAGGTAGTAAGGTGCCAGGCTTTCGGTTCTCGAGTTTTCGTTTTCAGGCTTAACTATCTGTATCTACGGCGTCCGATAAGCAGTGAAGAGACAAAATTGTATAGTCGGCCTTGCTTAGCCACCGCCTACCCGCTACTTTAACATCCTCTAGAACCCTCTAAACTCTCCCCTATGTAACGGACCTAATGACGGGCGACTATCGCTACCATCGGGCAAAAACCTTTTGGCCAAGCGAGCCACCTCAACTTCGTGGACAACCTCACAGTAATTTTAGCTGCATTTCTCTGGAATATAGATACTCTATGTGATGTCTGAAGACGTATTTGCCTCATTTGCAATTAGAATTCGGCCACCTCGCCAAGGCGAAGTGCGCTTAGCAGGAAGGGAAGCTCAGATATTACTTCTGCTGCTACTGCCGCTGCCGCTGTTGCTGTTCCTGCCGCTGCCCACCGTTGCTGCTGCTGCTGCTGCCGCTGCTCTACCTGTCGCTACTCCTGCCGCTGCCACAGCTGCTTCTACCGCTTCCACTGCTACTATCGTTGCTGCTCCCGCAGCTCCAGCCTCTCTCACTGCGCTCTGCGTCCAGCTGATGCTGCTGCCCGCTGCCTCCGTTCACGCAGTTGTCGCTGCTAGTTCTGCTGCTACCGCCGCCCACTGTGCTACTCTGCATGCTGGAGGCCATGGAGGTTGTGTGCTGTGGGTGCTGGAAGTTGTGCTCCATATGCTGGAGGCCGTGGAAGGTGCTAGA
>Ga0335075_10016743_pt1 | contig 10929 bp, 9 predicted proteins | sample Lox_Sample_24_FD_206723 | JGI IMG/M metagenome (GOLD analysis project Ga0335075, IMG submission 206723) | Soil microbial communities from Loxahatchee National Wildlife Refuge, Florida, United States - Lox_Sample_2.4 | ecosystem: Environmental > Terrestrial > Soil > Wetlands | place: USA: Florida... | reverse complement strand
GCATCAACAATGACCGAGGAACGAATTACCCGTGAGGAGTTTGTCATGTTCTTCCTGGCCGAGTCGCACAACACCGGCGATTCCACCCCGTACCTGCAGGCCGAGGGGGCACGGATGCATGAGTTGCAGCAGGCGGGCATCGTCGAGACGGTGTTCCTGAAGGCGGATCGGTCTGGCGCGATCGTCTTGCTGCGCGCTGACGACGCGGCGGCCGCGCGCGACGCGCTCGGCAGCCTGCCGCTGGTCGCCAACGGAATCACCAGCTTTGGTGAATTCACCGAGGTCATCCCCGTCGATGCTGCACGCGGCGCGCAGGCATAACGAGTCAAGTAATCCGGAATGAAAGGCAGGGGCCCGATAAAACCCCAGACCGGCACGGCGCCGGCTTCTCCGCCGCAGGCGTTTTCGGCAAGTTCTTTGCGGCCAAGAGCGTGTCCCTGGACGAAGGGTGACCGGGAACCCCGCTGACGCCACACCAGACCCGTTCAGAAATCAAACATCAGCCAGAACGGGTTCGTAGTTCCCGCCTCCGCACGCCTGAATCACCTGAACAGGGGGCCCCTGCTCGCCCAGGCGTTCGGAAGCCTCCGACCGTCTTCTACGAGGCCGTGATGCGTGGGGGAGCGGCCCCAGACGATGCGTGCTCACACTGGCCAGGCTCGAAGCGCGGGGCTCCCGCATCCGATCACGCGCCACAGCCGCACAACTAGGCAATTCCCCGATCACCAGATGCGTGCACACGGGGCTAATGAAATGATCGAGAGTGTGGGATCTCCGTCCGGATTGCACCAAGCAGACAACGGCAGGGGCCGTGATCTAGGCGGGGTGGTGCCTCGTCCGTCGCTGTTCGGGCGGCTCGGGTCCGCGGCCCGGGTAACGGTGGTGTCGGCGCCGGCTGGCAGCGGGAAGACCGTTTTGCTGCGGTCGTGGATCGCCGAGGCCGGGCTGGCGGGGCGGGCGGCATGGGTCGCGGCGGGGCGGGGGGAGCGTGACCCGCAGCGGTTCTGGTTGTCGGTGTTTGAGGCGCTGCGGCGGACGGGCCCGGGGGCGGGACTGGTGCGGGCGGTGTCGCCGGCGCCGGATCTGGACGGGTGGGTGCTGGCCGAGGGGCTGCTGAGTGACCTGGCGCCGCTGGATGACCGGCTGTGGCTGGTGATCGATGATGTGCACGAGCTGGACCCGGAGGCGCTGCGGCAGTTGCAGTTGCTGATCATGCGGGCCCCTTCGGAGTTCCGGTTCGTGCTGACGGCCCGGCACGATGTGCGGCTGGGCCTGCACCGGCTGCGGCTTGACGGCGGGCTGACCGAGATCCGCGCCGGTGACCTGAAGTTCACCGTGGCCGAGGCCGGGCAGTTGTTCACCGCGGCCGGGGTGGAGCTGGATGAGCCGACCCTGGCGGTGCTGCACGAGCGGACCGAGGGCTGGGCGGCGGGGCTGCGGCTGGCGGCGCTGTCGCTGGCCGGGCACCCCGATCGGGCGCGGTTCGCGGCCGGGTTTTCCGGCACCGACCGGACGGTGGCCGACTACCTGCTGGCCGAGGTGCTTGACCGGCAGCCGGCGGCGGTGCGGCGGCTGCTGCTGCGCACCTCCATCCTGGACCGGGTCAACGGGAAGCTGGCGGACCTGCTGACCGGGGACGAGGGCGGTGAGCGGGTGCTGCAGGACCTGGAGGCGGCAGGCGCGTTCACGGTGTCGCTGGATACGGGCAGGTCCTGGTTCCGCTATCACCAGATGTTCGCTGCGCTGCTGCGGCTGGAGCTGCGCCGCGCCGAGCCGGGTGCGGTCGCCGGGCTGCACGCGGCCGCCGCGAGCTGGCTGGCCGCCGAGGGGTTCGTGGTGGAGGCGGTCCGGCATGCCCAGGCGGCCAGGGATTGGGAGCTGGCCGCCCGGCTGCTAGCCGGTCACTGGCCAGCTCTGCACCTGGACGGGCAGGCCGCGACCGCACATGAGCTGCTGGCCGGGTTTCCGGCCGTGACCCGGGCGGCGGACGCGGAGCTGGCCGTGGTGGCCGCGGCGGATGAGCTCGCGCAGGGATCGCTGGAGGCCGCCGAGCGGTACCTGACCCTGGCCGAGCGGCACGCAGGATCGGTGCCGGCCGGCCGGGCAGAATACGGGCGGCTGCTGCTCGGTGTGGTCCGGCTGCTGCTGGACCGCCAGCGCGGGAACCTGCCGGCCGTCGCCACCGACGTGCGGGAACTGCAGGCCATGACCGAGGTCGCGGACGCCTCGCGGCCCGGCCTCGGCGCGGACCTGCGCGCGCTGGCTCTGATCAGTCTCGGCAGCACCGAGTTCTGGGCTTTCCCATGGGATGACGCGGCGCGGCACCTGGAAAGCGGCATCGCGCTGGCCCGCCGGATCGGGCGGCCTTACCTGGAGTTCACCGGCCTGGCGCACCTGACGCCGGTCATGAACCAAACCCGGTCGTTCACCTGGGGCCACGAGGTCGGCCGGGAGGCGGCCGAGCTGGCCGAGCGGCACGGCTGGACCGACGACCCGGCCTTCGGCCTCGTCAGTAATTCCCTCGGAGTCACGCTGGCGTGGCAGGCAAGGCTGGGGGAGGCCGAGCGATGGCTGCAGGGCGCCGAACGCACCCTGCGGGCGGAAGCGGTACAGCCCGCCACGGCGGCCGCGATCCGCATGAGCCGCGGGGTTCTTGAGATGATGCGAAATCGCGACTCAGCGGCGCTGGCCGCGCTTCAGGCCGCCGAGCTGGTGGCCCGGCGGCTCGCCTCACCGCACTACTGCATTCCCTGGATACGGGGATTGCTGCTACTGGCCCTGGTGCGGCTCGGCCGGACCCGGGAAGCCGGGCAGTTCCTGGACGGGCTCAGCGACGCCGACCGCGAGCCCGGCGAGGTCGCCATCGGCGAGGCGGCGCTGCGGCTGGCCACCGGCGACCCGCGTGCCGCGAGCGCCGCGCTCGCCCCGGCCCTGGCCGGTTCGGCGCCGGTGGCCTGGCAGAACGAGCTGGCCGAGGCGTACGTCCTGGAGGCGATCGCCCGGGACTCGCTCGGCGATTCCGGCGCCGCCGACCGCGCTCTGGAACGCGCGCTGGACCTGGCCGAACCCGACGGCCTGCTGCTGCCCTTCGTGCTGCATCCCGCGCCGGGCCTGCTCGAACGCCTGGCCCGGCATCGCACCGCCCACGCCGCCCTGGTCGACGAGATCCGTGGCATGCTGGCCGGGTCGGCCGGGCATAGGGCGACAACCGGGGGACATGGGAGCGGAAGCCCCGATGCCGGAGAATCTCGTCCCCTCGTGAGCAGGGAGGGTTGGCAGGGGATTGTCCCCCCGGGGCGGCCGGAGCCGCTGCTTGAGCCGCTGAGCGAAAGCGAGGTCCGCGTGCTGCGCTATCTTCCCACCAACCTGACCGCGCCGGAGATCGCCCGCGAGCTGACGGTCTCCCCTAACACCATCAGGACCCACGTCCGGCACATGTACGTCAAGTTCGGCACGCACCACCGCGCCGAGACCGTCGAACTCGCCCGCGCCCTCGGGCTGCTCGCCCCCTCCAGAACTGGTCGCGCGACCGCCCGGCCGGAATGAACAGTGGCCCGAGACGGGACTACGGAACCGTTCTGGATAATCAAAACAATATTCAGAACGGATCGTTGTTGTGCGTCCGCCGGCAGTGTTACCTCGTCTATTCAGAATTCGTGAGGGTGAGCCAGTCAGCTCATCGGTGGTCTTAGGTGCGCCAGCGAATGCGCACCGGCCGGGTGGGATCGAATCACGCCAAATAAGTGATTGCGGCTCGTCCATAAGGCGGTGACGCGACTTTTGCGGCGCGCGGTGGGACGGCGTGCCCGGTTTGGGCCTTGGGGTTCCGCTCGGCCTTGCCCTGGCGGACGCGATCAGCCAGACCGGAGCGGCCCTTCAGCATCCGCCCGATCACGCAGACATGGTGAGGCCTGCTCACCCTGGCGAGTCCGAAGCTGCAATCAGGTAAGGACCGACGGAGGGAGAGAGGCATGCGGCTGATTCTCCGCAGGATCGCGCTGTACGTGGTCACCGCTGTCGTGGCGATCACGATCAACTTCTTCCTGCCGCGGCTGTTGCCGGGGAACCCGGCGCTGGCCGTGCTCGGCAAGGCGCAGTCGGCGGAGTCCCCGCAGGCGGTGGCCGCGCTCGAGGTGCAGTACGGCGTGCAGACGAAGACCGGGGAGTGGGGCCAGTACGTGCAGTACTGGGTCCACTTGCTGCACGGCAACCTGGGCACCTCGCTGAACGCCTACCCGGCGTCGGTCGGCAGCCTGATCCGGGCGGCGCTGCCGTGGACGCTGGGCCTGGTGGGAACCGCGACGGTGATCAGCTTCGTGCTCGGCACGCTGATCGGCGTGGCCGCGGCCTGGCGGCGGGGCAGCTGGCTGGACAACGTGCTGCCGGTCATGACGTTCTTCCAGGCCGCTCCGTACTTCTTCGTCGCCATCCTGGCGGTCGCGCTGTTCGCGACCAAGCTGGGCTGGTTCCCGGCCAGCCAGGGCTACGACACGGCCACCCTGAACCCGGGCTTCACCTGGGCGTTCATCGCCAACGTGCTCGACCACGCGGTGCTGCCGGCGCTGACCATCGTGCTGGCGTCGGCGGCCGGGTGGATCCTGGGGATGCGCAACATGATGATCACCACGATTGACGAGGACTACGTCCTCCTCGCGCAGGCCGAAGGGCTGCCGAGACGCAAGGTGATCGGGTACGCGGCCCGCAACGCGCTGCTGCCCAACGTGTCGGGCTTCTCGCTGGCGATCGGGTTCATCGTCTCCGGCGCGCTGCTGACCGAGATCGTCTTCTCCTACCCCGGCATCGGCTACCTGCTGTTCAACTCGATCGGCAGCGACGACTACCCGGTGCTGCAAGGGATCTTCCTGATCATCACGATCGCGGTGCTGCTGGCCAACCTGCTGGCCGACTTCACCTATGCCCTCCTCGACCCGCGGACCAGGCAGGAGGCCTGACATGCGACGACTGCTCCGATCACCCAAGATCGTCACCGGGCTGTGCCTGACCGTCGCGTTCCTTATCCTCGCGATCGTCGGCCCGCTGGTCGCCCCCTACAACCCCAACTCCAGCGCGTCGACGACGATCGGTATCGCGCAGCCGCCGTCGGCCGCGCACCTGCTGGGCACCACCCAGACGCAGCAGGACGTGCTGTCGCAGCTGCTGGCCGGCGGGCGCAGCACGATCCTGGTGTCGCTGGTGGCCGGCGTGGCGGCGACCGTGCTGGCGGTCGGGTTCGGGGTGGCGGCCGGGTACCTGGGCGGCTGGGCCGATGACCTGCTGTCGATGCTGGCCAACATCTTCCTGGTGCTGCCCGCGCTGCCGCTGCTGATCGTCATCTTCGGGCTGCTGGGCCGGAGCAACAATCCGAACGACCTGCTGATCGGGTTCATCATCGCGGTCACCGGGTGGGCGTTCGGCGCCCGGCAGCTGCGGGCGGAGACGCTGACCATGCGGGCCCGGGACTTCATCGACTCCGCCAAGATCATCGGCGAGCGGTCCTGGCGGATCATGGTTTTCGAGATCTTGCCGAACCTGGTGCCGATCGTGGCCACCTCGTTCCTGTTCACCGTCATCTACGGAGTCGGCACCTTCACCGCGCTGTCCTTCCTGGGCGTCATCAACACGTCCCAGTGGAGCTGGGGGACGATGCTGTACTGGGCGCAGAACGCCCAGGCCGCTCAGGACGTGCACATCCAGTGGTGGTGGTTCCTGCCGCCGGGGCTGGCCGTCGGGTTGTTCGGCACCGGGCTGGCGCTGCTGAACTTCGGCATCGACGAATACGTCAACCCCCGGCTGCGCACCGCCGGCATCACCGGCCGCCGGGCCCGCAAGGCGGGACTGCCCAGAAGGCCCCAGCACGGGCTCACGCCGGTGCTGCGGTCCCCAGAGGCGGCGTGATGAGCGCAGAGCGAACCGTTCCCTCAGCGGAACTGGGCACGCCGGGAAAGCACGGCTCCGACACGCTCATCGAGGTGGCCGGGCTGCACGTGGACTACGGCTTCGGACCGGGCGCGGTGCACGCGGTGGTCGACGCGAACCTGGCCCTGCACCGCGGCGAGGTACTCGGCCTGGCCGGCGAAAGCGGTTGCGGCAAGTCGACGCTCGCCTACGCGATCACCCGGCTGCTGCGCCCGCCCGGCATCATCACCGGCGGCCAGGTGAAGTTCGACGGCAGCATCGACCTGCTCTCCGCCACCGGGCACGAACTGCGCGGGATGCGCTGGAACGACATCGCGGTCGTGCTGCAAGCCTCGATGAACGCCCTCAACCCGGTGCTGCGCATCGGCACCCTGTTCGCCGATGCGCTGCGCGCCCACCGGCCCGGCATCAGCCGCGCCGAAATCCGGCAGCGATCCGGCGAACTGCTGGAGATGGTCGGCATCCCGGCCGACCGGCTGGCCAGTTACCCGCACGAGCTGTCCGGGGGGATGCGGCAGCGGGTGCTGATCGCGGCCGCGCTCGCGCTGAACCCGTCAGTGGTGATCATGGACGAGCCAACCACCGCGCTGGACGTGGTGACCCAGCGGGAGATCCTCCAAGAACTCATGAGGCTGCGCGACGAGCTGAACTTCGCGGTGCTGTTCATCACCCACGACCTGTCACTGCTGGTCGAGATCGCCGACTCGATCGCGGTCATGTACGCGGGCCGGCTGGTCGAAAATGGGCCCGCGAGCGCCATCTACCGAGCCCCCCGGCACCCGTACTCCCTCGGCCTGGTCAACTCCTTCCCGAGGTTGCACGGTCCGCGGCAGGTGATGGAAGGCATCCCGGGCTCGCCGCCCGACCTGCGCACCCCGCCACCGGGATGCAGCTTCAGCCCGCGGTGCCGCTACGCCTTCGACAAATGCCGCACCGACCCGCACCCGCCGCTGTTCACGCCGGAGGCCGGCCGGGCCGCCGCCTGCTGGTTGCAGGACGGGATCGAGACCGTACCGGACGAGCTGGCCCGCAAGCCGGAGGAGGAGTCATGACGACCACCGAGCTCAGCGGGGCCGGGACGGCGGAAAGCAGCTTCGCCGTCCTGGAGGCGAAGAGTGTGACCAAGCATTTCCCGGTGCGCCGGACCAGGCTCGGCGGTCGCGGGCCGGCGGTGCACGCCGTCGACGACGTCACGCTCGCGCTGCCCGCAGCCAGCATCACCGCGGTGGTCGGCGAGAGCGGATCGGGCAAGTCAACGCTTTCCAGGATGCTGGCCAAGGTCATCAAGCCAACCTCGGGCTCGGTGCTGCTAGACGGCAAGCCGGCGGTGGCGGGGCGGCGTTACGCGAGGGCGGTGCAGCTCGTCTTGCAGGACCCGTTCGAGTCGCTTAACCCGGTTCACAGCGTGCGTTACCACCTGGCCAGGCCGCTGCAGGTGCACGGCCTGGCCAGCGCGAGCCTGGGCAGCCAGGTGACCGAGCTTCTGGAGCGAGTGTCGCTGACGCCCGCGGATCAGTTCATGGCGAAGTTCCCGGACGAACTGTCCGGCGGCCAGCGGCAGCGGGTCGCGATCGCCCGGGCGCTGGCCATGCGCCCCAGGGTGCTGCTGGCCGACGAGCCGGTCTCCATGCTGGACGTGTCCATCCGGCTCGGTGTGCTCAACCTGCTTGCCGACCTGCGCGCGCATGACGGCCTGGCCATCTTGTACGTCACGCACGACATCGCTTCGGCCCGCTACCTCGCTGACCGGATCACGGTCATGTACGCCGGGCAGGTCGTTGAGTCGGGACCCGCCGTGGCGCTGACCGACGAGCCAGCCCACCCGTACACCCAGCTCCTCCTGAGCGCGGCGCCGGACCCGGACCGGGCGGCGCCGCCGTCGCTGGCCGGCCGCGGAGCGCCGCCGGACCTGATCCGGCCGCCGTCCGGCTGCCGGTTCCACCCGCGCTGCCCGCACGCCATGGCGGTCTGCGCCGACGCCGCCCCTCCGGCCTTCGCCTTGACCGGGGAGCGCTCCAGCGCCTGCTGGCTGCACGCGAGCGACCTCACCGCCGCCCAGTCCCGGCCACTGCAGGGGCGCGGCCGGGGCGGCGACTAACCACAGGGAAGCAATCGGAAAGGAGAAGTGAACATGAACAGGCGCAGGACCGTAACGGCCGTCGCCGCGGCCGTCATCGTCGCGCTCGGCGCGGCCGCCTGCGGCAGCTCGGGCGCCGCGTCGGGCACGCCGGGGGCCGGGCAGGGACCGCCGCTGGTGATCGTCGACAACACCGGCCAGACTTTCGCCCAGACGTTCAACCCGTACGTGTCGACCTCGCTGGGCACCGAGCTGAACATGCAGTCGCTGACGTATGAGCCGCTGCTGGAGTTCAACATCCTCGACCCCAGCCAGCAGCCCATCCCGTGGCTGGCCACCGGCGATGCCTGGTCCGACGGCGGCCGGACGCTGACGTTCACCATCCGGCGCGGCGTGAAGTTCAGCGACGGCACGCCGATGACCGCCGCCGACGTCGCGTTCACGTTCAACCTGCTGATGAACAACAAGACGCTCGCCTCGCAGGCCCCGGCCCCGACGCCGCTGCCGGTCAGCGCGACCGCGCCCAACCCGGTCACCGCGGTGCTGAAGTTCGCCCGGCCCGAGTACGCCAACCTGTTCCTGATCGCCTCGACTTACATCCTGCCCGCGCACATCTGGAAGAACGTGCCCGACCCGGCCACCTACGCCGACCCCGACCCGGTCGGCACCGGACCGTACCAGCTCGGCTCCTACAACGCGCAGAAGGTCACCTTCACCCAGAACCCCTACTACTGGCAAAAGGCCAAGCTGCACGTGCCCGAGGTCATTTTCCCGGCCTACGTCAGCAACACCACCGCCAACCCGGCGCTGGACAGCGGGCAGATCGGCTACGCGGGCAACGACGTCGCCGACATCCAGGACAACTACCTCGGCGTCAGCAGCGACAACCACACCTGGACGCCCGCCAAGCCGTGGTTCGCCTCCAACAACGTCGTGACGCTGTGGCCGAACGTCACCACCGCGCCGCTGAACGACCCCAAGGTCCGGCTGGCGGTCAGCGCCGGGATCGACCGGACGCAGCTATCAGCGCAGGGCGAGACCAGCTACGAACCGCCGGCCACGTCGTCGACCGGGCTGCTGCTACCCGAGCAGAGCACCCTGCTCGACCCGGCGATCGGCAACGACCTGTCCGCGGCGAGCAACCCCGGCAAGGTCAGCCAGATCCTGACCAGCGACGGATACACGCTGACCGGCGGCAAGTGGCTGAAAAACGGGCAGCCGATCAGATTCTCCATCGAAGACCCGTCGTCTTACACCGACTACGCCACCGACGCCACCCTCATCGCCAGCCAGCTCGACAGCGAAGGCTTCGAGGTCACCTTCGACGGCGTCCAGGCCACCCAGTGGTACAGCGACGTCGCCACCGGCAACTTCCAGGCCGTGCTGCGCTGGAGCAACCAGGGCCCCACCCCATGGGACTACTACGACTTCTGGCTGGATGACACCCTGTCCGCCCCGATCGGCAGCCCGGCCGGCGGCGACTTCGGCCGCTACCACAACCCGCAGGTCCAGTCGCTGCTGGCCCAGTACACCGCCACCGACAACACCGCGCAGCAGCAGCGGGTGCTGAACGAGCTGGAGACCGTCATGCAAACCCAGGCGCCCGTCATCCCGCTGGTCTACGGCGCCGCCTGGTACGAGTACTCCACCAAGGACTACACCGGCTGGCCGACCGCCGCGAACCCCTACATCGACCCGGTACCCAACTCGCCCTACATGGAATACACGCTCCTGCACCTCACCCCGGCCTCCTGAACACACCCGGCCAAGCGCCCGGCCGCGCCAGCGGCCGGGCGCTGCCAGGGCCGAAGACGGAATCACCTCATCGAGGTGAGTGCCGCTCACCCCGTCCGAGGACAGGGTGGCGATGAGGACCGCAACGACTGAAGGAGGGCATCATCATCAAGCTGACTACCCGCGGCGCGCCCGATGGCGTGCGTGCCGCGGACTCGGGCGCGGGGCGCCGGTGATGGCCGCGCCGCGTGAGTCCTGGCCGCTGGCGTACCAGATCCGGGTCCGTGGCCAGTTCGGCGAGACGATGCGCTCGGCGTTTCCGGCTTTGCGGGCCCAGACCGACGGTGGCGACACCGTGCTGACGGGCGTGATGGCCGATCAGGCCGCGCTGTTTGGCGTGCTGGCGGAGGTGGAGGGGCTCGGTCTGGAGCTGATCGAGGTCCGCCGTCTGCCGCTGGGCGACGCACGGTGAACACCGTCAAGACCCACGTGCGCAACCTGTACGCCAAGCTCGGTGCCCACCGCCGGGCCGAGGCCGTCACCCCTCGCTCGTGACCTGGGGCCGGCTGGCCCCTTCCGCTCGCGGCGTCCGCTGGCCGCGCCAGCTGGCCTTCAACGTGCCGTGAGTCCGCCCGGTAACCCGGTGGTGGTGAACCTGTCGAGCAATGTCGGCTCGTTCTGGGGTCGTCTGACTGCGCTGATTAATCCGCTGGTCAATTCCGTCATCACCTCATCCAGAGGATGCCCGCTCACCCGCCTGCCGACGACGCTGAATCTGAACAAAGGACACGATCCTAGCTGGAGGGATAAGCGATGCTGGAAACCCAATGGATCGCCGAACTGAAGGGCCTCGACCTCGAAGACCGGCTCGTCCACGACTGGCGGGTGACCCGCCTCATCGGTCTGGGGGTCCCCCAGTCGACGGCCGAAGTCCACGCGGACCGCGTGGACTGGCATCAAATCGCCGGACTTGTGCGGCGCGGCTGTCCGCCGATGCTCGCCCTGCGGATTATTCGCTGAGTGCGGTTCTGGGGTCCGTCAAGGATCAATGCGGCGCGGACGGCCGGAACTTATCCGCTCAATTCAGCGCAGGAATTTCCGGCCGCCCGCCATCCGTCAAGTGAGTAAATGAATCCCTTACCCGGGCGTGTTGCCTTAGCTATCTATCCACCCCTGTAGGTGTTGGCGGGAAGATGGCCCGG
>Ga0335075_10016742_pt1 | contig 10929 bp, 12 predicted proteins | sample Lox_Sample_24_FD_206723 | JGI IMG/M metagenome (GOLD analysis project Ga0335075, IMG submission 206723) | Soil microbial communities from Loxahatchee National Wildlife Refuge, Florida, United States - Lox_Sample_2.4 | ecosystem: Environmental > Terrestrial > Soil > Wetlands | place: USA... | reverse complement strand
GCGCAGACGCCCAAACCGCTCTCAGCGCCTGCCAAGCAGGGCACCCATCGCGCAAGCGCGATGGGAACCCGGAACGGGGTCCAGGGTCCCAGACCCTGGCGGGGTTCCAAGGGGCAGAGCCCCTTGGTCTACGGGTCGCGGGAGAGGCCGCGGGCCGCAAGGGCGGCGAGGTAGCGTTGCCAGCGGGAGGCTTGCTCGCGGCCGAGGGTCAGAAGGTATTCCCAGGAATAGATGCCGGTGTCGTGGAGATCGTCGAAGGTGAGGCGGACGGCGTAGTTGCCGACCGGCTCGACGCCGATGATGCCGACATGGCGGCGGCCGGGGACGATTTGTTTCTGATCGGGGCTGTGGCCCTGGACTTCGGCGCTCGGGCTTTCGACGCGGAGATATTCGGCGGGCAGGGTGAAGTGGCTGCCGTCGTCGAAGGTGACCTCGAGCTGCTTCTCGGCGCGGTGCAGGTGGATGTCGGTGGGGACGGGCACGCTTGCTCAGGCGTCGAGCTTGCGGGCTTCGTCCGCCAGCATGATGGGGATGCCGTCGCGGATCGGGTAGGCGAGGCCGGCCTTGCGGCTGATCAGCTCGTTGTGGGCGCGGTCGTATTCGAGCGGGCCCTTGGTGAGCGGGCAGACGAGGATCTCGAGCAGGCGCGGGTCGACGGGGACGGGGCGCAGCGGGTCGGAGGGTTTGTCTGACATGGGGTGCTCAGCTCGCGAGGGGGGGAGTCTCGGCGGTACCGCCGGGCGGGGCGTAGGCGTTGAGCTTGAGGAGGGTGAGGAGTGTTTCGCCGCGGCTGGCTTCGTTGGGCGCTTCGAGCAGGGCCTGTTTCTCGGTGGGGGCGAAGGGGCAGAGCGTGCTGAGGGTGCCGACCAGGCGGTCGTCCGGCATGGTGTCGAGTGCCTTCCAATCGGCGCTGAGGCCGCGGGCGGTGAGGTAGGCGCGGAGCGCGGCGAGGAGGGGCTTGCGGGCGGTGGGCGCGGCTGGGGCGGGCCGGAGGTCGGCGGCGAAGGGGGCGAGGTCGGCGCGGACGCGGCGGTAGCCGCGCACCGGCGGGAGCTCGCTTTGGACGCGGAAGCGAGTGAGGCCGGCGAGCGTGATGAGGTAGCGGTTGTCGTCGGTCTCGCTGAAGGCGACGAGGCGGCCGAGGCATCCGACGGCGAAGAGGGCGGGGCCGGTGGGGCCGTCCGGGTGGGAGGGGTCGGGCTGGATCATGCCGAAGAGGCGGCCGTGGCCGAGCGCATCCTCGACCAGGGCGAGGTAGCGCGGCTCGAAGATGTTGAGCGGGAGGCGGGTGCGCGGCAGGAGGAGCGCGCCGGCAAGCGGGAAGACGGGGAATTCGGTTGCCAGATCGGCAAGGCTCGAGGCGGGCGCCGGCATCGGCGGCGGGGGATCAGCGGAAGAGGAGGGCCGAGAGCTTGCGGCGGGCCGCCATGGTGGCGGGGTCGTCGAAGCCCCAGGCCTCGAAGAACTTGAGGAGCTGGAGGCGGGCGGCGTCGTCGCGCCAGGCGCGGTCGCGGCGCATGATCTCGAGCAGGGCGTCCGCCGCCTCCTCGCGGCGGCCCAGCGCGTTGAGCGCGGTGGCGAGGTCGTAGCGGGCCTCGTGGTCGGCCGGGTTGGCGGCGAGGCGGGCTTCGAGGCCGGCGAGGCCGGCGGTGGCCTTGCGGCCCTCCTCGGCGAGGGCGAGGGCGGCGCGGGCGCCGGCGACCTCGGCGTGCTCGGCGAGGCGGGGCGGGACCTGGGCGAGGGCCGCATGGGCGGCTTTCTCGTCGCCGGCCTGGAGCGCGGCGCGGACCAGGCCGCCCCAGGCCTCGGCGCTTTCGGGGTCGGCCTCGGCGGCCTCGGCGAAGAGGCTGGCGGCCTCGGCGGCGTTGCCGGCCTCGAGCGCGGCCTTGGCCTCGGCGAGGATGTCGGCGCTCGGCATGGCGCCGCCGGTCTGCTTGAGCAGCTCCTCAACGAAGTGCTTGACCTCGGATTCGGGGAGCGCGCCCTGGAAGAGGTCGGCGATCTGGCCCTGCCAGAAGGCGGCGACGGTGGGGACGGACTGGAGCGGCAGGCCGAGGGTGGCGAGCTGCTGGACCAGGGCGCGGTTCTTGTCGATGTCGATCTTGACGAGCTTGACGCGGCCGGCGGCGGCGCGGACCACCTTCTCGAGCGTGGGCGTGAGCTGCTTGCAGGGGCCGCACCAGGTGGCCCAGAAATCGACCAGGACGGGGATGTTGCGCGAGGCTTCGACGACCTCCTGGACGAAGGTCTTCTGATCGCCCTCGATGATCATGCCCGGGGGCAAGCCGGGAGGCATGCCGGCGGCGTCCGGGTTCGCGGCGGAGCCGGCGGGCGCTTGCGGTTTCTGGCCGATGATAAGATCCATGGCGAGGTTCCCGGGGTTCGTGGGAGCGATGGCGCATAGATGATGGATTCGGGGCGCCGGACAAGTCGGGGAACGTTACGGGGGTTGGCGCGTCGGGGCGGCTTGGGTTGCTTGCCAAGGCGGGAGCGGTTGCCTAAAGACGGGGCCGGCTTGCGGGTGCGGGCGTAGCTCAGGGGTAGAGCACAACCTTGCCAAGGTTGGGGTCGAGGGTTCGAATCCCTTCGCCCGCTCCAAATGTCCGCAAGGAAATCAGAGAGATAAAGGCGGCCCTTCGGGGCCGCGTGTGCTTGCCTGGCGGCTGGCTGGGCGGCAGGTAAGCAAGCAGGTAAGCAAAGCGTAAGCGCGCGAAGGCCGATTTCCGGCGACAGATTGCCGGCCGGCTGGCGTCAACCCGCGGGCCGTCCTCCATAAGTCCGAGCATCGCGCCACTGGTGCTGAAGGAGATCGGCGGCGGCGGGGCCTGCGTATGAGCCTCAATCAACACGAGTTACGACGGCCAGGCGCATCGCTGAAGCGGCGCTCGTCGATGTCGCAGCACCGCCTCATCACCGCCAGCGAACGGAGCAAGCTCGACCCGTTCGTCGTCGCCACCGGCGACGCCAGTCCGCGCGACCAGCGCGACCTGATGGAGCGGCCGTTCTTCTCCCTCGCAAAGGCCAGGCGCACCACGCCGATCCTGTACGAAGCCGCCGGCGTTCGCGTCGAGGTCTACGCCGTGCCCGAGCACGGCATGGCGACCATCTGGGACGCCGATGTGCTCATCCGGGCGGCGAGCCAGATCGTCGAGGCCGAGAATCTCGGTTTCAAGACCTCGCGTTTCCTCCGCTTCACGCCCTACCAGCTCCTGATCGTCAATGGCCGCCAGACAGGCGCCCGCGACTACAAGCGCCTGAAGGGCGCGCTCGCGCACCTGCAGTCGGCGGTCACTACCGACCGTCATCCGCACGACAATCCGCAAAGGCGAGCACTGGCGCCGTCAGCAGTTCTCCTGGATCAACGAGTGGGAGGGATGCGGGACGCGCGATGGCCGCGTCGAGGGCATGGAGTTTGTGCTCCCCGACTGGTTCTACCACGGCGTCATCGGCCGCTCGCTCGTCCTGGCCATCGACCCTGCCTACTTCCGACTGACCGGCGGCATCGAGCGCTGGCTCTACCGCGTCGCCCGCAAGCACGCCGGCCGCCAGTCCTAGGACTGGCTGTTCGAGGTCGCGCATCTCCACGAAAAGTCCGGGAGTCTGGTGCGCGTCTCGGATTTCGCGCTCCAGATCCGGCGCATCGCCGCGCGCCAGCCGCTGCCTAGCTATCGGCTGCGCGTCGAGTGGCGGGGCCGCCGCTAGCTGCTCCGCATCCTGCCCGCCCACTTATCCACCGTCCCTGTGGATGGCGCTGTGGAAACGCTCGGGACTTCGCACGCACGAACCGCACCTAACGCTTTGGCCCGAAACGGCGATGCCGGGCCTTAAGCTAGAATCTAACTCAGAATCTACCTCTTGTTGTGGGCGTGCGCGATCTGCGGATAACCGCGCCACCACCGCTGAGCCCGAACATCCAGGCCGGCAACCCTCATTGCCCCTCGGTCGCAAGCCGGGAGGGAAGCGATGACCGTTGCTTTGCTCAACCAGAAGGACGGCGTCGGCAAGACCACGCTCGCTCTGCACCTCGCCGGCGAGTTGGCGCTGCGTGGTAAGCGCGTCACCCTGATCGATCCCGACCCCCAAGGCTCGGCGCTCGATTGGTCGCAGCAGCGGGCGTGTTATCCGGCGTGCAATTTTAACTCCCTGAGGCGGGGGATCGGCGTCCAAAATTGACCCCCTGAAGGTCAGGCTGATGGGCTGCCTGCCTGCATTGACGAGCGGGCGGCGGGGGCATGCTGACGGTGGAGACGATTGGCCGGATTCGGCGGGAGCATTTCCTCAAGGGCAAGACGATCAAGGGGCTCGCGCGGGACCTGCATATCTCCCGGAACACGGTCCGCAAGGTTCTGCGGTCTGGCAAGACCTCCTTTGGGTATGAGCGTGAGGTCCAACCCCGACCGAAGCTCGGCCGATGGACGGAAGAGCTCGAGGGGCTGCTTTCCGGGAACGCGGTCAAGTCTGCTCGCGAGCAGCTGACGCTGATCCGGATCTTCGAGGATCTGCGCGGTCGAGGCTATGACGGCGGCTGCGACAGCGTGCGTCGATATGCCAGACCATGGCTCAGGAAGCATGGGCAAGCGACGACCGTAGCTTACGTCCCCCTCACCTTTGCTCCGGGAGAAGCCTATCAGTTTGACGAGAGCCACGAGGTCGTCCTGCTGGGCGGCGTGACGGTGACCGTGAAGGTCGAGCATGTTCGGCTCTGCTACAGCCCGATGATGTTCGTACGCGCCTATCCCCGTGAGACGCACGAGATGGTGTCCGACGCTCACGACCGTGCCTTCGCTCTTTTCAAAGGCACCTGCGGGCATGGCATTCCTGATTCACTTCCGGTCGCGGCGCTTCCGCTGTTCCTCGGCGCCATGTCCGCGTCGGACATTCATCGAGCGCCTTGGTGGTCTTGCCCGCGTACACGCTCGGCGGACCGAACGCGTCAGCGCTCTGCACCGGTGTATTTGGCTTGCAATGGGCGGCGAAGCCGGCGCCAGGCTTGTCGAGAGGCTGGCGATGCCGGGATGCACCGACAGCCACTCCTCAACCGTGGTGCCAGCGGGATCGGGCAGCAGATCGACAATGCGCCGCCGTTCCAAATCGCAGACGATGCTTCCATAACGGTGCCCGCGCTTCCACGCCCAATCGTCGATACCGATGGCGCGAAGTGGCGGCGCCGATTTTCCACGAGACGATGCGCCGCGGCACACCAGCCGGAGCAACGTCGAACCGCTCACCGACAGACCAAGGCGCCGCGCCAACCGCGCGCCAGAGGCGCTCCCGAGGGCGAGACAGACATGGCGCTGGATCTCGGCCAATCGGTTGGTCCGCCGCGCATGCGGCGGCGCGATTTCGGGAAACCGCTCGACGAACACTCTGCGTGGACAACCGACGCTGCCGCAGCGGAACCGGCGGGACGTCACCATGATGATCATGGCGCGGCCTTGCCACGGCAGATCGGCCAAGGTTCGTCTGTACCGGCTGTGCACCTGGTGTGACTCACGACAACACTGTGGACATGCCGCCGGCCGGCGTCTCGGCTCAGCCATGGTGATGACGCGGCCGCCTCCAGGGTTGACGCAACGCACAACGAGTTCGCCCGGGACGAGCGCGAGGAAAGTTCGCAAGGATGACCAACCCAGTGCGGGTTGCAGAGTCATCCTGTGTCAACGATTCGCGGGCCACGTACAAGCGCCGCCTGCACCAACAGTGCGGAAGGGCCCTTTTTGCACGCCGAAACACAGCTTATCAACCTACCGCGCAAGCGAGCGCGAGCTTGCACCGAGATTGAAGCAAACCCAAACTAACGGCACTGCGACACCCGGGTCCTTTCTATGGCGTGACCCCTACTTGATCTTCCCGCGTCCCACAACTCGCCAGATTGCCTCGACCTTGCCGTTCCGAACGCCCACGATCTCTTCGTGAAGATGAACCGTGGTGTCGGAGTAGCCGACGATGAAGGCGAGCTTGTCGCCGGCGCGGGGCAACTCGTTCGGTGCTTCAAGCTCGATCGTGGCGTGTTCGGCAGAGAGCTTGATGCTGCGCAGGGATGTCAGCCCCAGTGGCTCGGGCATCGCGGCATCCGAGCTCAGCGTCTTGCGTCCGGCGTCCAGGATGATGCGGGTCGGCGTCGGCCGGCTGGTCACGGTCGCGAGAACCGTGAGCGCGCAACGGAAATCCTCGTGGTAGTGATCGCGGTAATGAACGTCTCCAAAAATACCGCCCCCGACCTGGACCTCCGTCACTCCGGGCTGTTGAACGCAATAGGGGAAGGTGCCGGTGCCGCCGCAGCTGACAATGCGAACATCGTAGCCGGCGGCGCGGCACGCGTCGGCGCTCGCCGTCAATCGCCCGATCGCCTCCGCAACCGCGGGCTCCTTCTCGCTTGCATCAGGGATCCTGGTGGCCTGGCTCTCCCATCCCATCAGCCCGGCAAACTCGAGGCCGCCATGTGCCGCGATCACGCGCGCAAGCTCGACGACGGGCCCTCCAGGTGCGACGCCCGCGCGGTTCATGCCGATATTCACCTCGATGACGACCCGCTGCCGCCTGCCATGCGCGCGCGCCGCAGCCGCGAGCTCGGCCACGTTGGCCGGATCGTCGACCGCGACAATCGCGTCCACGGACCGCGGCAACTGCACGAGACGCCGGATCTTGGCCGCGCCGACGATCTGATTGGCGATCAGAATGTCCGGCACCGCAGGCGCCATGACCTCCGCCTCGCCGAGTTTCGCACAAGTGATCCCGATCGCGCCCGCCGCAAGCTCCTGGCGGACGATTTCGATTGTCTTGTTCCCCTTGGTGTGCGGGCGCCAGTTCACCCCGTTCTCGCGGCAAGTGCCCGAAATGCGGGCGATATTTTCTGCCATCCCATCGAGATCGACCAACAGCGCCGGCGTATCCAAAGCCTCTACGGGCTTACCGATTAGGCTCCTCATCTCCCTCGTGCGCTCCCTGGAGACGAAGCCTGGCCGACGCCTACTGGCCAAAACGTCACCGGTCACGGCTTATCGCGCCGTCCGGTTCGCCAACCCATCCGGCCTTTTTCGACGCCCGGATGCCGGAGAACAGCAAACCACCGTCGACGACGACGAGGCTTCCGGTCATATAGCGGGCATCATCGGAAGCTAGGAACGCAACGACGTCTGCGATTTCCTCCGGTTCGGCCAGCCGCCCGAACGGGATCCGCCGTTCCCGCTCGATCCGCTCCTCGTCTCGCAGCATCCCTTTGATGATGCCCGTCGCGACCGTCCCCGGCAAGACGGCGTTTACCCGAACGCCGAGCGGGGCGAGCTCAAATGCCATCACTCGGGTCAACCCTTCGAGCGCGGCCTTGCTGGTCGCATAGGCGGCCTGCTCGCTATGGGCCATATGGGCCGCCACCGATCCCACGTTGACGACGCTGCCCCGACCAGCCCGAACCATGACCCGGCAGACCTCCTGCGCAACGACGAATGACCCGGTGAGGTTGACCGCCAGAACGTCGTTCCATGCCTCGTCGCTTAGATCAAGGAACGACGCCCGACGGCCAATGCCGGCATTGTTCACCAGGACGCTGATGCGGCCGTGGGCTTCGACCACGCGGGTGACCGCCGCGTGAACTTGCTCGCGCCGCGTTACGTCGCAATGAACGAGCCCGGCTCGCCGGCCCTTCTCCTTGAGCTCATCCGCAATAATCTCCGCCGCTCGCTCGTCCTTATCGAAAATGACGACCGTGGCTCCATCATCCGCTAGCCGTCGGGCAATAGCACTCCCGATGCCTCCTCCACCGCCGGTAACAATTGCCACCTCGTTGGACAGTCTGCCGCCCGCCCTCGCATTCGTCATCTTGCCGCCCGCTGTCTGGTGAAGCGTAAAGCAAACTCGCCCATCATGCCACCTCCGCGCATCCTCGGTCGGCGAAGAGAAAGGGCGTCCTCCCCTGCGGACCCGGACGGCACGCGAAGACTCCGCCCGCCGTCGGCTGCGCGGCGGCTTCTGACGCGCTCAGACGGTGCCGCGCGGTCGTGATGTAGAGATCCCGCAAATCCTCTCCCCCGAATGCGCAGCTCGTGACAAGCGTCACCGGCACCCGAACCTCCATGTCGATTTCACCCATAAGGCTGTAGCGCCGTACTTTTCCAGCCCCGAACAACGCGACCCAGATATACCCCTCCGCGTCGACCGTCATGCCGTCGGGTAATCCATCCGAACGCGGGATCACCACGAACGCGCGGCGATTGTCCAATCGGCCACGATCGGCGTCGAAGTCGAACATGTCGATGCGCTGCGTTGCGCTGTCCACATAGTACATCCGTGCGTTGTCGCCGGACCAGTCGAGCCCGTTGGAGATCGTCGTCCCCCGCAGCTGCGCGAACGCCCTCAGCGCGCCATTCGCATATTCGACCCGATAGAGCGTGCCGGCGCCCGGCGTGTGATCGACCGCCATGCTGCCCGCCCAAAATCGTCCGCGGCAGTCGCACTTTCCGTCGTTCATGCGGCTTCCCGTCCGATCCTTTTCAACCTCGATAAACGCGCTCATCGCCTGGCCGCCATCCGCAATGAGGCCGAAACCGTCTCGCAGCGCGGCAACCAGCCCGCCCCCCGCGCATAGCGCGACTGAACCGACCGGCTGGCCCGCCTGCCGCGTCGCCACTGCGTGGTTCCGCGGATCGAACGAGTGGATCAGGCCGGCTGCCACATCCACCCAAATGAGACGCTGCCGCCTTTCCTCCCAAACCGGACCTTCTCCGATCATCGAACGTGTATCGGCGACCAGCTCGGCGCCCACCGTGTGGCAAATCATGTCGTTTCCGACCTTTCCGCTCTAGACCTGGTGCGCCGAAGGGTCCGACAAGCGCGATCGCGCCGCCTTGGCCTCGCCGGCGCTCGTCGTGCTCGCGATCCCCGGGAAATGGCACGCCACTATTCTTCCGCTCGGATCGCCGTACGGCTCCGGGGCCACCTCCGCGCAGATCGCGGCGGCATGCGCGCATCGCGTCCTGAACCGGCAGCCGCTCGGCGGCGAAACCGGGGAGGGGGGATCGCCGCGCAGAATGATCCTACGTCGTCCGGCCGCCTGGCGGAGGCCGGGCACGGATGAAAGGAGAGCGGCGGTGTAGGGATGCAGCGGATTTGTACAGACTTCCTCGCTCGGGCCATATTCGACGATCTTGCCGAGGAACATGATCGCGACATGCGAGCTCAGGTAGCGGACGATCCGAAGATCATGACTTATGAAGACCAGCGTAAGCGCGAATTGCCTCTGCAGATCGACGAACAGGTTCAAGACCTGCGCCTGGACCGACACGTCCAACGCGGAGATGGGCTCGTCCGCGACGATGAGATCGGGATTGATGGTAATCGCCCGCGCGATACCGATCCGCTGGCGCTGACCGCCCGAAAGCTCGTGGGGGAACTGGTCGGCGACATACGCTCCCAATCCGACGAACTGAAGCACTTCCCTGACGCGCCGCTCGCTCTCGGAGGCCGTCGCTCCGTGCGCGATCATCGGTTCCGCGACGAGGCTGCGCACGCGCTGGCGCGGGTTGAGGGAGCCGTACGGGTCCTGAAAGATCGGCTGCATATGCCTGCGCAGCCGGCGGAGCTCGTCTCCTTCGGCATGGGTCACGTCGCGACCGCGAAACACGATCCGCCCGCGGTCGACCTCTGCCAAGCGCAGCACGCAGTTGGCGAGCGTGGACTTGCCGCAGCCCGTCTCTCCGGCGATCCCGAGGGTTTCGCCGCGCCTCACCGTGATCGACACGTCGTCCAGAGCGTGGATATGCGTCGGCCGAACGAAAGGCAGCACGGAGGGCGCGCGGAAGTGCCGCGTGACGGCCTCCACGCTGAGAATCTCCTCCAGGCCTTCCCGTTCCGCCGCAGCGCCGGCCCGCGCTGCCGCCTCCGCGGGTGCGGACGGGACAATCGTCCGATAGGCGCCCGTCTTATTTCGGGCTCCCTCCGCGGCCCAGCACGCCACCTCTCCCTCGTCACGTCGGGTGAGAGGCGGCTCCGTCACCCGACAGATATCCATCACATAGCCGCACCTCGCGCTGAATGGGCATCCCGGCGGCAATGCCTCTATGCGCGGCGGCTCACCCGGGATCGCCTTCAATCGATGACCGCGCTCGAGGGTCGAGGTCGGCATCGATTCCAGCAGGGCCCTGGTGTAGGGATGCTCGGGGGTCTCAAGTATTGCGCGGGTCGGTCCGGTCTCGACGATCCGCCCCGCGTACATCACGGCAATATCGTCGCAGATCTCGCTCACGACGCCGAGGTCGTGACTGACCAGGATCAGCGCGACGCCCATCTCGCGGTTGAGCCGGCTCAGAATCTCCATGATCTGAGCCTGCACGGTCGCATCGAGCGCCGTCGTCGGCTCGTCGGCGATCACCAGCGGGGGAGAGGCAATGAGCGCGGTGGCGATCATAGCCCGCTGGCGCATTCCCCCCGAAAGCTCGTGTGGATAGCCCCGGATCAACCGGCGAGGGTCGGGCAGCCCGAGGCTGCCCAGCATCTCGACCGCTCTCGCGGTGCCCTGCCTTCGGTCCAGAATTCGATGCAGAAGCAGCGGCTCGCGCACCTGCTTGCCGATGCGCATGATGGGGTTGAGCGAGGCCAGCGAGTCCTGCACGACAAGGCTGATCTCCTTGCCGCGAAGCGCGGAGAGCCGCCGCCGCGGCAGCGCGGTCAGCTCCTCCCCCTTGAAGCGGACGCTCCCTTGCGTGGTGCGCGCCGCGGCAGGAAGAAGGCGCACGATCGCCGACGTGGTCAGAGTTTTCCCAGATCCCGACTCCCCGACCAGACCGATCGCCTTGCCGCGATCGAGTCTGAACGAGACCCCGCGTACTACCTCGCGAAGACCGCCGGCCGCGCGAACGGCGACATGCAGGTCCTCGACCTCGAGCAGCGAGGGCGCGTCGGCCATTCGCACGCCCTCCATTCACCGCCGGCCGC
>Ga0335075_10016741_pt1 | contig 10930 bp, 9 predicted proteins | sample Lox_Sample_24_FD_206723 | JGI IMG/M metagenome (GOLD analysis project Ga0335075, IMG submission 206723) | Soil microbial communities from Loxahatchee National Wildlife Refuge, Florida, United States - Lox_Sample_2.4 | ecosystem: Environmental > Terrestrial > Soil > Wetlands | place: USA: Florida... | reverse complement strand
TGGAAAATGATGAAGAGGGACGTCGCGAGGACGATCGACGGGACGATCTGCGCGATGAGCAGCGAGCTGACCAGGACCACCGTCACCCGCAGGCGGTACTTGGACAGGGCGTAGCCCGCCGGGACTGCCACGACCAGGGCGAGCAGCGCCGTCCCGAGGCCCACGACCAGGCTCGTCACGACGTTGGCCGACTGGGCCTGGATGACCGTGCGGTAGTTGTCGAGCGTCCCCGCGTGCGGCAGCCAGTAGAACGTGCCGCTGAAGAGGGTGTTGGTCGACTCGAACGAGCCGACGATGATCGCGTATACCGGGAAGAGCACCAGGATGAGGGCCGCCGCCGCCGCGAGCGTGCACAGCCAGCGCAGGGTCCTCTTCCTCCCGGCGCGCGTCACGGGTTCGCCCCCGAGCTACGGCGCAGCGAGTCACGACTGAGGAACAGGTAGATCGGTGAGCACACGAGTGCTAGCACGAGCAGCACGTTGTTGAGCGCCGCGCCTTCACCGAAGGAGAACTGCTGGAACGACAGGTTGTAGGACCAGGTGGTGATCAGCTGCGTCGCGTTAGCGGGCCCGCCGCCGGTCAGGCCGATCACGAGGTCGAACACCTTCACCGTGAACACGAAGCCGAGGAGCAGCGTGACCTCGATGACGGGCAGGATGATCGGCACGATCACGAGCCGGAGCCGCTGCCACGGGCTCGTGCCGTCGATGATCGCCGCCTCCTTGATCTCCGTTGGCACGTCCTGGAGCGCGCTGTAGAGCAGCAGGGTGAAGAACGGTACCCCGAGCCAGATGTTGGCGATCAGGATCGTCCAGAAGGCCAGATGCGGATCGTCCAGCCAGTCGATGCCGTGCTGGACAATCCCGAGAGCGGTGAGCACCTGGTTCACGGCCCCGCCTTCGAGCTGGAACAGGAAGCGAAACATGACCCCGGTCACGATCAGTGGCAAGAGCCACGGGACGATCACGAGCGAGCGGCCCAGGGTCCGCCCCGGGAATTGCATGCTGAACAGCAGCGCGAGCGCGAAGCCGATGATGAACTGGCCGGCCAGCGAACCCACCGTGAACCAGAACGTGTCGGCGATCGCCTTCCGGCTCGTCGGATCGCTGAGGATGAAGCGGTAGTTGCCGAGCCCGGCGAAAGGCGCGGTGAGGCTCGCAATCGTCGCCGGCGACGTCTGCTCGAAGCTGAGCATGAGGTTGTAGACGATGGGCAGCGCGAACGCGAAGAGCAGATAGGCGATCGCCGGGGCCAGGAATAGCCAGCCCGCCAGCTGGTGGGTGCGGCGGGACGTCAGCCGCAACAGCGTCATGCGGGCGCTCCCAGGTGGGTAAGGCTGCCGCCTTCCCTGAGATACACCGGGATGCGTTCGATCGGTGCCGCGGCCTTCACCCAGCCGTTCGCGCCGACGGGCTTGCCCGTCCAGGCGTCGAGCCATGAGGCCGCGCTTGGAAGATACACCTCGCGCTCCCGCGTGCCGTACGTCGTCACGGGCGCGACCAGCACGTCCGGGCCGAACATGAACTGGTCCGTCACTTCCCAGGCCGGCGCCTCGTCCGGGAACTCGAGGAACAGCGCGCGCATCGGCGGAAGCCCGTTCGCGCTCGCCGTGGCCATCTGCCGCATCACGTACGGGCGGAGCCGTTCGCGGAGTTCGAGCTGTTCACGGATCACCTGGAACGCTTCCTCGCCGAAGGACCACGCCTCGTTTGGTGCGCCGGTTTGACCCGAGCCGACGAGCGGCCCTGGCTCGCGGACGCCGTGCAACCGGAAGAGCGGGCAGAAGACGCCGAACTGGAACCAGCGGACGACAAGTTCGCGGAAGTAGGGAGACTTCGGGTCGCCGTTCTTGAACCCGCCGATATCAGTCGTCCACCAGGGGATGCCCGAAATGCCCATGTGCAGTCCAGCCGGGATCTGCGCAGCGAGAGCCTCGAACGTCGACTCGATGTCGCCCGACCAGACGGCCGCTGCGAAGCGCTGGCTGCCCGCCCACGCCGACCGGCACAGGAGCACGATGTCGTCCTCGCCGCTCGACTTCAGCCCCTCGTAGAAGCCGCGGGCATGCTCGCGCGGATACACGCCCTGCACCTCGCTGCCGGGCCCAAGGAAGTAGCGCGCGGCCTCGGGGTTGTCGGCGAGGATCTCCGGTTCGCACGCATCGAGCCAGAACGCCCGGATGCCGTAGCGGCGGTAGCCGTCGGCCACCCTTTGCCAGACGTAGCGGCGTGCGTCCGGGTTCGTCGCGTCGTAGAAGCGCATGAACGCCTGGCCGTCGGTGCCCTTGTCCCAGAAGGCCAGGTGGAGCGGTGGCAGGCTGGCCATGCTCCCCACCAGGAGGCCCTCGCGCTCCATCGTCGCGTAGGTGCCGCTGTTTGGGTTGACCGTCGGCCAGATCGATACAAGCAACTCGACTCCGAGCTCACGGAGCTCGTCGACCATCGCCTGCGGATCCGGCCATTCGGCCGGGTCGAACTTCCACTCGCCCTGGCGGGTCCAGTGGAAGTAGTCGCAGACGATCACGGAGAGCGGGAGGCCGCGCTGGTTGTACTCGCGCGCAACCTCGAGCAGCTCTTCCTGGGTCCGGTAACGCAGCTTCGACTGCCAGAATCCGGAAGCCCACTCCGGCAGCATCGGCGGCAGCCCTGTCGCCCGCGCGTAGTGGCTGACGATGGCGGCGGGGGACGGACCGGCCGTCACCCAGTAGTCGACCTGCCGGGCGGCATTGGCAACCCACCTCGTCCCGTTCATCGCCAGCTCGACGCGCCCGACGCCCGGCATGTTCCAGAGGAAACCGTAGCCGCGGCTGGAGAGCGCGAACGGCACCGAGACCTCGGTGTTGCGCTGGACAAGCTCGACGACCGCTCCTTTCTGGTCAAGCAGGCCGTGCTGGTGCTGGCCGAGGCCGTAGAAACGCTCGTCCGGGTCGGCGTCGAACATGACGTCGCAGGCATAGAGGTCGCCTCCGCCCCTGCGGTAGCGGCGCTGGGCAGGGGACGTGAAGTGCGGAAGGCTCTCGGCGAGTAGCTGCGTCCCGTCCGGGCGCAGGAAACGCAGGAGCGGTGGAAAGGGGACGAACCGGTCCTCGCCGTTCTCGGTCACCTCGACGGTGAGGTCGCCGTTGGATACGCGGGCCTGACCGTCACCGATCTCGACCCGGGCGGTCCTCACCTCATCTTCGAGCAAGGCGCTCCAGGGCGTCTCGGTTACGGACGCGCCAAGGGTCGCCCGTACGCGGATGCCGCTCTCCCCCCAGGCGTCTAGCTGGAGGATCTCGCCGCCCGACCGCACGACGAGACCGGTCTCGCTAGCGGCAAACGTGGCCATGTCCCGTCCCTCGGCTCGGGAGGGTATGGGAAGCGCTTCGTTTCTGCTGTATTGATAGACTGCCGAACGAGCACATAAGCGCCAGCCTCTCGGTCTGCGAAGCGCTTCGCGAAGCGCTTCGCAAACTTTTTATCTCAGAACACATTGCGGGAGTCAAGAGAACACCGTGCGACAGTCGGGGCAAATTACAGGGTCGAAACCAGCCACGATGGCGCAGATCGCCGAGCGCGCCGGCGTCGCCCTGAGCACCGTCTCGTACGTCTTGAGCGGCAAGCGGGTGGTCTCCCCGCCGATGCGCGAGCGCGTTCTAGCCGCCATCGAGGAACTCGACTATCGCCCGCACGGACCCGCACGCGCGCTCGCGAGCGGCGCGTCGCACACGATCGCCCTGTTCCTGCCCTCACCGCAATGGCAGCACTTGCCGGTGCAGCAGACGTTCGTGGCAGGTGCGACTGCGGCGACGAGCGCGAGCGACTACTCGCTGCTCCTCTCGACGGCCGCCACCGACCCTGAGGCGGTCGCCAGGGTGGTCGCGACGGGACGCGCGGACGGCGTGATCCTGATGGAGACGCTCGTGCACGACGCCCGGGTCGAGCGCCTGCAGGCGGACGGACATCCGTTTGTGCTCATCGGGCGCACGCACGACATGACCGGGATCAGCTACGTGGACATGGACTTTGGCGACGCGGTCGAGGTGAGCCTCGCGCATCTCGCCCGGCTCGGACATACGCGGGTCGCACTGTTCAACTTCCCGCCCGACCTGATCGAGGCGGGCTACACCTCGTCGCTGATCGCGCGGGACGTCTTCGAGCGACGGGCACCCGACTTCGGCATCGACGGCATCCACATTGCGTGCTCCCACGAACCGCGCGAGGCGTTCGCGGTCGCTGCGCGGCTGCTGCGGTCGGAGCCGGAGTGCACGGCCGCCATCACGACCGGCTGGCAGTTCACGGGACTGCTCAGCGCGCTGCGGGCGGCCGACCTCCGCGTCCCTGACGATTTCTCGATCGTGTCAGTGATCGCCGCGCAGTTCGCGGAGATGCTGACGCCCTCCCTCACAAGCGTCGAATGGCCCGCCTTCGAAGCTGGCCGGCTGGCGGCGGAGATGCTGATTGAGCGGCTCACGGTGCAGAACGCACCGCCTCGTCAGCACCTGTTCCCGGCGAAGCTCGTCATCAGGGAGTCGACCGGGCCCGCGCGAACACGCCGAAGTCACGCCGCGGGATGAAATCTCGGGGCGATCAGCGGCGCGTGTCCCGGATTGGGCCCGCAGTTCTCGATAGCCCCGCTGCCCACGCGCTCTTCGCTGCCGTGCACGAGTGCTTTGGTCGTTGCGGACGACCTGTCCGCAGTCTGCCCGAGGCTTCAGATCAACGACCGAGCCGGCGGCTGCACTTTCTAAAGAATGAGATCTTTAAACATGATGTCCACTGGTGTTTCGCCAGTCTGACGCGAGTGCCCTCACCACCTCCTCGCAGTACGGGATCGCCTTCGACGCCACCGGCGACGAGCAGTTCACCTGGCAGCTCGAGTCATTCTTCTGGTCGAAGGGCGCATCGCTCACCAACGTGAACACACTCGCCTTCTAGCAGGCCCTGCAGCTGTGGGTCAGCATGGTCAAGGACGGTTCGGCATCCAAATCCGTACTCCAGTGGGGCCAGGACCCCGACCTTACCCGGCAGTCCCTGCACCAGAGGGCCGCCATGATCATCGACGGGCCCTGGATCTTCCCCGAACTGAACGCGGTCGGATGGAAGCAATACGGCGTCGTGTCGATCCCGGTCCGCCAGGTCGGCCAGACTGTCATCACCCCGCTGGGCGGCGAGACCATGGACATCGGCGCCGACGGCTCGGCCGCACGACAGCAGGCCGCCTGGGAATGGATCGAAGGCATGCAGAACCCGGCCACCATGGAGCAGGTCACGTCGCAGATGTACTACCTGCCGACTAAGCCGGCGGTCGTCGCCCAGTACCTCAAGGGCGGCCCGGAATACACAGTCTTCGCGCAGGAGATCGAAAACGCGCGTCCGCGCACCACCGAATAAGGCGCCAACTACCCGAAGGTGTCACAAGCCATCTGGACCGCTATTCAGGCCGCGATCACCGGCACCGGATCGGTGAGTTCGGCGCTGAGCACCGCACAGTCAGCCATTCCGGGATTTGCAAGGTCAGCAGCTGAGACCAGCCCGGCATCATCCGTGAGGTCCTGCGCCGAGCCGCCGGACCCCACGGCCCAGTCATGGTCATCAACTCTGACGGGCGGTGGAGCCGCGGATCACCAGCTCGCACGGATGCCGCTGGACGCCGCCCGCTGACCGGGCGCCACCGATCATGGCGAACAGGTCCCGGGCTGCGGCGGCGCCCAGCGCTTCCAGGTTCATGTCCACGGTCGTCAGCTGAGGCTCGGTCTCCAGGGCGAACACCCTCCAGTTGTCATATCCGGTGACGGCCACGTCATCCGGTACCCGGCGGCCCATCTCCTCTAGGGCGACCAGCACACCCCACGCTAGCTGGTCAGACCCGCAGACCATGGCGTCGATGTCCGGCACCTGCTCCAGCAGCGCCGTGGCGGCCGCGCGGGCCCAGCGCTGCGACCACTCGCCGTGCTTCACCGGGGCGGCCAGCTCCAACTGGTGGCGGCGCAGCCAGGCCGACAGGCCCTCGATGCGCCGCACGGCCGCGGTCGTCTCGGCAGGCCCGGTGAGGTGGACGATGCGCCGTCGGCCGGTGACCACCAGGTGGTCGACGGCCAGGCCGATACCCGCAGCGTCGTCCGGCATGTGCACCACGTCGCCGGGCTCGTCAGACTCGCCGTAGACGTAGACCACCGGGATGTCCACCTGCCGGGTCACCGACCTGGTGACCGTGTTGTTGTCCCCGACGACCAGCATGCCGTCCACCTTGCGGGCGGCCAGCATCTGGGCCAGTTCCAGACTGCGGGCATGATCGCCGTGGGCGTCGCAGGTGATCATGGACAGGTCGATCTCGCCTAGCGCGGCCTCAGCCCCGAGCATGATGGGCACCGCGAAGCGGTGAGTCATGCTGTCCGCAATAATCATCCCGACGGTACTGGTCTGCCCGCCGGTCAGGCCGCGCGCGATCGGGCTGGGGGTAAACGAGAGGTCCCGCGCCGCGGCCATAACCCGCGCTCGCGTCACGTCCGATACGCGGCTCTTGCCGTTGAGTGCCTTCGAGGCGGTGGTCAGGGAGACACCGGCACGTCTGGCTACCTGGATGAGTGTGGCCGGGCGTTGTCTCGTCACCGGTCGATTGTCTCATCAACCTGGCCATGTGGGCCTATTGGTGAGTTCTTTCCAGGGGCGGCGGCCGGTGGGTGCCGGTAATCCTGTCACAGCTGTTGAGCTGGCTCCTTCCGCTAAACCGGGACAGGCGAAGTCCGGGATCCGGCTGCGCGGATACCGCCCATTCGGGCACTTTCAGTACTTGTGCGGACACTCCCCGCGGATAGTTGCTCATGGTTTGCGGGCGCGGACACCGAGGATGACTGGAACCCGCCGGTCGCCTAGCTCGGCGACGTACTCGATAATCAGCCTGTAGGGTTCCAAAACGGGGCATAGCTGGCTGACCTGACCCTATGGGGACCGGGCGTGAGGCCGGGACCCTTCCGCGCTCAGCCCGGTGAGTTTACGTTCCGGGTGACCTACGAGCTCGGGAAGGAGGCCCTCGATGTCTGTTTACGTCGGGATCGACGTGCACCGCAAGCGTTCCCAGGTGGCGGTGGTCGATGAAGGCGGGCAAGTGCTCGCCAACCGTAATGTCCCCAACGGCGTGGAGCCGATCCTGCGTGTGATCGGCGGGCTGCCATCTGGCACCCCGGCGGCGTACGAGGCCGGGTTTCGGCGGGGGTGGCTGCTGGAGCTGTGTGCCGGCCGGGAACCAGAACCAAGGTGTCAAGCATCTACCGGGATCGCACAGTGCGCGCGAGCAGCCACGGAGCAATTACGGGACAAAACGGACACATAAAAATGACCTGGTGTGATGAAACCCCACCCATGGGGGTCTCAGCTCAGTTGTGAAGAGGCAGTGCTGAATTGACCCGGTGACCTGTTTTCGCGGATCGCCGGGTTGGGGACTGCTGTTGCCGCGTTTGCTCGTCGCTGCCGGGGTTGTGCCGTCGCGGGAGCGGGGTCAAGCTGGAGCGCCCGGAGCCGGTGTGCGCCTGCAAGGCGCAGGCGAGGACGAACGAGCTTGACGCTGCCAGGCGGCGGCCGATGGTCGGGAGCGAGGAAACGTGCCTTCCTGCGGGTTGTCTGGTGCGGAGGTCGCTGGCTTGGCTTCCCCGGTCGCGTTTGGGTTATCGGAGTGGTCTCACATGCACCCATTCGGCTGCTGCCCTGAGGTGGGCGGGCGGCATGTCCGTGTCATCCGGGGACCGGGCTGCTCAGTCAGGTCACCGAGCGCGGCCGGGGCCGGCTCATGCGTTTGATGCGAGCTCGCCCGGGGCTGGCGACCCTCCCCGTAAGCGGGGCTCACCGGCGGTGCCGGCGTCGGTGAGCAGGTGATAGGCGCGGGTGATGAGCTTGCGGGCGACCGCGGTGGTGGCGATCTTCCTGCCGCGGCGGCGGGGCCGGGGCCTCGTAGCAGGGGGCGAAGTCCGGGTGCCGCTTGGCGGTCTGCGCGGCCTCGCATATCACCCAGCGGGCCCAGGTGGGTCCCTGCTTGGAGATGTGCCCGTGGTGGACGGTGCGGTCGCTGCCGCGGACCGTGGGGGTGAGCCCGGCCCGGGATGCCAGCTTGCGGGCCGAGCCGAACCGGGTGATGTCGCCGATCTCGGCGAGCAGCACCAGTGCGGTGAACGGGCCCACGCCGGGCAGCTGGGTGAGCACCTTGACCCGCGGGTCGGCCTTCGCCCGCTGCCGGACCTCCGCATCCAGCCGGCCGGTCGGCCGCTGCAGGGCGTCCACCAGTGCCAGGGCGTCGTCGATGACCTCGCGGGACGGCCGTGGCGGGCGGCCGGCGCGGCGGGAAGGGGTCACGCCCGGCGGGAAGGCGCAGGACACGGCTGGTACACGCGCGGACCGCGCGTTACGCGGCGCTGGCGGTGGCCTCCGCGCGCTGGTGCCGGGGTGCCCGCCGCGTCCGGGGCGGGGGCGGCGGTGGCGAGCTGGTAGGTGCGGGGCTTGTCGGTGACCATCTGCGCGGTGCCGAGGCTGACGAGCTTGTCGAGGGCGTTGGCGACCGCGCTGGCCGACCGGGTGAGTACCTTGCCGACCTGGTGCGGGGTGAAGGCGGTGCCGGGAACTTGCGCAGGTGCTCCTCGACCAGGTCGCGCAGCGCGCCGGGCCGGGTCGCGGGGCCGCGCCGGCCGCTGGCGGCGGCCTTCAGGACCCGCCGTCCCTGGGCGGCCAGGTCGCGGGCGGTGTCCAGGGCGGCCAGGGCAACGTCCAGGTTCCCGGTTGCGAGGGCCTTCCCGGCCTCGCCGGTGGCCTGGGCAATGGCCAGGACGTTCCCGGCGTCCTCGGCGGTGAGGACCGGGTCCGGCCCCGGCGCGGTGCCCGCTTCCGGTTGCTGGCCCCCGGCGGTGCCGCTGTCGGAGGCGGGGGCGGGCTGGCCGGGGTCGGCCATGCCGGGGGTCTCGGCGGCGGACTGCCCGGCGTCGGCGGTGCTGCCCGTGCCGGGGGCCTCGGCGGGCGGGGCCTCGGCGCGCGGGGCTTCCTGGGCGGATATCAGTCTGGGAGTCGGCCCTGCTGCTGTTGCCCGCTCCGCGCATGTGCGTGTGCGGACACCTGGTCTACGACGAAGAACCCCGGTGCCCGTTGTGCGCCTGCCTGGAGCATAAGCCCCGGCTGCCGGCCCAGGCGGTCACAGCGCTCCTGCCGCCGTCCCGGCCGACAAGGCATGAGAGGCCCGCAGCCCGGTGCTACGCGCCGGGGGAAACGGTCATCCCGGCGGGCCGCCCGCCGGACTGCGTCCAGGTCATCGATGAGGGCCTGGTGCGGGTCACCGCGCACGCGGGGGATGGCGACGACGCGTTCTTGCGGGCGTGAATTAGCTGATCGTCAGCACGTGCGGCCCGGGAGAGGTCCTAGGCGAGGAACTGCTGCTGCGACGGGGAGAGCAGCCGGGTGGCCGCCGCATCGGCGCCGTGGCGCTCACCGCTGCACGACCCTGGCGGTAAGCCGCGCGGCCGTCCGCTCCTGCCTCAGTGACCAGCCGCAGCTGTGGGAAGGGCTGGCCCAGGACCTGATCCGGCGGGTAGCGGAGGACGAGGAGCGCATCATGCGGCTGGCGCGCGACCAGGTCCCCGTACGGCTGGCCTGGCTGCTGGTCCGCCTCGTTCGGACTCGTCCGGAGCTGCGACGTCGTCGAAGACGACGGCGCACTGGGACTGCCGGTCAGCCTCAGCGACGCAGACCTCGCCCTGTGGATCGGTGCGAAGCCCAGGTCAGTCAAAACTGCCCTGAAGGAGTGGCGGTCGCGCGGGGTCGTGGCCCGCCGGCACGGGAAGCTGGTCATCACGAACCTGCACCCCCTGATCAAGAAGGCTGACATCCCAGCCGATCGCCGCGCGGTCACTCGACCGAGGACGCCGGCATGGCGGTTAGCCCCGCCCCCAGGCCCGCACGGTGCCGCCGTAGCGCGCCCGACGGCCGCCACGTGGGCGCGACCACCGCACGCCCCGGGAAATCATGTCGCCCGGGGCGATCGGCCCGGCTATGGCCGCGCTCGCGCCCCCATGCCCGACGGGCATATCCGCAGCCCCCACGGGGCTTCGGGCAGCGAGTGCCCAGCGGATTCGCCGAATCAGGCCAAGCCGGCCGCTATCCCGTTTCCCGGGACAACGGACTGCCGTCTCCACCCGAACCTGGACGAGTATGCTGGCAGACCATGCCCAGCGCAGCCTACGCGGCACCCGTGAGAGGGGTACTAGCAGCAGGTTTAACGCTGCGTGACGGCATCGGAATAGGGGACTCCGGGCGCACTCCCGCTGGCCGCCGGGAAGGTCTAGACCATTGGTCTAGTAACCCTGGACCGGCGCGGGCCGGGCACGGCGGCGTGATCCGGGGCGCGTGACCCCGGATCAGGCGCCGCGCAGCCCGTTTTTGACAAGCCCCGGATTGCTGGGTCCGTGCGCGCGAGCAACCACGGAGCAACCAAGTGGACAAAACGGACACGAAAAAAATGACCTGGAGTCATAAAACCCCAGGTCAGACCGGGTGCGCCGCCAGGGACTTGAACCCCGAACCCGCGGATTAAGAGTCCGCTGCTCTGTTCGCTTATTCTCTTTGAGCTGCTGTCAAACAATGCTAGCATGTGCCGGGAGCTGCCATTCTGTCCAGTCGCACGCATCCGCGCCGTCCTGTGGATACCGGGTGGTGCCGGGGTGTACCGGGCATCCGAGCAACCATGGAGCAACCATCGGCGGGAAAGGTCTAGACCACCATGTCTATACCTCCATGGGGCGCCGAAAGAGGCTTCGCGAGTCGCGGGCAAAGGTCTAGCCGCCAGGCGCGGCGCGAGGCGTTAGCTCGGATCGGGTCTGGTAAGGGGCGCCGACATGCTTGGTAATTCTCGCTGGCTGCGCAACTCGTCGGATGCCGCTGATCACGCCCTCGGCATCCCGGAGCTTGAACTAGGAACG
>Ga0335075_10016740_pt1 | contig 10930 bp, 9 predicted proteins | sample Lox_Sample_24_FD_206723 | JGI IMG/M metagenome (GOLD analysis project Ga0335075, IMG submission 206723) | Soil microbial communities from Loxahatchee National Wildlife Refuge, Florida, United States - Lox_Sample_2.4 | ecosystem: Environmental > Terrestrial > Soil > Wetlands | place: USA: Florida... | reverse complement strand
ACGACAACGCGACCGCGCAGATCGCCTTCAGGGAACCCGCTCAGGTCGGCCGCTTCCTCGATGGCTTCTCGCTCGTGGAGCCTGGCCTGGTGCATATCTCGCAGTGGCGGCCGCCAGAGCCGGCCGTCTACGAGTTCGACGGTTTCCTCGCAGCAGTCGGTCGTAAGGATTGACTGCAGCACAGGCGGCCGCAGTGCGGGCCGTCGTCTTCGACTTCGATGGCCTGCTCATGGACACTGAGTCCACTTCGTTCCTGAGCTGGCAGTACGAGTGGAGTCAATGGGGACTTACGCTTCAGGCGGCGGACTTCTTCGTCAATCACGGGGGAGACGTCACTGAGGACCGGTACGCAATGCTCGCCGCTGCCGTCGGCCCGCGATTCGATCGGACTCTGAGTCATCGGCGGCGAGTTGCGTACCGCGAGAAGCTCCACGAGGAACTCGACCTGGCGGACGGACTGAGAGAGTGGCTCGAGGAGGCGGCCCGTATCGGTCTGCGGCTCGCAGTTGCCTCCTCTTCGCCCCTTGACTGGCTGACTAACCACCTGCGCCGGGCTGGTGTCCTGGACTCGTTCGAGGTTCTGGCCGGGGGCGATGAGGTCGCGCAGCACAAGCCGGCGCCAGACGTATACGAACTGGCGCTTGACCGGCTGACGTTGAGTTGCGCTGCCGCGGTGGCCGTCGAGGACACCGCCCACGGGGTGGCGGCTGCGCACGCAGCGGGAATGCGCTGCATCGCGATCCCCAACCCGTTCGTGGCGCCAGAGCGCGTTCGCCACGCAGACCTCGTCCTGTCTTCAGCGAGTCAGCTCCGGCTCGCAGATGCTCTGAGGAAGCTGAGCTGACCATCAGAACGCCGAGATGCCGTGCGCGGGAGCCCGCCCGGGCCTGGACAACGAGCGGATAACTGCCAAGTCACCGTGCCGTTTCCGCGAGATCCGGCTCAGCGTCAGGACCACGTTGTCAATGACCGGCTCGCTGAAGTCGATGGGCTCCAGCCCCAGGCTCACCGCGAGGTCATCAGCGTGAACGACGAGTTCCAGCAGGCATGCTGTGGCGCATTCATCGATGGTCAGCACGTGGCCGAACATCTCCACCGTCGAGCCTGCATCAAGCGCTAGCGCGCGTTCCCGCACGAAGGCCACGCTCGCGACGAACCGGCCTGCCAGGACGGCGGCTCCGCCGGCGGCCTCCTGATCACCAAGTTCGCGAATGCGCCTGCCGACCGTCGAACTGGCTGGCTGGGGAGCCGAAGATGCGTAGTAGGTGACAGCATCGTCTGCCGGGGCCTGGCCATGCGGCCGGCCAACGGCCCGCTCCAGATTGAACGCCGAACGAGCCAGATGTCCGGCAAGCCCGCCATTTGACCAGTGCTCCAGAGCGCTCGGCTCAGCCCAGCGCTTGGCAAGCGCGGGTGAGCGAAGCAACGGAAGCACGCACTCGCACCCATCGAGCAGCAACCCCACGACGCGCATGAAGCACTGTATTGCCCACTGGGTGCCACATTCGAGTTGCGGTCGGCGCTCAGCTATCCGCCGTCACGGCAGAACTCGGCGAGCCAGCGGCGTGACGGGACCGGCCCTGGTTCGATAGTCGTCGCAGCGACCTGCCGCAATCCGCCAGTCGCGATCGAGTCGATCTCGGCGCGGGTGAGCGACCATGGCGGGCCGTTGTCGGCTGCGCCCGGCTCACGGCGCCGGGCGATCACGATCAGGGTCCCGCCCGGCGCGACGAACTCGCCCAGCCGTGTTAGCGCCGCCGCTCGCGGCGGATCCGGCAGCGCCTGCACGGTGATGCTCTCCACGACTAGCTCGAATGCCTGCGACCAGCCATGCGGCGGCGCGAGCAGATCGGCGACCTGATAGTCCACCGGTGAGCCTGGGAAGCGGGACCTGGCCGCGGCGATCGCGGTCGGCGCGATGTCGAACGCCGTGGTGGTGAAGCCGAGGCGCGCTACATACTCCGCGTCCTCGCCGAGGCCGCAACCGACTACTAGCGCCCGAGCGCCGTGGGCGGCGTGCAGCGGTCCGCCCCTGTATTGCCCGGACGCCCATTGCACTAGCAGCTCATTGGCCCGGCCGCGGTCCCACGGCACGCTCGTCTTGCCAGCCGCCGCGTCGGCGTAGACGTGCTCAAACCATCCGGTTGCGTCCCCTGCAGCGATCGCCGCGTGCGCGAGGCTGGCGGCGTACTGCTCAGGGTCGGGGTAGTGCTGCGCCTCCCCATCTGTCACAAGCTCACCTCCCGCGGCGCGAGTTTAGCGGTGATGGCCGGCGGCCGACTCGATCAGCGCTCCGGTCGCGAGCAGCAACTCCTCGCCATTGGCCGGCCCGATCAGCTGGATGCTGGCCGGCAGCCGGTGCTCGCTGCGCACCGGGAGCGCCAAGGCCGGCAAGCCGGCAAGATTGACCGGCGCGGTGAAATGCGGGAAGTCGTGCTGCTCCGCTTCGGCGAGCGGCGGGGGAAAGAACGGCACGGTCGGCAGCGCGATCGCATCTACGCGGCCGAGGAGCCCCGCCAGCACTGCCTTCCAGGCGAGCTGGTGGGCGCGAGCAGCGCCCTGCTGTTCAGCGGTCACGGTGGCGCCGAACTCCAGGAATGCCCGGACCTGGTCGCTGATGCCGGCCTGGCCAGCCATCAGTTGCGCATTTACCGCAGCGGCCTCGGTCCCGGTCAGGATGTATGTCTGCATGAGCGCGCCTGCCCAGTCCACCGCGTCAAGCTCGACAATCTCCAGCCCGCTCGCCCTGAGCGCGGCATCGACAGCCGCGTCGACACGAGGGTCGATCTGATCGAACTGCGGGCGCAGCCGGCCAACGCGGGTTGCCGGGCTTTGCGTGACCGCGAAGCCCGGTTCCAGCAGGGCCATGCCGACCGTCAAGCCTGCCACGTCTGCCGCGATCGGACCGACTGTGTCCAGGCTCGGTGCCAGCGGCCACACGCCTTCGAGGCTGATCCGGCCGAAAGTGGTCTTCAGACCCGCGAGCCCGCAGAACGCCGCCGGGATCCGCACAGAGCCGCCGGTGTCGGTGCCGTAGCCGACGTCCGCCGAACCTTCGGCCACCGCAACTGCGGATCCGCTGGACGAGCCGCCTGGCAGTAGCGCCGGGTCGAGCGGGTTGACCGGCGTCCCGAACCACTGGTTGACGCCCGCGCCGCCGAGCGCCAGCTCATGCAAGTTGGCCTTGCCGGCGATGGCTGCGTCAGCGGCCCGTGCTCCGGCCATGCACGCTGCGTCGCGCATCGCGGGCGCTGCGGTCGCGGAGACGGCTTTGCAGCCCGCAGTCGTCGGGACTCCGGCGATGTCGATGAGATCCTTGACCGCGATGCGCGGCCCGCTGCCAGGTTCGTCGAGCCGTGAGATAAACGTAGTCACCGGCCCATTCTGGCAACGAGGATCAGACTGGGCGACCGCATATTCGCCGCGCTGACGGCTACCGTCGGGACAGTGAATGTCACGCTGATCGCGGCCGTGGCGGCCGCCGTATTCGCGGGAGCGGTACTCCAGCGGCTCAGCGGCATCGGGTTTTCGCTGGTAGCAGCGCCGGCGCTGGCTTTGCTCAGCGGTCCGCGCAGCGGCGTTACCCTTACGAATCTGCTGGCGATCATGGTGGCTCTCGTCGTGTTCGCTACCTCGGCCAGGCGGGTCGACAGGGCAAGGGCGCGCATTCTCATACCTGCCGGGCTGCTCGGCGTCCTGCCCGGAACGCTCTTGTTCCGCTTGCTGCCGCCTGGCCAGCTCGAGGTTGCTGTGGGCACCATCACGGCGTTCGGCCTGGCCGCAGTTTTGCTGGCACCTCGCCTGCGAACCAGGGCGCGCCCGGCTACCACCGGCTGCGCCGGGCTGGCATCCGGGTTCAGCGCCGCAGCCGCGGGCGCGGGCGGGCCCGCGCTCACCGTCTACGCAGTCGCGACGAGCTGGCCGCAGCCGGAATTCGTTGCGACTGGCCAGCTGAGCTACGCGACCCAGGGCGCAGCCGCGGTGGCAATCAAGGGATTGCCCTCAGTCCCTGGCGCCTGGCTCGGCGCAGCGGCCGCGGCGGTGGTGTGCGGCCTGCTGGCCGGGCATCTTGCCGCACGCCGGGTTGACGGTGCCCGCGCCCGCCGCGTAGCCATCGCAATCGCCGGCCTCGCGGCGCTGGCCACCGTGGTCAAAGGCATCCTCTCGTGACTGCCATCGTCATCGGGACTGAATCTCGTGCGGAGAACCCCCGTCGCTTGGTTCTCGCCCGGCCTCGGGACGTCTCACAGCGGCAGCAAGCCGATAGCTTTCTTAGCCCGTGCCAACGTAGGCGCGCCAAGATCCTGGGCCTTAGCAGCACCGTCGCGCGCTATCGCCAGGACCGCGCCGGGGTCAGCGCAGATGTCGGCATAACGCTGTTGCAGGGGTTCCAGCACCGCGATGACCGCTGCGGTCACCGCCTCCTTGAGCTCGCTGTAGGTATCCAGCCGTGCCGCGGCGACAGCCGGCGTGGTCCCGGTACATGCCGCCAGGATGGTCAGCAGGTTGGCTACACCAGGTTTGCCTTCCGGGTCGAAGCTGACGCCGCCGCCCGCGCTGTCGGTGACGGCTCGGGTGATCTTGCGCCGGATCACGTCGGGCGGGTCGAGCAGCCGCAGAACGCCGGGCGCGGCCGGTGCCGCTGACTTGCTCATCTTCGCCGCTGGCTCTTGCAGGTCCATCACCCGGTCCGCCACCTGCGGGGTCACCGCGCGCGGCACCACGAAGGTCTGCCCGTACGCCTTATTGAAACGGATCGCCAGATCGCGAGCGAGCTCCAGGTGCTGGCGCTGATCATCGCCGACCGGCACGTTCTGCACGCCGTAGAGCAGGATGTCGGCAGCCATCAGCACCGGGTAGGCCAGCAGGGCCGATCGCACGGACTGCTGTTTGGCCGCCTTTTCCTTGTACTGGATCATCCGCCGCAGCTCGCCGTCGTAGGCCGTCGCTTCCAGCAGCCAGTGCAGCTCTGCATGCGCCGGGACCTGGCTCTGCACGAAAATCGTGCAGCGATCGGGGTCGAGGCCAGCGGCGACGAGCAAGGCCAGCTGCTCTAGCGTGAGCGCATGGACCGTGGCCGGGTCATGCTCAGTAGTCAGAGCATGCAGATCGGCGATGCCGTAAAGGGAGTCGCTGCCCCGCTGATCTTCCACCCACTGACAGATCGCGCCAAGCAGGTTCCCCAGGGTCAGGTGCCCGCTCGGGACCACCAGCGACAGAGTTCGCGCCATCGAAGGCTCCTTCAGCACATAACGTGCCTCAGCCGAGACGACACAAAAACGGCCGCCTCGTCCGAGGCGGCCAGCAGAAAAACGTAACCTCGCAGAGCCGCCTGGTCAGGCGGCCCACCATATCGACAAACGCTTACGAGTCACGGGCGCAATGATACCGCAGAGGCCCGGTAGCCATCGTTATCAGGGCGGCTGCGTGTTCGCACTCGCTCCGCCAGACAGCATCTTTAGGACAGGCGGGATGCAAGCGAAGTGTTGCCCGGCCCCGAAGGAGTACGCATCAGACCAGGCAACACTCGCCTGCCGGCGTTGCAGCCGGGTCTCGACGGCGTTGCGGTTGCGTCGCCGGTGAAGTTGAAGGACACCACGGTTGCGACGAGCGCCCGAGGGTGACTCGGGCCGGCCGCCGCGCTGGCGTTTGGTCAGCGCGACGACCGGGCACCGGACGTTCTCCTGCTACCGCTTACTTAGTCCCGCAGGTGGCAGTGCTGCACGTCCAGTACTGGGGGAACCAGGTGAGGAACGGGCTCCAGTACGCGTTGTGCAGGTCGTTGCTTATCGCGTCGATGGATGTGTTTAGCGGCATCCACAGCGACGGAATCTGCGTGGCTGTGTAGTTGGCGTAAGTGTGGAAGACGGTCATGCTCGCGCTGGTGTGCGTCTCGTTGATCAGCGTGTCCATCTCCGGGTTGCTGTAGCTGCCGGAGTTGTTGGGCGCGCCGGTCTCGTAGAGCGGCTCACCGGTCGGCTCGAAGCCGGGTCCGTTGAACAGCCATTCGCCCAGGTACAGGAACGTCCACTTGCAGGACGCCGCCGTCGGCTTGCACGGCACTGTCTCGGCCAGCAGGTCATCGAAGGTCTCCGGCTCCGCGGTGAGCTGGATACCCGCCTGCGCGAAACCGGACTTCAGGATCTGGACAAAGTCCGCCTGAACCGACAGGCCCGAGGTGTACGCCATCGTGAACTTGGCCTGTAGGCCTTTCGCGACGCCCGCACCACAGTCAGCTGCGCCCGTGCCAGCCGACTCGCAGGTCAGCACGCCGCCCACGGTCTTCCAGCCGTGCGATGCCAGCAGCGCCTCAGCCTTGGCCGGGTCGTAGGGGTAGGGGCCCTGGCCGCCGTTCTCGGTCATGTCCGAGGAGATGAACGGGTTGCCGGCCGACGGCTCCGGCGGGACGCCCGAGGTGGTCGGGTAGTTGTAGCCGCGGCCCACCGAGGAGGACATTGACTTCTGGTTGTTCAGCTCCATCAGGGCCTGACGGAAGTACAGCTGCTTGAACACCGGCCCGTAGCTCGGGTTGTTGAAGTTGATGTAGGAGTACCCGATGCCGTACTGGTAGGCGGGCTCGAGGGTGTACCCGGCCGAGGCCAGGGGGTTCGATGGCGGGATGAAGCCCTTGCCGGCCGGTGCCAGGTCCGTGCTCGGGACGCTGACGTTCGGGCCGTCAGTTGTTAGCGCACCAGTGCGCAGGGCGGTGTACACCGCGGTGTCGCTGGTGTACTCCACGAACTTCAGCGTGACCTGCGCCTTCGGGCTGCCGGAGTAGTCCGCGTTCGGCTTCAACAGGAAGTTGCCGTCGACGTTGTAAGAGATCAGGTGGTACGGGCCGTCGACGACCTTCCACAGCGGGCTGGTCGCATACGTGGCGGTGTCCTTGTTCTGGGAGTTCAAGAACGTGTACACGGCCTTGCACTTGGCCCACCCGTCCGCCGCGCTGTCGGTAGCGCAGCCGCCGCTGCCCGGAGCACCGGTCAGGCTCGTCACGTCCCACGCCAGCGGCATCGGTTCGAGGATGGCCAGCTGGTTGTAGGTGAACCAGGTGCTGCCGTAAGCCGTCTTCAGGTTCAGCGTCACCTGGTCGGGCCCGGTCGCCTTATACGACGACATGTTGTCGGGCAGCAGCCCCGGCGAGTAGCCCGCGAACGCGGCCTTCTCCGCCTCCAGCATGTTCAGGAAGAAGATCAAGTCTTGAGCGTCGACCTTCGTGCCGTTGGACCACTTCCAGCCCTTGAGGTTGATGACAACGGTCTTGCCGCCGTTCTTGTAGACCGGCGCGTCCGCTGGCGACTGCACGTAGTTCACCGTGACGTTGGTTTCGTTGTCACTGCCGAATTGGTACAGCGGGAGCACCATCTGGTACTCGAAGTCCTCGAAGTTGGCCACGCTGTAGCACTGGGTTCCCTCGAACGGGAAGATGCAGTTCGCCCCGGTGCCAGTCACGATAGGCAAAGTCGCCACCGCGTTCTTGACCGAGGTCGATGAGCTTGTACCTGAGTTGCTGCTGGAGCCGCACCCCGCGGCCAGCAAAGCGGTTGCGGCCACCGCAGCGACCCCCGCGACGCCTATTTTGCGTCTGCGCTGAAACATGTACACACACTCCTCTGGGTGGAACGACGCCTAAAGGAACCGCCTTCCTTGTCCTTGAGCCACGGGCCAAACTCATAACGGTGGCTTATTGGACCAACGTCGGTGATCAATAGATAGATTCGGCCACGTAAGCGTCGCAACCTGGTAACGCTGCGAGCGCGTGCTCGGCGATGAGCATTCAAAGAATCGGCCTGCAGCAGCTAGCGGCAGGCGGCTGGTACCGGATAGCTCGTTATAGAAGTCGGTGAGCCCTTGGACGACCGTGTGGTTATCACGTAGAGGGTCCGGCCCGCGGCGGCCAGCCCCCAGACGTACCCGTGCACGGGCAGTGTGACGACCGGACCATCCTGACTCTGTGCCGGGAAACACACGAAGGAGTGCGCACCGAAGGAAAGGAAGTGCTTGAAGCGGAGACTTTCGACCCAGATCGTGCCGCCGGCGGACCAGACAGAGCCGACATGCTGCAAAATCGGGTCTGCCGTCACGAATCCGGGCGTCGTAGGTTTTAGCTGGCCGTTCAAACGGACGAGCGGACGGCCCAGGCCATTCGCAAACCACAGTGAACCACCGGCGACGGTGGCCGACTGCGGGATGCTCTGGTTGCCGACCCTGAGGCTCGGATGTCCTGCGATCACGACGTGGTAGTCGTAGCCATCGTTATCAGACAGGTCAACGGCCACCCGGCCATCGAGCACCTGTGCCCAGCCGAGGCCCAGGGTCATGACGCCGCGACCGAGGCCGGTGCCCGGTTCTAGATGCTCCGTCGCGTGACCCGGCTGGCCTGGCGCGGGCATCGTGAGTCTGAGCAGGCCGCCCGCGACGGGGACCAGGGCCGTAGTCGGGCTAACCGGCAGAGCGAACGTGGACTGGACCTTCGGACCGATAGAGTGCAGCCGCAGGTCCGGGCTGAGCAGCCAGATTCTTACCGGACCGAAGTTCGAGAGCGGCCCTACCACCGCCCAGACCGAGCCCCCCGGTCCGGTGGACGCCTCGGCCAGGTCGGCCTTCGGAAACGTGACACGCCCGACGAGCCGGCCGCTGGCGCGGTCGTAGGCGGCCACAGAAATCGGTCCGTTCTGCCCCTTTATCATCTGGGCGTACAGGTACCGGCCGCTGACGGCGATCGAGCTAATGGTCTCGCCGCGCGGGACGGTGACAAACACCCTGCCATGCTCGTCAGCAACAAGTGGAGGTGTCTGGCTGTGTACCGCGCCGTAGGCAGCACCCGCCGCGACGAGCACGCACGCGGTGGCTGCGGCGAACGCGGCCGTGAGCCGTCGGCGACGCCTGCGCGTCGCGCTCCGCACCGAGTCGACCAGCGCTGGCCGCGGCTGGACGAATTCGCTGGCCGCCTCGAACGTGGCCCGCAGTTCGTCTTCGATCTGGCTCATCTGCCGCTCCGTTCGGGCCTCAGGCCGTCGTCCGGTCGTTCTCGACGAGTTCGCGCAACCGGGCCATGGCCCTGGAGTGCTGCGACTTCACGGTGCCGACCGTGCAGCCGAGCGCCCGGGCGGTCTCGGCTTCGGTTAGGTCGTCGAAGTAGCGGAGCACCAGCACGGCGCGCTGGCTGGGCGGCAGTTCACGCACGCAGGCAAGCAGCGCCGACCGCCCGGCTACGCCTTCGATCGCTGGGTCCAGGCGGCCCGGCAGCGACTCGGCGTCGAGCGCAGAGCTGGCAAGCCGGCGCCGGCGGCCAGCGTCGATGGCGGTGGTCACGAGCATCCTGCGCACATATGCCTCCGGCATGTCGGTGCGGCGGATCGAGGGCCAGCGCCGGTAGGCCTTCTCCAGTGCGGTCTGAAGTAAGTCCTCGGCCTCGGCGATGTTTCCCGTGATCAGGTAGGCGCTGCGGAGCAGCCGCCGCGAGGATGCGTCGACGAATGCGCTGAAGTCTTCGTCATCCGTCGACCGCATGCCAGCCTCCGCGTTCTGGTCCCGCCTATGCAGACGGGTCCGCGGGTCCGGAAGGTTGTCAAGCCCGGCCAGGTATTAACTGACACCCGAGTATGAGACGCAGCAGGGCAGCGACTGGTGCCGGTTTTCCGCGACGCGTCACCGGCGCGCAAGAAGGTGACCGAGTTAGGAAAGCTGTCCCTGCTACCGCGCTGGAATCGACACTGCGTCAGCTGTTGCCCGAAGAGCGAGCCACACCTCGGCGAGCGACGCGGTTGAGGACAGGCTGCGGCCGGTGATCTCCTCAAAGCGCTGGACGCGATAGCGCAGCGTGTTCGGGTGGATGTGCAGCGCGTTGGCGGCGCGCTCGGTGTGGCGATCATGGTCAAGCCAGACGCGAACCGATGGCACCAGCTCTCCCGCATGGGCTGCGTCATACTGCACAACGGATCCGAGTACCTCAGCGGCCAGCGCCGCCAGGTCGGCGGATTCGGCAGTCAGCCACTTCTGAGTCGGGTCGCTGCCGTACGTCATGACCGGGCGCCCGGCCTCGCTCGCCCTGGCGAGCGCCCATTCCGCCTCGCGCCGTGGCACCGTGAGGCGGGCACCAGCGGGGAACGCGCGGCTGATCCCGACTGTCGCGTCCTGGACCGCGGTCAGCGCTGCTATGGCCTCGTCGTCGTGGATCAGCACGAACAGCTCGCCGCCCTGCCGGAGCATCAGATACGGGGCACCGGACTCGGCAAGCGCATCGGCCAGGCCGTCATCGCCAGGCGCGTCACGTCCCGCCGACGGAGCCACGACGGCGAGGCGCAGAGCCCTGTCCATCACGAAGCCGCTTGCCACAAGGCGCCGGGCGACGGCGGCCCGGTCCAGCGCGTCTTGCAGCATCTCCGCCAGGGTCTCGGCGCCCTGCCGGCGAAGTATCTCCCGCTCGTGCGCCAGCATCGACAGCTGCAGGGCGGCCACCGTCGCGATGTGCTGCACTACCGACACGCCAGCCGGGGCCGCGTTCGGTGACTCAAGCGCCAGGATGTAGCCAGCCGGCCCGCGCGGGCCGGCCACCGGCAGCACGTATCCGCCAGGCACCGTAGGCGGGCTCGGAAGCGTCCGCGGGAGCAGGTCCCCGTGCTCGGGCAGCGGGACTGACACGCCGTCCAGCAGCGGAGCACCCTGGAGCGTGCACGCGTACAGCGAATAGCCGGACAGCCGCTCGAGCCGGCTGAAAATCTCCCGCGCGCTGAGTCGTCCCGCCGCTAGCCACTGGACGGCGCCGAACACGCGCAGCTGCGCGTTCAGGCGCGCGCCCACGTCGCCTTGCGCGGCGGCGGCAACCTCCTGCGAGATCGCTATGAACGGGACCGGGATCGGCACCTCGACCACTGGAAACCCGCGCTCGGCAACCACTGTCCGCAGCGCCCGGGTGAGCGGCGGCACG
>Ga0335075_10016739_pt1 | contig 10930 bp, 11 predicted proteins | sample Lox_Sample_24_FD_206723 | JGI IMG/M metagenome (GOLD analysis project Ga0335075, IMG submission 206723) | Soil microbial communities from Loxahatchee National Wildlife Refuge, Florida, United States - Lox_Sample_2.4 | ecosystem: Environmental > Terrestrial > Soil > Wetlands | place: USA... | reverse complement strand
CCGGTCTGCATCAGAGTCCAGAAGGCCTGGCCGCTGAGGTCCGAGGTGAACGGGCGGCCGCTCGGCGCGCGGTGCAGCTTGCCGCCCTGGTGCTTGATCGCCGTGCCGATGGCGATGAACTCCGCCATGTCCGCGCCCCAATCGTGGCGCCCGACCTCGAGACGAACCCCGACGATGCCGTCGGCTCCGAGCTGATCCGCCTCCTCCTCCATGCGCGTCATCGCGCGGTCGCGCGCCGAGTACATCGCCTGGGTGAGGACGTCCATCTCCTGGTTGCGCCTCCATCGCGCCTGCTGGTAGCCGATGTGGTAGATGCTCGAGCCCACCACCAGCCCCACCGGCTCAAAGCCCGCCTTCTCCACGCACAGGTACTCGTTCACCGAGAGATCGGACGTGAACAGCCCACGGGCGTTCATCTGCAGCCGCTCGCCGGCGTGCTCGGGAAGGCCTTCGGTGCTTGTCGGGTCGTAGGACGTGGTGCCTCCTTTTCGTCAGGCGCCGATGTTGATCGCCATCATCGGCGGACCGAGCGGCGCGGGCCGGGGGTCATGGGCGCCGCGAACGATGGCGGTGCCGAGCACGCTCATCGACACGAGGAAGACCTGGCGGTCCGCGGCGCCCTGCTCACCGGCGCGCTGCACCCGGTGCGACACGTCTGACATCACCATCTCGGTGGCGCCGGCGGCGATGGCCTGACGGCGCACCTCGTCCATCGCCAGCCGCCGCGCGGCGTACACCGCCTCGCTGAGCATCGGGATCTCCTGGTTGCCCCACCATGACCCCATCCTCTGGTTGGACCACCCGCTGACCGCGGCGCCCACCACCGCGATGTGACCGATGACCCCGACCGGCTCCGCGCCGATGTGCCGCAGGGTCACGAAATCCTGGCCCGACAGGGCGCACATCCGCGGGCTCGACGCGTCCCGGGCTCGGGGCGGGTTCTCCCGCACCGCCGTCCCGAAGACGACGAACTCGACGTCGCCACGGTCGCCGGGGAGGGTGCGGGCGGTCATCTCGATCCCGATGACGGCATCGGCGCCGGCGAACTCGGCCTCCTGGCGCAGTCGCGCGAAGCCGCGCTGGCGCGAGAGGTTCCAGCGCTCGGCGAACGACGGCACCGGGGCGATCGCGCTGCCCTGCCTGGACCAGAGATAGTCCTGCCATCCGTTCTGGACGACCGAGGAGCCCATGATCTGCGCCACCGGCGTCAGTCCGGCGGCATGCGCCAGCGCGTACTCCTTGGCGCTCAGGTCGCTGCTGAACACCGACGAGCCCCCGGCCGCAACGCGTTTCAACCGCTGTTCGGCGCCGAGCGGGATGCCGCCACGGGCGATCCGCTCACGGTCGGCCTCGGCCCGCTGGCCGACCACATCGTCCCCGGGGGGATCTCCGAACAGTGACACCGCCCGCCGATGCTGACAGATCCCCGGCGCCGCCACCAGGAGCGTGCTGGCCGTCTACGCTCTGCGGCCGGAGGACGCCGTTTGATCAAGGAGGAGCTGTATGTCACGTCGTTTCTGTTCGCTGGCCGTCGGCCTCGTCGCGATGCTCATGCTCGCGCCGTCCGCGTTGGCCGCTCATCACCGCCCCGCGCCGAAGCCCAAGCAGGTCAAGGGGATCCTGCTCTCGCTCGGCGACTCGTACTCCGTGGGAGCCCAGGAGCTTCCCGGGGGCACCACGGGCAGCACGCACAACGGCCCCGCTGACCAGCTGGTGCCGCTCGCGGCGGCCAAGGGCTGGCATCTGAAGCTCGTCAACTACGGCTGCGGGGGCGCGACCACGACGTCGATGCTGACCGCGTCCGCCGTTGGCTGCTCGCCCGGCGCACTGGAGCCGGGAGCTCCCAACTATCCGGGCAAGAGCCAGACGCAGGCGGCGGTGGACTTCATCAAGAGCCACCACGGCCAGGTCAAGGTGGTCACGGTCTCGATCGGCGGCAACGACGTCGACGGCTGCCCGGTGACGGCCGATCCCACCGGTTGTGTGAAGGCCAACATGCCGCTCGCGATCAAGAACCTGACCAAGATCGTCAAGCAGCTGCGCGCGGCGGGCGGTCCTCAGCTGCGGATCATCGGCTCCACCTACCCCGACGTCGAGCTGGGACTGTGGGTGCACCCCACCGCTCTCGGGGCGAACACCCTCGCTCTCGTCCCCGGGTCCATCAGCGCCTTCCTGGACACCATCAACCCCGGTCTCAAGAAGGCCTATGACTCGGTGGGCGCAGCGTTCGTCGACGTGACCAAGGCCACCGGCGCCTACGGTCCGTTCACGGTCACCACCGACCCGACGTTCGGCCAGATCCCGGTGCCCGTGGCCAAGGTCTGCAACCTGACCTACTTCTGCGACGGGACGTTCAACATCCACATGAAGACGCCCGGGTACCACATCATCGCCGCGCTCGAAGCGGCGACCCTGCCCAACCTGAAGTAGCGCGGATCCTGACCGGTGCCCTGGCCCAGGTCAGGGCATCACGAGGGGGCGGCGAGCCGGTGCTCCGCCGTCCCCTCGGCCAGGACGCTGGTGCCCAGGCTGGTGATGGACCACAGCGAGGACCGTGTCAGCACCGACATCGAGGAAGCCAGCCCGGCCTCCTCGAGCCGTTCCAGGGCCCGGCGCACCGGTGCCATGAGCAGCAGCGGCATCGATTGCCCGATGCCCGGAAAGTCCCTCAGCAGGTACTCGCACAGCTGCTGGGGTCGCAGGTTGCGCCCCGGACCGGCGATCTCGGCACCCAGCCCCGGGAGCACCAGCACCGCGAGCTCCTCGGTGCTCAAGCCTTTCAGGCGCTGGATCTCAGCCTGTGCCGCCGTCTGGAGGGCGATCTTCTCCTCGCTCTTGCGAAACAGCCGTGCCATGGCTGACAGCATGGCGTCTGGCGCCTGGCGATGCAACGCGCTGCGTGCGCCGCGGGCCGATCGTCCTGCTGACGCGGCCGGGGCGGCGCACCCCGGCCGTCGACCGATTGCAGGGTGTGGTGCTGGACACGCTTCCGGGGTTTGTTCCCGGATCTTGACGCTGTAGAGCGCGCGGTGCGACGTGTGCGACTGCGTGCTCTGAGGTGTCAACCTGACGCGCGTTTCAGAGCACACGGCGCGAGATCGACGACCGTGTGCTTTGTCGTGTCAACACTGACCGGCATCGGCTGACCGGTGAGGGTCCGGGTGTAGCGTGTCGCCGCATGTCCGCCTCCACCACCGAGTCCAGCGGAGCCTCGCGCCCGCGCGCGCGTGACCTCGGCATCCCCTTCGACGGGATGCCGGGGCCGCTGAACGCGATCACCGACGTGCCCGGCCTCGAGGTGGGCGCCACCACCCTCATCCACGGCGACGGTCCCCTCCGGGTGGGGGAGGGGCCGGTGCGCACGGGCGTCACCGCCATCCTGCCCCGCGGGCGTGACGGCGTGGGCCGCGCCTGCGCAGCGGGGTTCTCCTCGCTCAACGGCAACGGCGAGATGACCGGGACGATCTGGATCGAGGAGAGCGGCGCGCTGACCATGCCGGTGCTCATCACCAACACGCACGCGGTGGGGCCGGTGCACGCGGGGGCGGTGGAGTGGATGGTGGCCCGCCACCCCGCCGTCGCGCGCCAGTGGATGCTGCCGGTGGTCGCCGAGACGTGGGACGGCTATCTCAACGACATCAACGGCGCTCACGTCACGGCCGCGCACGCCCGTGCGGCCCTCGACTCCGCCCGCAGTGGACCCGTCGCGGAGGGGTCGACCGGTGGCGGCACCGGCATGACGTGCTACGGGTTCAAGGGGGGCTCGGGCACGGCGTCGCGACGGGTCGCCTTCGGCGACGACCTCCACACCGTGGCCGTGTTCGTGCAGGCCAACTTCGGCAGCCGCCGCGAGCTGGTGGTGGCCGGGCGTCCCGCCGGGCGGCTGCTCGCCGTCGAGAACCCCGAGGAGGACGAGGACTGGTTCGTCCCGACCGGAGCGGGCAGCGTGATCGTGATCGTCGCCACCGACGCCCCGCTGCTGCCGGGCCAGTGCAAGGCACTCACCCGGCGCGTCCCGCTCGGGCTGGCGCGGACCGGTACCACCGGCTCACATTTCTCCGGCGACATCTTCCTCGCCTTCTCCACCGCCAACGAGGACGCGCTGACCAGCCGGCTGGGAACTGCGGACGAGCACGCCTACGCCACCTTGCGGATCATCCCGTCGGGGCTGATCGACCCGTACTACGACGCGGTGGTCGAGGCGACCGAGGAGGCGGTGCTCAACGTCCTGATCGGCGCCGAGTCGATGGTGGGGATCGATGGCCACCGCAGCCCCGCCCTGCCTCACCAGGACATCGCCGCCCTCGTGGCGGGCGCCACCGGCCGGTGACCGGGCGGTCAGGCCGTCGGGTCCTCGCCGGGACGCTCGCCGATCTCGTCGCCCTGCGTCGGGTCCTCGCCGGCGCCCTCGGCGCCCTGACTGGGGTCCTCCATGGCCGTGGCCCCGAGCTCGCCGCCCTGCGTCGGGTCACCGGAGACGTCGCCCATCACCGACGCCTGGGTGGGGTCATCGCCGGGGCCGGCCGCGCCCTGGGTGGGGTCGTCGCCAAAAGACATACGCCGCTCCTTTTCGTCATGCGATCCGCCGCGTCGCGTCCACCGCCGACGCGGGTCTCGCCGGGTGGCTCCGGTGTACCACCGCGAGCGCGGCTTGGCAACGGTGCGTGTCGCCTGATTGACGGCGGTCAGGGCGTCGTGGGATCCGCCGACTCGAGCAGGCTGGCGTCCGCCTGGGGCTCCGAGGCGGCCGCGGTGGCGACGTCGCCGGCGAACGTCTCCCGCGCACGGAACAGGAGCACGCCGGCCGCCACCAACGTGGACAGCATGATCAGGAAGGTGATCTCCAGTGCGGTGCTGGCCGTCGAGGACGGCGCGTGGGGCCGGGTGCCGATCGGCGCCTGCGAGGGGACGATCCCGGCCACCAGCTGCGAGACGCCGCCGAACACCAGCGGGGCCGCGGCCTGCGCCAGCGAGCGGATGCAGGTGAGGGCGCTCTGCGCCCGCCCCCACAGCCCGGACGGGACGACATCGAGGCGGGCGGCCTGGATCGGCGGGTTGGCGGCGAAGACGAGCGCCGCACCGGCGACGTCGAACCACACGGCCGGGGTGAGGTGCTTGCCCACCAGGCCCGGCACGAAGAGCAGCGCGGCGCCGACGTAACAGACCCCCGGGAACCACACGCGGGCGCCGAGGTCGCCGCGCTTGAGCAGCGCGTCGGGCAGCCGTCCCCCGACGAGGGTCCCGATCACCGCGCCCACCACCAGCAGGGCCAGCACAAGCTCGGCCTCCGCCTGGCTGCAGTGGTAATGGCCCTTGACGAAGAGCAGGGCGAACGTCTGCAGCCCGGCGAAATAGAAGTAGCCCAGCGAGGAGCCGGCGATCATCAGCACGTTGGAGGGGATCGAGACGATGTATTTGACCGCACGGATCAGGGGCATGTCGGCGGCGTCCTCGTGCAGGATGCGCTCTGGATCCGGCTCGGCGCCGGCCCGGCGGGCGGCCTCGCGGGCGGCGTCCTGAGCCTCGCTGGCCGCCTCCGCCGCGGCCGCCGGGGACGGGGCGTTCTCGCCCTGGGCGTTGGCCTGGGCCTTGGCCTGGGCGAGCGCCTCCTCCAGGCTGGTCGTCCCCAGCTCGAGATGGCTCTGGCCGCCACGCAGCGGCTCGGGAACCGTGCGCCACAGCTCCCGCGCGACGATGAACCCGGGGATCGAGAGCACGAAGAAGGCCACGCGCCAGTCGATCGCGCTGGCGACGAACCCGCTGATGATGAAGCCGAAGGCCGTTCCGGCGGCCTCGCCGACCAGGATGTAGGACCAGATCCGACCTCGCTCGTCAGCCGCGAAGTAGTCGCCGGTGAGCGAGGCGATCGCCGGCCCCGCGGTCGCCGCCACCGCGCCGAGCGCGACCCGGGTCAGCAGCAGCCCGCCGAAGCTGCCGGTGAAGGTGCTGAACATCGAGGCCAGGCTCCAGAGCACGATGCTGATGGCCAGCAGCGGCATGCGCTTCGTCCGGTCCACCAGCAGACCCACCGGGATGGTGAAGATCGCTCCGATCAGCAGCGTGACCGAGGTCAGCAACCCGATGTCGGTGTTGCCGATGTGCAGCGAGGACTCGAGCTGAGGCGCGATCGCGCCGATCGTCGAGGCGTCGGCGCCGTTGAGGGCCAGCACCAGAGCGAACAGGACGACCACCCGGGCGCGGGCCGGCCCGCCGGTGCGCTTGACCACCTCGCCGCGGACCACGCGCGCGACCCAGCGCAGAAACCGCGCCACCAGCCGCCCCAGGGCGCCGGGGACGCGGCGCGCCGACGCCCCGCCGGACCGGCCGCCCGGCGCGGGCGCCGACGCAGGCTGGTCAAAGCCGCCGCCGCCGGGGCTGGACAGGCGAATCGAGTGCGCGCGAGCCGTCACCGACCTACCGTAGCCGTCCGGTGGGCCCGGCGGCCGGTGGTGCGGCCACCGGCGGGGGCGGCCAAGGCCCGGGGCGCGGCCACGCGAAACGCTAGGTTCCCGGGTCATGGAGTTCAGCCGCGAGTTGCGCGACGACGTCCTCGCCGGTGACATCACCCTCTCGGTCCGGCTGTGGCAGCGGCCGCGAGCCAAGGCGGGCGGCCGCTACCGGGTCGGACTGGGGGAGATCGAGGTCGACAGCATCGAGCTGGTCCCGTTCTCGGCGATCACCGAGGGGGACGTCCGGCGGGCCGGCGAACCCGACCGCGAGACGCTGCGGCGGCGCGCCGCCCACGCCGGGCCGATCGACGAGGACACCCTGGTCTATCTCGTGGAGTTTCACCCGGTGAGGTGACGGCGTGCGTCGGCCGCCGACCACGGTTGTCTGTGACGCCGCAGAGCACACGCCGGCGCTGAGGCGAGCGTGTGCGTCAGAACGCACGTCAGGTTGACGCTCCAGAGCGCACGGTCGGCGACATCGGACCGTGCGCTCTGTGACGTCGGAGCCGGCGCGCCCACGTCAGCCGGCGGCCTGTGCGGTGGGTCGCAGCGCCGAGACGGGGTGCGCGCCGGTACACGCGCCGACGCGCAGCGCCTGCGCGACCGCGACGCGGCGGTGAAGGGCGCTGAGCAACCGGACCTGACTGCTGCGCAGCGCCATGAGCTGCGAGGTATCCCGGAGGACTGAGGCCTCGGTGATCATGGCGCCAGCGAGTTGGTGCGCGCCGCGCGCTGGGCCGGCCGCACCTCTGACGCCCCGGGCCTCCGTCGCGACGTGCCGGGCGGCGACCCCGAGGGCACGCGTGACCGCCGGAGCGATATTCCGCGCGCCACTGTTTGCCCACGCCATGATCACATTGGCGTCCTCGGCCGTCTCCGCTCGACGGCAGATCCGCGCCGTCCGGGACGCGATGGGCGCCGGCAGCGGAGTCAGCACCGCCGTGCCCGGCGCGCCCCGGCTGTGTGCCGACGTCGTCGTGTGCGCTGCGGTTGTCGCGCCGCAGCCGCCGGCCACGACCGCCGCCACGACCAGCGTGCCCGCCGACACCCTGCGGATCCAGCCACCCCGCGCCTCGCGCTTCACCATTGATGCCTCCACGGCGCCACGCCCCGCACTCTGCCCCAGCGCGCATTTGGTCTCGTCCGTTCCCGACGCGGACCTACCCGCCGCGGCGCGTCGGGCAAACCGCCAACCCGCGCAAGCTGACGCGCCTCGATCAGTCGGTCGAGCCGGCCCGGCGCCCCGGCGGCAGGACACCGTTCGGCTGAGTAGGCCGGCTGGGGGTCTCTGTGCCGGGGGCCGCGCCCGGCGCCGCGGTCGCGACGTCGGCCGGTGCGTCGACGGCGAGCGGCTCGTCAGGCGGGGGCTCGCGGCCGCAGGACAGGTAGCTGTAGCGAATGGGGCTGCACATGCGCGCCGACGCTAGCCGCCTGTCTCGGCGAGCGCTTCTCGAAAACTGATCGCCTGAATCGCCGGGGCGGCTCTCGCCCGCGTTTCAGGGATGTGAGGTCTTCGTGGCGGCCGTCCAGCTGCCCACCACGCGCCGGATGAAGTCGTAGCGCTTGGGGCAGGCGTTGCCGGGCGTCCCCGGATCGGCCTTGTGGTCGCCCTTGCGCAGGCGGTCCGGGTCCACGAAGTAGTAGGCGACCGATTGGGCGAGGTCCTCGGCGGCGTTGGTGTTGGCGTAGCGGTCGGGCGGTGCCTCTCTCGCGCCCTTGTGGTGGACGTACTTGGCGTCCCACCAGCCGGTGGCCTTCATGAAGGCGTCGAGTTGCCCGGCAAAGGCGCCGTGGGCGAGCTCATGGGTGGCGTGCAGCTCGAAATAGTGCGGGTCATCGACGCTGAGGTCGGGGTCTGGCCGGTACAGGACAGCGGTCCTGGCGTCGGTGAAGTGCTGGCCGCGGCTGCGGCCGGCCGCCTTGGGCGAGTCGTCGGGGGCGGCGATGTCGTTGTCGTCGGCGGCGATGGTCAGCTTGCCCACGCGGGTGGTCTCCTGCGGCTGGGAGGAGAGGCTCGACGTGCGGCGGGCGTCGCCGAGGATCGCGCCAAAGTGCGTGAACGCGGCCTCAAAGCCCTTGAGCTCCTTGTAGTCCCACACCTCCACGTCCATCGCGCGCAACCCCTCATCGCTCGCGTTGCCCCCGACGCCGATCTCCTCACGGGCCGCCCGGCGCGACGCGATCGAGTCAAAGACGATGGCGTACTTCGACTTGGCCTCGCTGATGATGCGCTCGGCGTCGGCACGCTCCTGCTCGGTGGTGACGCGGACGCGCTCGTGGCCGATGAAGAACACCGCGCGCTTGCCCGCCTTCAGGTCGGCCGCGGCCTGGGCGTTGGCCTTGGCCGCGCGGTCGGTGAACGTCGCCGCGTCCTTGGCCTCGGCGGCGGCCTGCGCGTCCTCGATGCGCTTGCCCTGCGTGGCGAGGTCTGTGGTCGGGTCCCGTGCGAGCGTGCGCGCTGCGCCGCTCGCGGGCGCGCGGTCCAGCCGGCTCTCGCCGGTGAGCCCACCAAGGCGGACCTTGGCGCTGCGCTTGTAGCGCTTGTTGTCGTAGCGAATGGCGTCACGTGCCTTTTCGCGGTTCTCCTCGGCGGTCGCGTTCAGCGCGCGCGACAGGTCGCCCGCCTCGAGCCCTGACCCGGGCGAGTACAGCTGGGCGCGGGCGTTGACGTCGGCGATGACCGTGACCAGCTCGCGCCAGAGCTCGTCGTCGTTGGAGGACGCGGTCTCGAGGGCGGCGACGATCATCAGGTACACGTGGCCGGGACCGATCCCCTCCGCGACCTGTTCCTCCCCCGTTCGCTGCGCGTCCCCGCTCAGCTTGTCCAGCTGGGCCAGCATGTAGCGCGACTGGCGCGAATAGGCGGCCAACTCGAGCTCAACGCGACTGAAGTCCCGCGGATTGGACGCGGCGCCGGCCGCGTCGCTGGCGTGTTGGAGCTCGTGGACCAGCGTGCTGACGTGATCGATGTTGTCGAGATCAAATGTCCCTGGCACGTAGATCGTGTCGCCCTTGCGCTGGCCATCTGACTGGGGGACGAACTCGGCGTGGCTCCCCTCGCCCTCCGCTTCGAACCACGTGCTCGAGACCTCGTCGATCTTGAGGTTCTGCGCCATGATCTCCTGCGCGATGTCGGCCATCCCCTCCGAGACAGCGACGACGTAGGCGGCTCCGGCGTAGGCGCGATCGCCGGGGGTCGAGTCGCTGGCTCCGTTGAGCATCGCGAAGTAGACCTTGAGGTGGCTGACGTTGGCCTTGTCGGCGAGCTTGAGGGTCTGCATGGCCACGATCCCGAAGGCGCCGGCCATGGCGACGATGTCCTGGTCCAGCGGATCCTTGATGAAGGCCTTGATGTGCGCGTCGGGTTCGATGCGCACGTTGCGCCCGCTGTCGCGCACGATCCGGCGGTTGGACTCGGGGATCGACGCCGCGGTGAACTCGATCACGCTCCCGTTGTCGGAGAAGCCGTTGGGGTACTGGTCATGCAGCTTCTTGGCGTTCCCGGCGTCCAGCAGCGCTGCGATGAACAGGCGCTCGTCGTCATCGATCGTCTCGAAGTGGTGCTCGAGCGCCACCTGGCGCAGCTGCGCCACGCCGCTCTCGTCCAGCGCCCCCTTCGCCGTGAGGGTGTACCCCGCGCGCGCGAGCTTCTCGGTCAGCTCGAAGCCCACCTCGAGCCGCACCACGCGGGTCGCCGGGTCGTTGCCGATGACCCGCCGGCTGAGCGCCTGGGCGACTGCCCGGTTGCCCGCGCGGCGCTGCAGGGCGAGCACCCCGTCGCGGGGCGATCGTGGCGTCGACGCATCGGCGCGCGCACGCTGAGGCGCGCGCCGTGACACCGACGATTCGGTGTCGCGCTGAGTGGTGGCACGCCCCGTCCGCGCATCCGGTCCCATGCGCTGTCGAGTATCGCCCACCCTGCCTCGAGCGGTCAATCGCCCACCCTGCGTCGAGCGGCCAACGGCGTCGGTCAGCCGCGCTCGTATCCCGGCGCGCTGGCGAATGGCCGAAGGCTGGCTACAATGCGCCCCACACAGGTCGGCGGGACCCGTCGGCAAAGAAGAAGTGCGCGTTCGTAGTAGTTGCCCTTAGCACCTCCCGCGTTTCGCAGCACACGATCTCCCGGGAGGGAAGACACACATGGCAACTGGAACCGTCAAGTGGTTCAGCGACGAGAAGGGCTTTGGGTTCATCACGCCCGATGACCCCGGCAAGGACCTCTTCGTCCATCACTCTGCGATCGCCGGCAGCGGCTTCAAGACGCTGGCCGAGGGCGCGAAGGTCTCGTTCGACGCCGAGCAGGGCCCCAAGGGCCCGGCCGCCCAGAACGTTCAGACCATCTAGCGCGAACGCACTCTGATTGCCGACGGCCCGCCATCGTGCGGGCCGTCGTCGTTTAACGGGAGCGGCCCACAGGACGTCCGGCGCGCGGAGGCGCCGTGCGGGATCGGCAAGAATGCCGCGGGTGTTGAGGAGACTGG
>Ga0335075_10016738_pt1 | contig 10931 bp, 6 predicted proteins | sample Lox_Sample_24_FD_206723 | JGI IMG/M metagenome (GOLD analysis project Ga0335075, IMG submission 206723) | Soil microbial communities from Loxahatchee National Wildlife Refuge, Florida, United States - Lox_Sample_2.4 | ecosystem: Environmental > Terrestrial > Soil > Wetlands | place: USA: Florida... | reverse complement strand
GTCACCCGTCTTCGTGGCTTCGAGGCTCAAGCTGACCGACCTTGTTCCCAAAGCCGTCGAGGCGTTCTATGCCGATGAGATCGGCGTAGGCCATGCGCTGCTCCTGGCAAAGCTCCCGGCCGATCAGCAGGAACAGGCGCTCTCGGCATGTTTCAAAGAGGTTTACAACGGCAGCCAGAAGCCCGCACGTGTTCTGCTGCCCGTCCGCAACCTGCAATTCTGGATTGATGCGAACATCCTGCTCGTTTTGAAAGACGCGCCGTTCAATAAGCGTGACGCGCAGCTTGTCCCGGCAGCGGGCAGTTGCGCCGACTGCGCCAAGCGGACGGGACATAACAAGCTGCTGTTCGGTGACGACCTCGGAAGGCAGGGGGATCGGTGCACCGACCCCACCTGTTTTCAAACCAAGATATCAGCACACGTCGCCGCGACCGTTGCCGCGAGACCGGCACTGGTGCAGATCAGCACCGCCTACGGCGGGCAGAAAGAGGGGAGCCCGGTATTGCCGCGCAACAAGTACATCGCCATCCGGGACGACAAGCCGAAATCGAAGGACGAGGCGAAGCGACCAGAGTTCAAGGCGTGCAAGTTCGCCACCGATGCCATCATCACCGAAGGCAGCGATGTTGGCACCATCCACAAGGTATGTTCCAACCCTGCCTGCCCCGTTCACCACCCGACGCGGCAAACCAGCCGCGACGAGAAGTGGAGAGCCGAGCAGGAGAAGCAGCGCAAAGAGCAGGCCATCGCCAGTGCAACCGGCCTTCGCGTCCTCGCTGCTGTCAGCGCCGCCGTTCCCGTTCGTCTGATGAAGCGGGACCTGCTGTTCGTCCTGGAGAAGCTGACCAGTCTGATGGATGAGAACCGTCTTACCATGTTGGCGAGACGGCACGACATCCGGCAGAAGCGCAACGATGGTGGCGTGGCAAAAATGTTCGCCGCCTTCCTCCGCCGCTCCGATGAGGGAACACTCTCTCGGCTGCTGGTGGAGACGGCCATTCTGCTGGCCGCTTCCCGAACGAGTGCAGCGACCGCGCTTCGCGATGCCGCGAGCACCTACAAGGTGGACATCGAGGCGATCACGGCCACGGTAAAGAAGGAGTTCGCTGCGAGGGAAAGGGCAAAGAAGACAGCGCAACCCGGAGGCAAGAGCGCGAAGAGTGCAGCCTGAGAAGCAACGACAACTTGAAGGGGCGGCGCTTGCCGCCCCTTTTTTTTGTACAAGAAAATCGCGCAGGGAGAACCCGTTTGGGTTTCTCCCTGGACCCTCATCCCGCTGCCGGCCTTCGCTCGCCGGCTGCGCGGCAGGAGTCAAGTTCCTCCTCCTGCACCTTCCCCTCGGGCTTCGCCACCAAGCCCTGGTTTAGTCCCTAGCGATACGGCTGAGTTCGACCTGCTGGTTTCCGATGAGAACTGCGCAATGCTGGCGACGCTTTCGCACCGGTACTAAGGTTGAATTTGCGACAGCCAGAACCACTCGTGGTCCTCTTTTTCCGCACATCCGCGAAACAGATCGTTGCGCATCAGAAAACGCCCTCGGATCCGGAGCGGAACGCCGCAACCGTCCAGCATGCAATCCGATTCGCCGCCTATCTTGGCATGGATGTGCAGGTGAGGTTCGGTTGTGTTCCCGGAGTTCCCCACCCGGGCAATAGGCTGGCCCTTACGCGCAGCATCCCCCACCGACGCCCGCATGCTGCCTGCCAACAGATGTGCGAGCCCCACAAAAGTATCCTCGTTGGTCGCGCATCGGATGATGACGTGGTTGCCAGCCATATGGTCACCATCCCGCTGGGTCAGCGGCCGCATATCCTCGCCCATTACTGCAATCTCCCTGCATCCTTCGCGAGGCATGACGTTCCTCGAAGAGTTCGGTGTTGCGGCGATCGGAGTTGTGCCGGTGTCGTAAGCGATCCTGGGGCGGCGTGCGCTGGGAAGGGGCAAACCCCGGATGCGTGCTGAACGCTCGGTCCGACGTTTCGCTGAACCGGTCGGAAAGCGCCTCCGCGATCTTTGGGCGCGGGTTATATAGTCATTAACCCGAGGCACTGCACGCTAACCTTTCCATTTTCTGGAAGTGGCTCACATCATGGTACTTATTGCTTTGTACGTGTTATACCGCGACTAAAGGTCTCTCTTGTTCACGAGACGGCGATCAGAAGGCAAATACCCTCTGAAAGACTTTCCGCTTGACAGGAATTCGTTTACAGTTTATAAGATGACGATTCAAGTAACGACTTCTTCAGTAAGCTGATATCAGCACTTTCTTTCCCTGCAATGTGCGTTGATAGCTGTGCGCCTTACCGATTTCCGTCTCGGTAAAGGAACGGCGTGCGTTCCGATGAGGGCGCACTGTACCTGACTGCTCCTCCGTGCCTATCCAGCCAGGGTTGGGAATGTACTTGCTTGGAGTATTTGCCATGGTTCCGAACATAGCACGCCGGTACGGCGTCCTTGCATTGACTGCGGCAATGCTGTACCCCCTGATTCACGCCAGTACAACCCATCCGCACCCGCAGGTAATGCAGGTGCGTTTCCTCGCGACGAGCACAAGCGTGCGAGACGGGGACTTTCGACGGCGAGGATCCGTATCTTGCAGACGTAGCGTTCCTCCGGCGAAACGCGAGTGCCTTAGTGGTCCACCTATGGGGCACAATGGCCGCACTAGTTGCCTGCCACGTCTCCGCACACACACGCCTGTGCTCGGCAGCATCGAGCTGTCGCATCCCGCACTGAAGAGCCAAATCAGGATTGCGGGAGGCAACTGCGGCGCCGGCGGGGCTTCATACGGGCCCCCAGGCGCGCCTCTGACTTTGGGCGCATCGAACGCAGACGCAAGCGGAACTGCGCAGATTGTTACCTGCGTGATCCGGATGAGTAGTCAGATAGCGATCTTATCGCTTCCGCCTTCAGCGTCGCAAGGATGGGAAAGCACTTTTAGCAGCCAGTACCGTGAGGCTGATGGAAAGGTGATGAGTTTATGCTAATTACTTGGTCTTCCCAATATCATCAACAGTCCAGCAACGTCGTGAGAAAACACCACAGAGGTCACGAGCTAGTGGTGTCTTCAGGTACCATAGGCAGAAGTATCATTTCTCGTTTGCGTACTGTCGCTTGTTTCTTGTCAGTATTGACGCCTTGGTATAACACAGGGATCGCAAGGGCTCAGAGCCAGTCTGTGAGCGTCATTGCCCCAGTTTCTGGCCTTCACAGCATTACCTGTCACGGCACTCAATCTCCGGCCGGTCTGAATCTCCTCAACTCTGCTTTGGCCGCTCTTTCGCCGGGGGCCACTACCATACCATCGCTCACCGTACAGGTTGAGCAACATTGGGTAGCTGGCGGGCAGAACCAGGAGCAGACGTGGCAGATTGGGCCATCTGGTTATAGCTGGCAAGACACCGCAGGAAATGGCTTCAGCTGGAGCGGAGGGAGTGGAACGCGCAGCTTGAAGGGGACCTCCCAGAGCACTCAGGTGGCAGTCGGCGCACTCATTGTTCCTTTCATGCCGCTGCAGGCGCTTGAATATGCGAGGGCTACTTCCTCAGTATGCATCGATGAACCCCACATTAACCCCGACGGCTCTGCCCGTCTCGTCATCACTGTTCCGGACACGACTCTCAGGGCTGAAACCCGTCAGGCGTGGGCGTTCGATCCACGGACGTTCCTCCCCATCCGCCTTGTGTACGAGGATTTCAACAAACGGCTCGCGGACAGAATCTCGATACGCATGATGTTTTCCGGTTATGAGCAATTCGCAGGTGTGCTTATTCCAAGGCAGATCTCTTACGATGCGCTCGGAGACTCCGTGCCCGGCGACTTCTCGGATGAGGAGCATAGCGACGCGGTTAGCCGGCCATGGGGCAAACACAATGAGCGTGCCACGCAGATGAATATCCTCGATATTCAGCAGAGCACTGACAGCACGGAGGGTAGCAGCAATGAATAGGGTAAGTCCGTCTGCTGTTCCTGTCTTCGCCCTCGCGGTTGTGCTCGTGCTCTGCAGTATGTCGGCATCGGCTCAGCTGACCGCCGATGTTTCCCCGGGGATCAAACCGTTCGGCACCTACGATAATCATTCCATTGATACGGTAGATATGACGAATGGCACAGTCAGTGTCAATATACCGATTGCGTCCTACCCACAGCGAGGCAACGAACTTAATGTCAAGCTGGCGATCCAGTGGCACAGCATAAACTGGTGGATTTATTGCGATAGTCAGGGGCTGCAGTGCTATTGGGATGGGCCGCCCTATGCTCCAGATTTTGTAAATCCTAAAGGCCCAATCGGTGTAGGTATCACGAACAACTATTCCATTGCGGCCGGGGGGTCATCCTTTGTGCGGGACGACGGCACGCAGCTCCTTGAAGGCGACGACCAATGGGGTCTGGTACCAGTGGACGGATCGGGTATACGTCTCACCGAGAATAATACCGGCTCCTATCAAGCAATAGTGTTCGACGGCGGTGCCCAGTTAACTTATCAGACCTGTTACTACTATAGCACCAGTTGCGGTAGCAACCCGGTCGGTTACATCACTGACTCGAACGGCAATCAACTCACCCTTTATGGTGAAACCTATCCAGGTGGCAGTGAAGACAACTGGTTTACCTCGATTGTGGATACGCTCGGACGCACGATTCCGATGGCGTTTCCGACGTCGACAGCGGGCAACACCTCTACAACCGGCTGCCCGACCGGAACGGTCGCTGCCTTTGCATATAATCTCCCAGCTTATCGCGGGGGCAGTGGCACGCTGAAAATCTGTCAATCAATGGTACCGTTTGCTACAGATTTTAACTATTCTGGTGTCGGCGTATATGTGCAAGAAGCCTCCGGGTCTCAGCAGTTGACCACACGTATCATTCTGCCGGACAATACCCACTGGGACTTCGCATATGACTCTTACCTTAACCTGTCGCAGATCACCACGCCGCAAGGCGGCACGATCTCATATCAGTGGGAAGAAGGGCCCATTTCGTGTAATACAGGAGACATTGATGCCCCTCCAGGTCCAACCCGTGTCCTCTACGAGAGAACCGAGGATTCGAATGATGGCACTCCCTCACGGACCTGGGTATATTCCTATGGTGGAACCCTCGAAGGCCCGCAAGGGACATACGATAGTACCAACCCCACAACAACGGTTGTCGACCCCGCCGGTGACACGACAGTCGCCAGCAACGAGTTTCTGCCTTCAAGTAGCGGTGGGGCGGGCAGCTGTTCAGTGGTAACCACTCAGACGACCGTCACAAACGCCTCAGGACAACTTGTAAAAACGACCCAGACGGACTATCAGGATACAGGGATGTTCGAGTGCGACTCGGTTCAAAACGGAACCTACATCGGTCCGGGAAGCGAATCCATGGCAAGTATTCTCCCTATCCACCAGCGGACTATCTGGCCGAATGGGCAAGAGTCCGAGACAGACACAACCTATGGGCTAAGCGAATCATATACCTGCGGAGGAACATACACTTCCCCGCCCGAGGTGACGATTCCATTTCCTACCCAGATTCAGGACTACGATTACGGGCCGGGAGCCAAGGGCGCTCTGCTGCGCACGCGGATCTATGATTACTGGTGGGCGGGAACTGGCGGTACCGCTTATTTCACGGCGGGCCTGAGCGGGCTCCCGCAATCCGAAACAGTTCTCAATTCAGGCGGCACGCAGATCGCGGCGACAACGTACTCCTATGACAATGCGTCGCAGCTGGTATCGTCCAATGTATCATACCAGCATGTTACGCCTCCGGGCGTACGCGGTAACCTGACAAGCACGTCATCGTGGATCAGCGGGAATAATTATGCTCTTCTCAATACGACATGGTACGACACGGGAGTGCCATATCAGAACTTTGACGCGTTACATTACCCAACCACTTACGGATACTCATCTGCGTACAAGTGGGCCTATCCGACCACAATTACGAATGCATTAGGCCAGGCGCAGACGAATACATTCGACTTTAATACGGGATTACCCACCTCAACCACCGATCCCAATGGCCAGACGGTCTCGCGTTCTTACGACGTCATGGAGCGGCCAACAGGTACGACCTATCCCGATGGCGGCTCGACGAGCTACTGCTATACTGACCTGGGGGGGGGCCACCTGCACGCAGGCTTCTGCGCCACCGTATCAGCTTCTGGAAACCGAAGCTGTAGCGACAGGAGTCAGCAAAACGATGACACTGCTCTACGACGGCCTTGACCGCCCTACCCAGACGCAGCTCAACTCGGATCCCTTCGGGACTGATTACACGGCGACAACATATGATGCTCTCGACAGAGTCTATCAAGTGTTTAATCCTACCCGGTGCAATCCGCCGACGGCAAATTGTGGAGAGCCAACATGGGGCGCAACAACCAACAGCTATGATGCTCTCAACCGCCTGCTGAGCCAAGTCGATTCAGATGGCGTAGGTACTCGGCAATGGTCGTATAACGGAAATGTCACTACTTATACCGATGAGAATGGCAACCAGTGGCAACGGACCTACGATGCCCTGGGGAGACTCACCAAGGTCTTAGAACCCAGCGGCTCTTCTAAAGCTCCGTCGATAGAAACGGATTATACCTATGACCCGCTGGGCAATCTGCTGAGTGTCACGCAGTGGGGAGGAGCAAACGGCTCAAGCGGCGCACGGGCAAGAAGCTTTGGTTACGATGGCTTGTCCCGCTTAATTTCAGCAGTCAACCCTGAGACGGGAACCGTTACATATGGCTACTTATCAAACGGAAGCTTCTGCGCGGGCGACGTTACCCTACCGTGCAGCAAGACTGACGCACGCGCAATCACCGCAAACTACGGCTATGACGAGGTAAATAGGCTCGTCTCCAAAACGTATTCTAACGATCCGAGCGGAACGCCGTCGTCCTGCTACGAATATGGCAACGTGTCCAATGCCACTTCGGGGGACAATCAGATCGGGCGCCTGATCAATGAATGGACCCAGAATGCAGGGACTGCTTGTGCCGCCACGCCGCCGCAAGCCAGCGCCGACGTCACCTTTGAGTCGGATCTTATCTATGACGCGATGGGTCGCCTCAAATCGGAGCAGCAATATACTCCCGGAAATAGCAGCGGTGCCCCCTACGGCGTCCAGTACACCTACAATCTCGCCGGAGAAGTCGCCAGTTCTACAAACGGCGTTTCAGATCCTGGGATTACGCTGACGATGAATTACGACGGAGCAGCGCGGCTGAAGGAGATTACCAGCTCCTGGAGTGATGCGACGTTGCATCCGGCCGATCTCTTCTACTCCCCGACATACGGGCCGGTAGGTCTGCTGAGTGCTGAGTACGGATACAATCCGACAACGGCCGTGGCAACTGCAACCTTGGCACGCACTTACGATAATCGCCTTCGCCTTAGTTCGGAGACGGACAAGGCGACTGAAGTCGTCACTTCGGAGGCCGCTGCGGGTTCCGGCTCCGTCGCAGTCACTGGGGCAGAACAGTTGTCGGCCTATTCGTCGGGCAGCGTCACCTTCAGCGGCACAGAACAAAGCATGGTGTCCGACGGCGAGACGATCTACGACGAGGGCAACATCATGATTCTCGTGGACGGTATGGATTACCAAATCCAATACGGGCAAAATAGCACTCCATCGAGTCTCGCTGCCGCCTTGGCCAGTAGCATGGTCTGTTACCCATCAAGCGGATACAACGTGCAAGGCGATGCGGTCGGGGCTACCGTTTACTTTGCAAGCTGTTCCTCCGGTGTAAGCACCGATTATTCGCTGAGTGCTTACGACGATGGACACGACACGAGCTTTGCCAACTATTCGTTCACGCCCACTGCTTCAGGTACTGAAATGACGCCGGTGACCACTGCTCCCACTAGCGGCCCGGTGGTCACCTTCAGCGGCACGCAAGCCAGCGGCATGAGCAGTACTTACACAATTCCTGTTATCTCTTCCTCCAATACAATGGTGCAGATGAACACCATCACGGCGAATTCCAGTAGCACGCCCAGCACACTGGCCGCCACGCTGGTTGCGGACCTCGGCTCTTGTTCCACTTCGGGAGTGGTCGTCACGGGGATTCAGAACGGCGGAACTGTGAGCTTACAGCCGTGCCAGGCGGGTACCTCCTACTATTTCGAGGGGCAGAGGGATGACTGCGAACCTGGGAGCGGCTCCTGCATCGCCATGGCGATTACCACTGCAGAATATCCGGGCGTTACCTCCGGAGCAGTGTACGACGCTGGTTCGGTCTCTCTAACCGTCAACGGCGCTCAGGTCGCCTCCACGACCTACGGAGAGGGGTCCACCCCGGCCAGCATTGCCAGCGCGCTCGCTTCCTCCAACTCCAGCAGTAGCCCTGTCGCGCTCACGGCGACCGGCAGCGGCCTCCAGATGACCGCCCGGACTACAGGCTCCTCAACTGACTATCCGTACAGCCTGAGTATTTCCTCATCGGATCCATCCATCTTCTCTCCCTCTTCCTTCGGCTCGCCCACACCATCTGGCTCACTTGCCGGCGGGGCCAATCCTGGCGAACAGCCGGAGACGGCCTACGGTTACAGTATCCCGGAGCCATCCGGATCCAACTGCACCTCCAGCGGCTTCGGTTATGACTGCGCGGGCAATGTGAAGAATGTCGTCGATTCGGTGACCGGCGGGTGGTCGTACGGCTACGACACGCTGAATCGTGTCACGGGGGCGACCGGGCAGTCTGGGGACTATAGCAGTTCCAGCCTGCCTGTGGCTGGGGTTGCGTTCGGATGGACGTACGATCCCTTCGGCAACATCGAAGGACAAAGTTCAAGCTCCGCGAATTTCCCCACGTTCTGGGCGCACTATACTGCGGCCAACAATCAGGCGAGTGCTACGGGCACTGCACCCGGAGGACCCACTTACAACGATTCCGGCGACATCGAGAGCGATGGAGTGAACGAATACGCGTATGACGCTGAGGATCGGATCTGCGCCGTCTACAACGGCTACAGCTACACTGGTTACGTGTACGACGCGGATGGAACTCGCGTGGCCAAGGGAGCCATCACCGGATTCAGCAGCAGCAACAACTACGCCAACGCCTGCAATCCGTCCCAGAATGGATTCCAAACCAGCTACAGCTATGTCCTGGACTCCAGCGGACGAGATCTCAGTCAGGTCAACAGTTCGGGACAGTGGCAGTTTTCCAACGTGTATGCCAACGACCTACTGCTTGCAACCTATTCGACTCAAAGCAACGATACCTATTTTGCATTCAATGATTGGCTCGGGACAAAACGGGCAGAAGTGTCGCCAGATGGATGTTTAGAAACGTTTGCGAGTTTGCCCTACGGTGATGATCTCACGCTTTCTGGCGATTGCGCAGACGCTGCGCCCCTGCACTTCACCGGCAAAGAACGTGACCCCGAATCAGGAAATGACTATTTCGGGGCCAGGCACTACGCAAGTAGCACGGGGAGATGGTTGTCGCCTGATCCAGCCGGTATAGGCTTTGCGAATGCTGCCAATCCGCAGAGCCTGAATCTATACGTATACGTTCAGAACAATCCGCTGGCCTTTGTCGATCCCAATGGTCTTTTGTCCTGCTCGGATGGGAAATGGCAAGACGTGGTGTGTGCTGTGCAAACAATTTTCAACGGGATCAAGCACTTCTTTTCGGGTGGCGACAATTCATCTGTGTCGGCCTCGACCTCGGATACGTTTACAGTCATTGATCCGGGAGGCGGCTCTGGAGGCTCTGGCCCATCCACTTTCCAGCAACTTTGGAACAATTATCCGAGGTATAGCCAATACCCCAGCGAACGAGACGACCAACCCTATTCTGGACCTGGCTCTTTCTGGCAGCATGCGGGTGGCCATCAAGCCATGAACGCATCCACTTTTGTGAACAGTTGTTCACTGCGAATGTGCTATGCCCTGAATCGAAGCGGGGTGCCCATACCCTATGCTCCCGGAAGGGTTTCGGACGCAGACCATATGTGGGGCATTCCGCGATTGACCGATCTTCAGCCATTCCTCATACAGAGTTTCGGGCAACCTCAGCATTATTCGCCAGACAGTTGGAGAGGACAGCTTGCTGGTAGAACAGGAATCGTGATGTTCCAAGTGAATATTTGGAGTGACGCTTCCGGTCACGCGGAACTGTGGAATGGTTCGGAACTGGTAAACGGAAAGGAACACGACTACACGAGTGTTTCCTCGGGGGTGTTATTTTGGCCCATTCAATGAGACAAGTATGTACTTTGCTGGCTGTTTCGGCAATCATCGGAACCACGTTTCAATTGCGTGCCCAAGAGCCCGCAATTCAAAAGGTATGGAGATTCCAAGGGAGAGAGGGTGCGGTTGAAATCGAGCTGACGCGTTTCGTTAATGCCGATGGCACGACGCCCACGTCACTGCACATCTATTCACCGAATGGAGCCCCGAGGTCTGTGGCCGAGGAGGCGGGGTTCCTTGCCAAGGTTTTGGATGATCTTCCGGAAGCGGGGATAAAGGTCCAGTCTCTGGACTGGATTTCGTTCCGGTTCAACGAGTCAGAGGCCGTCAGCAAAGTGGCGGCGTATGCCGCATCGTCGAAGCAATGGAGAGAATCGCTGAATACCAAGAAAATCTCAATTGTCTACCCGCTCGTGACGTCATTTCTAAACGAGAGCGGTGCATATGAGGCATGGGATCGCGTCTTCAGGCAACATGGCCTCACTCTCAAAGTTGCCGGCGTGGAAGAAGTCATCATGGAGCCGTTCTCCCAAGCTCAGGCAAGCTGCCCGCCAGGTGCAGATTGCAAAAATCTTATCGTACCGAAGGACGCCCTAGTGCAAATGAATGTCAGCCCGATCACTCACCGGTAGTGCAGACTGGCCTGCCCGATGTCTTGTACCCGAGAGATTGTTAGTGTAGTGCAGCGGACGAGTTAGTTCAGCGTGTAGAAGATCTCTCCGTTGAGGAACTCGTCGCGCAGCTTCGAG
>Ga0335075_10016737_pt1 | contig 10932 bp, 7 predicted proteins | sample Lox_Sample_24_FD_206723 | JGI IMG/M metagenome (GOLD analysis project Ga0335075, IMG submission 206723) | Soil microbial communities from Loxahatchee National Wildlife Refuge, Florida, United States - Lox_Sample_2.4 | ecosystem: Environmental > Terrestrial > Soil > Wetlands | place: USA: Florida... | reverse complement strand
AGGGGCCACTCGGCGTTAATGTTGCCGCCGCACAGGCCAGCACTCCTGGCTCCGGCGAGCCGGCTCACCGGCCGGATCTGCCGGAATCGGCAGCGCAGGCCGGCTTGCCTGGGGTGGGTACCCCGCAGGCTCACACAGCGGCGGAGGCGCCCCGGCCAAGCTGGCGGGACGCCGCACAAGGACAGGTAATGGCAACGTGCCTGGAAGCGGGGGACGCCAGTACGGCGCGCACCGCTCCGGAGAGCGCGTACGAACAGCTCCCGCGTGGCGCGGACGGGCCCATGCAGGCCGGCTGCGCCCGGGAGCCCGACGGGAGAGATCGCCCGAATGCTCGAGATCGAGCGAAAGAACAGAGAGCCAGTTGATGGCGCGACCGGATCCGGCGGTTCCGGCCCGGCGGGGGAGTCCGGCTCAGCCGGCGCTTCCAGCTCAGCCGGGGCAGCCAGTTCGCCCGAGGCGCCCAACTCAGCTACAGAGAACGACAACAAGGGCAGCGGCCTGCTCCGGCGGAGTCGCCGAGCGGTAACCCGGCCGGCCGGCCCGCCGACATCGACGCCTGAACCGGCCCCGACCGCGGGCACTTCCGCCGCGGCGGGAGCTACCGGCGCGGCGGACGCTGGCGCTGGCCAGTCCGGGGGCGGCGAGTCCGGCGCGGCGGACGCTGGCGCTGGCCAGTCCGGAAGCGGCGAGTCCGGCGCGGCCGAGCCTGGTGGCAGCACCAGTCGGCGTCGCACCTCGCGCCGGTCTAGGGCCTCCAGCACGAGCGCGGCAGCCGAGGACGCGGCAGGCGGCCAGCTGGCAGATCGGCCAGAACCGGCCTCCCAGGATGCCGGGCAGCCCAATGACGCCGGCCAGCGCCGTGACGCCGGCCGGCACCGCGACGCCAGCGACGGCGACGCGGGCCCGCATGACCAGGGCAGCGAGTCTGGCGGCCGGCCATTGGCGCCCCCCGGCCCGGTGGCGTTCCAGCCGCCGCTAGTCATCTTCCAGGCGCCTGAGATCCCGGCGACACGGGTCACGCCCACCCAGCAGTCATCCTGGGAGCAGCCCGCTGGCGCGTCGGCTGGCCGTGCCTTCGAGGATGAGACAGACGATGGCGGCGACGGCCGGGATGACGGCGGGCAGGGTGGAGCCAGCAGCAAGCGCCGCCGGCGTGGCGGCCGCGGCCGCGGCAAGTCCGGCGCTGGCGGTGATGCCGCAGAGAGCAGCGTCACCACTACCGCGGCAGCAGTCGAGGATCAGGCTGAGTCGGCCAGCGTGGTCAAGCACGGGCTGGAGCACGACATATCCGACCAGGAGGACGAGGGTGCCCAGGGCGCTGGTACTGCCAAGCGCCGCAGGCGCAGGCGGCGTAGCGGATCTGCGGCTGATGCCGATCAGACAGCTGCCCCTGCATCCGCTGACGATCCGCCCAATACCGTTACGCATGTCCGGACACCGCGTGAGAAAACTGCCGAAACTACCGATGTTCGGGCCATCAAGGGCTCGACCAGGCTGGAGGCCAAGCGCCAGCGCCGACGCGAGGGCCGCGAATCTGGCCGCCGTCGGCCGCCGATCATCACCGAGTCCGAGTTCCTGGCCCGCCGCGAGGCGGTGGAGCGCGTCATGGTGGTCCGCCAGCATGCAGACCGGACACAGATAGCCGTCCTTGAGGACGGTGTACTGGTCGAGCACTACGTGGACAAGGCCAGCCACCAGTCGTACGTCGGCAACGTCTACCTCGGCAAGGTGCAGAACGTGCTGCCATCGATGGAGGCAGCGTTCGTCGACATCGGCAAGGGCCGTAACGCCGTCCTGTATGCGGGCGAGGTCAACTTCGACGCCAGCGGCCTCGAGGGGGAGTCCAAGCGGATCGAGTCGGCCCTTAAGTCCGGTCAGTCGATCCTGGTGCAGGTCACTAAGGATCCAATCGGGCACAAGGGAGCTCGGCTTACCAGCCAGGTCAGCCTTCCCGGCCGGTACCTGGTTTACGTGCCGGGTGCAAGCATGACCGGGATCAGCCGCAAGCTGCCCGACACGGAGCGCACCCGGCTAAAGCAGATCCTCAAGCAGGTAATGCCAGAGCACGCCGGAGTCATCGTCCGAACCGCTGCCGAGGGAGCCTCTGAGGAGGAACTCTCCCGCGATGTTGCCAGGCTTGCGGCGCAGTGGGATGCGATCGAGAAGAAGGCCAAGACGGCCAACGCGCCAGACCTGCTCTACAGCGAGCCGGACCTGACGCTGCGGGTAGTCAGGGACATTTTCAATGAGGATTTCAGCAGCCTGGTCGTCGCCAGTGACACCGAGTGGGACCTCGTGGACGAGTACGTCCGCTACGTCGCTCCCCATCTCGCCGACCGGATGCAGCGCTGGGACAGCGATAAGGACGTGTTTGCCGAGTACCGGATCGATGAGCAGCTTGCCAAGGCGCTAGAGCGAAAGGTCTGGCTGCCGAGCGGTGGCTCGCTGGTGATCGACCACACCGAGGCGATGACGGTCATCGACGTAAACACAGGCAAGTTCACCGGCCAGGGCGGCAACCTGGAGCAGACGGTCACAAGGAACAACCTGGAGGCGGCTGAGGAGATCGTCCGGCAGCTCCGGCTCCGTGACCTCGGCGGCATCATCGTGATCGACTTCATTGACATGGTGCTGGAGAGCAACCGTGAGCTTGTCCTGCGTCGGCTGCTCGAGTGCCTGGCCAGGGACCGGACGAAGCACCAGGTAGCGGAGGTCACCTCGCTCGGCCTGGTCCAGATGACTCGCAAGCGCGTCGGCTCAGGTCTGCTTGAGGCGTTTTCCGTGACGTGCGAGCACTGCAACGGCAGGGGCGTGATCACATCACTCGAGCCGGTTGATCATTCGCACGGCCGGGACGGCGCTGGCCGAGACAGCGGTCCCCAGGATGGGCCTGGCAAGGGCAGCCAGTCTGGTCGTAGCCGGAACGGTAATCGCGCTGGCGCATCCAGCGCGGGCCGCGCCCCGATCCCAGGGCCGGCACCCGACGGTTCTCGTAAACGCAGTGGCGGCGATGGCGCTCCCCACGAGGAAGCTGATGCCGAGGGCATTAGCAGTCAGGTGAGCGCCGAGGTGGTTGGCGACCTAGCTGACGCCCAGCTAGACGGATCATCGCCCGATGCCACTGGTGCCGACGGGCCCCGCTCCGGTCGGTCGCGGTCAGGCCGCGGCCGTCGCTCCGGCGCTAGAGGCCGCGCAGCCGCAGCCGCAGCCGCACCCGCCGATTCACCAGGGGCTCCGGCTGCTGAAGAGCCTCGGGCGGCCGAAGAGCACCAGGCGGCCGAAGAGCACCAGGCGGCCGAAGAGCACCAGCCGGCCGAAGAGCACCAGGCAGTCGAAGAGCACCAGGCAGTCGAACCGGCGAGCAGCTGAGGACTCGCGCAGTCTGATAGTCTTTATGGTCGGCGCATGTGGCATGATCAGGCGGCCAGTCGGCCGGATGGCTTAGGTGCGCGAGGTAAGCAAGCCCGGTTCCAGCTGGCGGTAACGCTCGGGGTTACGATCCCCCGAACCCCGCCGCGCGCGGGCTCGCACAAAGAGGAGAGAACTCTCGGTGTACGCGATCGTGCGCTGCGGCGGTAAGCAGGAGAAGGCGTCGGTTGACGACGTCCTGACCGTCGACAAGCTGTCTGGAGAGGTCGGAGCTAGCGTGACGCTGCCGGCGGTGCTGGTCGTGGATGACGGCAAGGTCATCAGCGATCCCGCCGAGCTGGGCAGTTACCAGGTTACGGCCGAGATCGTGGGCGCCGCGGTCGGCCCCAAGATCAACATGATCCATTACAAGAACAAGACGGGTTACCGCCGCCGCCTCGGCCACCGCCAGAAGTACACCCAGGTACGGGTGACCGGTATCGGCGCGGCTAAGGCCGCCGCCGGATCGAAGAAGAAGGGCTGAGCCCGAGATGGCACACAAGAAGGGCGCGTCTTCCAGCCGGAACGGGCGCGACTCCAACGCTCAGCGACTGGGCGTCAAGCGGTTCGGCGGGCAGATCGTTGGCGCCGGCGAGATCATAGTGCGCCAGCACGGGACTCACTTCCATCCCGGGATCGGCGTCGGCCGTGGCGGGGACGACACGCTGTTCGCCCTGGTTGATGGCAGGGTGGAGTTCGGTCGGCGGCGCGGCCGCCGGGCCGTGAGCGTGCTGCCGGTACAGGCCGAAACTGTAGACGCAAGCTAACGAGCGCGCCGTGTAGCGGTCGGCCCGGCCGTTCACACAGTTGAGCTTCGAGGGGCGGACCGGACCGGTCCGCCCCTCAGCTTTGCTCGGCGAACTAGGTGGCCGGCCGGGTACGAAACGCCCGTGGTGCGCAGGTCCTGGCTCTGATGAGGAAAGGGGTTGGCCGTGGCGGAATTCGCTGACCGGGCCGAAGTGCGCGTGCACGCAGGCCACGGCGGCAACGGCTGCGCGTCGGTGCACCGGGAGAAGTTCAAGCCGCTTGGCGGGCCGAATGGCGGGAATGGCGGCCCCGGCGGTGACGTCATCATCGAGGTCGATCCGAGCACCACCACCCTGCTGGACTTTCACCGTCGGCCGGTCCGCCGGGCCGGTGACGGAAAGCCGGGCCTGGGCTCCAATCGCAACGGTGGTGACGGCGCTGACCTGGTCCTGAAGGTCCCAGACGGGACAGTCGTCAAGACGGCGGATGGCGTGGAACTGGCCGACCTCACCGGTGCCGGTACCCGGTACGTGGCGGCTGAGGGCGGGCGCGGCGGCCTGGGTAACGCGGCCCTGGCCTCCACCAAGCGCAAGGCGCCTGGCTTCGCCCTTCGAGGCGAGCCGGGTCCGGAGCTGAACCTGGTGTTCGAGCTAAAGACGGTTGCCGACGCGGGCCTCGTCGGGTTTCCGAACGCCGGAAAGTCCTCACTCATCGCGGCTATGTCCGCGGCCCGTCCGAAGATCGCGAATTACCCGTTCACCACGCTGACACCGAATCTGGGTGTCGTTGAAGCTGGCGACGTTCAGTTCGTGGTCGCCGACGTTCCGGGCCTTATTCCGGGTGCGAGCAGCGGAAAGGGGCTCGGGCTAGATTTCCTCCGGCACATCGAGCGGTGCCAGGTGCTAGTGCACGTCCTGGACTGCGCCACCGAGGAGCCGGGGCGGGACCCGATCAGCGACCTGGATGCGCTTGAGGCCGAACTCGCTGCGTACGAAGAGCTCACGGGCGCCCGGATGGCGGAAAAGCCGCGAATTGTCGCGCTGAACAAGATCGATGTGCCGGCCGCCAGAGAGCTGGCTGACCTGGTAGAACCCGAGCTGGAGGGCCGGGGGCTGACCGTGCACCGGGTTTCAGCGGCCTCCACCGAGGGGCTACGCGAGTTGTCGTACACGATGGCCGCGGTGATCGCGGCGGCACGCGCTGCCGCGCCGCGTGCTGAGCCCACGCGGATCGTCCTCCGGCCGGCGCCAGTAGCCGGCCCCGATTTCGAACTGGTCGCCACCGGCGAGAACAGCTTCCGCGTGATCGGGGACAAGCCGCGCCGCTGGATCCTGCAGACTGACTTCTCCAATGATGAGGCGGTCGGTTACCTGGCCGACCGACTTGCCAAGCTGGGCATCGAGCAGGCTCTGGCGGAGGCAGGCGCAACTCCGGGAGCCGAGGTCCTGATAGGCGAGGAGGACAATTCGGTCGTCTTCGACTGGGATCCGGGCGTCACCGCCGAAGGTGTCGCGCTGGGACCGCGCGGTACCGACGCGCGGCTTACCTAGCTGTGACAATCCGGGCAACCAGTGCATGTCGCGCCGCAGCGCGGTCCCAGCGGCCATCCGTGTGTGAACGCTACGGCTATGTGGCAGTAGTAGCCACGCACGGACCCCCGGGCTGGAGCCGCGAGCTACGCCGGGCTAGCGGAGAGGCTGGCTGCAGGACGGGATTTGCGAGAGTCCCGGCATCCGGGAAATAAAAAAACGCGCTACATTCTTGTAACGCGTACGAGGAATCCGCCTAAAAGGCTATTTTCCTCAATCATATAATAACAACGAGGAGCATGGTTGTCAAACGCGGAACTGAATCGCGAGCAGGATTACATTTCTTTGCTCTACGGCCGACTTGACGAGCTTCGGGAGCGCGCCAGCAGCCGGATGTCCGGCGTGCTGCGGCAATCTGGCGGTACGCATCAGGCCAGGGTAGAGCGAGAGACCTTCAGCGGCATGTACCGCCAGCAGCTAGCCCAGTTCGACGCCGCTGAGAACGGGCTGTGCTTCGGCCGGCTCGAGTTCGTCGGCGGCGAGCTCCGTTACATCGGCCGGCTCGGCATCCACTCCGACACCGACGACTACGCGCAGCTGCTGATGGACTGGCGCGCCGACGCGGCCCGCCCGTTTTACCTGGCGACTGCGGCGTCACCGGGCGATGTCCGCGTGCGCAGGCACATCAAGACCAAGGGCCGGCAGGTCACCAGCCTCGATGACGAGGTGCTGGACCTAGCCGCCGCCGATCCGTCCCGGCACGAGGGCCTGACCGGGGAGTCCGCGCTCCTCGCGGCCCTGAACACCAGCCGCACTGGCTCGATGACCGACATTGTCGAGACCATTCAGGCCGAGCAGGACGTCATCATCCGGGCTCCGATGGGCGGTGCGCTGGTCGTACAGGGCGGCCCTGGTACGGGCAAGACAGCGGTAGCCCTGCATCGCGCTGCCTACCTGCTCTACACCTATCGGCGCCAGCTGGAGAAGCGCGGCGTGCTTGTGGTCGGGCCGAACGCCACCTTCCTGCGCTACATCGGCCAGGTGCTGCCGTCGCTAGGCGAGACCAGCGTGCTGCTGTCCACCATCGGGGACCTGTTCCCCGGCGTCAGCGCGACCGCGACCGAGCCGGCTGAGGTGGCAGCGATCAAGGGCCGGCCAGGCCTGGCCAAGGTGATCGCCGCGGCAGTCCGCAACCGACAGGAGGTGCCGGACGAGCCGCTGGAGATCAGGGTGGACGCCGCACGGATCCGGCTGATTGCGACGACCGGCCAGGACGAGAATCCACGCGAGTTCTCGGCGACCTCGGGCAGGCTCCGGCTGACCCCCCAGACGGTGACCCAGGCACGGGAACGGGCTCGTCGGTCCCGACGGCCGCATAATCAGGCGCGGTCGGTATTTGCCAGGGAGATCATCAACGCGCTTACCCGGCAGCTCGCCAAGCGGATCGGGACAGATGTGCGCACCGGCGCTGCCCTGCTGGACACCGATGAGGTGGCCGACCTGCGCCGTGAGCTGCGCTCTGACCCTGCGGTCCGGGCGGCCATCAACACACTGTGGCCGATCCTCACGCCACGGCAGCTCGTCGCCGACCTGCTATCTGATCCTGGCCGGCTGGCCGCCGCCGCGCCGCGCATGCCTGCGGCGGATCGGGCGGCGCTGCTCCGTGCGCCGGACGCACCGTGGACCCCGGCCGACGTGCCGCTGCTGGACGAGGCAGCCGAACTGCTTGGCGAGGATGACCGCGCGATCAGAGCGGCGCAGGCTAGGCGACGCCGACAGGAGGAGGCATACGCGGCTGGAGTGCTGGAGATCCTCGGTCGCGACGAGGAGGACGATGAGGAGATCCTCATGGCCGCGGACCTCGTTGATGCCAGCCGGCTGGCCGCCCGGTACGAGGACGAGCAGAGCCTGACGGCGGCGGAACGAGCAGCCGCCGACCGTACCTGGGCCTTCGGGCACGTCATCGTGGACGAGGCGCAGGAGTTGTCGGAGATGGCCTGGCGGATGCTGATGCGCCGCTGCCCGGCGAGGTCGCTGACGATCGTCGGTGACGTCGCCCAGACCGGCGACCTGGGCGGGATGTCGTCCTGGAACGAGGCGCTCGATCCGTACCTTGGCGAACGCTGGCGGCTCGCGCCGCTGACAGTGAACTACCGGACTCCGGCCGAAGTGATGGCGGTTGCGGCCCACGTGCTGGCCGCGATCGACCCGGCGCTCGAGCCGCCGCGCTCGGTGCGCGAGTCCGGGAGCCGGCCGTGGCAGCTACGGGCCGGACCGGGCGAGCTGGCTTCGACAGTGGCCCAGGCCGCCATCCGGCTGGCCGAGCAGGCGGGCGACGGCAAGGTGGCGGTCATCGTGCCGGCCGCGCTGGCGGACGAGCTGGGCGCCGCAGTGAGCGCCGCGCTGCCCGGCACCGCGCTCGGCGCCGATCCCGACCTCACCAGCCCCGTAGTTGTTCTGACCGTCAAGCAGGCAAAAGGCCTGGAGTTCGACTGCGTGCTGATTGCCGACCCGGCCCTGCTGCTGGCCGAATCCCCGCGCGGGCTAAACGACCTGTACGTCGCGCTAACCAGGGCGACCCGGCAGGTGGGCGTGGTGCATCCGGGCAGCCTGCCGGAAGTGCTTGCACGGCTCGCGCCTGCACTGACGCCCGCAGAGATCGCCTGACCTGCCGCTAACCCCGCCGGGCGCTACTCGTCGTCGTCGTCCTGGTCGCGCCGGTCGTTCCCGGACATCCGGTTGAACAGCCTGGACCCCATGTCGGCTGCGCCGTTGGCAACGCCGCGCACCGCGCCGATCAGCGGGTCGGCGCTGCGGTTCCACGAGTCTTGGTAGGACTTGGCCGCTGAGCGGAACTCGTCGCCCACAGACGCACTTGGGTCGTCGTCGCGGCGCGGGTAGTTGCCGGCCAGGATCGCCCGGTACTCGCCCTCATCGGCCCAGCGGTCCAGCTCGGCGAAGCGGACGACCGCGAACGGGTGCGTCGTGCCCTGAAGCTGGAGCAGCTTCAGCAGGCTGTCCCGCACGTCCGGCACTGCGTCGTACTCGCGCGCCTGCTTGTGGAACTCGTCACTGCTCAGCTCGGCCAGCCGTCGGCCGCCGGCGAGCTTCATCAGAGACCGGCGGGCGGCATCGACGTCCTGGGTGGCGAGCAGACCGGCGCGGTCGCACGACATCTCAGCCTTGCGATGCCATTCCTCCAGGCCCCAGATGACCGCCTTCAGCCCCACCCAGGCAAATGGCACCAGTGCCAGCCGCTGCGCGAGCAGGATGAGGTTGTACAGCATGGTGTTGTAGACCGCGTGGCCCGACAGCACGTGGCCGAGCTCGTGCCCGATGACCCACCTGATCTCCTCTGGGTCCATCAGCTCGACAAGCCCGCTGTTCAGCACGATGAACGGCTTGTCCATGCCGAGCGCCATCGCGTTGACCAGCGGGGTCTGGGTGATATAGAGCTCGGGCACCCGCGGCAGGTCCAGGATGTAGCAGCCGTCCAGCATCATCTGGTGGAGGTCGGCGAACTGGTTCTCCGAGGCCCGGACCGAACTGGCTAGGAACATCAGGCGCATCGCCCGGTCGTTGAACAGGCCAGCGATGTTCTTAAGTATGGTGTCGAAGCCGGTCAGCTTGCGCAGCGCTACGAGCGCTGACCGGTCGGCGGGGTGTTCGTAGGCACGAGAGCTGATTCCCGGCAGACGGATCCGGGAGCGGTCAGGCACAGTGGTCATGCAGCCATCGTAGGCTCCCTGCGCAGGAGGTTGGATCACATGTCAGCACCGGATGTGCCATTGATGTTCGAGCCGGACGCTGAGTCGATGCCTGCTGAGTCGCTTACCGGACTCCAGCTTGAGCGGTTGCGCGCTCTGATCGACCACCTGCTGGCACTTGGCGGCCTGCAAGGCACCCGCCTGAAAGAGGCAGGCGTGGCCGCTGGGGCAGACGTGAACCTGGCGACGTTGTCGAGGCTGCCCACCACGGAGAAGCGGGACCTATGGGAGGCCTATCCGTTCGGCCTCCTTGCCGTCCCGCGTACGGACGTCGTCGCGGTGCACGGCTCCAGCGGCACCGGTGGCCGGCCGACTCTAGTTACCTACACCAGGGACGACCTGAAGCTGTGGGCGCGGATGTGCGCACGGGCGCTAGCCGCGGCGGGCGCGACTCCAGCCAGCCTGGTGCACAACGCCTACGGTTACGGCCTGTTCACTGGCGGGCTCGGCATCCACCAGGGCGCCATCGAGCTCGGCGCGACGGTGATCCCGGTCTCCGGCGGGATGACTGCGCGGCAGGTCACGCTGATCAGGGACCTCCGGCCCGACATCCTCACCTGCACGCCCTCGTACGCGATCCGGCTCGGCGAGGCGCTAGCTGAGGCAGGCGCCGGGCCCGGCGACGGGCTGTCGCTTCGGGCGGGCATCTTCGGTGCCGAGCCGTGGACGCACGAGATGCGGCTGCGGCTTGAGGAACTGCTTGGGATCCGCGCACTGGATATCTACGGTCTGTCTGAGATCATCGGGCCCGGCGTGGCGTCGGAGTGCATCGTCGCCGCCGACGGGCTGCACGTGAACGAGGACCACTTCCTGGTCGAGGCACTCGATCCGGTATCCGGCTTGCCAGTGCCCGACGGTCAGCCCGGTGAGCTCACGTTCACCACTGTGACGAAGCAGGCTCTCCCGCTGCTCCGGTACCGCACCGGGGACATCGCCTCGCTACGGCGCGGCACCTGCAGCTGCGGCCGCACCCTTGTGAAGATGAGCAAGATCATCGGCCGCAAAGACGACATGCTTGTGGTCCGGGGCGTCAACGTCTACCCGAGCGAGATCGAGCGCGTGCTGCTTGAGCAGGACGCGCTGGCCTCGGATTACCTGCTGGTGATCGACCAGAGGTCGCCGCAGCACCAGCTCATCGCGATCTGCGAGCCAGGAACGGGGTCGTCTGGCCTCGAGTTGGACGTCAGGCTGATCGAGTCGAAGCTGAAGGACACGCTCGGACTTTCAGTTGCCGTCCGGCTAATGCCGCCGGGATCAGTGCCCCGCACGGAGGTCGGCAAGGCGGTCCGGGTCGCCCGCTGGTCGGGCGGTGAGCCGCCGCTGCCCGGCCTTGGCTAAGCGCCCCTGATCGGCGGCCTGGCGCTCACGTTTCATGCACCAGCGGCAACGGCGCGGTGGCTTTGCCCTGATCTGTACCGGGCTAGTGCATGAAATGAAATGTCGGTGGCGCACCGTTTCGGGGGTGCACGGGGGCGGAGCAC
>Ga0335075_10016736_pt1 | contig 10932 bp, 10 predicted proteins | sample Lox_Sample_24_FD_206723 | JGI IMG/M metagenome (GOLD analysis project Ga0335075, IMG submission 206723) | Soil microbial communities from Loxahatchee National Wildlife Refuge, Florida, United States - Lox_Sample_2.4 | ecosystem: Environmental > Terrestrial > Soil > Wetlands | place: USA... | reverse complement strand
GCTCTCGCTGCCGCTGCTTCCCCACCAATCACGCTTCGACGCCTGAGAGCCGGCAACACCTCCCGGGCGACCGGCGGCCGGTAGGCTGCAACGCATGCCGATGCCGAAGCGCACGAGCGTCGAGGACTTCTTCGACAAGCTGGCGCCCGTGCAGAGACCGCATCTGGAGGAGCTGCGCGAGCTGAGCCTCGCCACGGCACCGGAGGCGCGCGAGGCGCTGAAGTACAACCTTCCGGTCTACGTCCGCGGCGAGAAGAACACGAGCTTGTGGATGCTTCAGAACTTCAAGCACCACTGCTCGCTGCGGTTTCCGCCCCGCTTCTTCGCCTCGCATGCAGCCGAGGTGAAGGCGGCCGGCTACGACGCAGGCGCGGGGTTCATCAAGCTCCCGTACGACCGGGATGTCCCGGTCGAGCTGTGCCGCTCGTTGATGCAGGCTCGGCTCGACGAGTATGAGGCCACCGGCGCCGGCTGGTCCGAGGACTGACTCCGCACTCCATCGCGAGCCTGCGCGGCGATGAGCGCTTGACCGGTCCGGACGGCACCGACGCCCGCCGGCGGGCTCATCTCCAACCGGGCACGCGGGCCGCCTCGGCGAGCCAGGCGCGCATCGCCGGTTCCTCCACCTGGGCCACCGTTCTCACCTTCACATAGCGCTCTCGCCCGGTGCTCCCCAGCGGCGGCGGGGACGCGAAGTCCGCGCCGCCGAAGAAGACGACGTTGACCGAGACGTCGTACGCGGCGAGCTGGATCACCCACCCGAGCTCGGGCAAGCCATAGTGCGGTCTCTTCCCCTTCACGCCGTATTGAAGCCCGTCGATCGCCTCGCGGATCAACTCGTCCAGCCGCGAGACGATCGGATGCAGGTCGGGCATCACGCGGCGGATCCAATCCTCGATCTCGGCGTGGCTGTCGGACGGCACGGGAGGCTTTCGGGCCGAACTCGGCTTGCGTGATGGCGTGGAGATGCTGTCCTCCTCCTCAGGTCGCCGCGAACGCAGAGAGCCCGCCGGCGGGGGCGGGCTCTCGCATGTCTGTCGCCGGCAGAGCCGGCAATCGGGGCGCCCGGATTTGAACCGGGGACCTCACCGACCCGAACGGTGCGCGCTACCAGGCTGCGCCACGCCCCGAATGACCTGAGTGTATTCGACGCCGACCGGGTGGCGCGGCCGGATCGTCAGGGCAGGATCGGGCCGAGCAGCGTGGAGACGGGGTTGGTGGCTGTCGAGGTTGTCGTGGAGGTCGAGGTCGTGCCTGAGCCCGAGCCGCCGCCGGTCCCGCCGGAGACTGTCGTCTGGACGGTCGTGCTCACGCCGGAGGTCGTCTTCTGCACCGTCGTGCCGACGCCCGAGGTGGTCTTCTGCACGGTGGTACCGACGGTCGAGGTGGTCTTCTGCACGGTCGTGCCCACCCCGGAGACGGTCTTGTTGACAGTGGTCCCCGCGCCCGAGGCCGTCTTCTGGACCGTGGTCCCGACGGTCGAGGTGGTCTTCTGGACGGTTGTGCCGACGCCCGGCGCAACCCCCGAGACCGTCTTGTTCACGGTCTTGCCGACCCCCGAGACGGTCTTGTTGACCGTCGTACCCACGCCGGAGGCGGTCTTCTGCACGGTCGTGCCCACTCCGGAGGCGGCCTTCTCGACGGTCTTGCCAACCCCCGAGACGGTCTTGTCGACGGTCGTCCCCACGCCGGAGACCGTCTTGTTCACGGTGCTACCGGCCCCGGACACGGTCTTGCCCACTCCCGTCACCGTCTTCCGCGCGGTCGTGGTCACGCCGGTCACGGTTGTTCCCACGCCGGTCGACGTGGTCCTGGTCCGGTGATGGGTGGTGCCGGAGGCTGTCCCGTTGCCCGCTCCCGAACCGCTCCCAGAACCCGAGCCGGTCCCCGTTCCGGACCGGCTCCCGGATCCCGAACCGCTGCCAGACCCCGAACCGCTTCCGGACCCGGAACCTGAGCCAGACCCGCTGCCGGCGGAGCCACCACCGCGGGACCCGGTCGCGCCGCGCGCCGAGGGCGAGCCCGCGACCCGCCCGCCGCCGGACGTGCCGCCGCCGGAGCGACTGGACGCCATGGACCCGGCGGCCACGGCCGCGCGGTCGCTGCCACCGCCGCCCGCGACGCTCGCCACCCGCCCCGCCGAGGCATGGTGAGCCGCACCCGCCTGGTCGGCGATGACGAGGCCGCCACCTGCGCCGCCGATCACCAGCGCCGCGATCGCCGCCGCCTGCCCGGCTCCCAGTCCGGCCGCACCGGCACCGGCGCCGGCTGCGCCACCGCCGGCCAGACCACCGGTCGCAGGGTGACCTGCCCCGCGCGAACCGCGCGAGATGAGCCGTCGCAGGAACGGGAACGGCAGCAGCCCGGCGACCTTGTCGACGATCGAGCGCGGCTTGAGCAGCGCGTCGTCGACGCCGGCCATCATCGCCACGTGGCGGCACGGCTGGCAGTGGGACAGATGGCGCGAGTAACGGCGACGCAGCTTGATCCCGAGACCGCGCACGGTCCGCAGCTCGCCGGCGTCGATCGCGCTCTGGATCTGCTCGCATCGGCGTCCGCTGGCCAGCTCGTCGTACTCCTCACCCAGCTTGCGTCGCGCGCGGAACAGGCCGCTCTCCACCATCTGCCGCGTCATCCCCAGCCGCGATCCGATCTCGTCGTAGGAGAGCCCCTCGAACTCGCGCATGACGAGCAGCTTGTGCTGGGTTTCGTTCAGACCGTCAAATGCGCTGCGCAGGTTCTCCAGGGTCTGCTTGGACTCGACAGCGGCGGCGGGCGTCGGCAGCCCGGACTGGAGCCGACCTCCGGCGCCTGACCCTGTCCCCAGCTCATCGGACTCGAACGGCACCTCGCGGGCGCGGGTGCCGCGCCGGAACTCGTCGATGCACGCGTTGCGCGCGATCGTGTAGATCCAGGGCTTGAACGCGATCTCGCTGTCGCTCGCGCGCAACTGGCGCAGCGCCGACATGAAGACCTCCTGGCCGAGATCCTCTGCGCGCCCGTGATCATGGACCTTGGCCAGGATGAACGCGTGGATGCGCTCGCGGTAGCGCGCGTAGAGCTCCTCGAACGCTCGATCGTCGCCCGCCCGCGCTTCATCCACCAGCGCGGTTTCGCTGCGGATTCCAGATGGCGTGGACGCTCTGAACGTCAGCTGCAAGGCTGCTCCAGCATCGGACGGTCCGGCTCTCGGTGCCCGCGTCCGGCCGTTCTGATTATCGCCGACGCGACCGGTCGACCGGTCTTGACGACAGAGGTACCGCTACGCAGCGCTTTTCAAACCAACAATCGCTGATCAATCATCGGCAACACAGCACCGGAATCCGGGGCACCGAGCGGACGTTTGGACGAGACGGGTTGCCACCGTCCGGAAGAGAGGCAATACTGGTGACCATGTAGTGAACAGCGGCAAAGGAGAGACATTCCGATGGCCAATCACCTGACGCCCACCGAGCTGGCCCGTGAAGCCGGACTCGAGCGACGAGACGTGATCGTGAAGTGCGTCGAAATGGGCGTCCCGATCTTCAACGGAAAGATCGACAAGACATTGTTTCTCTCGAGCATGGCCGAGTTGCCGAGCGGGATGACGTCCCAGGCTCAGGCGGCCAGCGCATGACGTAAGCCGGCCGGGCGACGCCGGGATGGCGTCGCCCTCACCGCCGTTCGCCGTTCAGGACGCCGACTGGCGTAGCAGCGTCGCAGTTGTCTGCTCCAGGATCTTGCGCCACGCCCGCGTCGACTCGGTCGACGCATCGAAATGGCGTACGACGTTCTGCACGCGCGTCGCGGAGATCTCGATCCCGTGGCGAGCGCAGATCTCCTTGTAGCGGCGGTACTCGTGGGAGAGGTGGAGCGTCACCGACTCGAATCCATGCCGCGCGATCTCAACGCGCGAGGTGAAGTTCATGACGTTCGTGCGGAACATCAGCTCGTCGGAGGGCTCGGGCTCGATCAGGATGATGTCGACCCCTGGGTAGCGCTCCTCCCATTGCCGGGCCAGCTCGTGCAGGCGCTGATGCGCGAGCAGCTTGAACGCCTGGTAGCCGATCTGCGGAAAGCCCATGCGCGAGACCCGCCGTCCGCGATCGAGCACCGCGTCGCCGTCGCTGATGTACGGCACCAGAGGGTTGACAACGACGATGAACTTCGCGCCCGCCTCCACGGCGACGTCGAGATTGGTCGTCGAGACCAGCCCGCCGTCGACGTACTCGTGGCCGTCGATCTCGACGGGCTTATAGATCATCGGCAGCGCGCTGGACGCGCTGACCGCGCGTGAGATGGGGACCGCGTCGAGCCCCTCGGCGCCGAACACGGCGCGCTCGCAGGTGTCGAGGTCTGTCGCGACCAGGTAGAGCTCGGAGCTGAGCTCGCGAAAGTCGTTGGTGCGGGCTGGATCGGCCAGTATCTCCCGCACGTAGCGCTCCAGGCCGTCGCCGGTGTACAGCCCCGTCGGAAGCGCCTCCGCGAGACCGAGCACCACGTCGACCGCGGACAGCTGCCCGATGTCCCGTGCCAGGGTTCTGACCAGCCCGGCCAACCGCAGCGGCAGCTTCGCGCCCCGAGTGGCGAACTCCCGGTAGTTGGGGCGCAGGAGTGAGCCCGCGCGGACATCCGGGAAGCCGGTCGGTCCGTCGCGCACGATCGCGCGCATCATCTCCTCGGGCGTCACTCCGTTGGCGACCGCTGCGGCGACGAATGACCCCGCGCTCGTGCCGACGTAGACGTCGAACTCGTTGACCGTGCGGCGGACGGAGAGCAGATCGAGCGCACGGAGCGCGCCGATCTCGTATACGCCGCCGGTGAGACCACCGCCGCCGAGCACGAGCGCCGTTTTCGAACGCCGGCGCCGACGCGCGCCCGACCGGCGCGGCCGTCGCGCCGATCCAGCGGCCGGCGGCCGTGCGCTCGAGTCCGTGAGCGTCACCACCTTGTCCATGGCCGACGGGATCTTAGAGGTTGGCGCACACGGCTCCGCACGCCGCCTCCCAGCATCTTCCGCTGCAGCTGGGGCCAAACCGAAGCTTTCGCCGCCGCGATCGGTTACACATGAACGGATGGCCTCGCTGTTCCCCACCCACGCGGTGCGCCGCGCGCTCGTCCGTGTCGCGCTCGCCGCGAGCGTCGCGCTCGCCGCCGGCGCCTGCGTCGCGCCCGCCGCGCTCGGCTCCACGGGAGAGCTCCCCGCCGGCCTCACGCGCTCGCTCAACGCCGGGATGCGCTCCGCCGGCGCGTCCAGCAGCGCGGAGGTGGAGGACCTCAGCACCGGCGCGACGCTCTACTCCCATGACGCAACGATCGCCCGCATCCCAGCCTCGGTGGAGAAGCTGTACACGACGTCCACGGCCCTGCAGGTGTTCGGTCCGACCGCACGTCTGTCCACCTCGGTGCTCGGAAGCGGCGTCCAGACTGGCTCGACCTGGAAGGGCGCGCTCTACCTGCGCGGCGGCGGCGATCCCACGTTCGGCTCGGCGGCCTTCGATCATCGCGCCTACGGGACCGGGGCGACCGTGCAGGGCCTGGTGGCTCAGTTGCGCGCGGAGGGCATCCGCACGGTCACCGGCCCGATCATCGCCGACGCCTCGCTGTTCGACTCCGACGAGGGGACGCCGGCGACAAACAACAAGCCGTCGATCTGGGTCGAGGGTGCGCTGAGCGCGCTGTCGTTCAACCGGGACTGGGCGGACTCGACCGGCGAGGTGTATTACGCCAACCCGCCGCTGCAGGCGGGCAAGGATCTGGTCGCGGCGCTCCGAAGCGGCGGGATCGCCGTCCGCAACCGGACCGTCCGCACCGGTGTCACCCCCCCACTCGCCCGCCAGTTGGCCAGCGTTCAATCGCCGACGATGGCGACGCTGATCGCGCTCACCAACACGCCCTCGGACAACTTCTTCGCCGAGACGCTGCTGAAGGACATCGGCGCCCACGCGGGGTCCGGCGGGACCACCGCGGACGGGGCGGCGGTCGTCCGCTCGACGATCGCCGCGAAGTTCGGGCTGCATCCCTATCTGATCGACGGTTCCGGCCTCTCCTACCGCGACCACACCTCCCCGGCCCAGGTGGTCTCGTTGCTCTCCGGGCAGAGCGAGAACCTCCCGTTTCGCGAGTCGCTGGCCACCGTCGGCGAGACCGGCACGTTGGCCGACGAGAATCGCGGCACCTACGCCCAGGGTCGCTGCACCGGCAAGAGCGGCACCCTCTCGGACGTCTCGAACGTGGTCGGCTACTGCCGCGCCGCCGACGGTCACCTGCTCGCGTACGCGTTTCTGATGAACCGGGTCAACCCGGACGCAGCCCATCCGATCCAGGACCGGATGGAGGTCGCCGTCGCCCGTTACGACGGCTGATCGGAGGCGCCCCCGCCGGCGAGCAGTGCCAGCAGGCCCGGCTCGTCGAGCACCGGGACCTCGAGCTTCTCGGCCTTGGCCAGCTTGGAGCCCGCGCTGTCGCCTGCGACCAGGTAGTCCGTCTTCTTCGACACCGAGCCGGTGACGCGCCCGCCGGCGCCGATGATCCGCTCGGTCGCCTCCTCGCGGGTGAGATTCGGCAGCGTGCCGGTGAGCACGAGCGTCTTGTCGGCGAGCGGGCCCTCGCCGGGCGCCGGACCTTCCTGCGCGAGCGTGAGACCCTCCGCGCGCAGATCCTCCAGCAACTCCCGCATCCGCGGGTCTGCGAGCTGCTCGTGGATCCGTGCCGCCATCTTGGGGCCAACCCCCTGGGTCTGCTCGATCGCCTCGGCATCGGCATCGAGCAGCGCCTCGAGCGTCCCGAACCGCTGGGCGAGGTTGCGCCCGGTCACATAGCCGACCTCCTCGATCCCGGCGGCAAACAGCACCCGGCCGAACGGCTGGCGCTTGGAGGCCTCGATCGCGGCCACGAGCTTGCCCGCCGAAACCTCGCCGAAGCCCGGCTGCTCAGCGATCTGGTCTGCGGTGAGGCGGTAGAGGTCGCCCGCGGTCCGCAGCCACCCCAGACGCATGAACAACTCGACCTGCTTCTCGCCCAGCCCGTCGATGTCCATCGCCGCCGCAAAGTGCTTGAGCAGCTGCCAGCGCCGGCCCGGGCAATCGCGGTTCGGGCACCGGGTGAAGACGGAGTCCTCAGGCTTGACGGTCGGGGTCTCGCACACCGGGCAGCGCACGGGCGGAGTGGTCGGCGGCGGGCGGTCTTCGCGCTCGGCGACGTGCGGGGCGGGTGAGAGCACCTGCGGGATCACGTCCCCCGCACGCAGCACGATCACCTCCTCGCCGGCCCGGATGTCCTTGCGCGCAAGGTCCTCCTCGTTGTGCAGCGTCGCGAGCTTGATCGTCACTCCACCCACCGCGACGGGCTCGAGCACCGCATAGGGGTGCAGGTCGCCGAACTTCCCGGGATTCCAGCCGATCGACTCGAGCCTCGTCGGCGCGGTGGTCGGTGGGAACTTCCAGGCGACGGCCCAGCGCGGGTCACGCCCGACGACACCCAGCCGTCGCTGCAGCGCGTACTGGCTCACCTTGACCACGACGCCGTCGATCTCGAAATCCAGCGATCCCCGGCGCCGCTCCCACTCCTGGCAGCGAGCCACGACCTCCCGCTCGTCGGTGAGCCGCACGATGTCGGGGTGGACCGGGAAGCGGTGGGCGCGCAGCCACTCAAGCGCCTCCCAGTGGCTGTCGAAGGCGATCCCCTCCGTCGTCCCCACCTGGTAGGCCCAGAACGACAGCGGCCGCTCGGAGGCAAGGCGCGGGTCGAGTTGGCGGATCGTCCCCGCCGCGGAGTTGCGCGGGTTCATGAACGTCGAGAGCCCCTGTTCGGCGCGGCGCTCGTTCAAAGCAGCGAAGTCCGGCAGCGACATGTACACCTCACCGCGAACCTCGACCAGCGCCGGTGGATCCTCCATGTCCAGTCGCAGCGGGATCTGGCCGATCGTGCGGATGTTGTGGGTGACATCCTCGCCGATCTCGCCGTTGCCACGCGTCGCGCCGCGCTCGAACACCCCGTCGCGGTAGAGCAGGGACATCGCCAGCCCATCGATCTTCGGCTCGGCGACGAACTCGAACTGCGGATCCTCGATCGACTCGCGGGCGAGGTGGTTGCGCATCCGCTGGATCCAGGCGGTCAGCTCCTCGGCCGAGCGGACATTGGCCAGCGACAGCATCGCGACGGGGTGGCGGACCTTGACCAGGTCCGAAACGGGCTCGCCCCCCACCCGCTGGGTTGGAGAGTCCGGCGTGACCAGCTCCGGGTGAGCGGCCTCGATATCACGCAGCTCGTCGAGCAGCGCGTCGTAGGCGTCGTCGCCCAACTCGGGATCGTCGAGAACGTAGTAGCGGTAGCCGTGATGCTCGAGCTGGCCGCGCAGCTCGGCGGCCCGGGCCGCGGCCTCGCTCCCGCCGTCGGCAGGCGCCGGGCCGCCTGGGCTCATCCCTCCCCCAGCTCGCGGGCGACGGGCTGGAGCAGGGCTGACAGGTCACGACGCGCGAGTGCGTCCATCCCGGCAACGTCGGTGAGGTCGAAATGCAGGGGCGTGACCGCGATCTGCCCGGCGGCGACGGCAGCGAGGTCGGTATCGGCCTCGTCCTCGAGCGCTCCCGCCTCGCCGTAGATCTCATAGATCCGGCCGTGGCCGTTCTCATCGACGAGCCGCAGCGTGTCGCTGTACACCCGCTTGCCCAGCCTTGCGACACGGACGCCCTCCGGCTCGCCGCTCGGCGCGTTGATGTTGAGCAGCGTCCGCGGTGCGAGCTCGACATCGTCGAGGCGCTCGACCATGCGCGCAGCGAAGGCCGCGGTTGTCTCGAAGTCGAATCCGTCGCCGGTGCTCAGGTCGGTGGTGCCCTCAGGCGAGTGCTGGGAGACCGCGATCCCGGGAAGATCGAGCAGGACCGCCTCCAGAGCGGCGGCGACCGTCCCCGAATACGTCACGTCGTCGCCGAGATTGGCGCCGTGATTGATTCCCGAGACGACGAGGTCGATCTCGAAGCCGTCGATCAGCCCGAGCTGGGTCAGGCGCACGCAGTCGACCGGAGTCCCGTCCGTCGCGTAGCCGATCGTTCCGTCATCGAACCCGACCTCGCGCACGATCAACGGGCGGCGGGTCGTGATCGAGCGAGCGGTCGCCGAGCGGTTGCCGTCGGGCGCGACCACCGCGAGCTCGATGCCGGGTACCTCGAGCAGCGCCCGCCGCAGAACCTGTAGTCCCCGCGCGTCGATCCCGTCGTCGTTGGTGAGGAGCACGCGCACGCGTCTCATCCTAGGAGCGCCGTCGGCTGCCAGGCGCTCCGCCGCCGCTCAAAAGAAAGGCCCGGGTGATGAGGACTCGTCACCCGGGCCTAGGAAATCCGCCCCCACGCCTTCCCTGGCTCCTTCTGTAAAGGAATAGTGCGCTTTGGGGAACTTGAGCGCAATCGAACATCTGTCCAGTCGGAGGCCGATCGCTCAGTTTTCGGGAAGCACGCGTCGCTTCTCGTAACCCACTCCGAGCAGCGCCAAGCCGTGCGGCGGCGCGGTGTGTCCGGCCGCCGCGCGCGGACGGCCGTCGAGCAATGTCCGAAACTCCTCGGGCGTGCGACGGCCGCAGGCCACCTCCAGCATCGTGCCGACGAGCGCTCTGACCATGTTGCGCATGAACGCGTCGGCCTCGATCAGGAAGTCGACATGATCGGCAGCCGGGTCGTACTCCCAGCGCGCGGTGAGAACATCACGCCGGAACCGGACGTGATCTGTCTCGGTCGGTGTGAACGCAGTGAAGTCGTGAGTGCCAGGAAGCACGGCGGCGCACGTGCGCAGCGCGTCGAGGTCGAGCGCCTGGCGCCAATGCAGCGCCGTCCGATTCTCGAACGGGCTTCGCGCCCGGCGGGTGAGCAGCCGGTAGCGATAGGCGCGGCTCGTCGCGTCGTGACGGGCCGAGAAGCCGGCGGCCGCCGGCTCGCAGCTCAACACGCTGACGTCGGCGGGCAGCACCGCGTTGAGACCGTCCACGCGTGCGGGCTCGCCTGCGTAGCTGGCGACCTGGCCGAGCGCGTGGACACCCGTGTCGGTGCGACCGGCGACGGTCAGGGTCAGTCCGTCACGCCGCAGGATGACGCCGAGCGCGCGCTCGAGCTCGCCTTGCACGGTGCGCCGGCCCGGTTGCCTGGCCCAGCCCGAGAAGTCGGTTCCGTCGTATTGGATGAGCAGCCGCGACACCGACCCGTCCACCCGAGGGGGAACGGGCCGCGCGGACTCCATCGCTCGCTCAGACGAGCTCGAGCAGCACCATCTCGGTCGCGTCGGAGCGACGCGGCCCGAGCTTGAGGATGCGGGTGTAGCCACCCGGCCGCTCCGTGTAGCGCGGGGCGATCTCCTCGAACAGCTTGTAGACGGTGAACTTGTCCTGGCCGAGCGCCGACAGCGCCTGCCGGCGGGCGTGCAGATCGCCACGCTTGGCGAGGGTGATGAGCTTCTCCAGCTCGGGCTTGACCGCCTTGGCCTTCGCCTCGGTCGTCTGGATCCGCTCGTGCTCGATGACCTCCTTGGAGAGGTTCATGAGCAGCGACTTGCGGTGGGCCGCGGAACGGCTGAGCTGGTAGCGCTGACGCTGGTGACGCATGACGGTGGTTCCTTTGCTCCTGGCAGCGAGAGCTTACTCGTCGCGGAGACCAAGGCCCCGCGCGTGCAGGGTCTCGATCACCTCGTCGATCGACTTCTTGCCGAAGTTCGGGATCGCGTTGAGCTCGCCCTCGGTCTTGGAGACGAGATCCCCGACTGTCTGGATGCCGGCGCGCTTGAGGCAGTTGTAGGAGCGCACCCCGAGCTCCAGCTCCTCGATCAGGATGTCGTCCATCGCATTCGGCGGGCGCTGAGCCGAGCCGACCTGGGCGCCGCCGACGATCGCGGGATCGAGGGCACCGGCGGTGTTGACGTCGCGCAACTCGACCACACGATCGGCATCGGTGAAGATCGCCAGCTGGGAGA
>Ga0335075_10016735_pt1 | contig 10932 bp, 9 predicted proteins | sample Lox_Sample_24_FD_206723 | JGI IMG/M metagenome (GOLD analysis project Ga0335075, IMG submission 206723) | Soil microbial communities from Loxahatchee National Wildlife Refuge, Florida, United States - Lox_Sample_2.4 | ecosystem: Environmental > Terrestrial > Soil > Wetlands | place: USA: Florida... | reverse complement strand
AGGCCGCCGCAGTCGCAAGCATCTCCCGCGACACATCGAGGCCGAACAGGCGAGCCTCCGGATAGGCCCGCGCCGATTGTATGAGGTTGCGCCCGGTGCCGCAGGCGATCTCCAGAACCTTGTCGCCCGCGGCGGGGCGAAGGCGGCGAACCGCCTCGTCGCGGCCGAGCAGATAGAATTTGCGGCTAAGATCATAGATGTGGCGCTGGCGCCGATACATGCGGTCCATCAGCGCCGCTGCGTCGCTCATGGCCTCAGGTGCCTTTGAGCGTGTAGAGGTGGAACGCGCCGTAGATCGACGAGCGATCCTGCCGGGTAAGCTCGCGGCTCAGCCCCTCTTCATGTTGCCACGCGCCGAGCACGCTCTCGGGCACGCGGCCGGGCAGCAATCGCTCGGCCGCCGCGGTGCGGAAGATCACCCTGGCGCCGGTCCGCGCGGTGCGGGTGATCTCGGTCCAGAGCGCGGTGAGTTCCGCGTCGTTCATCCAATCCTGCGCATCGAGCAAAGCGTAGCGATCGAAACTCGCCGCCGGCGAATCGCGCAAGATCTCGGTGAACGAACGCTGGACATAGCGCACGCGGCCCGAGCGGCTGCGGACGGCCTCGAAATTCTGCCTTTGCAGATAGGGCGGGAGCGCGGGGTCCGGACCCGGCGCATAGCGCCGTCCGAACGCCTGCCAGGCGAAATAATTGTCGGCGATGTCGAAGCCGCAGGCGAGCCGCTCGAGCCGTTCGCTCAAGACCGCGCCGATTCCTTGCGGCGAATCGGCGGCGAGCGCCCTGTACTGCGCCGGAGGAATGCCGAGGCCGTAAAGCGACGCGGGTTGCTTCATCATCCAGCGGACGAGGGGTTTGTCGAAGATCGGCGCGAGGCGCTGCTCATAGAGCGCGCGCTGTTCGTCGAGCGTCCGCGCCTTCAAGACGATCGTGGGATCGAGGCCGTGCAGGCGCGCGAGCGCGTGGCCTGCGCCAAGACAGCGCCCGAGCACGCCGTGGCGGTAGAAATTGCGCGCGAAAAGGCGGATGCGGCGATGGCCGAACGCGGTGCGCTTCTCCCAATAGGCGCGCGCCGCGGGATCGAGCTTGGCGCTGAGCCGGCGGTCGTAGGCGGCGACGTTGGCGCGCGCGTCGGCGCGGCCGAAGAAGCGGAAGAAGCTCTCGTAGTCGGGCAGGTTCTGCGCCGCGCAGATCTTGAGCCGGCCAAGCGCGATATGCGCCCCGTTGAGGTCGACCGCGGTGACGCCCGCGGGATCGGCGGTCAGGTAGGAAAGCACGTTGCAGCCGCCCGAGGCGATCGCGATCACCTCGTGGCCGGGGCCGATGTCGAGCGCCTTCATGTCGACGACCGGGTCTTCCCAGATCTGCGGATAGACGAGGCGCTTGAACGCGAGCGTGAACAGGCGCTCGAGCACGCCTGAGCGCGTGAGCGGCTTCGAGCGATGGACCGCAGCCTTGAGCCCGGCGCTGGTTACGCGGCGCGCATTGCTGGTCGATTGGCGCAACGACGTCTTTTCCCGTTCAAGGATCGGTTGAAGTGCGCTAATCGAGTCGCATGACGCGGACGTGACGGGGCGGGCTTGGATTCATGTCATTTGGCGCCGGACTGTGGCGCCGCGCCTGAACACGGCAGCCGCCCTATCCCAGCCACCCTTGCAGGGCGACGCCTGCAAACAAAATGAGGCCGGCGTCGCGGTTGGAGCGGAAGAGTTTCAAGGCCGTCGGCGGGTTCGCGCCTTCGACCTGCGATGTCTGCCAGATAAGATGCGCGGCATAGGCGAGCCAGCCGATCAGCGCAATGGCGCCGCCGCCCGCGGCTTCGATCGCGGCCAACGCCAGCGCCGCGGCGGCGGCATAGAACGCGCCGACGCCGAGCGTGACCCGCGCGCCGAACAGGCGGGCGGTCGAGCGGATGCCGACAATCGCGTCGTCGCGCGCGTCCTGCAGCGCGTAGATCGTGTCGTAGCCGATCGTCCAGGCGAAGGCGGAGGCGTAGAGCAAAAGAGGCGCAAGCGCGAGGCTGGCGAAGGTCGCGCTCCAGCCCATCAGCGCCCCCCACGAGAAGGCGAGCCCGAGCGCCGCCTGCGGCCAGGAGGTTATCCGCTTCATCAGCGGATAGACGGCGACGATGGCGAGCGAGGCGATGCCGAGCCAGATCGAGAAAAGGTTGAAGCTGATGAGTATGGCCAAGCCGATCAGCGCCTGAACGACAAGGAACGCCGCCGCGGCGCGGACCGTGACCCGCCCCGACGGCAGCGGGCGATTGCGGGTGCGCTCGACCTCGGCGTCGAGCTTGCGGTCGAGAATGTCGTTATAGGTGCAGCCGGCGCCGCGCATGGCGATCGCGCCGATATAAAAGAGAACGAGATGCCAGAGGTTCGGCCCTCGATGGAGCGCGAGGCCGGCGAGCGCCGCCGACTGCCAACAGGGGGCGAGCAGCAACTGCCATCCCGCCGGGCGGTCGAGACGCGCGAGCTGAACGAAGGGAAGCGCGAAATCGGGGGTGAGCCGCAGGACCAAGCTGGCCGGGCGGGCGTCCGGCAGGCTGGTCGCCGACCGCGGCGCGGCCGTCAAAGCGGCCCGGTCGGCAATGGCTGAGCCTGCGGGCCGCCGCCCTCCGCCGCCTGCTCCTTCATTTTCTTCATCTCCGCCGCGACCTTGCACGCCTTGGCGTTGAACTGCGCGTTCTTGGCGTGATGTTCCTTGAGCTCGCTGATCGCTTCATCCGGGAACGAGCACCAATCCTTGTTCTTTTCCATGTAAGCAATCAGCGCCGACTCGGCCCGAATGAGACCCGCGGACTTGGCGCAGAACCCGACCGGATCCATGGGTTTGCCATGAAAGGTCTTGGCGTAATTGTTGACAACCTGCAGTTGAACGTTGCGCTCCTGGGCCAGCTTCTGCATGTCGCCGCCGCAATCCGCGTAAGCCGAACAGCCGAGTCCGACGGCCAAAAAGAGACCTGCCCCCAATCCGCCTAGCCGTTTTCCCACCACCGCGTAACCCCGAGTCGCGCTGCCCCCCGACTCGCCGCACAAACCGCAAGAAAAAGGCAAAAGCGCGGCTATGAGCCGTATTCGGGCGACGAGGGACGCCTTGGCGCGCCTCTAAACCCATGCGCGGGAGGCGTAATCGACGCCGTAGCGGTCAGGCGTCGAGGCGATCGCCGCCATTCCCACCAGCACCGCGTCCTCTCGCATGACGAGCCGGGTCGGGATGCGCTTGGCGAGGCCGTCGACCGGGGCCTTGGCCTCGAAGGCCTCGCGAAACGCGGCCTCGTCGAGAAAATCCACCACTCTGGGAAGGACGCCGCCGGCGAGGGTCAGCCCGCCGGTCGCCACGAAGGTCACCGCCATGTCGCCGGCGAAACGAGCGACGATGCGCCAATAAAGCCTAAGACTGGTCGCCGCTTCCCCTTCAGGTTCGGCGAGCGCGGCTGCGGTGACCGCCTGCGGCTCGTCGCGCGGATCGGCGTGGCCTTGCGCCATCATGCGCGCCCGATGGACTCGCGCAAGGCCCGCGCCGGAAATGACGCTCTCGCTGGTGATGCGCCCATGCGCGCGTTCGAGATGCGACCAGAGCGCGAATTCCTCGGCATGAACGGGGCCGAAATCGATATGGCAGGCCTCCGACGGCACGGGGGTGAAGCGTCCATCCGCGTCGACCAGCGCCGCGATGCCGAGGCCGGTGCCCGGCCCCAGGATGACTTGGGGACCGTGGGCGCCGAACCCGAGCGGTCCGATCCGCCGTTCCCAGCCCGCCGGAATGGTGGGCAAGGACAGCGCCTGGGCCTCGAAATCGTTGAGCAGCAAGCCCTGCTTCAGGCCGGCGCGGCGCGCGGCCTCAGGGCCGTCCATGACCCAGGGCGCGTTGGTGAGCTTGAGCGTCCGCCCGACGACCGGCCCGGCGCCGCAGGCGATCATCGAGCCTGGCCTCACCCCAAGCTTGGGGACGGCGGCCTCGATCGCCTCCGGCAAGCCGGCATAATCGCCGGTGCGCAGGTAGACGATGTCGCCGAGGCGCGCTCCCGGCTCGGCGGCGAGCGCAAAGCGGACGTTGGTGCCGCCGGTGTCGCAGACGAGAACCGGAAAGGGGAAGGCGAACGCGCTCATGGGCGCCCATAAACGCAAGAGGCCGGGGCGGCGGTCAAGCAGATTGCACGCTCCTGCTAGGCCGTGGGTCAAAAGCCTCTTGCCTTAGGCAAGAAACCGATTCTAAGGGAACGGAAACGGAACATAAAACGGCTGATGCTGATTCGAGATCGGGATTTCTGTTGAGCGGGAAATGGGTTCCTGTGGAGAAGACTGAGACCTGGGTGGCGTGCAATCGATGCTAGTTCGCTTCCGACTCGATTGGCTCTACTCTCGCGAAGGGGAGCGGTCGCGGGCATGAACCCTTACAGCTACTACGAGTTCTTCGCAGGCGGGGGCATGGCGCGCGCTGGCCTGGGAGAGTCATGGCGCTGCCTATTTGCCAATGATTTCGACGAGATGAAAGTTGAGACGTATGAGGCGAACTGGGGCACAGGGGACATCAAACAAAGGGATGTTGCGAGTCTCTCTCTGTCGGACCTGCCTGCGGGCTTGGCCGATCTCGTATGGGCTTCATTTCCATGCCAGGACCTATCACTCGCCGGAAGCTACCGAGGGCTTGGTCGTGAGCGCGACAAAGTCGCGACCCGATCCGGTACATTTTGGCCCTTTTGGAAACTGATGCGGGGCCTGGCTCAAGACGGACGCGCTCCGCGGGCAATTGTTCTTGAGAACGTCTACGGGTGCTTGACCTCTCGAAATGGGAGGGATTTCGCGTCCATCGCCTCCGCGCTCGCCGAGTTGGATTACAAGTTCGGAGCGGCGGTGATAGACGCTGTGCATTTCGTGCCGCAATCGCGGCCCCGCCTCTTCTTCATCGCCTTCCGACGGGACCAAGGTATTCCGGCTTCGCTGATCGCGCAGGGTCCGCAGGAAAGCTGGCATCCATCAGCCGTTGTTCAGGCTCATGCGGGCGTCGTCGCGGCTGCCAAACAAAACTGGATCTGGTGGAGGATCCCGCGGCCACCAAGGCGAAATACGATGTTTGCTGACCTCATCGAGGACATGCCAACCGCGGTGAAGTGGCACTCGGCAGCGCATACCAGCTACATTCTGAATCTCATGTCGCCCGTTAACCGCGAAAAGGTATCTGACGCGATGAAACGCGGCGTTAAAATTGTCGGGGCCGTGTATCGGCGAACCCGGCCTGACGAGAACGGAATCAAGCGACAGCGAGCAGAGGTTCGCTTCGATGATGTGGCGGGCTGTCTTCGCACTCCGGCGGGCGGTTCATCGCGCCAGGTAATCTTGGTCGTTCAAGGGAAGACAGTCCGGTCACGCCTGCTGTCGCCACGCGAAGCTGCGCGGCTCATGGGATTGGACGACGATTACGCGCTTCCCGAGCGTTATAATCATGCTTATCATGTCTGCGGCGACGGCGTGTGCGTACCTGTCGTACGGCATATAGCCAAACACATACTTGAGCCTTCCCTCATCGAGACCGATACGTTGATCGCCGCGGAGTAGTAAATGGCGATCGATTTGGCATTCCGTCGCAAAGCGGTTCGCGCGCTGACGAACAAAATTGGCTGCTATGTGCTTTGCGATCTCGATCAGGTCCCAATTTATGTTGGGCAATCGGTCGACGGCATCCGGTCTCGCGTGAATCGTCACCTCACATCGGCAAGAAGCGACATCATTGCAAATCGTCAGATTGATGTGTGGGAGATTGCGTGGGTTTGGACCTACCCGGTCGAGAACCGCGCCGACATCGGTATCATCGAGGATGCCCTATTTCACGAGTTTCATCCCAAGTCGGCGCTCATGAATGGCAAGGTGCCGAAGACCCCGACGCGTAGAAACAAAGTGCCAGCGCCGTCCCAAGTGATTCAGGTTATGGCCGACGCAGAAATAGAGGAGAAAAGGGATCCGGCGCTCCGCCTTCCACGCCAAGCCGAGCATTACAGCCAGATCGTCGGGCATTTTCTCGCGGTGAAGAACTCCAAAGAGATCGCGGTCGCAATCCAGGCTCATTTCCAGCGCCTGCATAAGTACCATAGGGAGCTTCTGAAGCTCGCAACCGAAGTTGAAGGCGACGCGGGCGAAGATTGATTTCTGAGGGTCGCGGCATGGGCGATCGAGCGACCTATGACCGCTCGGCGGTCATGCGCGCGGTCAAATCGCGCGACACGGGCGCGGAGCGGGCGGTGCGCGCGCTTCTGCGTCCGATCGCGCCCGGCTACCGGCTGAACCGCGTCGATCTGCCGGGCAAGCCCGACATCGCTTATGGTCGGCGCAAGCTCGCGATTTTCGTCCACGGCTGCTTCTGGCATGGGCACGATTGCGCGCGCGGGGCTCGCATGCCCAAAGCCAACGCCGACTATTGGCGGGCCAAGATCGCTCGCAACCGCGCGCGCGATGAAAAGACGCTCGCCGCCTATTCCGCGATGGGCTGGCGGACGCTCGTCGTCTACGAGTGCGACCTCAAGGATAAGGCCGCGCTCAAGGGCCGGCTCGCGGACGCCTTGCAAATCATCAATCCTAGTTCGTCCAAATGAACTGTGGAAAAGCATTCTCGCCGGAATGTCACTTACCGTTATTTGTTGCTTCAGTTTGGGCTTCGTCATTGTCTCTAGCTGGCTTAGGCGGCGCAGGAGGAAGTCCCAAGTTGACTCGATACCTGCGTATGGCAAATTCTTCTTCCGCCAATTGTTTTTGATGCTGAACGCTACTTATGCTCTCAGCATATCGTTCTCGCGAAGAAGTCCCGAGAAAAATACCAACCAACAGGTTTGCCGAGAAAATAAACACAGAGAATGACGCAACTATATTTTTCAGCCAGTTCTTTCCGATAAAATATACCGCAAAAAGTCCGACAAAGGTTAGAATGGCCGGGGTTAGCGCGCTGACGGAATCGGACCTGCTCGAGCCCGTCATAAACCCAGAAACGATGCCAACAAATCCGAATGGAATCCCCGCTAGGAGCGCCTTGTACAGGACATTTTTCCGTCTTGGTTCAGTTTTAGAGATAATAGCCAATATCAGGCTGAAAAGGTAACCAAATATAAACAATACAATTGACAAAACGAGAAGAAATCCGGTCAAAACCAAACTGTCTATTATATCTACTGTATTGATCACCGGAAACTGCCTTACCGATCGACTATGATTGGTACTTCTTGTTCAACCATTTAAATATATCGTTCTGGTAAGGCTCAAACTCGGGTGGCTTTTCGTAAGTCTCATACCCCCGAAACCACCCGGAAGGGGGTCCGCTACCCTGATCTACGCAATATGGGAAGAGATTTTCGGCGTCTTTGCCTTGATCGGACAACTTAACGTTATTGTCGAGCCCGGCACGCCATCTGGCGCATTGTTCTGCCGTCGGACGAGTTGACGTTGTCGTTTGAGCGCCGCAGTCGCCGCTTGCGCAACAAAAGACCCACGCGGCCAAGAGCATGGGCTTGTAGACTTCTGACATCGGATCCGCCTCTTCCGCGTCGGAATTCTAAGAACGCACGATAATCTACATGGATTGAAGGCGTCAAGCGCCCGAGCCGCGCGCCGCTTCTCGCGCGTTTGGTCGGCTCCGGGTTGACGCTCAGAAGGGCGGCCGGGGCGCCTTTTTTGCTTGTGGTTGATTTGACGCTTATCTGCCGGCTTGCACCAAAATCTATCGCGGTGGAGCGTCCCCATGACTCTCGCCAATGGAGGCGCCTGATGGCCCTCGCCGCCCACATCCACCGCGCGTCCCGTCCCGCCGAGGACGAGTCCGAGAAAGACCGTCCGCTGCGCGACGACATCCGCCTGCTTGGCCGCATCCTCGGCGACACGGTGCGCGAGCAGGAGGGCGAAGAGGTGTTCGAACTGGTCGAGCAGATCCGCCGGGCGTCGATCCGCTTCCACCGCGACAACGAAGTCGCGGCGCGGCGCGAGCTCGAGGCGACGCTCGACAGTCTCAGCGCCGACCAGACGCTCGCGATCGTGCGCGCCTACAGCTATTTTTCGCACCTCGCCAACATCGCCGAAGATCAGCACCACATCCGCCGCAATCGCGCCCATGCGATCGCAGGCTCCGCGCCGCGTCCGGGCTCGCTCGCCTACGCCTTTCAGCGCACGCGCGAGATGGGCGTCGAGCCCGCCGCCCTCGGGCGTTTCTTCGATTCGGCGCTGGTGGGCCCGGTGCTCACCGCCCATCCGACCGAGGTGAGGCGCAAGAGCACGCTGACCAGGGAGCTTGAGATCGCCGAATTGCTCGACGAGCGCGAACGCGCAGCGGGCGACGAGACGGAGCTGGCGCTCAACGAGGAGCGGCTTAGGCGCGCAATTCTCATCCTTTGGCGCACCAACATGCTGCGGCAGACGCGGCTCACCGTGATCGACGAGGTCGCCAATGGCCTTTCCTATTACGACTATACCTTCTTTCGCGAATTGCCCCGGCTTTACGGGACGATCGAGGATTCGCTGGACAAGCTCGGCGCCCGGCGCGACGCGAAGCCCATTCCCTCCTTCCTGCGCATTGGCTCGTGGATCGGCGGCGACCGCGACGGCAATCCTTTCGTGACCGCAAAAGTGCTGAACGAGGCGGTCCGCCTGCAAAGCGCGCGCGCCCTCAACCACTATCTCGACGAATTGCACGCGCTTGGCGGCGAATTTTCGCTCGCCGGCAGCCTGGTCAAGATTAGCGACGAACTCGCCGCGCTTGCCGACCGGGCGAGCGACCCCTCGCCCAATCGGCGCGACGAACCTTATCGCCGCGCCCTCACCGGCATGTATTCGCGGCTCGCGAAGACCGCGCGCGATCTCGACCATGTCGTCGCGCTCCGCCATCCGCTGACCGACGCGCCTCCGTACGCGAGCGCGGAGGAGCTCAAGACCGACCTCGGCGTCGTCGCCAGATCGCTTCAGGCGCATGGCGGCGCGATCCTGGCGCGCGGGCGCTTGAGAGCGCTTGAGCGGGCGGTCGACGTGTTCGGCTTCAGCCTGGCGCCGATCGACCTCAGGCAGAACTCCGACGTGCATGAGCGCACCGTCGCCGAACTTCTCGCCGCCGCGATCCCGGGTCTCGACTACAGGCGCATGAGCGAGGACGAGCGCGTCGAATTGTTGCGGCGGGAACTGACATCGCCGCGTCCGCTGATCTCGCCTTTCCTCGCCTATGGCGACGAGACGGCCGGCGAGCTTGCCGTGTTCAACGCCGCCGCGGCGATCCACAGGACTTGCGGCAAGGGCGCGATCCGCACCGCCATCATCTCCAAGACCGACAGCGTCTCGGACATGCTGGAGCTGGCGCTGCTTCTCAAGGAAACGGGCCTCATTCGCGGCGGCGAATCCTCGCTGCACGTCGTCCCGCTGTTCGAAACGATCGAGGACCTGCGCGCGTGCGTCGGCGTGATGGACAAGCTGCTCGCCATTCCCGAATACCGCCAGTTCGTCGATTCGCTTGGAGGCGAGCAGGAGGTGATGCTCGGCTATTCCGACTCGAACAAGGACGGCGGCTTCGTCACTTCGGGCTGGGAGCTCTACAAGGCCGAGATCGGGCTGGTCGAGGTGTTCCGCCGCCATGGCGTGCGCATCCGCCTCTTCCATGGCCGTGGCGGCTCGGTCGGGCGCGGCGGCGGCCCGAGCTACGAGGCGATCCTGGCGCAGCCGGGCGGCGCGGTGCAGGGGCAGATCCGCATCACCGAGCAGGGCGAGATCATCTCCAGCAAATACTCCAATCCCGAGGTCGGGCGACGCAATCTGGAGACGCTCGCTTCGGCGACGCTCGAGGCGACGCTGTTGCAGGACGAGAGCCCCGCGCCCGATCCCGCGTTTCTGGAGACGATGGAGGAATTGTCGGCGAGTGCCTACAAAGCCTATCGCGGCCTCGTCTATGAGACCGAGGGGTTCGAGCTTTATTTTTGGTCGTCGACTGTCATAACCGAGATCGCCGGCCTCAACATCGGCTCGCGTCCCGCCTCGCGCAAGAAGACGACCGCGATCAGCGATCTGCGCGCCATTCCCTGGGTGTTCTCGTGGGCGCAGTGCCGGCTCATGCTGCCGGGCTGGTTCGGATTCGGCTCGGCGGTGAAGGCTTATGTCGACGCTCATCCGAAGGACGGCCTTCAGTCGCTGAAGGCGATGCATTCGCGCTGGCCATTCTTCCGCACGCTGCTCTCCAACATGGACATGGTCATGGCGAAATCGAGCCTCGCCATCGCCTCGCGCTATGCGCGCCTTGTCGAGGACGTGACTTTACGGGAAAAAATCTTCGCCCGCATTTCGCGCGAATGGCGCGATTCGGTCGACGCGCTCAACGCGATCATGGAGCAGTCGAAGCTCTTGGAGAGCAATCCACTGCTCGACCGCTCGATCCGCAACCGCTTTCCCTATCTCGATCCGCTCAACCACGTGCAGGTCGAGCTCTTGAAGCTGCATCGCTCGCGCGCCTCGAGCGAGAAGGTGCTGACCGGAATCCAGCTCACCATCAACGGCGTCTCGGCCGGGTTGCGCAACAGCGGGTGAGGCTCAAGGTCGGCGATTTCAACCGGTTCGGTAACGGAGCCGCCCTCGCGAACGAAGGTACGAAATCCTGAAGCGAAGCGACGCAGTCGTCGCGATTCGGGACTCGGAAGCGATGGCGCTGCTCAAACTTCTCAATCGGCTGTTTCATGGGCCCGCGTGGCTGACGTTCCTCGTCATGGGGATCGCCGCGGGCGGCCTTGCGCTCTGCTCGTTCAATCTCTTGTTCCTCTTTCAGGCGAACTTCAGATTGCTGTGGACCTACGGCGCCATGGCCGCGTTCGACGGCGGCGCCCTGCAACTCGTCGAGCTGGCCGCTTGGGGTTATCTCGCGCTCGCTTGCTACGTCGTGGTCGAGGGCTGCCTGGAGGGGTTGCTGGGGCGTATTCGTCGCGCGGGA
>Ga0335075_10016734_pt1 | contig 10933 bp, 5 predicted proteins | sample Lox_Sample_24_FD_206723 | JGI IMG/M metagenome (GOLD analysis project Ga0335075, IMG submission 206723) | Soil microbial communities from Loxahatchee National Wildlife Refuge, Florida, United States - Lox_Sample_2.4 | ecosystem: Environmental > Terrestrial > Soil > Wetlands | place: USA: Florida... | reverse complement strand
CGTTATATTTTATTTTCGGCATCTTCTCTGGTGTAATAGGTACAATCTTATCTTTATTAATTCGTTTAGAATTAGCTAATCCAGGAAATCAGTTTTTTTTAGGAAATCATCAGCTTTATAATGTAGTCGTTACGGCACACGCTTTTATAATGATTTTTTTTATGGTAATGCCCATATTAATAGGAGGGTTCGGTAATTGATTCGTACCTATTTTAATTGGAGCACCTGACATGGCTTTTCCACGATTAAACAACATTAGTTTTTGATTATTACCTGCAGCATTATTGTTACTTGTTTTATCTAGCTTTTTTGAAGTTGGATCGGGAACAGGATGAACAGTATATCCACCTTTGAGTGGTATTGATGCACACTCTGGCCCTTCAGTTGATTTAGCGATTTTCAGTCTACATTTAGCGGGTGCATCATCTATTGCTGGTGCGATTAATTTTATTGTTACAATTGTTAATATGCGTGGTCCGGGATTAGCTTATTATAGATTACCTTTATTTGTATGATCTGTATTGATTACAGCGGTTTTATTGTTATTATCTTTACCGGTTTTAGCTGGAGCTATTACTATGCTTTTATTTGATAGAAATCTGGGTACAGTATTTTTTAATGCTGCTGGTGGAGGAGATCCTGTACTGTATCAGCATTTGTTTTGATTTTTCGGTCATCCTGAAGTTTATATTTTGGTTTTGCCTGCGTTTGGAATTGTTAGTCAAGTTGTTGAACGATTTTCTGGCAAGTCAATTTTCGGTTATTTAGGTATGGTTTACGCTATGATTTCAATTGGTTTTTTAGGTTTTATTGTTTGAGCGCATCATATGTTTACTGTCGGGTTAGATGTCGATACAAGAGCATATTTCACTGCTGCAACTATGATAATTGCTATTCCAACAGGAATTAAAGTCTTTAGTTGATTGGCGACTCTTTGAGGAGGACAAATCCGATTAGTTGTTCCTATGCTTTTTGCTATGGGTTTCGTTTTTCTTTTTACCATTGGTGGTGTTACTGGTGTCGTTTTAGCAAATGCGGGGTTAGATATTGCATTTCATGATACATATTATGTAGTCGCACATTTTCATTATGTATTGTCTATGGGAGCTGTATTTGGTATTTTTGCTGGTTTTTATTACTGAGTCGAAAAAGTTTTAGCTTCTAAATACAATGAAACGTTAGCAAAAATTCATTTTTGGACATTTTTTGTTAGTGTTAATCTTACCTTTTTTCCAATGCATTTTTTAGGGTTATCGGGTATGCCAAGACGCATTTCTGATTATCCGGATGCTTTTATAGGATGAAATCAAATTTGTTCTGCAGCTTCTTTTTTTTCGGTTATTTCGACAATTTTATTTTTTTATATTATTTGTGATCTATTCATCGAAGAATATATTCTTAATAAAAACAATCCTTGAAAACATTACTTTCAAAAAAGTTATTTTAAGACACCAGCTGGAAATACTTTCAATGCGTTAGGAGCTTTTATGATTATTAACTATGATGCTCCAGAAAAATGACAAATGAATTTTCAAGATCCGGCAACACCAGTTATGGAAAAAATTATTGATTTGCATCATGATATTCAATATTTTTTGATTATTATTGTAATTACTGTTCTTTGAATTTTAATACGTACTGTGTGGTTATTTAACGAGAACAATACTGAAACCATTAGATTTTCATTCGATCATCATACTCATTTGGAATTAATTTGAACTATTATTCCAACAATAATTTTAATTTTAATTGCTATACCTTCATTTGCATTATTATATGCAGTTGATGAATTACACAATCCAAAAATAACAATGAAAGTCTTGGGAAATCAATGATATTGAAGCTATGAATTTTCAGATTATATTCTTTATGGTCCTGAAGATTCAATAAAAATTGATAGCTATATGATTTTAGAAGAAGATCTGCAGAAAGGACAGCTACGGTTGCTAGAAGTAGATGAACGTATTTTATTACCGGAACACATTTCTATTCGCATTTTAGTTACTTCGCGTGATGTTATTCATAGCTGAGCTGTACCTTCATTAGGTATCAAAATGGATGCTTGTCCTGGGCGCTTAAATCAAGTCGGTCTGTATATTCGAAGACGCGGTGTTTATTTTGGACAATGCAGCGAGCTTTGTGGCATAAATCATGCATTTATGCCAATTGTTGTTGAAGCAGTTAGTCTTGCAGATTATAAGGAATGAATTCTTAAGAAAGCTCCGCAATTAATTTAATATTCAAAAAAAAAATAGGGCTTGTTTGGCGGAATGGTAGACGCGTTAGACTCAAAATCTAATTCTTTTGGAGTATCAGTTCAAATCTGGTAACAAGCATGGCAATCATTTTTGTTTGCTAAATTGAAAAGAAAAATCTCTTGTCCTAGTGACGGAATGGTAGACGTATTTGCCTTAGAAGCAAACTTTTGGGGGTTCAAGTCCCTCCTGGGACATTCTAATCTTCTAATTATTATCGCAAAATGAGAATTCAATTTTATAACAGAAACTGAACTAAAATTCTTGATAAACTAGTCGTGGATAATTGTTTAACACTTGGGCAGAATCCAAAACTTACGAATAAAAATTTTACTAAATATATTTTTGGTACACGAGGTTCTTTAGAAATATTCAAATTTTATGAATTACGACATCTTTTATTAAAAGTTTATCCTTTAATACAAAGTTTATTTTATAAAACACGACGTAACTACGATTCGATGGATAAATTTATACCTTCAAAGAAAAAGGAGAAAAAAAAAAAAGATCTATACCTAAAGAAGAATCCATATACAGCACATAGAATTAAAAAAGATCGTTTTTACGTTACTGAAATCCATAAAATTATTCCACCACAAATTTTGTTCGCAAGTATTACGCCTATTTTTGCAGATATTATAGAATCAGCGGCTAAAACGTGTCAAATGCCTTGACATCAAAATAGATGATTAAGTGGTGCAATTACTGCGGCAATTTCTTATTTAACAGATAAACAGAAATGAAATTTTTTTTTTGAAAAGTCTCATACGGAAAGTATGGTTGAATTCATGCAACGATATCGTTTGAATAAAGAAGATATTGAAAGCATAAAAGAAAAAACAAAATTCCATGCTCTTTCAAGATGACCTTCATTAGTAATAATACCTGATGTGGCAAATAATCCTATGATTGTGAATGAAGCAAAAAAAATTGGCATACCAATTATTGGTCTCGTTAATACGGCTTGTCAATTGGATATTGATTATCCCATTTTTGCACAAGATACTTCAATATATACAGTTCACTTTTTTTGTCATTTTATAGCTGCTTTAATTGCTAAAGAAATGATACAGATTCAGCATAAATTATTTGCAGTTCGAGCAACAGGTATTCTTAAAAAGGGTAAACTGCAGTTAAAAAGAACAACAATGCTTGCTAAAAAAAAACCCATGATATTTAGCTTTCAAAAGATTGTTGCAAGACCGCGAGCAAGATTAAAACGTTTGGTTAAAACAAGGTTAGTTCATACTGATCCAAATGAATTTGAGTCTTTAGTTAGTCTTTTAGATAGAGAAAAGAGATGACAACGGAAAATGTTTTATTTGAAAAATAGAAAATATTTGTTTTCTTTTTATAATATTATTTTGCAGCGTGCAACACTTAATCCAATATATTCAGATGAAGTATTAATCGATTTTGAACACCAGAAGCGAAATTTATTAAATGGAAAAAAATTACATTGAACTGATAAAGAACAAAAGAGAGCATTACTTAAAATTCAAACAAACTTTACAAACTTTGAAAAAATTCTTCAAGTACAATGAATTAAAAAGGGCAGATTGCGTTATAATAATGCCAACAAAGACTATTATTGAAAACCTTTAATGTTGATGGTTCAAACACCATATCGTTTTAATTTACGTAAGAAAGTTAGAAGAAAGTGAAGATCAGCTTTTCCTTTTAGGAGAAAATGATCAAGATATCAAAGATATACAATGCGATGGCGCAAGAATTTAGTAAAATCTTTTGTGAATAAAACTGTACGTTAGTGGCGATGATAGCAAAAAAAAACTTAAATATTAAAACGTATACCTCTTCTCAACGCGTTAAAGGAATTCAAAAAGTTAAACTTTTGAAAGCATTCGTAAAAAAATATGCACCAACCAAAAGAAAGTATAAAAAATTTTTATATTCATTTCCTTTTCGGGAAAAATATGTTTCTAGACGAGAGTTCTCTGGTGGTAAATGATTCTTACCATGAAAAAAAGTTACACGTTCTTCGACAAAGAATGATACAAAAAATGATTTTTCTCTTTTAAAAAAACGATTGAAATGTAATTTGCATAGTAAATTTTTTAAACCATGGAAGTATACTATTCCTTTTTTAACAGAAAAACAAGATTGATTACAAGCAGAATATGAAAGATTTCGCTCTTTACCTGGTAAAGACCGAATTGATTTCTTCAAAACACAGCTTGGACAAATGATGCTTGCTTCAGTACCTGTGTCATCTAAGTATGATTCTTGAGCTTGTGCCGTGGGTTTATTGCGACAGACTGGTTATGAATGACCAAATGAACGATGATTGCTTCGACAGAAACAAGCTTATTTAGAATTGCGATCTCGACACAAAAAAAGTTGGTTTTATGAAAATATATACCGTAGAAAAAAACCAGCAAGTTTTTCCAAATTTAAATTAACAAATCCTGTAACAGCTTTTCATAGCAACTGGAAGCAAGGAAGAGTTGAACCTTGGCTAGATCGTCTTTTATTTAAACGCGCAGCTTTGTCTGCATTTGAAGAGCGTTATCGAAAAGAAAATAAGATTACAGAGGAACTTAAGATAAAATATTATTTACGTAAGAAAAATCCACGCTATGAAAAACGAAATCGCTTATACAAAAGAAAAGGGAAATTACTCGCAAATTTTTGGCATAAAAAGCGAATTCGTGCAGATAAAGCAGCACGAATTAAGCAAATTGCGGGAAAAATTCTACGCCCGTTTTATGGTCATTTAAATTTAAAACAATTTGCTACTATTATTAAGAAATCCAAAAAAAGAAAATTCAAGAAAATATCACGAACTGAAGCAATGTTGCGCCACTTAGAAAATCGATTAGATGTTGTGGTATATCGTTTAAATTGAGCACCTAATATTTTATGAGCACGTCGATTAATTTTGGAAGGTTCTATTTTCGTCACTAACGTTAATAAAAATGGAATGTGAAATGTTATGTATTCAGATTTAAAAATATATGCTTTTCCTTTAAAACTTAGGGATCCAAAAAAGTTATATAAGAATTGTTTTTGGAATCCCCAAAAGTGGATGGCGAAGTATAAATTCTTGTCTGTTCCAAAAACTGAAGTAGCTTATTTACTTCAACCTGGAGATATTATTCAATGTTCACAAGCAATTCTAGTAAATCAATTTAAAAATAATTCCGTTTGATTAGATAAACCAAATGTATCACATTTATTGTCAACAATACGACCTAAACAACAATGAAGTTGAAATTCTCATCGAATGGATAATCGATCTTTCTCGAGTTGAAAAGAAAATTCAGAACACATTCATTCTGCTGTTTTTTTGTTTAATCCGCGATTTAGGGATTTGCCACTTTATGATCGCGTAAAAAAATCTTTTTTCCGTTGAGCAATTATATAGTTTATTTACGACGTTTTTTCTTTCTGCGACAACCATTAAATGCAACCTGTAATTGCACAAATACACCTACGAATTTAACAGGATATCTTTTACGCAAACGACGAATAGTTTTTCTAACAGCAAACCTTTTTCTATTTGCATTTTTTACTTTCAAAATGGCACGACGAATTCCTAAGCGTCAAATTTTTTTCAAAAAAAATTCGCTGATTTGAATTATAGCCATAAACGCAGTTTTATCCCTACCTTTAAAATGAAATCGACCGGAACTAGTTCACATTTTGGTCTGACCTTTAATATTTGATAATGTAAAAAAGACATTTCTTCTATGAAAGGAAACCGAAATGACATAAGGATATGGAGAAAACGTTTTTTTTTTAGCAATTCAACGTTTTTTCGCAAGAATTAATGGTTTTGTTTTAAGTTTCTGTTTCTTTTTTTTTGTTTTTATTTTTCTTTTGTGCCGTAATTTTCGCATTTGATCTTTTTTTTGTATAAATTAAATGTCTTATAAAACGAATCCAATTGCAAATCGATTAAAATTTAATAAGGGATGAAAAAATTCCCTTTTTCCTACAAAAAGACTAAATTATTCACAAGATCTTGTGTTATGATTTAAACTTTATCTATTTTTAAAAACATATTTAGCTTTAAAAAGAATTCAGCTACTTTCTTGTGAACTGCGTCTTTCGGAACTTAATACACGAATTCTATACTTATCCATTAATAAAAAAGGAGCCAAAAAAAGAAGAAACAATCCTAAATTTTTGGCTTTGAAAAAAGTTAGAAGTCCGTTGCGACGAAGTAATTCAAAATTAGCGAAATATTGATTATATCAACAGAATTTATCTTGGTTAAAACGAATTTCTATTTGACAACAAAATGTTATACACAAAAAATCTTTATCAAAATTATGAATTTCAAAAACTAGATTATTTTCTTGAATCAATTTAGTGGCCGTAATTCAAAAACAACGATGTCAAATCAAACTTTTTCAAAAAATATCACAGCGAAGGAAAATATTTTTAGCTTTTAATTGACATAAATTTAAATTCTTAGATGTTAAGAAACAACCACTTAAGAAATTTAGAGTTGATTTTTGGTTGTTGAAACAAAAGAAATTGTTAAGTATTTTTTCTCGAATGCAAAAGGATGTGTTTTTTCTTCAAAAACAGATCTTTTTTTTAGAAGTTTGCAAAAAGAAGAAATTTCTTTATAATGTGCAATCTGTTCAAATTTTTGTTTCTCGTTTATTTTATGAATTAGAAAAAAAAAGATCCATTAGTGCAGAAATATATAAAATGTATTTATTTATGCTAAGACAGAATTTCAATAATAGTATTGCAATGCCGCAACAAATGTCATCTTTTAGAAAGAAAATTGTTGAAATTCGAATTAAGCATAACTTTAATTTTGTCTGAAAAATAATGCAAAAACAACTAAAATCTTTTGCTTCGAAGTCTTTATTAATAAAACAAGTTCCTACTAAATTTTTACATTTGTATAGCTCATATTTTAACGTAACATTGCCATATCAATTTTTGATACCTATGCGAAGTTACTTTCATAAAGCTTTGTTAGAGTGATGTTTTTTATCCTTATGTAAATTAGAAGGGTTGCAAATGCAATTTAATTCTTTCAGAAAGTATAAAGGAAATTTTTCAAAGAGAACTTTTCGCAGCTTATTGGTTACAAATAAGAAAATAAATAATTCTGTTATCTTTAGACATGTTGTTCCGGTTGCATCTTCTTTTTCTCAAACTCAGAATGTGCTAATTAAAATGAGAAAAGCATATACGATTAAGTATTTTTTGATCGAAAAATTGCGAAATAAAAGTTATAAAATTAAACTTCGTCTTATGAGGAAAATATTAAAATCTAGGGTTGTACCCAGAAGTTTAAATCTTTTTTATTTAATGCGGTTTCAACATAAAACTAAATTAAGTGCAGCAATTCAAAAACACAAAATGCTATGTCGTTCAAAGAATAACTCTTCTTTAGTAAAAAAATTTAATTATCGTATACCATATAGACAGAATTATCTTCAGAATTTGAAATTTTTAACAACTTATAAATTAAAGTTTTTAATTCAGGAGCTAATACAACAATATTTTGCATTGAGGGTTAATGTGAAAATTTTATGACCTTTAAATCAATTTAAAAACTTGAGATATTATCGATTGATTTTTCCAATTAGAAAAATGTTTAATAGGAAGAAACGTAATGTTTTAACGATAAAACATAATAATGCACGAGTTGGTGGTAAAAGACATGTTTATCTTAATCTTGGTCAGATAACAACGCATTTAGAAAAAAGTCAGATAAAGTGAAAATCGTTTGAAGATAATTTTAACGGAGTTAAACATCTTCAAATGTTAGTTTCTAATAAGCAAAAAAGTGCATTGAATAAAAAAAGATATATCTCTGTACCTGTATCTTGAACTCGAAATTTGTTGATACGAAATATGTATTTATATGGAAAATGAAAAAAAAGACAACAAACAAAGCAGAATGTATTATCTAATTTTAATAGAAGACCTTTCATCAAAGATTTGATTTCTTCGTTGATTTTGTTTGCTAAATATTTAGATCCACAAATCTTAGTAACAGAGTTAGTGAAAATTATTAAAAATACTAAAATGAAGAAACATCGTTGGCTTTTAAATGATATTCACACTATTTTAAAGAAATTATCATTACGTAGAGGATTGGGATATAAAATTGTTTTCATTGGACGTATTGATGGTGCTAGAAAGACTCGAATGGTGTCTCTTGTGAAATTTAATCGCTATCGATCGCAACATATATTTTCAAATCGTGTTAATTTTGCTATGGCGCAAACTACAGCTCGTATTGGAACGTTCGGAATTAAAGTGTGAGTATATTATTAGAAGATAAGAAATGAAAAGAAAGAAAAGTAGTATTATTAAACCTATACGCACAAAATTTAAGAAGTTACAAAAAGGTCGTTTGCAAGCAATTGAACGAAAAAAAACAGCAACAACGCTATATTATGGAGTTTATGGTCTCAAAGTTTTAAAATGTTGTCGTCTTGATAGTAAACAATTGGAAGCTGCTAGAAGATTGATATCACGGAATTTACGCAAACATGAATTTTTGTGAATTCGTGTTATACCTGATATTCCAATTACAAGTAAACCAAATGAAATTCGTATGGGAAAGGGTAAAGGGTCAATAGATTATTGGGTCGCACGTCTTAAATCTGGTCAAACTATTTTTGAATTGACTTGTATGTTATCGAAAAAAGCGTATGTTCTTTTAATGTCTGCGGCAAAGAAGTTGCCTGTACCTTGTGCTTTTGTTTTGTCTCAGAAAAATAGTTTGTTCTCAAAATAAAAAATAATTGAGCATAGAGGATTCGAACCTCTGGTAAATAGGCTCAAAACCTATCGCCTTACCTCTTGGCTAATGCTCATGTATGATTTTAAACAAACATCTTTTGCGGAATTACTATCACAAAAATCTAATGTATGTCTCTATGGAAGTTACAATGATTTTGGGGTTTTTCTTTCAAAGTCTGCTTTTTTAAAATTATATCCTTAGCAGAAAGTTTTTTTTGTCTTATAAGAAGCAAGAAATTATTTGAAGCAGTTTTATAACTTTTAATTCTTTTTGTATTGAAGTTGAAAGTTAAACGTAATTGGTAATTTAAATTCTGTTGTTTTAATTGGAGTTCGGTTTATTTCTAATATATTAAAGTACATTAATCGTAACTATTTTTTTATATAGGATTTATTATTCTAATATTTTAATTAAATGTTGTTTTGTTCAATGTTCTTTTGTTCTTTGTTTTTTCAAATTCTTCCCGGCAATTGAATTATGATACAGGTTACTGTGTAAGAAAAGGTTCTTTTGAATGTAGTAAATAACAGTTTCTTTTTAATAAATGGATTTATTTATTAAGTAAGGAATTGTCATTTTTTTTTTGTTTATTAAAAAAAAAGGAAATAAAGTTTTTTTTATGGAAATCTTGATAATCTTGCAATAGGACGTTAAAAAAAACGAAATTTTTCGGTCAAAGATAATCTTGCTAATGCGATCGGAGTATCCTAGAAGAAATTACGATTTTGATTAAAACCTAACGAAGTGAAACATCTTATTAGTTGGAGGAAAAGAAATCAATAGAGATTTCGAAAGTAGTGGCGAGCGAAATTGAAGGAAAAGTTAAGTGTCTGGACACGTATGAATTTTTTCTTATTTATTTTTAAAAATGTTGATAGCATAATCCAAAGAAGGTAAAAGACCTGTATAAATAAGGAGGATTCATATTTATAGTAATTCGATAGATATTTTGAATGAAAAACGGGGGACCATCCTCGATCTTTTAATATGCAAGATTATTCGATAGTGTACAAGTACTGTGAAGGAAAGATGAAAAAGAGACCTCCAAAGGAGTGAAAAGATTTGAAATAAGAAAAATAAAAATCACATAGAAAATAATATGATACCTTTTGTATAATGGATCAGCAACTTAATCACTATAGCAAGTTTAACACGTTAGTGGAAGACAAAATTAAAATAAATGGTTGTTAAAAAGCCAAAAGTTATATTGATTAAACCCGAAGTCAAGTGATCTCAGCGTGACCAGATTTAGAGGTTAAAACCCTTTGAGAACGAACGCGAATTTGTTGCAAAAAGTCGTGAAGAGTTGCGTTGAGGAGTGAAAGGCTAATCAAACTTGATTATCGCTGGTTTTCCGCGAAATCTATTTAAGTAGAGTGTTATTTATTTTGTTATTTTTGATTACAAAAGAAAATTTTTAGGGGGTAGAGCACTCTTATTATGAGGAGGACTTAAAATATCTTGCTGAATATATGGAAACTCCAAATACCTAAAGAAAAGATAACAAACAGACTTTGGGTGCTAAGGTCAAAAGTCAAAAGGGAAACAGCCCCGATCATCAGTTAAGGTTTTTAAGAATTTGATAACAGTGAAAAATAGTTAAATAACAATGACAGTCAAAAGATGGGCTTGGAAGCAGCCATTCTTTAAAAAAAGCGTTAAAAATTATTGGTTTAGTTATTTAACATTGATAATGTTGTGAAACTAGTTCGATTCACCGAAACTGTGATTATATGTTTTTATAAAGATGTATAAGGTAGCGGAACGTTTTATATCCAAAGAGAATAAATTGTTAGATTTTTTTGTGGATTAAAAGTGCAAATGCTGATATGAGTAACGTATAACGACTATTAAAAAATTGTCGCTCACCGTAAATCTAAGGTTTTCTACATTCAAGTTCAAATTGTGTAGAGTTAGACGGTTCCTAAGATAA
>Ga0335075_10016733_pt1 | contig 10933 bp, 9 predicted proteins | sample Lox_Sample_24_FD_206723 | JGI IMG/M metagenome (GOLD analysis project Ga0335075, IMG submission 206723) | Soil microbial communities from Loxahatchee National Wildlife Refuge, Florida, United States - Lox_Sample_2.4 | ecosystem: Environmental > Terrestrial > Soil > Wetlands | place: USA: Florida... | reverse complement strand
CTCAGCATTGCGATAACCGGATAACCTGGGTGAGACGCCGGCTAATAATGTCGTGGACTTAAGAAGGCTTAATTAAGAGAAAGCGATCTTCATATTCGCGTTTCTGTTCTGCCGCCTTGTCCTTATCATTCGTCTTGTCGGATATCGACCGCCCTCCGAAAGCTACCATCAAGCCGACACTAGTCTACGGCCAAGCGTAACTCCCATCGGAACCTCCGTCCAGATGATCCGGCAGGCAATCTCGCCCCGGTTGGAGATGGGGATCTTCTTGAACATAGCGCCTCGCAGCGGAGTGGAACTCTGCTTCTCTCTCATAAGTCATTTCTTGGAATAGAACGAAAGGCCTTGGCGAAGAGAGCCAGATCGAGACCATGCCGCCCAGATCAAGATGATTTGGATCCTGTCGAGCCAAAATCGCGACATGATCGATTATCAACGAGAGCCGGGATTTGAGCGAAAAACCAGAAGCCATTTATTCGCATGCCGCTCCAGTGACCCGCGATCATGAGATGGATCCAAGCGAGGCGAAGCCTCTCCGGTGTATTCCCGCATGAGGTTAGAGCGGCAGGCGCAGGGTGGCGAGAGCGAGCGCCGCCATACCTTCCTCCCGGCCGGTGAATCCCAGGCGCTCCGACGTCGTGGCCTTGACCGCCACCCGCGCGGCGGGGATTTCGAGGATGGCCGCAAGGCTCTCCCGGATCACGTCTCGATGCGGGCCGATTTTCGGCCGCTCGCACACAACCGTGGCGTCGATATGGGCGATGAGTCCCCCGCGGGCTCTGATCTTGGCCGCCGCCGCGGAAAGGAAAATGCGGGAGGCGGCGCCCTTCCATTGCGGGTCACTCGGCGGAAAGTGACTACCGATATCGCCCTCGGCCAGGGCGCCAAGCAGCGCATCGGTGATGGCATGGCTCAAGACATCGGCATCGGAATGGCCGATGAGGCCGTGATCATGGGCGATCTTGACACCGCCGAGATGGATGTGATCGCCCGGCCCGAAGGCATGCACATCATAGCCTTGCCCAGTCCGGATGTCGGCGAGATCGCCGAGGAGCCGCGCCTCGGCGACGGCGAGATCCTTTGCCGAAGTCACTTTCATATTGGCCTCGTCGCCCTCGAAAACGTGAACCCGATGGCCGGCCCATTCGGCCACCGCCGCATCATCCGTCAGATCCAGAATCCCCTGCGCCAGGGCGGCCCGGTGCGCGGCTAGGATCAAGTCGAAATGAAAGGCTTGGGGCGTTTGCACAGCGCGCAATGTGGCACGGGGCGGACTGGCGGCAACGAAATCCTCCGCATCGAGTACCTTGATGGTGTCCGAAAGCGGCACGCCAGGAATGGCGGCGCCATGCGTCGCGCCGGCGGCAACGGCCCGCTCGACCAGGGCTTTGCTCACAAAGGGGCGCGCCGCATCATGAATAAGCACGAGTTTGGGCGGGGCAAGCCGGGCAAGCGCCTCGAGCCCGTTGCGGACACTCGCCTGTCTTGTGGCCCCGCCAAACGCCGGAGGGCCAAGCCGGACACCCGCCACGAGCGGCTTAAGGCCGTCATAAAGCTCCAGATCGTCATTGTGGATAACGGGGAGAAGACGCGCTTCTGGCGCAGCCGCCGAAAGCCCGGCCAATGTATGAGTGATGAGCGGCCGAGCCGCGAGAAGGCGATATTGCTTGGGAACCTCGCCGCCGACCCGGGATCCGCGCCCGGCCGCGACAACGAGAATGGCCAAATCCGATGCTGGCGTCATAAGACCTTTCTTCGAATTGATCCTTGGCCTTGGGTTCTTGAAGGGGCCCTAATTCCTGCTTATTTTTTCATCCTGGGTCAATTTTCTCTTGGCTGATACGAAAATAAGCAAATTTTATTTTGTTGCGTCGCAAAAAATGATTATAATGTAAGCATGATGATGAATGCTAATAAGATGGGCAATATTGGAGCCAGTCTCACAATTGGCGGCGTTTCCCTCAGGGGACGTGCTTTTCTGGCCCCCATGGCTGGGATAAGCGATATTGGCATGCGGCGTCTGGCGCATCAATTTGGCGCCGGTTTGACGGTCACCGAGATGGTGGCGGCAGGACATTTCAGCCGCGGCGATGCCGCCAATCGCCTCAAGGCGGATGGCCATGGGCTTGCGCTCTTTGCCGTGCAGATCGCCGGCTGCAATCCTAATCTCATGGCCGAGGCCGCCTGCTGCGCCGAGAGCGCCGGTGCCGCGCTCGTCGACATCAACATGGGCTGTCCAGCCAAGGCCGTCACCCACGGCTACGCAGGCTCGCATTTGATGCGCGATCTGAAGCTCGCGATTGAGCTCATCCGCGCCACGGTCAAGGCCGTGCGCATTCCGGTCAGCCTGAAAATGCGACTTGGCTGGGATGAGCAAAGTCTGAACGCGGCGGAGCTTGGACGACTGGCAGAAGCCGAGGGGGTGGCGATGCTCACCGTCCATGGTCGCACACGGGCTCAGTTCTTTACGGGGCACGCGGATTGGCGGGCGATCGGCGCCGTAAAGAGGGCCGTCTCTATACCTGTTGTCGCCAACGGCGATTGCACGAGCCGCGCAGCGGCAGCTGAGATGCTGGCGCAATCTGGCGCCGATGCCGTGATGATCGGCCGGGCGGCCATCGGGCAACCCTGGCTCGTCGGCGAGGTCGCGCGTTTCCTGGCCGGGCGTGAAGCGCAGGACAGCCCTTGCGCTGATCTGCGGCGCAGTGTGGCGCTTGAACATTTCGAAACCTTGCTGGGAATTCACGGTGTCAGCCGGGGGGTGAAGGAAGCGCGCAAGCATCTCGCCGCTTATGCCGAGAGGGCCGGCATTGCAAAGGACTCGGCCTTGCGGCAGAGTTTGCTCAGGCTTGAATGTCCGAAGGAGATCCACGCGCTCCTTGCCCTCATATTCGATCAGACCCGGATGAGGGAAGCGGCATGAGCGTACCCTTTTTTGCAGAGCGGCCATCGCGCAGCGCAGAAGCGGAAGCGGCCGATGCGGCCAAGCTCCTGAACGCGCTTCCGCATCCGATCGTCGCGATCCGGCCGGATGGAACGATCGCCAACGCCAATGCCGCGGCGGAAGTCTTTTTCGGCATGAGCCGGGCCGCTCTGCGCCAGCATCGCCTTGCCCAGCTCGTGGGCGTCGATTCACCGCTGCACGGACTCATCGCACAAGTGCGCGCGCAAGAAGCGGTGATCAACGAGTACCGGTTCAATTTGAACCTCATGAAGCCTCGCCAGGATCGGCTCGTCGATGTTTTCCTGGCACCGCTGCAGGACCCCGAGGATGGGATCGCCCTCATGCTGCAGGAGCGGTTTCTTTCCGAGAAGATGAGCCGCCAGCTCACCTATCGCGATGCCGGGCGCTCGGTGGCCGCCATAGCCTCCGTGCTGGCGCATGAAGTGAAGAACCCGCTCTCCGGTATCAGAGGAGCGGCGCAGTTGCTCGAAAATGATGCCACCGATGAGGATCGCGCCCTGACGCGGCTCATCTGCGATGAAACCGACCGGATCGTGAAGCTCGTCGATCGGATGAGCGCCTTCTCCGAAGGGCGGGTGACCGAGCGCGAGAAGATCAACATTCATTCCGTGCTCGACCATGTGAAAAAAGTCTCGCAGGCCGGTTTTGCCCGACACATCCGCTTTATCGAGAATTATGACCCTTCCTTGCCGGCGGTGCTCGGCAACCGGGATCAATTAATTCAAATTTTTCTCAACCTCGTTAAAAATGCCGCCGAGGCGATCGGCGAATCACGTGGCGACGGCACGATTGAGTTTTCGACCGCCTTCCGGCCCGGGGTGCGTCTGCAGATCGCCGGCTCGAAAGCGCCGGTGAGCTTGCCGCTCGAATTTTGCGTGCGTGACAACGGCTGCGGCGTGCCGCCCGATCTCCTGCCTTATCTCTATGATCCTTTCGTCACCACCAAAGTCACGGGGACTGGCCTGGGGCTTGCTTTGGTTGCGAAGATCATTGGCGATCATGGGGGCACGATCGAATGCGAATCTGCATTCCGCCGAACGACGTTCCGGATTCTCATGCCTATGTATGTTGCTCCTGACGGCAAAGGGACGAAGCGCGGTCGCGGCTGGTGATGCTGCTTGACCCATTGCGCGGGGAAATGCGCAAAGCTTGTCGCAAAGATGGGGGCGGAGCGTCCTCTCAGGGAGGTGCATGTTGATGGCGGTTGGCAATATCCTCGTTGCGGATGATGATACAGCCATCAGAACGGTCCTTAGCCAGGCCCTGTCACGGGCCGGCTATGATGTGCGAACAACCGGCAATGCCGCGACCCTCTGGCGATGGGTCGAGTCGGGCGAGGGCGACCTTGTCATCACCGACGTGGTGATGCCGGATGAGAATGCCTTCGAGCTTCTGCCGAAGATGAAAAAACTGCGCCCCGACCTGCCGATCATCGTGATGAGCGCGCAAAATACCTTCATGACGGCGATCAAGGCTTCTGAGCGCGGCGCCTATGATTACCTGCCCAAACCCTTCGACTTGCGCGAACTGGTTTCGATCGTGGGCCGCGCCATGGCAGAGCCGAAAAACCGGGCGAGCGCGGTGCCGAATATGGAGTTGGAGGGCATGCCGCTCGTCGGGCGCTCGCCTGCCATGCAGGAAATCTATCGCACCCTGGCGCGGCTGATGCAGACCGATCTCACCGTCATGATCACCGGGGAATCCGGCACCGGAAAGGAGCTCGTGGCGTGCGCCCTGCATGATTTCGGCAAGCGCAAGAAGGGGCCTTTCGTCGCAATCAACATGGCAGCCATCCCTCGCGATCTCATCGAGAGCGAATTGTTCGGCCATGAGAAAGGTGCCTTTACCGGCGCGAACCAGCGTTCGGCCGGGCGGTTCGAACAGGCTGAAGGCGGCACGCTGTTCCTCGATGAAATCGGTGACATGCCGATGGAGGCGCAGACGCGGCTCTTAAGGGTCCTCCAGCAGGGCGAATATACAACAGTCGGCGGGCGCACGCCGATCAAGACCAATGTCCGCATCATTGCCGCGACGAATAAAAATCTTGACGTTCAGATCCGCCTGGCGCTGTTTCGCGAAGACCTCTTTTTCCGGTTGAATGTCGTGCCCTTGCGGCTGCCGCCGCTGCGCGAGCGGATCGAGGATATTCCCGATCTCGCCCAGCATTTCTTCGTGCTGGCCGCCGCCGAGGGCCTGCCGTTGAAGCGCATCGAGCCCGAGGCATTGGAGCGCCTCAAGCGCTATAGCTGGCCCGGCAATATTCGCGAGCTTGAAAATCTGACGCGGCGCCTTGCCGTGCTTTATCCGCAAGAGGTGATCACCGCGCAGTTGGTCGATCTTGAGCTCCGTATCGACACGCCAGGCCTCCGCAGCCTGCCCGGCGCCAATTTGGCGCAGCCACCCGAGTCTCAACGGCAGGAGACGCTCGCTGCCGCCATGGAGCGCCACCTCGCCGATCTCTTTGAGACGCATGGCGCGAGCCTGCCCCCGCCAGGGCTCTATCACCGGATCCTGCGCGAGATCGAATATCCGATGATCTCCGCTGCTCTCGCCGCGACCCGCGGCAATCAGATCAAGGCCGCCGAGCTTTTGGGGCTGAACCGCAACACCTTGCGCAAGAAAGCCCGGGACCTCGATATCCGGTGGATGCGGACGTCGCGCTAATGCCGCTCGAAATCATGAGCCTCGCACCGGCTTCATAATTTTCCATCGACAGGCGCCGGAAGTGGGACTTCAATCTTTTTCGATTCTGTGCCTATGTGCCGGGCTCAGCCGTTCTAGAGCGGGATGAGCAAAAAGTGTGAAGCGGTTTTGCGCTCGCATCCCGCTCTAAGTTACGAGAATCGATGACGTTTCATGATTTTGGATCGATTCGATCGAAAATCCTCGTGATCTAGAGGGCAACGCCGAGCGTCATGGTCAATGGGAAACCCGATGCGGGAGACGGGGCGTCGCACAGGCAAACGCCACCCGATCCTTTTCTACTGGCCCGCCGGGATCTCTCCAACGCCTTGCCACGGCGTTTCTACAAGGAAGCCGAAGCGCGAGAACGGGAGGGCCAATTCGTCCTTCTGCTCGATGGCCGTCTGGCGAAGACGCCGGGCGGAAAGCCGCTCGCCTTGCCGAGCCGGGCCGCAGCAGGGGCGCTCGCCGCGGAATGGCAGGCCGTCGATGAGCTTATCGATCCGGCCAGAATGCCTTTGACCCGGATCGTCCATTCCGCGACCGATTCAGTTGCTCACAACCTGGAAGCCACGATTGCGGAGATCGCCAAATATGCGGGGTCCGATCTCGTCTGCTACCGGGCTGGCGAACCCGAAGCGCTGGTCCTTGCGCAATCGCGAGCCTGGGACCCCGTCCTTGCCTTCGTGGGCCAAAAGCTCGGTGCGCATTTTCTTTGTGCCGAGGGAGTCATGTTCATCGAGCAGCCGGAACCGGCGAAAGCGGCGGTGCGGGCAGCGGTCGCTGAAGTCGCCGCAGGTAGGGTTTTGCCCTTCGCGCTTGCAGCGGTCTCCGTCATGACGACGCTAACGGGATCCGTTCTCATCGCGCTGGCCGTGGCGCATGGCGGCATGCGCGTGGAAGAAGCTTGGCGGGCGGCGCATGTCGATGAGGATTTCGAAATGGCTCACTGGGGTCAGGACGCCCAGGCGCTGGAGCGCCGCACCAGGCAATGGGAGGAAATGTCCGCCGCCGCTTCGCTTTGGCGACTTCTCCAGGACGTTTAGATCATGATGATTTCGGATCGAATCGATCCAAAATCATGAAACGTGATCGATTCTCGCAATTGAGAGCGGAATGCGAGCGCAAAACCGCTTCACGGTTTTGCTCATCCCGCTCTAGCCCGACGCCTAGCCGCCGATGCGGCCAAGATGAGTGGAGCGGAAGCCGTCGCGATATTTCAGCCCAAAGCCCAGGGCACGATCAATCCCGATATGGGCGCTCCAGATCAGGGCAATGGCGAGCGCCGTTGGCGATCCCGAGAGGGTCGCATGGCCGAGAAGGAGGAGTGGCCCCAGATAGACATGCACGGTATTATAGGCGAAAGCGCCGAGCCGTGCGCCAAAGAGATAGAAAAGGATCGACAGATCAGGCGCGAGGATGAGCGCCGCAAAAAACCACCAGGAGGCGCCGCTACGGCTGAAAGCGAGAATGGACGCAGCCGCGACGAACAATCCTTCCGCCTGCAACAATCGCCGCGGGGCGTAATTGACGAAACCGGGTGGCTCGGAGATCATGACGCTTACCTTCATCGGACGTAGTCGGCTTGGTTCTCATTTTTTCTTCTGGCAGATCCATGGCCCATTGGCCACCGTGCTTCTGTTGGCTCGATGAATGCGGACCTTGAGAAATGGTGAAGCGTCGCATGGAGGCGCTCGCCGGCGGGGCTCAAGGAGCGATCGCGGCCCAGCACGCGGCCGGGAAACTCACGGCGCGGGAACGGATCGAAATCCTCACCGACGCGGGCTCGTTCGAGGAATTCGGCCTCTTCGTCAAGCCGCGCGCCAGCCATCTCGGCGCGGACCAGAAACCCGGTCCCGCGGAGGGCGTCGTTACCGGTTGGGGCATGGTCAATGGCCGCAAAATCTTCGTCTTTGCCAAGGATTATACCGTTCTCGGCGGTTCACTCTCCGAGGCGCATGCGCTGAAGATCGCCCGTTTGCAGGAGATGGCGCTCCATAACAAAGCGCCTTTGATTGGGCTTTACGATTCGGCGGGCCTGCGCGTTCAGGAAGGGCTCGCGGCACTCGCCGGTCTTGCCGACGTGTTGCAGCGTCATGTGAGCCTATCAGGCGTCGTGCCGCAAATCTCCCTCATCCTGGGGCCTTGTGTGGGCGCCGACAGTCTGGCGCCGGCGCTCGGCGATTTCACCTTCATGGTGAAGGACACGAGCGTCATGTTCGTCACCGGCCCCGATGTCGTGCGGGAGGTCCGGGATGAGCACGTGAGCGCCGAGGAATTGGGCGGCGCCGCGGTTCACACCACCCAAAGCGGGCTGGCCGATGGCGCTTATGAGAATGAGATCGAAGCCCTGCGGCAGATGCGTCGGCTGATCGATTTTCTGCCGGCGTCGAACCAGGATGAAGTCCCAAGCTGGCCGAGCTTCGATGATGCCGGGCGTTGCGAGGCTTCGCTCGATCGTCTCGCCCCGGCCGATTCGGCAAAGCCCTATGACATGAAAGAGCTCATCGCGAAGACGGTGGATGAGGGGGATTTCTTCGAGATCCAGGCGGCTCATGCCCGCAATATCATCATCGGCTTTGGCAGGCTCGATGGGCGCGTCGTCGGTTTTGTCGCCAACCAGCCTCTGGTGCTCGCCGGCACGCTCGATGCCGATGCCTCGCGCAAGGCCGCCCGTTTCGTGCGCTTTTGTGATGGTTTCCATATTCCGATCGTCACCTTCGTCGATGTGCCCGGCTTTCTGCCGGGGACCGGGCAGGAACACGGCGGCCTCATCAAAGAGGCGGCCAAGCTGCTTTATGCCTATGCGGAAGCGAGCGTTCCGAAGGTCACGCTGATCACCCGCAAGGCATTCGGCGGGGCTTACGCCGTGATGGCCTCGAAACCTCTGCGCGGCGACATCAGCTATGCGTGGCCTGGCGCCCGCATCGGCTTGATGAGCGCCAAGAGCGCGGTCGAAATCCTCTATGAAGGCGAGACGCAGGAGGCGGAAAAAATCGCCGAGCGGATGCGAGACTACGAAGAGCGCTGCCTCTCGCCCTATGCCGCCGCCGAGGGTTTTCATATCGACGATGTCATTTTCCCGCGTGAAACCCGTCCACGCCTCATTCGGGCGCTCTCGCTGCTCCACGGCAAGCGCCGGCCAAACCCCTGGAAGAAGCACGGCAATATTCCGCTGTGACGTCCGCGCGTTCTCCTTGAAAATTTTTAGCTCAATCGGACAAAAATGTTTCACGTGAAACATTTTTGTCCGGTTTCGAGGCCCGACCTTACAAGGGCTGGGACTTCCGGCCCCTGGGCGGGCGTGTAGGTTTGCTGGACTTCAAGCCAAATCGCTTTTCAGCGCCTCGCTAACGCGACTGTCCATTCTTACAATCCGCAGGTGCGCGCGCCGGGCGTTTATCCACAACATCGCGTGCTTTCGGTCTGATCGCTCGATATCAAATCTTGAAATTGGTCGGAAGTCGGCGGTTTTAATTAGAGGTCTGATTCGATTTGAGCGCGTGCCGCTCGGGAGCGTTTCCTGATTCGATAGCAGTGGGAATAGAAGTGGGAAACGCGCTTTAAAGCTGTGTTTCGACGATGTGATATTTCATATTTCAATACACGAAAGCATCGCAGAGCCGGACTTTACTCTCATCACAGGAAGCCCAATCTTGGCCTACCGCTTCATTCACTCGGCGGATATTCATCTCGACTCGCCGCTGCGGTCGCTCGCTTTGCGTGACCCTGAGCTTTCCAATCTGATCGCCAACGCCACGCGGCGGGCCTTCGTGCGGATCATCGATCTTTGCCTTGAAGAGCAGGTGGATGCCCTGCTGCTTGCCGGCGATCTTTACGACGGCGAGCAGACCTCGATGAAGACCGCGCGCTTTCTCGCCGATCAGATCCGGCGACTGGATCAAGCCGGCACTGCGTGCTTCATCATCCGCGGCAACCACGATGCGCTTTCCAAAATCACCTATGAGCTGGTTTTTCCGGATTCGGTCAAAGTGTTTGGCGGCCGTGCGGAAGCCGTCGAGATCGCACGGTCCACGGCGGATTGTCCGGTCTTCATTCATGGTCTGAGCTTCAAACAGCCGCAGGCACTCGAGAACCTGCTCGGCAAGTACAAACCGCCTGTCGAAGGCGCGATCAATATCGGTCTTCTGCATACGAGCCTCGATGGCGCGCCGGGCCACGATCCCTATTCGCCCTGCAAGCTTGCCGATCTCGAGGCCTCGGGCTTCACCTATTGGGCGCTCGGCCACATCCACAAGCGCAGGGTCGAGAGCGGGGCTTGCACGATCGTGATGCCCGGCATCCCACAAGGCCGCGACATCAACGAGGCCGGACCCAAATCGGTCACCCTCGTCACGATCAAGGACGATCGCTCGGTTCATACCGAGGAGCGCCTGATCAGCCTCGCGCAGTTCGAGCGCCTCACGGTTGACGTCACAAAGATCGATGATTGGCCCTTCCTCGTGAAGGACATGAGCCGGGCCATCGCGGAGGCGCGGCGCGCCGTGCCGTCGGAGCAATTGGTTGTTCGTCTGCGCCTGAAAGGAAGAACGCCGCTCGCTTGGCGCATCCGCCGCGATGCTCATCTCCTGGAAGCCGAGCTTGAACAGCGCGCCGCAGGGATAGGATCATGTTGGATCGAGAAAATCGAAATCGATTGTCATGCCCCCGGCGGATTCAACGCTCTACCCGGCGATCCACGGACGGAGCTGCGTCGCCTGATTGAAGATGAGGTCTTGAAGTCCCCCGCTTTTCAGATCGAAGCGGGCAAGATCATCGAGGAGCTGAAAGACCAATTACCAGCGGAATGCCGAGATATTTTCGGTGTGGATGAAGCCGCGTTCGAGGCCGCGATCCGAAGGCTGACGAAGGAAGGCGCGCTGGATGTCCTCGCAAGGCTTCATGCCATGGCCGGTGACGAGAGAAGCGCGGATGCGGCTCAAGCGGCTTGACCTCATTCGCTATGGCAAATTCACCGATTATCGCCTCGATTTCGGCGAGACATCGCCAAACGAGCCGGACCTGCATATCGTCTATGGACCGAATGAAGCCGGGAAATCGACGGCTTTTGCGGGCTATCTCGACCTCCTCTACGGGATCGAGCCACGCAGCCGCTTTGACTTCCTTCATTCCTATAAAAATATGCGCATCAGCGCGGCTTTAGATCTTGGCACCGGCGAGCGGGAACTCATTCGACTCAAGCGGCCTCAGAATAGCCTGCTCGACGCAAATGAGCAGCCGGTCCCCGAAAGCGACGTCCTCACGGAACTGAGCGGGATCGATCGC
>Ga0335075_10016732_pt1 | contig 10933 bp, 11 predicted proteins | sample Lox_Sample_24_FD_206723 | JGI IMG/M metagenome (GOLD analysis project Ga0335075, IMG submission 206723) | Soil microbial communities from Loxahatchee National Wildlife Refuge, Florida, United States - Lox_Sample_2.4 | ecosystem: Environmental > Terrestrial > Soil > Wetlands | place: USA... | reverse complement strand
GAGATGCCGCGGATGAAATATACCTGATCCGGCACGGCGCAGTGGCTCTGGAGATCCTGCCGCCGGGACAATCTCCCATCGTGTTCGCAACCGAGCGAGAAGGCGAACTTGTCGGGACCTCCTGGCTGGTGCCGCCATATCGGTGGCGGTTCGATGCCCGGGCCCTTGAACTCACCCGGGCGATCGGCATCGACGCTCGCTGCCTGCGGGACAAGTGCGAAGCCGACCATCATCTCGGCTACGAGATGATGAAGCGCTTTCTTCCGGTGCTCGTGCGGCGGCTGGACGAATCCCGTCTGCAAATCCTCGATGTCTACGGAAAGCGCGACGGGTAGACGTGACGACGATGGTGGATCCTTTCGTTACGCAACCCTATCGCGTGACGCGAGCGCGGCGCGAAGCCCCCGACGTGACCACGCTGGAACTTGTTCCGACGGTGGGCAAGCGGCCGGCTTTCGAGCCGGGTCAGTTCAACATGCTCTACGCGTTCGGTGTCGGAGAAGTCGCGATCAGCATGAGCGGCGATCCGCTGCATGCTGACAGCTATGTTCATACGGTGCGCGACGTTGGAGCGGTCAGTGGCGCGATCGCTGCGCTCGAGGCAGGGGCGATATTGGGGCTGCGCGGACCCTTCGGGACGGCTTGGCCAACCGAGATCGCTGAGGGCGCCGACATCGTGATCGTCGCGGGCGGCCTCGGCATCGCGCCTCTTCGGCCGGCGATCTGTCGCGTTCTGGCTTATCGAGAGCGGTACGGTAGGGTGGCCATCCTCTACGGCACCCGAAGCCCGGGCGACATCCTCTACCACGGGGAAATCGAGGAGTGGCGACGCCACCTCGACGTGGATATCGCCATCACCGTCGATCACGCGGACCCCTCCTGGCACGGTCATGTCGGGGTCGTGCCCAAGTTGATCGAGCGAGCCGATTTCGATCCCCGGAACACCATCGCCATGGTCTGCGGGCCCGAAGTGATGATGCGATTTACCGCCACCGCTTTGCAGGGTGCCGGGGTGCCATTGGAGCGCATTTATCTCTCCATGGAGCGCAACATGAAGTGCGCCATCGGCCTCTGCGGCCACTGCCAGTTCGGTCCGAGCTTTATCTGTAAAGACGGGCCGGTCATGCGGTATGATCGTATCGCAGCCTTCCTCGCCGTGCGGGAGATTTGACGTGGAAAAGAAGATGCGTCCACGGCTCGCGGTTTGGAAATTTGCCTCCTGCGATGGCTGTCAGCTCTCGCTGCTCGATTGCGAGGACGAGCTGCTGGCTGTCGCGGAAGCAGTCGATATCGCGTATTTTCCCGAAGCATCACGAACGATGGCAGAAGGCCCTTATGATCTTTCCTTGGTCGAAGGTTCCATTACGACAGCACACGACGCGGAGCGGATCTGCAAGGTCCGCCAGCAATCGAGGTATCTGGTGACAATCGGTGCCTGTGCAACGGCCGGGGGCATTCAGGCGCTCCGGAACTTTGCGGATGTCCAGGAATTCACCGCCGCGGTGTACGCTTCTCCGCAGTACATCAAGACGCTCGCGACCTCGACCCCGATTTCGGCGCATGTCCCGGTGGACTTCGAGCTTCACGGCTGCCCGATCAACAAGATGCAGCTTCTCGAGATGATCTCGGCTTTCCTGGCCCACCGTAAACCCGCGATCAGCGGGCAGAGCGTCTGCGTGGAATGCAAGCTCCATGGCAATGTCTGCGTCATGGTTCAGGGCACACCTTGCCTTGGCCCCGTGACGCATGCCGGCTGCGGCGCCATCTGTCCCTCGTTCCGTCGCGGCTGCTACGGCTGCTTTGGCCCAATGGAACGACCCAATACGGCAGCGCTGGCCAAAGAGTGGCGGAAGCTGGGCGCCACCCCGCGGGATATCCTGCGCGTCTTCCGCACCTTCAACGCCGCCGCGGAGTCGTTCCGAAAGGAAAGCGAGCTGCATGGCCAGTAAGACAATCCGCGTCGATTATATCGCCCGGGTCGAAGGCGAAGGTGCGCTCGACCTCCGAATCCAGGATGGCCGCGTGACTTCGGCGCAGCTCAAGATATTCGAGCCACCGCGCCTGTTCGAGGCATTGCTCCGCGGCCGTGGCTTTGCCGAGGCACCCGACATCACCGCCCGCATCTGCGGCATTTGCCCGGTTGCCTATCAGATGAGCGCGGTTCACGCGATGGAGAGCGCTCTCGGCGTCAAGGTCACTGGCTCATTGCGGGACCTGCGTCGGCTTCTCTACTGCGGCGAATGGATAGAGAGCCATGCATTGCATATCGTGATGCTGCACGCGCCCGATTTCCTGGGCTACCCGGACGCCATCCAGATGGCGCGCGAGCATGGCGGTGCCGTACGACAGGGATTGGCACTCAAGAAGGCCGGTAACGAACTGATGCGTTTGCTCGGAGGGCGGGAAGTTCATCCGGTGAATGTCAGGGTTGGGGGGTTCTACCGCGCCCCCCGGCGGGTAGAGTTCACCGCTCTCGCGGAGGAATTGAAGCGTGCGCGCGACCTTGCCATTGAGATGGTACGGTGGGTTGCGCGATTCCCTTTCCCCGATTTCGAACGCGCCTACGAATTTGTTGCCCTGCGCCATCCGGATGAATACCCCTTTAACGAGGGGCACATCGTCTCAAACCGTGGCCTTGATGTGACCGCGGATCAATATGACACTGAATTCGAGGAGAGACACGTCGCCTATTCGACGGCACTCCAGTCCGTTCTGAAGCGGCGGGGCAGCTACCTCGTTGGTCCAATGGCGCGATACAGCCTCAACTTCGATCGCTTTCCCGCGCATGTGCAGGCCCTGGCTCGCGAGGTTGGACTCGCCGAGACGTGCCGTAACCCGTTCCAGAGCATTATCGTTCGCGCACTCGAAGTGTTCTACGCTTGTGACGAGGCGTTGCGAATCATCGATTCCTATCAGGAACTGGACGCGCCTGCTTTATCGGTCGAACCCCGCGCCGGAGCAGGCAACGCCTGCACCGAAGCACCGCGTGGCATTCTCTATCAACACTATCGGCTCGATGATGACGGGACGATCCTGGTGTCACGTATCGTGCCGCCGACCGCGCAGAATCAACTCAGCATGGAGGAAGACCTGCGCGAGGTGGCGACGCAATCGCTCGATCTGGGCGACGACGCGCTTCGCGATCGCTGCGAGCAGACCATTCGTAACTATGATCCATGTATTTCCTGCTCGTGTCACTTTCTCAAACTTGCTGTGCATCGGTCATGAAGAAAATCCTGGTGGTTGGCATCGGCAACCCGGATCGAGGCGACGATGCGGCCGGCCTCCTGATCGCGCGGCGGCTCGTCGAACATGTGTCACCGGAGGTCTCGATCATCGAGCGGACGGGTGATCTGCTGGCCGTGATCCAGGATTGGGTCGGCTATGACGCGGTCGTTCTGGTGGACGCGGCGGCACTGGTCACGACGGCGGGGTCCATCCATCGCATCGATCTCCTGGAGGACCAACTGCCGCCCGAGCTTTCGTTATCTTCGACCCATGCGCTCGGGGTTGGGAGCGCAGTCGGTCTGGCGCGCACCCTGGGGTTGCTGCCGCAGCATCTCGTCGTCTTTGCAGTCGAAGGCGCCAGCTTCGAAGCAGGCTCGCCCCTCAGTCCAGACGTTTCCGCCGCAGTCGACGAAGCTGTTATGCGGGTGCTCACCGAAATCACTCTTCTCAACCAGAAACGGGTGGGAGCCACGGCCAATGCATGAGACGGGCTTGGTTCGCGATCTCGTGAATCGGCTGGAGGCGACGGCGCGCGATGCGGGAGCCGAGAAAGTTGTCGGCGTGACGGTCTGGCTTGGCGCCCTCAGCCAAATGTCGGCCGAGCATTTCCGCGAACATTTCGAGGCGGGTGTGCGCGGAACCATGGCGGACGGCGCGGCCCTCGCGCTCGAAGTCTCGGATGACCTCAGCCATCCTCATGCCCAGTCCGTGATGCTCCAGTCCGTTGAACTGGCGGTCTGAACGGCTGTGAACATCGTCCAGTCGACAGCGGCAGGTGTCGGGCGGACCGAGCGGCTGCGCCTCGATCTGGCCGGCGCGCTACAGGGTGTCGGATTTCGCCCTTTCGTCCATCGGCTGGCCACCGCGGAGAAGCTGGGTGGATTCGTTTGCAATACGGGCGATGGTGTTGCCATCGAAATCGAAGGAACGACCCGTTCCATCGAAACTTTCCTGCAGCGGTTCGACCGGGAGATGCCGCCCCACGCAACGATTCACGTGCGGCGTACCTCAGCGCTCCCGCCGCACGGTGAACAGGGATTCGTCATCGGAGAAAGCACGACGGTCGCTACAACTCAGGCGGTCGTGATGGCGGATCTGGCGACCTGCCAGGACTGCTTGAGTGAGATATTGGCTCCCGGGAACCGCCGTTATCGTTATCCCTTCACCACCTGTGTGCAGTGCGGCCCGCGCTACAGCATCATCGACGCTCCACCCTACGACCGTGAGCGAACGACCATGCGGCGCTTCAGGATGTGCCATGCGTGTTGGGCAGAGTATACCGACACGAACTGCCGTCGCTTCCATGCGGAATCCATTGCTTGTCCCGAATGCGGCCCCCAACTCGCTCTTTGGGACACCGCCGGTCGAACGCTTTCGACACGCCATTCTGCCTTGCAGGAGGCGGCGGAGGCGCTGCATCTCGGAATGATTGTGGCTCTCAAGGGGCTCGGCGGTTTTCAGCTCTTGGTGGATGCCACCAACGAGAAAGCGGTACGTCGTCTGCGCGCGCGCAAGCGGCGTCCCGCCAAACCCCTTGCGGTCATGTTTCCGTCTCTCAACATGGTCGAAGCGGTCGCGCATCTCCAGGAGCGGGAGCGTCACCTCCTGACCTCGCCCGAAGCGCCGATCGTTCTGCTCCGCACGCGGTCGGGGGGGACAGGTTTGGCCGCAAATGTGGCGCCTGATACTCCTTGTCTTGGCGTCGTGCTGCCCTACACGCCGCTGCATCATCTCCTGCTGAAGGAAATGACTTCCGCTCTTGTTGCAACGAGCGGCAACCGCGGTGACGAGCCGATCATCGCGGATGAAGCCGAAGCACTGCAAGAGTTGTCCGGAATCGCCGATCTCCTTCTCGTGCATGACCGGCCGATCAGAAGGCCGGTCGATGATTCCGTCGTGCGGGTGATCGCCGGCCAGGAGGTCGTTCTGCGTCGGGCGCGGGGGTACGCGCCCATGCCCCTGATGCAAGAGACGGTCACCACGCCGATTGTCGCACTGGGCGGGCAACAGAAGGTCGTGATTGGCACAGGATGCGCGGGCAGGGTGTTCCTTGGCCCGCATATCGGCGATCTGACCTCGGCAAAAACCAGGGCGGTTTTCGCTCGCATGGTCGAAAATCTCCCTGCGCTTCACGGGATCGCGCCGGCGGTGGCTGCGTGTGACAGACATCCCGACTATCACAGTACTCAATTCGCCGCTTGCCTGGGCCGCCCGGTCGAGCACGTGCCGCATTATGTTGCTCATATTCTCGCCGGCATGCTCGACAATCGACTGGAGGGACCGGTCCTTGGGGTTGTGTGGGACGGCAGCGGCTATGGGGGCGACGGCACTGTCTGGGGTGGCGAGTTTCTGACGATTGGCGGTGGACGTTTCCGTCGCGTCGCTCATCTTCGCCCGTTCCGTCTGCCTGGCGGCGAGGCGGCAGTACGTGAACCGCGCCGCGCTGCGCTCGGGCTTCTCTATACCCTGTATGGGGCGAGCGCCCTTGCCGTCACCGCCCTGCCCCCGGTCGATTCCTTTATATACTCCCAACGCACGTTGCTGGCGACAATGCTGGAGCGGGATATTAACTCTCCTCTCACCTCGAGCGCGGGTCGACTCTTCGACGCGGTAGCAGCCCTGCTCGGATTCTGCCAGGTCAGCAGCTTCGAGGGACAGGCCGCGATGGCGGTGGAATTCGCGGCTGATCGGGCGACGCGAACGGCTCTGCTGCCGCCTGCCGTCGTGCGCGCCAACGCACGCAACCTGGTGATCGACTGGGGGCCATTGATCGCCGCACTGATCAGCCAGTGTATCGACGGTGCGACGCGTGAGAACCTGGCCGCGGCGTTGCATGACGGACTCGTCGAGGCGATTGTTGAAACTGCCGGCCACATCGGTCTCCAACGCGTGATGCTGACCGGTGGCTGCTTCCAGAACGCCCTCTTGACCGAGCGGGCCGTTCAGCGCCTCCGTGCCGCCGGGTTCCAACCCTATTGGCATCATCGCATTCCGCCGAACGACGGCGGACTTGCCGCCGGACAGATCGCCTTTGCCGCACATCCATTGATCGAGGAGAAGGCGTGATGTGTCTCGCAGTACCCGGACAGGTGCTGAGCATCGAAGGCGAGGACGCACTGACCCGCCAGGGACGCGTGAAATTCGGTGGGATCGTGAAGCAGGTCAATCTGGCCTACGTGCCCGAAGTTGCCGTTGGGGATTATGTATTGGTCCATGCCGGTTTTGCCATCACGATCATCGACGAACCGGAGGCGCTCAAAACCCTCGCCTACCTCGCAGAGGTCGAACCGGAAGAACTGTCGTGAAATATATCGACGAGTTCCGGGACGCCGCATCAGTCCGTCGCTATGCAGACGCGATCGCCCGAATCACGACGCGATCTTGGACGATGATGGAAATCTGCGGCGGTCAGACCCACTCGATCGTGCGTCATGGCATCGACCAGCTTCTGCCACAAGGCGTGAATCTACTGCACGGCCCAGGCTGCCCGGTCTGCGTCACTCCGACCGAAAGCATCGACGCGGCGATCGCCATTGCCAACACACCCGGTGTGATCTTCTGCTCCTTCGGTGACATGCTCCGGGTACCGGGTCATCGCGGCAGCCTGCTGGCCGCAAAGGCACGGGGGGCGGATGTACGGATCGTTTATTCGCCACTCGACGCGCTGAAGATCGCGCAGGGAACACGAGATCGGGAGGTCGTGTTCTTTGCGATCGGCTTCGAAACCACGGCGCCGGCAACCGCAATGACCGTTGCTCAGGCGGCACGCGACGGAATCGAGAACTTCTCCCTCCTGATCTCTCATGTGCTTGTGCCTCCAGCAATCGAGGCGTTGCTGAGCGCGCCCGATAACCAGGTGCAAGGCTTCCTGGCGGCCGGGCATGTCTGCACCATCATGGGGTATTGGGAGTATGAGCCCATCGCGCAGCGCTTTCGCGTGCCTATCGTCGTGACCGGATTCGAGCCGCTCGATCTGATGCAGGGCATCTATCTCTGCATTCGCCAGCTCGAGGAGAATCGCGTGGAGGTGGAAAACCAGTACCGCCGTTCGGTTCGACGCGATGGCAACCGTATCGCGCAGCAGGTCATGCGCCGTGTCTTTGCCGTCCAATCGCAGCGCTGGCGCGGAATTGGCGAGATTGCCGCGAGCGGACTGGGACTGTCTGCCGAGTATGCCCGCTATGACGCGCGCACCCGGTTTGGACCAGCCGAAGTGCACTCTGAACAGCCGAGTGAGTGCATGGCCGGCCTGATTCTCCGTGGCCTCAGGAAGCCCACAGACTGCCCGGCCTTCGCAACCCGCTGCACCCCGGAACGACCAGTCGGAGCCACGATGGTCTCGTCGGAGGGAGCCTGCGCGGCGTATTACCGCTACCGTCGTCACGATGGGACCGGAGCCGGCGTTGGACTCGACATGGGTCGGGACGCCTCGCCATGACCGGAGGCTTTGGCTTTGCGCTGAGCTGCCCCCTTCCGGATCGCCAGAATGAGGTGATCGAGCTTGCCCACGGCGGGGGCGGTCTCCTGATGCACGGCCTGATCGATCGCATTTTCCGCCCGGCCTTCGCGATATCGTCAGCGGACCTCACCCACGACGGTGCCGTACTTGAGATCGCTGGCGCCCGACTTGCCTTCACGACAGATTCCTATGTTGTGCGACCACTGTTCTTTCCTGGCGGCGACATCGGTTCGCTGGCCATCTACGGCACGGTCAACGATCTGGCGATGTGCGGAGCCCAGCCGCTATTTCTGAGCCTCGGGTTGATCCTCGAGGAAGGCCTGCCAATCTCCCAGCTCCGTCAGGTGATAGCATCCATGCACACGGCTGCCGAAACCGCTGGCGTGCGGCTCGCTACAGGCGACACCAAGGTTGTCGAGCATGGTAAGGGTGACGGCCTCTATATCAATACGGCGGGCATCGGCTTTGTCCGATCCGCCGTTCCGCCTGCACCGCAGCACGTGCGTCCCGGCGACGCCGTGCTGCTCAGCGGTGATATTGGGCGTCATGGAATCGCAGTCCTCGCGGCACGTGAAGGGTTGGGCTTCGAAGGAGAAATCGAAAGCGACGCGGCGCCCCTCGCCGCGACGGTCATGGAACTTATCGAAGCCGGGATCGACCTGCACTGCCTGCGCGATCCCACCCGCGGTGGGTTGGCGACGACCTTGGTCGAAATTGCGAAATCAGCCTCCCTTGATATGTACATCGACGAGTCATCCATCGTCGTTTCGGAGCCGGTGCGCGGCGCTTGCGAAATTCTCGGGCTCGACCCGCTCTATGTCGCAAGTGAAGGCCGTTTTATTGCCTTCGTTCCGTTACACGAAGCAGAAGCTGCGCTCTCGATCGTGCGAGGCGCTCCCCGCGGAGTGGATGCTGCGATCATCGGTCGCGTCGAGGCCAGCAGGGGCCGAGGCGTTGTTCTCGAAGGCATGATCGGGGGAACACGCGTGCTCGACATGCTGAGTGGAGAGCAACTTCCGCGTATCTGCTGAGTGGCGGCCTATGCCGAAGAAACGATCCTGCGATGATCACAGATCTGACGGTAGAGCGCGTCAACATCGGCGCTCACGACCTTGGCAGTTCCGTATGTTGCAACTGCCGCCGCTCCGGCTGCCACACCGAACGCCAGCGCATCATATTGCGGCATGCCTCGCGCCAACCCAAGAATGAGCGCAGCGAGAAATGCATCGCCCGCACCCGCTGCGCTCCGTTCAGGCACTGCCGGTGACGGCAGCCTGGTCACGCCCTCGCGACTGCCGAGGATCGCGCCCTCGCGCCCAAGGCTGACCGCGATCAGTCGCGCTGCGCCAACTCGCAGGAGCGAGGTAACCTCGCGCTTCTGAGACTCCGCATCGGGAGCCTGCCGACCAATCAGGTACTCGAGCTCCCCGAGGCTCAGCTTCAGCAATTCGATGTCATGGCTAATTGCAGCATGAAGTGCTGCACCAGACGTATCGAGGACAAATTTCTGATCCCGCTGGCTCGCGATCGCGGCAACCTGCGCGTAGAAATCCGGTGGAATCCCGCGTGGCAGGCTGCCGCTGGCGACAATCCAGTCGGCTTCCAGGTCACGAAGAATGTTCAGTGCTTCGCGCCATTCGTCTGGCTCGATGTTCGGCCCTTCAGGCACAAAGCGAAATTCGAACCCAGTTTGTCGATCGTGTACATTGAGCGAGATGCGGGTTCGCCCCCGAATCGGAAGCGCGCGCCAGCGAACGCCTGCTTCGTCGAGCAATTCCTCGACCAGATGCCCGGTCACGCCGCCGGTCATGATCAGCGCGAGCGCGTCGCCGCCCAATGCATGAACAACACGTGCGACGTTGATTCCTCCGCCGCCTGGATCGAGGCGTTCATCAGTTGTCCGGATCTTGCGCGTCGGGTGCACTGCCGCGGCAGTACAAGCCATGTCGACCGCCGGGTTCACCGTCAGGGTGGCTATACGCGGAGGCACGTCATGGTTGCGCGGCAGATTCGTTCTCCACCTCGGCAGCTCTGGTAGCGGGTCACGCCGCATTTTTGAGCATGAGACAAGCGAAGGCGATGCAGCAAGGGTCGATAGGAGCGCAAACGTCTCGTTCCCGCAGTTCGTCGCCTTTCGCGACGCTCGGAACGGGATAAGCAGGCCACTGAAAATAAAGAGAAAATTCCCCGACCTCATGCGTTTTCCAATGCCACGAACGTGGCAATCGGGACACCGGCGTCGATTGACCGACGGAGATCGACGCCATGCAGTAGGTTTCTTGTGCGGCGCGAACTTGCGCTGGGCACAGCGTTCAGCGCTGTGGCGCCGGCGCACCCCGACCTGGTGGTGGCTTTGAATGCCGAGCCCCGCAGGGCGGCCGCGATCTGCACCACTGCATCGGGCCGCGGCCGGCGCCACCGATGCCGAGATCCAGGCCATCACCGGGCACAAGACCCGCGCGATGGTCGCCCGCTACACCGCCGGCGCCCGGCAGCGCCGCCTGACCGACGCGACGCTCGCCCACCTGCCGGGGTCAACCCCACAACCGGCGCGTGAATCGTCGACGCCGGAAACGAAACGAAACCATGAAAGTGGCTAGGGGTGTCGTCAATTAGGGGATTCCGGCGCGGCGGAAAGTTCGATTCATAGGAGGTCAGCGTGGTGGGAGCTGACCGATGCGGCGCTATGGTCTTCGCGACGATCAATGGGAACGTATCCGAGACTTGCTGCCCGGGCGCGATGGCTATGTGGGGGCGACTGCGGCGGATAATCGCCGGTTCGTCGAGGCAGTGCTCTATCGCTATCGTGCTGGTATTCCGTGGCGTGACCTGCCGGAGCGCTTCGGGGATTGGAAGAACGTGCATCGTCGCTTCAGCCGATGGTCCAAGTCGGGCGTTTGGGAAAGGCTTCTCCGCCACCTGGCCGTGGATGCCGATAACGAATACGCGATGATCGACAGTACCATCGTGCGCGCCCATCAGCACAGCGCGGGCGCCAAAAAAAGCCGGCGAAGACCAGGCGATCGGGCGCTCGCGCGGCGGATTGAGCACCAAGATCCACACCATGGCAGATGCCCTGGGCAAGCCCGTCCGCTTCTTCCTCACCGGCGGGGAGGCTCACGATCTGGTCGGCGCCGACCAGTTGCTTCCGAGCATGATCGCCAATATGCTGATCGCCGACAAGGCCTTCGATGCCGACAAGAGGGTCATCGAGCCGCTCGCCGCAGCCGGCAAGACCTTTGTGAT
>Ga0335075_10016731_pt1 | contig 10933 bp, 9 predicted proteins | sample Lox_Sample_24_FD_206723 | JGI IMG/M metagenome (GOLD analysis project Ga0335075, IMG submission 206723) | Soil microbial communities from Loxahatchee National Wildlife Refuge, Florida, United States - Lox_Sample_2.4 | ecosystem: Environmental > Terrestrial > Soil > Wetlands | place: USA: Florida... | reverse complement strand
GTTGAAGCGATCATAATTCTGCGTCTGATCGCCGGGCCGCAGGTGCATGTGGTTGCGGCCCTTGCGCTCTCGCTGGCTGCTGCGGTTGTGAGCTGCGGTCTCACGGCCGCCAGATTGTCATCGGCACTCGTTTGGTATCGGCGCGGAGTGACGCCGACGGCAGACCAGCGCGCGAGTGCACCAATGCTGCCGTTTCGCCTTGCGCAGGTGCAGGGCGCAGTCTGGGTGGTAGTGGGAATCGGCTTGCTGGCCTTGCACTACGACGCCGGTCCGGAGGTCCTTTCGCTGATCGGTATCTGCATGGCCGTGGTCGCTGTAGCGGGTGGTTTCATGAATTTTCTGCTGCTGCAGCGACTGCTTCGGCCAGTTTTCGTCGTTGCGCTGGCAGATGTCACCGACTTGCGCCGAAGACGCCATCGAGTGGGCGTGCGTCTGCTGGTGACCTGGGGTCTCTACAGCGCCATTCCCTTGGTCGCTATCGCGGCGCTGGTGCTGGGGAATCGCTTCGGATGGCTCATCCCGAGCGGGGCGACCATTACCACGGCCGTGCTCATACTGGCCGGGGTAGGGATCTTTGGGGGATTGCGCGGGATGACCCTTGCTGCGCGCTCGGTTGCCGACCCGTTGCGGGAAGTCACCGACGGGATGGGACATGTCGGCGCGGGCCGATACGAGGTCCGGGCGCCGGTATACGACAGTTCCGAAATCGGCTATCTGCAAATCGGTTTCAACGATATGGTGGCTGGTCTGGCCGAACGGGAGCGACTGCGCGACCTGTTCGGGCGGCATGTCGGCCGCGACGTGGCGCAGCATGCGCTACAGCAGGGCCAGGATTTCACCGGCCGCCTGTGCGATGCCGGTGTGGTGTTCATCGACCTGTCCGGCTCCACGGCACTGGCTGCTACCAGTTCGCCCGATCGGGTGGCCGCGATTCTCAACGCCTTTTTCCGTATCGTCGTCGGCGTCATCGGCGAATATGGCGGCTACATCAACAAGTTCGAGGGTGACGCCGCCCTGGCGATCTTCGGTGCGCCGCTGACCCTCGGCGATCCGTGCGCCCAGGCGCTGGGTGCGTCCCGCGCGCTCCGCAAGGCCCTCACCGCCGAACGCGACATGCCCGATTTCGGTATTGGTGTCACCTATGGCCGTGTGTTCGCAGGCAATATCGGCGCCGAAGACCGCTATGAGTACACGGTTATCGGCGATCCGGTCAACGAGGCGGCCCGACTGTCGGACCTGGCCAAGTCCAAAGCCGGCCGGCTGCTGGCCAGCGCCGTCACCGCCTCGAGAAGCGGCCCCGATGAGGCAACCCATTGGCAGACCGGCGAGGACGTGGTGCTACGCGGTCGACACCACCCCACTACCCTCGCCGAGCCGAATGACATCGCTTGAGCAACGACGTTAATCCGGTTGCTTCGGCGGAAATTCAGCACGGTTGCTGATCGCGTCGCGGTAGGCATGCGCCCGATTTGGAATCGTTGCCAGCACTGCGATGGTCCGGCCACCACGCCCATACGCGGCGACGAACTCCCATCCGCCACGGTCGCCTTCGATGATTTCGACCGCATCGTAATCGCTTGGAGTTCCGATCATTTGCACCTTGACGTCATACTGGTCGGACCAGAAATACGGCACCATGTCGAAGGGTTCGGCGTGGTCCGGGCCGGCCAGCAGCGTGCGAGCCGCGGCCGCACCCTGACGTCCGGCGTCGTCCCAGTGCTCGGTACGCAGGTGCCGCTCATAGAGCGGATGCCACCAGCGCGCGACATCACCGGCGGCCACGATATCGTCGGCACCTTCCGCAGCGCCGCTGGCGTCGCAGACCACCCCATCGTCCAACCGTAGACCCGAGCCTTCCAGCCAGTCGGTGGCCGGAGTGACACCGAGTCCGACGATGACGACATCGGCAGGAACCTGCGACCCGTCAGAAAGCCGAACTCCCTCAACGTGTCCGTTGCCGACGAATGCGTCGACGCCCACGCCGACGCGGAGGTCCACGCCGTGCTGACGATGAAGTTCGGCCCAGCGCGGGGCCAACTCCTTGCCTAACGCGGCCAGCAGTGGGCTCTCGGCTTTCTCGATGAGCACCACATCCAGCCCCATCAATCGGCAGGTCGCGGCGACCTCGGCGCCGATGAACCCGCCTCCGACTACCACTACCCGAGGACGCGAGCCGAGTCGTTCTCGGATTGCGAGACAGTCCTCGACGGTCCTCAGCAGCAGCACTCCGTCAGGAGTCGGGCCACCTGGCCATTCGCGCGGCTGCGCGCCGCTGGCTATGACGAGCCCGTCGAAAGCCAAGGACAGGTTGTGCCCGTCGTCGCGGACCTGGATCGTCCGTGCGGACATGTCCAGTCCGACCGCAGCGGCCCCTCTGAGCATCCGCGCATCCGTATCGAATTGCGGCGCCATGTCGATGCCCGCTCGGTGTACCTGGCCGCTGAGCAGTTTCTTCGACAGCGGCGGCCGATGGTAGGGGGCGTGGCGTTCGGCGCCGACGACGGTGAGGGCACCGTCGTAGCCATTCTGGCGCAGCGTCTCCGTTGCCCGTATTCCCGCCACGCCGGCACCCACGACGACGACCTGCTGTAGCTGACGACCTGTGGGCATCGCGTCAGTCCTCCACCACGATCGCGCCGGTGGGACAGGACACTTCGGCAGCCTTCAACGGTCCACGTAACTCCGCCCGCGGCTGCTCCTGGAGCAGGTGCAGCCCGTCTTCTCGTACGTCGAAGACCTCGTGGCACAGGCTCATACACACGCCGTTGCCATCGCAGGTATCCAGGTCCACCGAAACTTTCATCGAACTTTTCATCGGACGGAAGCCTTCCCCTGCAACTGCGCCCGCTCGCGGGCGGCCTTCGCTGCCGGCGACATCTTGATGTACTCGACCGCCATCTCCGTGACCGCCTCGGGACCCGGATGGTGATGGGGCCGCATATACCGGGCGGGTTGCGTCACCAGTAGTTGCCAGGGACCGGGCAACTTGTATTCGCGTGCCGCGCGCAGCCAGTCCCGCCAGCGCCACTTTTGGTCGATGGTCGGGTCGTGGGCCATCAGGTATTTCGCCCCGGCAATCCACCAGCCGATGAACAACGGTGTTGTCATCAACATCGAGAACGCCCTGATGAGGTAGTTGCCGCAGACGTGCTGGTAAACGTCGAACACGAGTGAGCGGTGTTCGACCTCCTCGGCGCCGTGCCAACGCAGCAGATCCAGCATCATCGGGTCGGTGCCCGCGTAATCCAGACCTCGGTTCTGCAGGACCCATTGGCCCAACATCGCGGTGTAGTGTTCCAGCGCCGCCACATCGGCCAGACGCCGATACAACCACCAGCGCTTCATCGCCGGCGGGAAGAATTTAGGCGGATCACCCAGCGACACCGACAACGTTTTGCGGAGCCTCGAGGTGTAGGGCTTGGTGTCGATGCCCTGCTCGGCCAGGTGGTCGAGCACCACCTGGTGCGCCCAGGCGTGCCAGGACTCCTGCTGGATGAACGGTTTGATTGCCGCCTCCAACTCAGGGTCATCGACCAGCGACGACGCCTCCAGGACGGCCTTGATGAAGTGCCGCTCGCCCTCCGGGAGGAGAAGATGCAACACGTTCATCATGTGCGTTGCAAATGGGTCGTCGGGCACCCAGTGCAGGGGGGTCTCCGACCAGTCGAACCGCACCATTCGCCGATAGCGCGGGTGTCCATCGTGGTGAAGTTCGACCTGTGGCATGACAAGTTCCTCCCGCGGTCCGACGATGTACTGTCGGTCCCTTCGTGGTTAAAACCGAAACAACTGTTCACTCATTTCGTACCCACGGGGACGGCCGAGTATGCGTACCGGCGGTACGGGATTTCTTAAAGTTCCCTGAACGCTGCGTTAAGCGCCGACGGCGCGCTCCAAATCTTTCAGCGACGTCTCCAGGTGCCCCAGCAGCCGCTGTAGGTGCGGGACGCTGCGGCGGCAGCCAACGAGACCGAAGTCGAGGTTGTCGGCGTTGTTGGTCACCGTGATGTTGACCGCCTGCCCGTCCAGCGCGATCGACAGCGGGTAATTCCCGTCCAAGCGCGCACCACGCCAGTACATCGGCTCCGAGTGACCGGTCGAGACATTCGAGATGACGATGTTGAACGGCGGTGACGCGGCCGACAGGTAGCCGGGGATCAGCCCAAAGAAGAGCCCGCCAATGTTGAACGCCGACAATGCCAGCTGTTCAACGGAAGGCAGCTGTTGAAACACCTCTTTCGTGCCGCGGATCGACGTGCTGATGATCTCGAGCCGCTTCGCCGGGTCGTCGAGGTTCGTCGCCAGGTTGCACAGGAAGGTCCCGACCATGTTGCCGCCGCTGTCATCGCCGTCCTTGCGCAGATTGACCGGCACCATTGCGGTCAACGGGTCATCCGGCAACGCGTTCTGGTCGAGGAGATAAGCACGAAGGGCTCCGGATGACATGGCGAGCACCACGTCGTTGACCGTCACGCCGGCGGCTTGTTTGACCGCTTTGATGCGTTCCAACGACCAGGACTGCGCGGCAACCCGTCGCGCTCCGCCGATCCGAACATTCAACATAGTGCGCGGCGCGCGAAACGGCAGAGTCAGCTGTTGCTCGAGCAGCGCTGCCCGCGCGAGCTTCAACGTCGACGGCGCCAACATGAGCGCTGATCCCGCGGCACGGCTCGCTTGCTCGAACAGCGAGGACCGTTTGCCCGTGTTGTTCTTGCGTGGGCCGAGGCTCCATGGGACTTGCACCCTGTCGTCGTCGGGATCTGAAGCGAAGGCGCGTTGCATCAGCCGCAGTGCCGATACACCGTCCATCAGGGAGTGATGGTATTTCGTGTAGACCGCATAGCGGCCGTCCTCAAGGCCTTCGACGAGGTGTGCTTCCCACAGCGGGCGATGACGGTCGAGCAGGTAGCCGTGCAACCGGGAAGCCAGTTCCAGCAGGTCGCGGATCCGTCCTGGCTCGGGTAAGGCTGACCGGCGGAGGTGATAGTCGAGCTCAACGGTTTGGTCGAAGGCCCACGCGACGTTGGTGAGTCCACCGAAGAAGGCGGGGTGCTTGCGGAAGTTCGGTTGCACCTCCCCGCACCCCAGCATGGCCTGATAAGCCTCGCGGGCGAAATGCCGTCCGGCGCCCTCGGGCGGCTCGAAGAGCTGCAGCGATCCCGCGTGCATCGGATGTTCGCGTGACTCACCGATGAGGAACAGCGCATCCGTCGGCGATATCGGTTTCATGGTCGACCTCCCTTTGGCTGTGCCGTCCACCAGACAGCTGGTCTATCTCCTTGTAGCCAAAGGAGTCGTAGGTCACACCTAATGAGCACGTCTCGGGCGAACTCGTGCACGAAAGCTATCCGCCCACGTTCGCCGCTGACATCGAATCAGCTGCCGCCGCGCGTGATAACGAAGTCGTCCTAGGCCGACCAGTAGGGCGGCTGCTGTATCACTTGCTGGAGAAAGTCCGGCGTCGCCTGCTCGTCAGCCGGGATGTGGTCACCATGCGCGAGTGGGCACCAGAATGGGTCGCCTTGGATGAGCCACACGGCTTTCAGCGGCTCGTGAAGGGGGGCGCCCGCCGGCGGTGAAATCAGGTCCGCGGCGAACCCTTGTGCGCACGGCCAAGTGAACCCGTCGCTGTAAATCAACTCGCCGTCGTGATTTTCGGCGATGACGTGGTAGTGCGGCAGAACAGCCAACGCGCCGCGCTGCCGACTTGCCTCTTCCGTCACGCCAAGAGCGTATTACGCGACGGGCCAACGCGTTACTGCTGACGGTCAAGCAGCGCGGTGAGGGCGCGCGTCGCGATATCCGCCGGGGTGAGGCGCATGACGACATCTCCTCACGGCCGAGACCGCGGCTACGCGGCAGGCCAGAGATCTACTATGCAACGTAGTACCGGGCAGCGTAGTACTACATCGCCTGCGGGTAAAGGGATCGCATGCAGACGGTCGGCTGCGCTTATCTACCGGTGCGCTCGCGATGCTTGCATCCCGGCCAGCAACAGGGCCGGCGCTGGCCCTCTTCCAGCTCCTCCTGGGTCCGGCGAATGCGGCGCTTTCGAGTCACCTCTTGCTTGGCGTCCTCGACCCAGCAGATGAACTCATTACGCGCCAGCGGCGTTATGTCTTTCCACGCGGCCAGCGCCGCAGAGTTGGCGATCAGCGCTTCGCGCAGGTCTACGGGCAGCTTGTGCACCACCCCGCCGGGGAGTCGCTGGTTGCTCACAGCGGTCAGGGTAACGCCTGTCGTCAGCGTCTCATTCGAGGCCGGACCGATGTTTTGGATGTTTTCCACATGTGTGCAAGTGGGTATACGCCGAGCATGTTAGCGAAATTGAACATGATCAAACCGCTGGTGCTTGGTGGAGCTGTTGCTGCGGCGATTGCTGTTATGCCTGTGACGGCAGCCGAAGCGTTTGCGGCGGGCCCCGCGACCAGCCCGGCACCCACGCATGTTGTCTTCAAACAAGACCCGGGCGGCGGCGGCTGCGATGCGAACGGCAACTGTGGCTCCGGTGGCCAATTCAACGGGCCTGGCGGCGGTCCGGGTGGGCAAGGCTGTGTCCCGGGTGTCGGTTGCGGCTCTGGCGGCCAGAACGCAGGTCCGGGCGGCGTGCCGGGCGGTACCGGCTGTCTTCCGGGCGTCGGTTGCGGCTCCGGCCACGGCTGACCCCCACTAAACAGTTGACGAGCGGTCAGTTCGCCGTGCAGACACGGCGAACTGACTTGCTTCTGATCATTCGCCTTTGAGGCTGCCGATGCGCAGCGAGTAGTCGGTGGGTTTGGGCGGCGCGGCGTTCTCGAGGTCTTCGACGTAACGTTGTGGGTCGCGGTCGATGATCGGTATTCCCTTGGTGGTGGGATGCTCGGTCATGAACTCGCTGTATTGCCGCCCGAGTGCCTCGCGAAGGCCAATGGGGGCATGACGGCGGAAGTCTGAAAGTCCTTCCCGTTCCTCTTCACTCATGTGGTCGTCGTTGGCTTCTCGGGTCTGGCCCACCGCGGCCCACCACTGTTCGGTGCCGAGGGGGGCTGCGTTCGCCGCGCGCACGCCATCACGAATGTCGTTGTGATCGCCGATGGCGTCGAGGGTCTCGCCTTCGGGATCGTCGACGCCGCGCTTCAACAGCTGCGGATAGAAGATCTTCTCTTCGATGTAGGCGTGCAGGTCGAGCTTCTCGCCGAGCGGACGCCATACCCGCTCGAGCGCGGCGTGGTCGATCGGCGTCTGCGCTTGCAGATCGTCCAGCTTGGCGAACCTTTCGCGGAACCAGTCATGGTCAGCCAGGATCAGCTTGGTGATGTCAGCCATTTCGACTCTCAGTTTCCTCTGACGGCTACGCCTGCATCTGCTCGAGATCCTACGAACCCACCTGTCGGGAGGACGGCGTTGGCCCTGAGCTACACTCGTGAATCTGTCTCTACAGAGATAGAGTCGCAGCGTGGCGAGAAGGGATACAGCTATGACGGTGCAGGATGTGCTGGAGGAGATCCGTAAGCTACCCGGCTCCGGTGACACGATTCCGATCATCGACCCCGCCACCGAAGAGCAGATCACCGAATTCACCGATTGTGGCCCCGAAGCCATCAACGACGCCGTTGCCCGTGCGAAGGCGACCGCCGAGTCCGGGGTGTGGTCCGGCCTGCCCGACTACGACAGGGCCAAGGTGCTCTGGCGGGTCGCCGATCTGATCGATGAAAACGCCGAGATCCTCGCCGAACTCGAATCGCTCAACGCGGGCATCCCGCCGGCCCAAGCGCAGATCATCACCAAGGTTGGATCCGAGTGGTTCCGCTATTACGCCGGCTGGTGCACCAAGATCGATGGAATCGCGCGTGACGTGAACACCGGTGGCCTCACTGGCGTCGACTCACACCTGCACACCTATACGCTGCGCGAACCCTACGGCGTGGTGGGGCTGATCTTCCCGTGGAACGGCCCGGTGTTCAACTTCTGCGCCAAGCTCGCACCCTCGCTCGCCGCGGGCTGCAGCAGCGTCGTCAAACCCGCGGAGGAGACGCCACTTTCGGCGCTCGTTCTGGACAGGATCCTGGCCGAAGCCGGGGTTCCCGAGGGCGTCGTGAACTTGGTGAACGGCTACGGGCACACCGCCGGTGCGGCAATTACCGCGCACCCCGACGTCGAGAAGGTCGCCTTCACCGGTTCAACGGAAGTCGGTCGGGCGATCGTGCATGCGGCCGCGGACAGCAACCTGAACAAGGTCACCCTCGAGCTCGGCGGCAAGTCCCCGGTGGTGATCTTCGACGACGCCAATCTGGATATGGCCATCCCGATGGCGTCGTTCGGCACCTTCATCCACTCCGGTCAGGCCTGTGTGTGCGGGTCGCGCATCTTCGCCCAGCGCGGTGTCTACGAGCGTGTCGTGGAGGGCATTGCCAACATGGCCAACGTCATGCAGCTGGGCGGCCCGAAAGACGAGGGCGCTATGGTCGGCCCGCTGATCAGCCAGAAACAGCTCACCCGCGTGCTCGGTTACCTCGAGCAGGGCAAGTCCGACGGCGTCGAGCTGGTCACCGGCGGGCATCGGCTGGACCGCAAGGGGTATTTCATCCATCCGACCGTGGTCACCAACGTCGACCCCGATTCCAGCCGGCTGTTCCAGGAGGAGATCTTCGGTCCGGTGGTCACGATCCTGCCCTTCGACGACGAGGACCAAGCCGTCGCGCTGGCCAACAACAGCACCTACGGGCTGGCGGCCACCGCATGGACCGATGACCTCGGCCGCGCACACCGGCTGGCCAAGCGGCTCAAGGCCGGAACCGTCGGGCTGAACTGCCAGATGCAGTTCGACCACTCCATGCCGTTCGGCGGGTACAAGCAATCGGGCTGGGGCTACGAGTCCGGCAAGGCGGGCATCGACACCTACCTCCAAACGAAAATCGTTTGGGCGCAGATGTAACCGTTCACCGGCCGCAGTAATGTGAAGAGATGCTGCGCGGCGTGGTAAGCGCGCTCCAAAGGTGGCAGTATCGCGGTGGCCGTCCCAGATGGTCAGCGCGTGTCACAAACCGGTTGGGCGCCTTGACGTTTGCTGCGGGCATCGGGCCAGATCGAGCGGCCACACTCGAAGTACGCGGCCACAAGTCGGGGCGGATCATTTCGTTCCCCGTGGTGGTCGCCGACTATCAGGGCGAGCGCTTTCTGGTGGCCATGCTGGGCCAGAAGACCAACTGGGCGCGTAACCTGCGCGCCGGCGACGGCCGCGCGGTGCTGCGGCGCGGCCGGCCCGAAGAGGTGACGCTGGTGGAAGACCTCTCCGATAACCGCGCCGCGATCTTGCGCCGCTACCTCGAGCTGGCGCCGGGGGCACGTCCGTTTTTTCCGATCGACCGTCGTGCGCCGGTTAGCGACTTTGAGCGAATCGTCGATCAGTACCCCGTCTTTCGGGTTGCCTGAGCGGAGGCGTAACCAGAGCCGGGCTCAGGGGTCACGTTGCGTGCGCTGATCTCCTCACCGCAGTGCGAGCAGGCAAGCACCGGGTCGGCGATGTGACCGCATGGCTGGTGGCGCAACACGATCGGCGGACCCTTCGACTGCGGGAGGTGTTTGTCACCCCAGCGCATCAGCACCACGATCGCAGCGAACAGGTCTCGGCCGGAGGCGGTCAGCCGATACTCGTGCCGGTCGGGATCGCGCGCGTAGGGCACCCTTTCCAGCAGCCCGTTTTCGACGAGGGTGCGCAGCCGTGACGAGAGCGTGGGCCGAGGAATCTGCAAGTTGCGCGCCAACTGGCCAAAGCGACGCACACCAAAGAACGACTCGCGCAGGATCAGCAGCGTCCAACGCTCACCGACGACCTCCAGCGCCCGGGCAACAGACTCGCCGTGAAAGCGATGGGACAGATCCGGGTAATCCATGGTTCAACTAATGTACCGGTTCAAAAACTAAACCGGTAGTGGTAACGTGACTGAACCACTGGCATTGTCTGGAAAAGCGGAGGCCACCGTATGCACGACACCGAAGTCGCCACCGTGCCCGTACTGTCACGGGCCCGCGAGATCGCCGATTTGGCAGGTGGCATGGCAGGTCAAATCGACGCCGACCGCAGGCTTCCCACCGAATTGGTTGGTGCGCTGCGGGATTCGGGTCTGCTGCGGGCGGGCGCGCCGGTGGAGGTCGGCGCGCTGGAGTTGCCCGCCGGCATCGCGTTGCGCTGTGCGGAGGAGGTGGCGCGCGGTGACGCGTCGGCGGGCTGGTGCGTGTCGATCGCGATCACCGCCAGCCTGCTGGTCGCCTACCTGCCGCCGGTCAGCCGCGACGAGCTGTTCGGTGACGGACGCGGAGTGGCCGCCGGGGTGTGGGCACCACAGGGCAAGGCCCGCCGCGTGCCCGGCGGCGTCGTAGTGTCGGGGCGGTGGGCGTTCTGCAGCGGCATCACCCACGCCGACGTGCTGTTCGCCGGCTGCGTGCTCGAAGGTCGCCCGGCAGTGGTCGCATTACCGACCGAGCAGCTGCAGGTCCTGGACACCTGGCACACCCTTGGCCTCCGCGGCACCGGCAGTCACGACACCGTGGCCGAAGAGGTCTTTGTTCCGAATGAGCGGGTGGTCTCGATCTTCGACGGCCCGGTGATCGACCGGCCCTTGTACCGATTCCCGCCGTTCGGGTTTTTCGCAGCGTGCATCACCGCGGCCGCAATGGGCAACGCGCGTGCGGCGATCGACAATTTCGTCGATCTCGCCGCCACCAAAAAGGGTGTCGCAGCCAGCCGCACGCTGGCCGAGCGGTCCACCATCCAGGTGGCGGTCGCCGCGGCGGAGTCGGCGCTGGAAGCCGCGCGGGCGGGCTACCACCAGGCCATTGACGCAGCGTGGCAGGCCAGCCAGGACGGGCCTCCGGTGCCGCTGGAGACGCGTACTCGACTCCGGCTGGCGGCCACCCACGGGGTGCGCGTCTCGGCCGACGTGGTGCGGACGAT
>Ga0335075_10016730_pt1 | contig 10934 bp, 9 predicted proteins | sample Lox_Sample_24_FD_206723 | JGI IMG/M metagenome (GOLD analysis project Ga0335075, IMG submission 206723) | Soil microbial communities from Loxahatchee National Wildlife Refuge, Florida, United States - Lox_Sample_2.4 | ecosystem: Environmental > Terrestrial > Soil > Wetlands | place: USA: Florida... | reverse complement strand
CGCTCGGCCGGCTGGTGGAGCCGGTCGTCTCGCCCGTGCGTCGGTTGCTGCCCCAGACGTCGCTGCCGATCGACCTCGCTTTCATCATCGTGTTCCTCGGTCTCCAGATAATCGTGGTACCCATCATCGAAAGGGTGACCTGAGCCCGAGAAGGTTTCAGCCGAGCTCGGAAGGTTCACCCGAGCTGAGGAGCGTCCACCGTCCGAGGCAGTGGCTTCGGTAGCATCCAGCCATGGATAGTCCCCCTCCAGCCAGCGACCAGCAAGCCAACACGCAGAGCGGCACGAAGAGCATCGACAGCCTGCGCACCGTCGAATTCAGGGTGACGCTTCGTGGCTATCACATCGACGACGTCGACGAGTACCTCGAACGCGTCGCAGTCGAGGCGGAGCAACTCCAAGAGCAGTTGAGGCTTTCTGCCGATCGCCTGAAGCAGGCCAACGACCGCGCGGCGACTCTCGAGCAACAGCTCGAGCAGGCTCGTCGCCAGGAGAGAGCTCGACCACCGTCGCCCGACAAGCCGGCCGAGCGCCCGGCGGCCGCGGGGGAGGCGCCCGAGGAAGCCTTGTCGCGGACTTTGCTATTGGCGCAGAAGTTCGTCGACCAGACCCGCAACGAGGCGGAGCACGAAGCCAAGGTGCTCGTCTCCGACGCGGAATCGCGGGCCCGCAGGATTGTCGCCGACGCCGAAGAGCACGCGCGGGTGATGACGGAGGAGTCCGAGCGGAGCCTACGTGACGAGGTGGCCAGGCTCGACGAGACGCGAGCTCAACTGGTGGGAGACGTCGAGACGATCGCCAAGCACCTCGAGCTCGAGCGTGCCCGGATCCGAAAAGCGCTCACCGACATGCTCGAGTGGGTGGACGAGCATGTCCAGCCGCCCGGGTCGGAAGTAGAAGGCGACGACAACGGACCCGTCGAGCCCGATAGGGGAACTCACCCCCACGCGCAGCGTCACTCCTCGGCTTCCACTGCATCTTCGGCGTCTTCGGCCCCCCAACGCGGGGATCGGGGTGCGGCGCCGGGCGGCAAGAGGATCGACCACGATGCGATCTCGACGACGGACGCCGAGGACGGCTCCGTGGGTGCCCCGACCCAGCCCGTGGCCTCGGGTGCCGACACCGACGATCAGGTAGAGGCGGACCCCGAAACCCTCCGCGGGGCGAACGCCCCGAGACGGTCCATCGAGCGCCCCGGAAGCCACCAGCGCGAGATGTTCACCCCGTCGAGAGAAGCGCATCAGGCAGGCAGCACCTCTCGCTGATCTCTCCGCAGATTCCGCTGCCGAGCTCCCGTCGGCCCCTGCCGCTGCCGGGCCTCGGTGCTTCGAGCTTCGCGGACGTCAGACCACGGCCACCTTTATCTCGATGGCGGGCCCGATCGCCAAGAGCATCTCGAGTGCCAGGGTCTGTTCCATCACCCACTCGCGATGCTCCTCGACCGCGAGCGCCATCTCGTCGGGCAGCGTGAGCTCGAGGCGGATGCGGTCCGAGATGTGCAGCCCTGTGGAGCGACGTTCCTCTTGGACCTTCCTCACGACGTCGCGCGCCATCCCCTCCCGCTCTAGGACCTCGTCGGTGTCGAGATCGACCGAGACAACTCCGGCGCGACCGGGCAACGCTCGGGCGGACGACTCGTCGTGGGGTTTCAGGACGACTTCGTACTCACCGTCTTGGAGGGTGACGCCGGCGGCCACGATCGACCCGCTGTCAGAGCGCGACCAATTCCCGCGCTTCACGGCGGCTATCACCTGTTGCGTCCTCTCCCCGAGCCGCGGGCCGATTGCGGACGGGACGACGGTGAGCACCTCTTCGGCGGCACCCGACACGTCGTGTGTGAGCAATACCTGCTTCACGTTCACTTCGTCTGCCACCAAGTCGACGTAGGCCTGCAGCTCGGGGGCGCGAGGCCCCGCCACCGTCACGCTGCGCAAGGGCCATCTGACCTTCTTGGCGTTCGCCTTGCGGATGGCGTGAACCGCCGAGCAGACCTCGCGGACGAGCTCCATCTCGGTCACGAGGCGCGGGTCCGCGGGGAGCTCCTCGGGTAGGGGCCAGTCGGTCAAGTGGACGCTTCGTTCGCGGGTGAGACCCTTGTAGATCGATTCGCTCAGAAGAGGAAGCAACGGCGCAGTGACTTTGCACAAGATCGTCAATGCGACCGACAGAGTGTCGTACGCGTCGTGCTTGTCGTTCTCCACCTCGGGCGAGCCGTCCCTCGAACGCCAGAACCGGTCCCTGCTTCGACGCACGTACCAGTTGGTGAGAGCGTCGAGGTAGGTCGCGACGGCGGCACAGGCACCGAAGAGGTCGTACGCGTCCATGCGGGCCGTTACCTCGGAGACGAGCGCCGAGGTTCTTGCGAGCAGGTAGCGGTCGAGCACTCCTTGGGCGTCCGTACGGTGCTCTCCGCGGACGTCGTCGACGTTGGCGTACAGGGACAGGAAGTACCACGTGTTCCAGACGGGGTTCATCACGTGCCGTACGACGTCCTCGAATCCGCGCGCGTGCACCACCAGGTCCTGGCCCCGCAGCACAGAGGAAGAGAGCAGGAACCAGCGCATGGCATCTGCTCCCCACCTGGAGAAGACCATGTCGGGGTCGGGGTAATTGCCGAGCCGCTTCGACATCTTCCTACCGTCGTCGCCCAGGACGATCCCGTGCGCGATGCAGTTCTCGAACGGTGGGAGGTCGAAGAGGGCCGCCGAAAGGACGTGAAGCGTGTAGAACCAGCCACGCGTCTGCCCCACGTACTCGACGATGAAGTCTGCAGGCAGGTGCTCCTCGAGCCATGAGGCGTTCTCTGTCGGATAGTGGACCTGAGCGAAAGGCATCGAGCCCGATTCGAACCAGCAGTCGAGGACGTCGTCGGTTCGGCGCATGGTCGATCGCCCGGTCGGGTCGTCGGGATTGGGCCGCACCAGCTCGTCTATGGCGGGGCGATGGAGGTCGCTGGGGCGGACTCCGAAGTCGCGCTCGATCTCGTCGAGACTGCCGTAGACGTCGGTGCGCGGGTGGGTGGGATCGTCACTCTTCCAGACCGCGATCGGCGCCCCCCAGAAGCGATTGCGGCTTATCGACCAATCGCGTGCCTGCTCTAGCCACTTGCCGAACGCGCCGTCGCGGATGTGAGCCGGGATCCAGTTGATCCGCTGGTTCAGCTCGAGCATTCGTTCCTTCAGCTCGGTCACCCTGACGAACCACGAATTGACCGCCTTGTAGATGAGCGGGGTGTCAGTGCGCCAACAGTGCGGGTAGCTGTGGACGTAGCGCTCCGTGGACACGAGAGCGCCGGCGGCGGCCAAGTCCTCGGTTATCGCAGAGTTGGCCTCGAAGACGTTCAGGCCCGCGTAGGTGGGCACCTCGGAGGTGAAGCGGGCTTGGCTGTCGACAGGGCAGACAACTTGTATGCCCTCCGACCTGCACAGCTCGTAGTCGTCCTCGCCGAAACCCGGTGCCATGTGGACGATTCCCGTTCCTTCGTCCGTGGTCACGAAATCTGCGCCGAGGACCCGGAACGAGTTCGGATGCAGAGCGAAGAAGTCGAAGAGCGGCCGATAACTCCTGCCTACGAGGGCCTTTCCTTCGACGGTCGCCACTGGGTCCAGACCTCCGACCAGGCCCTCGTATGCCTCGCTGCGCGCCTCTGCGAGGACCGTGGGCCTGCCATCCAGGTCGTAGACGGAGTAGCGGATGTCCTCACCGACGGCTAGAGCGAGGTTCGACGGAAGCGTCCATGGGGTCGTGGTCCACACGAGAAGACGCAAGGGTCCGGAGAGCACGTCGGACGTCAGGTCCCCGTTCGGACTGCCGCCGCCTTCGCCGTGGACGGTACCTGCCCTCGAGAGCCTGTCGACCGCACGGATCTCGAACCCGACGGTCACTGCGGGATCCTCCCTGGGACGATAGGCGTCGTCCTGACGAGTCTCGAAGTTGGAGAGCGGCGTTTCGCACTCCCAGCAGTAGGGGAGCACCCTTTCACCCTCTTCGTAGAGTCGCTTGAAGGCCCACATCACGCTCTCCATGTACGACAGGTCCATGGTCCGGTACGAGCGTGAAAAATCCACCCAGCGGGCCTGGCGGGTGACGTAGCTCTCCCAGGCGTCGGTCGTGCGCTGCACCAGGGCACGGCAATAGTCGTTGAAGCGGTCGATCCCGAAATCGATGATCGCAGCGCGACCGGTCATCTCGAGCTCCTTCTCCGCCTCCATCTCGGCGGGAAGGCCGTGGCAGTCCCAGCCGAAGCGCCGGTCCACACGTCTGCCTCGCATCGTCTGGTAGCGGGGGATGGCGTCCTTGACGAATCCCGTGAGCAGGTGTCCGTAGTGCGGCAGCCCGTTGGCGAAGGGCGGGCCGTCGTAGAAGACGTAGTCGTTGGTCCCGCCCTGCCGTGCATCGACCGAGGCTGCGAACGTGCCGTCTTCCGCCCAGAAGGCGAGCACACGCTCTTCCATGGTCGGGTAGTCCGGATCCCTCGACACCTCCGGATAGGGTGTCCGCTCGGGCGTCTGCATGAGGAGCAAGCGTAGGCGGGCTGAAAAGGGTCCAAGTCCGTCTGGCGCACGATGGAGCGGCCGGAGTTCACCTGGTCGTCGAGCAGCGAGCCACCCGGTTGGCCTGACGCGAATCGGGAGGAAGGTCGGGGAAGAAAGTCGGAATGCGTGCTGTTGCACGTCCACTATTGCCCGCCGCGTGCCGCGACGCTAGGGTCGCCCACCTTCGCGCGACGGGTGGACTCGGATCGGTGGGAGCACACGATGACGGGCAACGTTGAGCAGTTCTGCCAACTCGAATGGAGTGACAGGTGACCCCCGTTCGGGCCACAGGGCGAAGCACCGCGGGCTCGAGGAGCGCAAAAGGCCAGCCGGTACGCACCGCGACCGGCAGAGTGCCGGCCAGGGCGGGATCGGGCGCTGCTTCGAAGTCTTCAAAGGTCTTGCGCACCGCAAAGAAGTCCGCCACGAAGGCGTCGGGCTCGGGTGCGTCGCCTCGTGGATCGGCCACGGTCTCCCGGGCGAGCCGGGTTGTCGGTGCCTCGAGCGGGTCGCGCAGCTCGAGGCTCACGACCACGTCCAAGCTGACAGCTGCGTCCAAGCTGGCCCGGGGGTCCAAGGCCAGCGCAAAGCCGTCGGGTGTCTCGAGGCATTCGGGAGGGACCCCGAAAGCAGGCGCTGCCAAACAATCCGGCAGGACCAAAGTCTCGGGGGTCGCCAAGCAGCCTGGTAACGCCAAGAGATCCGGCGGCGCCAAGGATTCAGGTGGGGCCAAACAGTCTGCCGCGGCCAAGCTGTCGAGGAGGGCCAGTGCATCGACGGCTACCTCTGACGGCCGGACGGGGCCCGGGACCAAGGCGGCGGCCAAGACGGCTCGAAAGCCGGTTGCCACCGACGACAAAGCCGGCGCAACGCGGCGTAAGGGGCCAGGCCCGGAGAAGAGGAAGAAGGCTCCGGTCGACTCGACGACAAAGCGGTCACCGAGGGCGGTTGCCCCCGCCGAATCCCCCGACGGGCCTGCATCCGCCCGGACGAGCAGAAAGGGTCGAACCGACGGTACCGGTCGGTCGGCGGCCGCTCTCGAGGCGGAGTCATCGAGCAACAAGGCGGCGCCCGCAACCAAGAAGAAGGAAGGCTCCACCACTGTGCAGACACAGGCTTCGAAGAGCACCTCGGCTCGAGAGAGGGCCCAGGCTCCGCAAGGCAAGATCGCCGCGACCGAGACACGAGCCGAGCCGAGCGACACACGGGTAAAGCACACCGAGGCAGAGTCGGAGGAGAGGTCGGCAAAGGAGTCGGCCAGATCCGGGGGCATCGCCGGTCGCAACGCCTCCTTACGTACGACTTCCGCACGCAGCACAGCGGAACGCAGCGCGGCGGTCCGTGACAAGGCGGTGTCCAAGCCTTACGCATCGGACACCAAATTCTTGGAGGAGCAGCGCAAGACGCTTCTCGACGAGCGTTCGACCTACCAGGATCAGATGAACGACCTGCGGGCCGAGGCCGAGTCTCTCGCCTTGGAGCGCGAGCCCGGGGACGTCCAATTCGACGAAGAGTCCGGCGAGGGCGGTACGGTCGCGGTGGATCGGGAGAGGGATCTCACTCTCGCCGCGCAGGCCCAGGTAACGATTTCGGAGATCGATGGGGCGCTCGCCGCAATAGACGACGGCACCTACGGAGTCTGCGACAACTGCCATCAGGCGATACCCAAGGCGCGCCTACGGGCTCTGCCATACGTTCGATTGTGCATGGCGTGCAAGAGCGGGGGATTGCACCGCCGCTGAGCGTGGCAGGGTCTGGTGCCCACGGCACGAGACGCCGGCTCGTGGTGGCCCTGTCGGTGGCTGCCTGCGTGGTCGCCGCTGATCAGCTGACGAAATCCTGGGCTGTTTCGCGGCTGTCCCATGGCAGCATCCACGTCGTCTGGAAACTCGACTTCATACTCCAGTACAACTCCGGAAGCTCGTTCAGCTTGTTCCAGGGTTGGGCGCCGGTGCTGGGTGGCGTGGCAGCCGTAGTCGTCTGCGTGATGCTCGCCATGGTTCGCCACGCGCGCTCTGATGGCGTGGCAGCGGCATTGGGACTCGTCGTGGGTGGAGCCCTCGGCAACCTGTGCGACCGGGTCTTCCGCTCACATCACGGAGCCGTGGTCGATTTCATCGCTCTCCACGTTCAATGTCGCGGATGCCTGCATCGTCACGGGTGGGATCCTGCTGGTGTTCCTTTTGTGGAGGTCCCAGCCTGCACGCTCGCATCCGCCCGATTCGGGACCGCTCGGACCGGGCGATTCGAAACACGTCGGAACGGTGGGAACAGCTGACGATCCCAGGCCCGTCCCACCTCGTTCCGAGCCGGTCGGGCCCGAGGCGGGGTGAATGACCGGCGACCGACCAAGCAGGGGGACGCCGCCGAGGGGGAACGGGGAAGAGACATCGTTCTCGCCTGGGGCTCCTCCTTGCGTTGAGGTCCCCGAGTCGATGGGCGACGTTCGTGTCGACAGAGCGATCAGCACGCTCACAGGCCTCTCGCGAAGGGAGGCCGCTCGGCTCGTAGAGGCCGGCGGGGTGCTGCTGAATGGTTCGGTCGTGGTCGACCGGAGTCGCAAGGTGCGCTCCGGGGAGCGGCTCCAATTCGCAACAGCGATTCTCGACGCCGCGCGAGCGAGCGGTCAGTTGCAGCCCCAGCCAGGTGCGACAGCGGACTTCACCGTGGTCCATGTCGACGACCAGGTGATCGTCGTGGACAAGCCTGCGGGTCTCGTTGTCCACCACGGGGCGGGTCAACGAGGGCTGACCCTGGTGGATGGCTTGCTGGAGCTCTTCCCCGACCTCCACGATCTCGAAGAAGCGCCCGATCGGCGACCATGTCCCGGCGTGCACCACCAGGTCGGCAGGCCGGGCATCGTCCACCGCCTGGACAAGGGGACGTCCGGCTTGCTCGTCGTCGCGCGGACCGAAGCCGCCAGGCGCTCGTTGATCGAGCAGTTCCGCACCCGACGAGCGGGACGGAAGTACCTGGCTCTCGTTGCGGGAGCACTCACCCACGAAAGAGGGGTGATAGACGCCCCGGTGGGACGATCGTCTCGGGTCGCGACGAAGATGGCGGTAACTCCTCGTGGCAAGTCGGCCCATACGTCGTATCGGGTGATCGAGCGCTTCGAGGGCTTCGACGGCCGGCCGAGCGCGACCCTCGTAGAGGCAACCCTCGAGACCGGCCGCACCCACCAGGTGCGTGTCCACATGGCAGCCATAGGTCATCCGGTCGGAGGCGACGACCGATACGGCGAGCGGAGTCGCGCCGCCGCGATCGTCTCGGGGGCCAGTCCGCCTTTGCCGTCTGGGAGACTGTTCCTCCATGCCTTCGAGCTGAGCTTCGACCACCCCGCCGGCGGGCGCAGCAGCTGGACTTCTCCTCTTCCGAGCGACCTTGAAGCCGTGCTGGACGCCAGCAGGTCCCGTTGATCTGATTCGGCCGCAGGCGATCCCCACCTCAGCCGGCTCCGCCAGCGGTGGCCGACAGTCCTGTCAGGCTGCCCTGTAGGCCGCCTCGAGCTCACCGAGCTCGGCGAGCTGCTGAAGGGCACGCGCCTCTGCCTGCCTTGCACGGCGCACACCGATGCCCAACCTGCTGGCTGTGGTCTGCAGCGATGCAGGAGCATCACCATCGAGTCCGAAGCGGATACGAACGACCTGGCGCTCGAGGCCATCGAGAGAGTCGACCGCCTGCCTGACTCGCTCCATCACCATTGCTCGCTCCACCTCTTCTTCGAAGGGGTCGTCGTCGACTCCGACCAGGTCGCCGAGAGGCGTGTTCCCGTCGGTTCCGGCGGGCTGGTCGAGGCTGGCGACAACGCGCGACACCTGGGCGAGAGCGGGAAGGTCCTCCTCGTCAACCCCTGCGGCGTCCGCGACTTCGGCAGGCGTCGGTTCGCGGCGGAACTCCGCTGTCAGCTCGGCTGTGGTGCGCTCGACGCGCTGGATCTGCTCCGCGACCTCCATGGGCACCCGAATCGTCCCGGACTGCTGCTGGACTGCGCGCTGGAGGGCCTGGCGTATCCACCAGGTTGCGTAGGTGGAGAACCGGAACCCGCGACGCCAGTCGAATTTGTCGACCGCCCGCATCAAACCGAAGGTCCCTTCCTGGACGAGATCCGCGAAGTCGACGCCGCGATCTTGATAACGCCTCGCCCAGTGCACTACGAGACGCAGGTTGGCCGCGATCATCCGCTGCCGGGCCTCTTCGTCGCCCGCCGCGACACGCTTGGCAAGTTCGACCTGCTCCTCCGGCCCCGGAAGCGGGTGCCGGTCGAGGTCATCGAGGAACAACCGGATGCCGTCAAGGCTCCCGTTGCGGTTGGGCATCATTCATTGCTCCGTAGCTCGTCGTTCATCTCTCTTGTCGCCATGTTCCCCTTGCTTGCCTCACTGTCTTCCATGCTCGTCGTCGCCTCTGCTCCTGTCCGCTCCGCTGCTCTCCCGTCCCGGTTTCAGCTGGGCCACCACCTGCGCCCCGACTGCCCACCATTGCATTGAGGTGAACACCCGGCGAGACTGCCGCATTCCTGCGCCCGGACCTGTCGAGGCTGTACCCAGGGCTTCCACAGCCATTCTCGCGACGAGGCATTCTCCCCGGCTCTCCATCCGGAGGCGCCGGATCGGGAAATTGGCCTCCTGTCCGGGTACAACGAATCTGCCAGGACGTGCGGGTACGACGAGTTTGCCACCCGGTCCAGGTGGATGGTCGGATAGCACCGGTGCCTGCCGCCCCCCAAAGCGAGCCATCGCCGGGCGGGGCGACACCTGATCCCGATCCCCGACCGGATCCCGATCACGAATCCGGTCGCTCCAGAATCGTCGCGGTACGTCACGGTGCCACCGAGTGGAGCCGCCTGGGTCGTCACACCGGCCGGACCGACGTCCCACTCGAGCCTCAAGGGCGCGATCAGGCGATGGAGGTGGGGCTGAGGCTTGCCGGGCATCGCTTCCGGCTGGTCCTGACGAGCCCGCTGCAACGAGCCCGGGTCACCTGTGAGCTCGCTGGGTTCGGGGACGCGGTTCCGGTCTGCGACGACCTGATGGAGTGGGACTACGGAGCCATGGAAGGGCGGACGACAGCGGAGATCCGTCACGATCGTCCGGGCTGGAGCCTGTGGGTGGACGGCGTGGACGGTGGAGAATCAGTCGAGCAGGTCGGAGCGAGGGCAGATCGGGTCGTTGCCTTGGTGAGGAGCGAACCGGGCGATGTCCTCCTGTTCGCCCATGGCCACCTTTTGCGGGTGCTCGCCGCTCGCTGGGTGGGCCTGGACGCGCGCTACGGGAGCATCCTGTCGTTGGCCCCGGCCACATTGAGCGTTCTCGACTGGGAGCGCGGGACGCCGGTGGTCTCCCGTTGGAACGACGCGGCTGGAGACCCGATCGGTTTCTGAGCCCTGCGGCACCGCTTCTCCGGCAGCCGACCAGGTGGCACACGAAAGGCTGGCCCAGTCGTCGAGCCTGGCTCAGTCGTCGAGCCTGGCTCAGTCGTCGAGCGGCGCGGGCCGAACAGGACCCGGAGAGTTGGCGGGTCCCTTGCCCCCCTTGTCCTCGAGGCGATCGGACTTGAGCCGATCGGGGCCGATCCGGGTTCCCGGGCGCCGGTCGACCGGTCTCGTCGGGAGAATGGGTGGGCGTCCCTTCCTGCGGGTGCCTGTCCACAATGCAGAGGGGGCCGCGATGCGGTCCGCGAGCCGGTAGGCGATCGACTCGTAGTTGACCCTCCAAGCCCGGAAGTGTTCCCAGGCCTCCTCGGCGGTCCTCTCCATGTCCACTCCGGCGTCACCCAGCCAGCGGACACCCTCCAGGAAGTCCTCGTAGGTCAGCTCGATAGGACTTTCCGGCATTGGGTCTGCGTCGAAATGGATGCGCTGCGCCGTGGCGATGTCTCGCAACGCGGTGAAGCCCATCCTGACGCACATACGGGCGGAGCCCGGAGTTGTCCCGGGTTGCAAGGAGAGCTGCAGGGCCGCCGCGTCGAGCACCGCCACCAGGCTCACGATCCAGGAGTTCTTGGGGTGCGGTGACCTGAGATGCAGGAGGGTCGGGTACGTCGTGTGGCTCTCGCCCACGTCCGCGGACCAGCGCTCCCAGTCCTCGTAGAGGCGACCCAGCTCGCTCTCCAGCCCGATCAAGTGGTGGCGGGCCAGCAGCTCCGGCCCCCAGGCCGGCGAAGCCGCCCGGCTCTCGAGCATGGTGACGAGCGTCTCGCGACGGTTGAAGGCGTCGTACAGCGCCGGAAGGTAGGCGATCTGCAGCGCCACGATGATGAGCCCGGTGGCCGCGGCGATGAACGCCACGGCGCCCGATCCTCCTCCATGAGGTGTTGCGAAGCCGAGCGTGAAGATGTCCGAGCCGCTGCGCAGGAAGGCGCCCACCCAACCGAGCGTCGTGGTCGCCCAGGTCACCAT
>Ga0335075_10016729_pt1 | contig 10934 bp, 7 predicted proteins | sample Lox_Sample_24_FD_206723 | JGI IMG/M metagenome (GOLD analysis project Ga0335075, IMG submission 206723) | Soil microbial communities from Loxahatchee National Wildlife Refuge, Florida, United States - Lox_Sample_2.4 | ecosystem: Environmental > Terrestrial > Soil > Wetlands | place: USA: Florida... | reverse complement strand
GGGAGAGGTCGATGGCCAGCCCGAGCTTGTTCATCCGGGTTACCGCGCGCCGGCCGAACGCGGTCAGGCCGCCGTCGGTGGTCTCGCCCAGGCCGCTGCCGAGCGCGTTGGCGTCTGAGTAGGCGATTCCGATCTGCCGCAGGCCGAGGCCGTACAGCACGTCCAGCCGGTCGATCTCGTTCTCGATCGGGGTGGCCGCCTCGAGCCCGAACACCAGGCCGACCCGCCCGGTCCGGTGCGCCTCGTCGATGTCGGCCAGCGTGCGGATGGTCATCACGCCGGTCTGGTGGGCCAGGTCGGCCTGGCGCATCCCGAGGTCGGTGATGATGTCGTCCCAGCGCCACGGGGCGTGGCCGGTGACGCAGGCGGTGCCGTCCATCATGTTGTCGAACACCACGGTCATGCCCGACGCGGCCAGGCCCGCGTACCCGGCGTGCTGGCGCCCGGTCCGGTAGTAATCCGGGGTCTCCTCCATCCGCAGCGGGAACCGGGACGGATGGTCGTGCAGGCTGATCACCAGGCTGTCGCGCAGCAGCCGCTGGGCCCGTTGCTCCTGCTCGGAAGTCAGGCTGCCCGCGTACGGGGGTACCCGCCCGAACTCGGGCACCAGCTCGAAGCTCCGGAAGTCCACGCCCGGCGTGAGGTAGGAGTAGGCGGTGTAGCCACCCTCGGCCGGGGGCTGCGGTGCCTCAGCCACGGCTCAGGCCACCTCCGGTGACGGCGGCCGGGGCCAGCCGGTGCGGCCCGTCGGCCAGCAGCCGCCACAGCTGCTCCCAGGCCCGCATGCCCTCGCGGAGGCGGCGGATGCGCAGGTACTCGTTCGGCGCGTGCAGCTTCTCGTCCGCGGTGGAGAACGAGAAGAACAGCGTCTTGACCCCCATGACCTGCTCGAACAGGGCTGTGGCCGGGAGGGTACCCGCCACGCAGGCGGCCAGCACCTGCTGGCCGGGGTACACCGCCTCCAGCGCGGCGGTGGCCGCCCGGATGGCCGGGTGGTCGGCGGGGATCGTGTAGGCCGGGACCCGGGCCTCGTCCGGGCGCACCTCGACCCGCACCCCACGCGGTGCGTGCGCGGCGACGTGGGCGACGATGGCCTCGATCACCCGGTCCGGGTCCTGGCCCGGCACCAGGCGGCAGGACACGTTGGCCACGGCGAGGTGCGGGATGACCGTGTACTTCCCGCCCCCGCTCACGCCGTTGATCTCCAGCGTCGGCCGCTCCCAGAGCCGCTCGAGCGTGCTGAAACCGGCCTCGCCGTGCCCCTCGGTCAGCCCGAGCGCGGCGAGGTACTCCTGGTCATCGAACGGGATCGCGGCGATCTCCCGGCGGCGCTGCGGGGTGAGCTCGGGGATGCCGTCGTAGAAGCCCGCCACGGCCACGGTCCCGTCCGGCCGGTGCAGGCCGGCCAGGACCTCGCTGAGCGCGTGCAGCGGGTTGGCGACCGTGCCCCCGTACCGTCCCGAGTGCAGGTCGGTGTCGGCGCCCTCGGCCACGATGTCCATCGAGACCAGGCCCTTGGACTTCAGCGACACCGAGGGCTCGCTCGGCCGCCACATCGCCCCGTCGGCCGAGATGACCAGATCGGCGGCCAGTTCGCCGGCGTGCTCGCGGACGTACGACGGCAGGTGCGGGCTGCCGATCTCCTCTTCGCCTTCGAACAGGAACTTTACGTTCAGCGGGAGGCCGTGCTCCTGGTCCAGGAACGCCTGGGCGGTCTTGAGCACGATGTAGACCGGCCCCTTGTCGTCCGTGGCGCCGCGCCCGCGGACGATGTCGCCGTCCCTGGTCAGCTCGAACGGGGGAGTGGTCCACTCGGCCAGATCGCCGGTGGGCTGCACGTCGTAGTGCCCGTAGACCAGGATCGTCGGCGCCCCGTCGGCGCCGAGCCACTCGCCGCGGACCACGGGGTGGCCCTCGTCCTCGACCACACGGCCGCTGGCGAACGACAGCTGCCCGGCCAGCCAGTCCGCCGCGGCGCGCATCGTCTCGTGGGTGGCGTCGCGGCTGACGCTCGGCACGCCGACGTACTCGGCGAGCTCGCTCAGGTAACGCGCGTCGTCGGGATCAAAAGAGAGCATGGCCACCATCAATCGAGATTGTCTGCCCGGTTACCCACGAAGATCGCTCGGAGACGAAGAACAGCACGCCGTTGGCGATGTCCTCGGCCTGCCCAAGCCGCCGCATCGGTATACCCTCCACCAGCTTGCGCTGGCCTTCCTCGCCGTAGCTCTGCCACTGCCGCTCGGTCGTCGGGTTGGAGCGGATGAACCCGGGAGCGATGCAGTTCACCGTGATGCCGAACGGCCCGAGCTCGTGCGCCATCTGCCGGGTGAACCCGATCTGGCCCGCCTTGGCGCTGGTGTAGGCCTGGATCCCGGTCAGGCTGACGCTGCGGCCCGCCCCCGAGGAGATGTTGACAATCCGGCCCCAGCGGCGCTCCTTCATGACCGGCGCCACGGCCCTGGTGCACAAGAACGCGCTGTACAGGTTGGCCTGCACGACCGCGTTCCAGTCCTCGTCCGATACCTCCTCGATCGGGCGGCCGACCTGCCCCACGACACCCCCGGCCGTGTTGACCAGAATGTCCACGCCGCCGAGCCCGTCGAAGAACGCGCGCACCTCGTCGGGCCGGGTGAGGTCGGCCCGGTCCTTGTCGACCCCGTGCACGGCCGCCCCTTCGCCCCGCAGCGCCTCGGCGATAGCGGCGCCGATGCCGTGCGCGGTGCCGGTCACCACTGCGGTCTTGCCCGCCAGCCCAGCGGTCATCGGGCCCAGCCCTGCTCGAGCAGCGCCCGCACCTCGGCCACCCCGGCGTCCCACACGACCTGCATGTCCTCATCCGGGCGTGCGTAGGCACCGCCCAGCACGCCGTCGGGGGCCACGGCCCGGACCTCCGCCGGACCGAGCCCTCCGATCCGCGGCTGGACGACCGGCGCCGGCTGCGACGGCGGCTCGGCGCCGGCCACCCGGGTCCAGGCGAAGTTCTCCACCCAGCCTCCGTGCATCTGGTCGCGGTCGAACTGGTTCGCCGCGACGACCGTCTGCGGCGCGTTGTACCAGCTGTGGAACAGCACCTGGACCGGCTCTGGGCGCGGCTGGCAGATCCACTCGCGGATGAACCCGCTGACCGGTGCGTTGCCGCCATGCCCGTTGACGATCGCGATGCGGCGGAAACCCTGGGCGGCCAGGGCGTCGAGCAGGTCCCTCAGCACCTCGATATAGGTCGTCATCCGCAGGCTCATGCTCCCGGGATAGGCGGCGAAGTAGGGAGCCATCCCGAACGGGAGCACCGGCAGAACTGGGATACCGAGCGGCTCGGCGGCCTCTTGCGCAACCCGTTCCGCGAGGATCGCGTCGGTCCCCAGCGACAGGAAGCCGTGCTGCTCGGTGGAGCCGGTGGGCAGCACGATCCGGTCGTCCCGCCGTAGGTACTCCTCAATCTGCATCCAGTTAGCGTCAAACAGTCGCACTCAGTACCTCGGCGCCGTCGCAGGTCAGGGAAGCAAAGCCCCTGGATCATAACCCGCATACGGCCACTAGCCCGCAACCGGGACGTGGCTTACCCAAACAACTCAGAGCACAGCAACCAGCCGCTGCCCCAGCCCGGTCGCGGCCCGGCACGGGGTTGTGGCGGGCGCGGTCAGTTCGGCCGTCGCGGCCGGGCTGCGCCTGGCCGGCTGGGCCCGGTCAGGCGCTCTTGTCCTCGATCTCCCAGGCATGGTCGAGCACGTGCCAGGCGGAACGCCGGATGTTGTACCGGGCCGGCCACTTCCCGCCGGGAGCCCCGGAACGCAGCGCCGCGGCCAGGGCCGCGCGCTGCTGGTCCCAGGGCGTGCGCGGCGGCACCCGGATCCCGGCTTTGGGACACGACAGGCTCCGTTCCGCCCCCCGGACGTGGTCGATGACCGCGTCGCGGTCGCGGCCTCCGCCCCGGGGCCCCTTGCGCAGCACCTCGGGCGCGGCCGCGGCGACCGGGTCCAGGTAGCTCCAGCACGCCTCGAGCAGCCCGGTGAGGCGGTCAGCCTCGGCTGCTCCGAGCGGCTCGTCGTCCCACGGGCCCGGCGCGTCGGGCGCCCCGAAGTCCGTGGTCGCGTTGCCGGCCACCGCCCCCACGACCTCGATTTCACCCGGCTGGAACCCAGGCCCGGCGACGGTGGCGTAACGGCTGGCGTAGTCGAGCAGCGCTTCAAGCGCGGCCTGCTCGCCCCGGCCGCGCCGGCACCAGCCCGGCCAGTCCAGCGCCGTGGCGAATACCCATCGCTGGCCGCGCTCCAGACTCACCCGCACGGCCTGATCCTACGGTGGCGTCACCGCGGGCGGCCCCGGGGACGCGGCCGGTGAGCTAGGACTGGATGTGCCTTTCATCGGGCTCCGCACCCATCTCCGGACAACTCTGTTCGTCTGCGTCTCTGCCCGGATGTGCCCGCCCAGACTAGCAAAACCTCGCTGGCCGAAACTTATTTCACTTAGATCCCCAGGCGGAGTCGGCGGGCGCAATGGTCAACCGGATCAGGGGGACCCCGTCTACCAGACGCCTGCCAAGATCTTCCTCTGCGTCTGCTCACACTCGCTGTTGGTCACAGGGTCGACGTTACCCGGACCCTACTGGGAAAGGCATCTAGAATATCCCTGGATTAGCTGACCGATGCGTGAGCATCGCATTTGCATGTGGGCGCTCACCGGATGAGGGAGCATGATGCATCGCCGTTGGCGGTGGTGGCTAGCTGGCGTAGTGACGCTTCTTGCGTTCCTGGCCGTGACATGGGTGGTTACGACATACCTCGCGGCGTCGTGGCTGGAAGATGCGAACCAGCGGTTGTTGGTGGGCTCCGGAGCCGGCGGGGCAGTCGCCGCGCTGGTCGCGTTGTGGGGAAAGACCTTCGCCATGGCGAAAGCGGCACATGCCGAGCCCGAGTCAGCAGCACGTGCGCCGAGTGCGCGCGCCGTGACCATCGCAGGCAGTAATCATGGAATTGCCAGTGCCGGTGACCGTGCCAGGAACGTTCAGGGCACAGACCAGTTGCGTGGCACGCCTAAGCAAGGATCAGAGAACCCGGGCCGTACTGCAGCAGGCAGCGAGCCTCATGACGGCTGGATCCAAATCGGACGGGACAACGACGGTATTGCCAGCGCTGGTGACAACACAACAAATATCCAAGAAGGCTTCTGATGCTCCCGCTCTCTCCAGATGACTCGTCCAGGTCAGAGTCTGCGCGAGAGGCCAAGGAAGCTCTTCAGCATGACTATTCAATGAACATCGGGAATAACAACCTCGGAATTGCTAATCTCGGTCCAAATGCGACAAACATTCAGATTCGTATAGAGGGTGATTTCGCCTATCAAATCGGACGTTTGCCTCGACATGGCGCGTCTCGTCATCACGAGCCGTGGCGTGAACAGCCCAGCCAGCTTCTGCTGGCGCGGCATCAAGTCGTGCCATTCACCGGCCGCGAGGACGATCTCCGGGAGCTAGAGGAGTGGCGTGACGACCTAGGCGGCCCACGGACCGCACTGCGGTTGCTGCACGGGCCCGGAGGCCAGGGTAAGACCCGGCTGGCGTTGAAGTTCGCGGCCGTGACTCCTGACGACTGGGACGTGTGGGAAGCGACGACGCGCACCGCTAGCCCAGCCGCGCGAGCGGCCAGCTCAGCACCGCGATCGCCGGGCACGCGGGCGCTGATCGTCGTCGACTACGCCGAGCGATGGCCGGTCAGCGCCCTGACAGCGCTGGTTCAAGATCTCATCTCACGGCCTGGCGAACGGCGGCGGGTTCTCTTGGTTGCCCGGTCGGCGGGGAGCTGGTGGATGAGCCTGCTAGACGACCTGCGCGTCATGGAATACGACGTGACCGCAATGTCGCTGGACCCATTAGAGGGAGGGGTTACCGGCGACCGGCACAAGGCATACCTCACCGCGCGAAGCAGTTTCGCCAAAGCACTGGGGCTTTCTGATACGGACGTTGTTGAAATGCCAATTGACCTCGACCTGAGCCATCGTTTGTTCGGCCTGACGCTGACAGTTCATATGGCTGCCTTGGTTGCCGTAGACGCGTACGTAAGAGGGCTGCGTCCACCTAACGATCCGGCGGCCTTGTCTGCATACCTTCTTGACCGAGAAAGAGCCCACTGGGCAAAGCTCCATCAGGCTGGCCGCTTGGGCGTCGGCGATGACGTCATGGCTCAGGTCGTCTACACTGCGACTCTCACCGGGCGCATGTCCTACGCCGATGGTCTGTCCGCCCTGGAGCGCGTGGGCGTGGAGTCGAGCAGGCCGGTCGGGTCGGTCCTCAAAGATCACGCAGTGGTATACCCCGGGGATGGCTATCTGGAACCGCTGTACCCTGATCGGTTGGGCGAAGATTTCCTTGCCCTCGCCACTCCTGGTCATAAGCGGTCCTATCAGCCCGACCCGTGGACCACAACGGCGACCTTCCGCCTCTTGGGCCTGTCCGGACCCGTTCCGGTGTGGACTCGTCATGCGCTCACCGTCTTGATCGAGACCGCTCGCCGCTGGCCCCATGTCGCCAGCAGCCAGCTCTACCCCGTCCTCGTCGTCCATCCCCAGGTAGCACTTGAGGCTGGCGGAGCAGCCTTGGCCGCGCTGTCCAACCTAGACAACATCGACTTCGGGGTTTTGAAGGCGATCGCCGCCTGCCTACCGGAGCGACACTCCGACCTGGACGTCGGCATGGCAGCTCTGACTCAGCGTCTCGGTGACCACCTCCTGACTAGCGTGAAGGACCTGGCCGAGCGCGCTCAGATCTACCGCACTATCAGCAACAGGATGCACAACGCAGGCCTGCACGATCAGGGCTTCGCGCCTGCCGAAGAAGCCGTCCGCCTCTACCGGAAGCTGGCCAGGGACAAACCAACTCGCTACGAGGAGAGCCTGGCCTGGGCATTGAATGGCCTCGGCATCCACGCGCACATCACCAGGCGGGATCATGAAGCCCTGGCTGCCAGCCAGGAAGCGGCGGACATTATCCAAAAGCTCGTCGCCGAGGGCAGGACCGACCTCGAACCCGCGCTGGGCAGGGTGCTGGCCAATCTGTCAGTCCGGAAGCCTCTCGACCCCGAACGGCGCCTGGCAATCGCGCAGCAGGCCGTGCTAATCGGGCGGCGTTGGGCTACCGAGCCTGCGGCAAAATACCTCGAACTAGCCGGCGCGCTTGAGAACTTGGCCTTCGCGCTCGATGAACATGGGCGTAGCGACGAGGCAATCGCTGTGACACGAGAAGCTGCCACCCTGCGCAGGGATCAGGCGGAGAGTGCTCCCGAAGTCTACGGTCCTGATCTCGTCCGAACTCTGGATAATCTGATCCACCGTCTGGCCAAGGTCAACGATGTTGACGAAGTACTAAGAGTGAATGCGGAGGCGATCGATTTCTACAGGCGCCTGGCCGCAGGCGATTCTCTCTCCTGGGAACCCGGGCTGGCGGCAGAACTATTCGCTCTCGGCGCGCGCGTCTGGGCGGCCAAGCGGTATGGGGAGGCTGTCACCGCCTTCACAGAGGCAGTAGATATGTTTCGGCGCCTCGCCGCGGCCGATCCGGATCGCTACGAGCACAATCTCGCAGACAGCCTGCACAACCTCGGCATCTCTTACGCCCGCCGCGAAGGAGTATGCGAGGAGGCCTTGGCGGTGACCAGCGAAGCGGTGGCTGTCTACCGTCGGCTTGCGGTAGCCGACGCTGCCCTTTGTGAGCCCCGGCTGGCCAAAAGCTTGTTGAACCTCGGGATTTTCCAGGCTGCTCTAGGCCGACACGAGGACGCTATTGAAGCAACCACGGAGGGCGTGGCTCTTTATCGTCGCCTTGCGTCAGAAGCCCCCGACGAATTCGAAGCGCTGCTAGCGGAGGCGGTCGATTTTCTAAGGTCGCTCTTAGACAAGAGCTCGAATTGAGTTGGGAAAGCTCAGATCTGCTACTGCAGCGCTGCCAGGGAGAATTCTCGACAAGATGCCATGCGCGGGATCTGCGCGACCAGCGTGTGCAGGCGAGCACGGATGTCGGCCGTTGTCTTCGGTGCGGACGCGAGCCCCGGCCAGCCGTGCACGAACACCAGTAGGGCACCGTCCTCCGGGCTGCCCTCGAGACAGGACGTCGTCGGCGTGGCCATGACGAATGTACGCCTGAAGGTGTTCATGTTGCCTCAGTTGAACGGGCGGTGTGGCCGCTGCCGCGGCCACCACGCCACGCTGCCCGTCGGAGAACGGCAGTAAGCATGCCCGGACCCGGGAAGTCCCCAATCAAGGGTCGTGGGTGACGCCTGTGACCGGCTTGCGGCCTGTCGTCGAGAGTCTTTTCGAATCGGTGGGGGGCGTTGGGCACATCGTCGAACGCAGGTGCTTTGCGGCAGGGCATCTGTCGATGCCGGCGTGTACGACTGGACACGCTCCTGCTGGAATGGAAGCGGGTACAGCGGATAGTACAGACGGCATGGGGACGCCGGCCCCTGCGCACGGCGCGCCAGTGCCAGGCCGTTATCCAAGCAGCGGAGGAGACCGCCATGACCGTGCAGGCCCTGGACAGCATTCACGAACTCGCCCAGCAACTGCGGGTCGACTCGATCCGCTGCAGCACCTCGGCCGGTTCCGGCCATCCGACATCGAGCATGTCAGCCGCCGACCTGATGGCGGTGCTGATGGCCCGCCATCTTCGCTACGACTGGCAGCAGCCGGACAACCCGGCCAACGATCACCTGATCTTCTCCAAGGGGCACGCATCGCCGTTGCTCTACTCGATGTTCAAGGCCGCGGGCGTCGTCTCCGACGACGACCTGATCAACCGGTACCGGCGGTTCGGCTCGGTGCTGGAGGGCCACCCCACCCCGGTGCTGCCGTGGGTTGACGTCGCCACCGGCTCGCTCGGCCAGGGGCTGCCCGACGGAGTCGGGGTCGCGCTGGCCGGCCGCTATCTCGATGAGCTGCCATACCACGTATGGGTGCTGTGCGGGGACAGCGAGATGGCCGAAGGCTCGATGTGGGAGGCGTTCGACAAGGCGTCTTACTACCAGCTGAGCAACCTGACCGCGATCGTGGACGTAAACCGCCTCGGCCAGCGCGGCCCGACCGAGCTGGGCTGGGACCTGGAGAGCTACGTCAGGCGGGTGGAGGGGTTCGGCTGCCACGCCATCCCCATCGACGGGCATGACCTGGGCGAGATCGACAAGGCGCTCGGCCATGCGGCCGATGCCGACCGGCCGACCGTGATCCTGGCCCGCACCCGCAAGGGCCGCGGGTTCTCCGAGGTCGAGGACCGCGAGGACTGGCATGGGAAGCCGCTGCCGCCGGAGATGGCGGAGCGGGCCATCGTCGAGCTGGGCGGGGAGCGCCACGTGACCGTCAGCGGCCCGCAGCCAGAGCCTGGCACGCCCAAGCAGCGGCCCGTCGGCGAGGTCAGCCTGCCCCGCTACGAGCTGGGGGGCAAGGTCCCCACCCGGCTGGCGTTCGGCCAGGCCCTGGCCGCCATCGGCGCCCGGCCGGATGTGGTCGCGCTCGACGGCGAAGTAGGGAACTCGACGCATGCCGAGGAATTCCTCAAAAAGTATCCCGAACGCTACTTCGAGATGTTCATCGCCGAGCAGCAGCTGGTCGCGGCCGCGGTCGGGATGTCCGTGCGTGGGTATGTCCCGTTCGCCGCCACGTTCGCCGCGTTCTTCAGCCGCGCTTACGACTTCATCCGGATGTCAGCGATCTCGCAGGCGAACATCCGGCTGAGCGGCTCCCACGCCGGGGTCGAGATCGGCGCGGACGGCCCGTCGCAGATGGCCCTGGAAGACCTGGCCATGATGCGAGCCGTGGAAGGGTCCACCGTCCTGTACCCGAGCGACGCCACGAGCGCGGCCGCCCTGGTGCAGGAGATGGCCGAGCGCACCGGCGTTGTCTACATGCGTACCACGCGCGGCGCATACCCGGTGCTGTACGGGCCGGACGAAGCGTTCCCGGTCGGCGGGGCTAAGGTCGTCCGGTCCAGCCCGGACGACCAGGTGACGCTGATCGGCGCGGGCGTGACGCTGCACAACTGCCTGGCCGCCGCCGACCGGCTGGCCAGCGAGGGCATCCAGGCCCGGGTCGTGGACCTGTACTCGGTGAAGCCGGTCGACACGCGCACGCTGCTGGAAGCGGCGGCCGCGACCGGGGATCGGCTGGTCGTGGTCGAGGACCACTACCCGGCCGGGGGCATCGGCGGCGCCGTGCTTGAGGCGCTCAGCGATGCGGGCCACCCGGTCCTGATCAGCCACCTGGCCGTCCGAAGCCTGCCGGGTTCCGGCACCCCGGCCGAGCTGATGCAGGCGGCGGGGATCTCCGTCGATCACGTCGTGGAGGCCGCCCGCCAGCGGGTGGGCGCCTGATGCCGCCGCGGCGGGAAGGCTGGGCCGGGCCGCTACGTTAGCTGGTGATGGGATGGCTTAAGCCTGACCCGCGGCGCGGCATGCGGCCGTGGCCGCGGATAACACCGGAGGTGAGTTGATCATGGCGCTTCCGTACGACTCTGCGGCCAAGTTCCAGGACTATGCGCGCCCGGAGATGCTGGTCAGCACCGACTGGCTGGCCGAGCACCTTAACGATCCGGGTCTGGTGGTGGCCGAGTCCGACGAGGACGTGCTGCTGTATGAGACCGGTCATATCCCGGGCGCGGTGAAGCTCGACTGGCACACCGAGCTCAACGACCCGGTGACCCGCGACTACGTGGACGGCGCGGGCTTCGCCCGGCTGATGTCCTCCAGAGGCATCAGCCGGGACACCACGCTGGTTCTCTACGGTGACCGCAATAACTGGTGGGCCGCGTACGCGCTGTGGGTGTGCACGCTGTTCGGCCACCCGGACCTGCGTCTGCTGGACGGCGGGCGGGCGAAGTGGATCGCCGAGGGCCGTCCGCTGAGCACCGACGTGCCGCAGCCGGCCCCGGCCAGCTACCCGGTGATCGAGCGCGA